>Ga0208849_1001062_pt1 | contig 21081 bp, 19 predicted proteins | sample NGESurdeep072012_10_FD_184470 | JGI IMG/M metagenome (GOLD analysis project Ga0208849, IMG submission 184470) | Arctic peat soil microbial communities from Barrow, Alaska - NGEE Surface sample 53-3 deep-072012 (SPAdes) | ecosystem: Environmental > Terrestrial > Soil > Wetlands > Peat ... | reverse complement strand
ACGACCAGCAGTGCAACGGCGATCAGGATGGCAAAGCCCGCGCCGCTGCCGCCACCCTCGCGATCGCGCGAACGGCCGAAGCTGAAGCCGTTGTAGAACCAAAGCCGCGCGACCAGTTCGGCAAAAAACGCAATGGCGCCCGCAATGATGACCGCAATGATCATCATGCGCACGTCGCCGTTGCGGATATGCGTGAGCTCGTGGCCGAGAACCGCTTCGAGTTCCGCGTCATCGAGCAGCGCAAGCAGCCTGGTCGTCACAGTGATGGAGTACTGCTTCTCGTTCATGCCTGACGCGAAGGCATTGAGTGCGTCGCTGTCCATGACCTTGAGCTTCGGCATGGTGATGCCGCGCGAGATGCAGAGATTTTCCAGGAGATTGTAGAGCCGCGGCTGCTCGGCGCGCGTCACTTCGCGGCCGCCGGTCAGCGCGTCGATCATGCTCTGGTGAAAGTAGTAGGCGATGGCGATCCAGGCCACGGTTCCGAGTGTCGCCACCGGGAGCGCGCGGATCAGATCGTTCCAGGCGAGCCGCAGCAGCGTATCGAGGTCGGCATTGACCGACAGCGCCTCGGCGACGAGCGCGCCCGCATAAACCATGACGTAGACGAGCACGAACAAGCCAACCAGCAGCGCGATCGACCGGCGCCGGTTCGACTGGATGTGCGTGTAGAGACCGTAGGAGGCCATGGCTATCGCGTCATTACCATTGCGTCATTACGGGTTCGCCGCTGCGCGGCGCCCCGGAATGACGATCAGAACTTCACCTGCGGTGCCTGCAACTCGGTCTGGCGGTCGGGACCGAGGTCGAAGAAATCCTTCGGCGCGAAGCCGAACGACGCGGCAAACAAAGCCGCGGGGAATCGCTGAATGCCGGTGTTGTATTCCTGTACGGCGCTGTTGAAGAATCGCCGCGACGCCGCGATCTTGTTTTCAAGATCTCCCAGCTCGTTCTGCAATTGCTGGAATTGGGTATTTGCTTTCAGGTCCGGATAAGCTTCCGAGACGGCCAGCAATTGCCGCAGCGCGCCGGTGAGCATGTTCTCGGCCGCCGCCTGCTGCGCCGGCCCCTGCGCCGAAACCGCGGCACCGCGCGCCTTGATCACCTCATCGAGCGTGCCACGCTCGTGCGCAGCGTACCCTTTGACTGTCTCGACCAGGTTGGGGACGAGGTCGTGCCGCTGGCGCAATTGCACGTCGATGTCGGCGAACGCCTGATTGACGCGTTGCCGCATGGTGACGAGGCCGTTGAAGACGCTGATCGCCCACAGCACGAGCACGACGATCACGACGAGGATGACGATTGCCGAGGTACTCATAGGGGGCTCCTTGGGGGCCTTGGGGGCCTTGGGGTTTGCGGCCGTGAGGTCAAAACGTAGGGTCTAATATGACGGCGGCGCGCGTGTTCGAAAACCCTCATTTTCGTGTGGAAGGGGGATAATGGCGCCACCCATATAGGAGCGCGGATGGCCGCCGTTAAGGTTATCGCCCGATCAATATCGCGCCGCGTCCCCTGGCCGTTTAGGACTTTAACGAATGACCAACAGGTGACGCCATGCCGAATGACCTCGGCGACCAGCCGTCCGGCAGTTTGGACGGCGACGACGCTCTGAGCGAAATCCGCGCCTTCGAGATTGCCCTGCGTGGAGGCCCGGGCGAGGCGGACGATTCGGCCGCGCCAGGAGCGCCCGATCGGCTGGCCCGCGATCTGGCCGACATCGAGCGCGCGGCCGAAACACTGCGCCGCGCCCAGCCGGGGCTTGAGGACTGGAGCCGCCCGCGGGCCGACGATCGTCGTGCGGTCGCGATGCGCAAGCCGCGTCCGGTGTGGCTGCTGATCGGGCTATTGTGGATTTCGACGGCTCTGGTGACGGTCGGCGCCGTGGCGGCCATCGCCAGGCTCGCCGGCTGACGCGTCATCGCCGCGTCCGAGGGTAGATCTCAATAAGCGTTGCGGTACGCGGTCGGCGACAGCACGGTGCGGGCGATGATTTTCAGGTCGAGCCACAGCGACCAATTATCGATATAGAACAGATCGTGCTCGAGGCGCTTGCGCATCTTGTCGTCGGTGTCGGTCGCGCCGCGAAAGCCGTTGATCTGCGCCCAGCCGGTGATGCCGGGCCTGACGTTGTGGCGGCGCGCGTAGAGCGAAATGCGCTGCTCGTAGTCGCGATCGTGTGACAGCGCGTGCGGTCGCGGACCGACCAGCGACATGTCGCCGGTCAGCACGTTGAACAGCTGCGGGATCTCGTCGATGTTCCAGCGCCGCAGCCAAGCGCCGATGCGCGTGAGCCGCGGATCGTTGCGCACCGCCTGCGGCACCACCGCGCCGTCGTCGAGCGTGCGCATGGTGCGGAATTTGATGATGCGGAACGGCTGTTGATTAAAGCCGAAGCGACGCTGCACGAAGAACACCGGCCCCGGGCTGTCGAGGCCGATCAGCACCGCGACGGCGATCAGAAGGGGCGTCAGCGCCAATAGCGCGATGGCCGCGAACACCAGATCGAACAACCGCTTCTGCACGACTTCGAATGTCGTCAGCGGCCTGCGGGTGAGCTGCAGGCTCGCGAGCGGACCGAGCTTCGATAGTTCGACGTCCTCGAATTTGTGCAGGATCTGCTCGGGGCCGAGATGGATTTCGACCGGCAGTGTCAGGAACGCGTCGGCGCAGCGCTCGATGGTGGCGGTCGCCGCCCACGGCAGCAGCAGGAAGATCGCATCGGGCTCGACGCTGCGAACGCTCGCGGTCGCCTCGGCGAGGTCCCGGTCGAGGGTCGCGCGACGCTCGGCGTTCGTCGTGGTGCCGGCGACCGGTGTGATGAAGCGGCAGCCGACGATATTGATGCCGAGCGTCCACGGCTCATAATAGTTGATGAAGGCGCCGACATGGGCGCCGGTTCCGATCAGGAAAATGCGCTGTGCCGAAACCAGGCCCGCCGCACGCGCGTGCGCGGTGATGCGCACGACCAGAAAGCGTTCGAAGATCAGTACGGCGAGCGTCGTGGCATAAAACAGCAGGATCCAGGCGCGCGAATACTGGGCGCTGATCTGGGTCAGGAAGCCGAGCAGCAGGAGGCCGATCAGCGTCACGTTCCACAATTGGATGGTGCGCCGGGCGTGCGGCTTGACGGCAAAGAAATTCGGCAGCCGGTATTCGCCGCGGAACACGTTGGAAATCGCAAAGATACTCGCCGCCAGCACCCCGACCTGGACGAATGAGAACACGTCGCCGGTGTTGCGATAGGCGGCGAGCGAATAGGCAAGTCCGGTGGCGCACGACATCGACACGATGAGCACCACGTCGAGCAGGAAGATCGTGCTGGAGAACGTGCCGCGCAGCAGCACGGCCCACAGCCGCAGAAAGCGGTTGGTCTGAGCTCGCGATGCCAGCGTATAGCTCGAAAGCGTGTTCATCGGCCGCCTGGCAAACTCGCTCGATCCCGGACAGGCACGCCGCCGCTGCCCCAAATCGGGACATCGGCTGGCCTCAAGCCGTGAGGTCGCGAGAAGCGTGCCAGCGGGGCCCCGCGAAGAAACCGGGCACGTGGCGCGCAAGACGGGCACGTGGCGCGCAAGAGACGGCGTGTTAAGATTAATCCGCGGGTAGATGCGCCCGCGGGGAGGAACGATGCAGGGCAAGATTGCGCTTGAAGAACACTTTGCGATCCCGGAAACCGCCGCGGATTCGTTGGGCTATTTTCCCGAGCCAGTGCGAGCGGAGGTCGTGGCGCGCAACGCCGACATTCATGGCCGGCGGCTGTCGCTGATGGATCAGTACGGCATCGAGATGATGCTGCTGTCGCTCAACGCGCCGGCCGTCCAGGGGATCACCGACACGGCGAAGGCGAGTGATATCGCGCGCAAGGCCAACGACTTTCTCGCCGAGGAGGTGCAGAAGCGCCCGGGCCGGTTTCAGGGGCTCGCGGCGCTTGCCATGCAGGACCCGGACGGCGCGGCGCGCGAGCTCGAGCGCTGCGTCAAGGACCTCGGCTTTCGCGGCGCGCTGGTGAATGGCTTTTCGCAAGGCAACGACGCCGACACCATTCTTTACTACGACCTGCCGCAATACCGGCCGTTCTGGGCAACGGCCGAGCAGCTCGACGTGCCGTTCTATCTGCACCCGCGCAATCCGCTGCCGCGCGATGCGCGCATCTATGACGGCCATCCGTGGCTGTTGGGTCCGATCTGGGCATTCGGCCAGGAGACGGCGGTGCATGCGCTCCGCCTGATGGCGTCAGGTCTGTTCGACGCGTATCCGCGGCTGCAGATCATCCTCGGTCATATGGGCGAGAACCTGCCTTACGGCATGTGGCGGGTCGATAACTCCAACGCCTGGATTCCGAACCGCAACAAATGGCCGGCGAAAAAGCCGCTCGGCGAGTATTTCTCAGCCAACTTTCATCTCACGACGTCGGGCAATTTCCGTACCCAGGCGCTGATGAATGCCATGCTGGAAATCGGCGCCGACCGCATCATGTTCTCCACCGACTGGCCGTTCGAGAATATCGATCACGCCGCCAACTGGTTCGACGCCTGCGCCATCAGCGAGAACGACCGGCTCAAGATCGGCCGCACCAACGCGCGGCGGCTGTTCAAGCTGGGGAACGATTGAGCAAGCCTTGAGAACGAGTGAGCAGGCCTTGAGAACGATTGAGCAAGAACTTGGAGAACGATTGAGCAAACCTTGGACCTATGACTCGCACTCCGAATTTCGTTGTCTTGGGTTTGATCGATGAAAACCTACACTATTGCGGCAATCCCCGGCGACGGCATCGGCCCGGAAGTCATAGCGGCAGGCGTCGAGGTGTTGAACGCGCTCGCCAAACGCGTTGGCGCCTTTACGTTCAAGTTCGATCACTTCGACTGGGGTGGCGAATACTACAAGAAGCACGGCCGCATGATGCCGGAGAATGGTCGTGACCTGATCCGAAATCACGATGCCATTCTGTTCGGTTCAGCCGGCCACCCCGAAATTCCTGATCACATCACGCTCTGGGGATTGCGGCTCAATATCTGTCAGCCTTTCGATCAGTACGCCAATGTCCGCCCGACGCGCATTTTGCCGGGGATCACCTCTCCGCTTCGCAACGTGACGGATAGAGAACTCGATTGGGTCATTGTGCGTGAGAACTCGGAGGGCGAATATGCGGGCGTCGGCGGCCGCGTGCACCAAGGCTCGCCCCTCGAAGCCGCGACCGACGTTGCAATGTTTACCCGCGCCGGTGTCGAGCGTGTGATGAGATTCGCGTTTCGCCTCGCCGGCTCACGGCCGCGCAAGTTCCTGACCGTCGTAACCAAGTCGAACGCGCAGCGTCACGCCATGGTCATGTGGGATGAGATCGCCGCCGAGATCGCGCGTGAGTTCCCGGACGTGACCTGGGACAAGATGCTGGTCGACGCGATGACCGTACGGATGGTGATGCGGCCGCAAACGCTCGATACGATCGTCGCGACCAACGTGCATGCCGACATCCTGTCGGATTTGGCGGCAGCGCTCGCCGGCTCACTGGGCATCGCGCCCACCGGCAACATCAACCCGGAGCGGACATTTCCGTCGATGTTCGAACCGATCCACGGCTCGGCCTTTGACATCACGGGAAAGGGCATCGCCAATCCGGTCGGAACTTTCTGGTCGGCCGTGATGCTTCTTGAACACCTCGGCGAAAAGCCCGCGGCGGATCGGCTCATGAACGCAGTCGAACGGGTCACGGCCGATCCCCGTTTTCACACGCCCGATCTTGGCGGCAAGGCGCGCACGGTCGACGTAACCTCCGCTGTCATCGACGCCATTGCGGGGGCCAACCGGTGAGTGTCGGTGGACGGGACTGAGCTAATTCGCGGTGCAAGGCAGCTCGCCGAGCGCAGCCGGCGGCGGCGCGATGGTAAATAAGTTCGGCTGCGAGGCTTCGCACGGCGTTCGTTTTTATCGAAAATGCTCCGAGAATTGTGCCGGCCGGGTTAGGCCGGGCGCAATGGCATCCCTGTACCCATGAGAGGACTATGGCCGTAGGTCCCGCCGTGCGCGGACCTGGTGCAAATCGGAGCACGCATTATGAGTTCGCTCGAGATCGGAACGAATTCGCTCGCTGGCGCGGCAGGAACGAGTTCGCCGGCGACAGAGGAGCGTCGGCGGGCGCCGCGCGCGCGCTTGGGGCGGCTTGCCACGATCAAGCTTGGGATCGGCTTGGAGCCACGCTACGTCCTGGTGACGAATGCCTCTGAGGAAGGCGTGCGACTGCAGCTCAACGGCATCGAGCCCCACGACGAATTCGTGCTCTTGTTCCACGGCAACGGCGGTCCAGCCCGGGATGGCACCTACAAATTGATCTGGCGGCACGGGCAGGACGTGGGCGCCAAGTATGTGAGCGACGTGACGCAGAACGTGTAGCGGATTGGTACCGAACGTTCGTCATGCCCGCGCTTGTCGCGGGCAGCCACGTCTTAGAACCAGTCCCGATCAAAGCCGTGTATGGCCGGAAAAGTTCGGCCATGACAAAGTGAGTGAGAGCGACAAGTCCGGTATTAACTCGCCTCGCGCAGTTTCACCGCACCTTCGAGATCGACCGAGACGAGTTGCGACACGCCGCGCTCGGCCATGGTGACGCCGTACAGGCGATTCATCCGCGCCATGGTGATCGGGTTGTGGGTGATGATGATGAAGCGGGTCTCGGTCGATCGGGTCATCTCGTGCAGCAGGTCGCAGAAGCGTTCGACGTTGTAGTCGTCGAGCGGCGCGTCGACCTCGTCGAGCACGCAGATGGGAGCCGGGTTGGTGAGGAACACGGCGAAGATCAACGCCAGTGCCGTGAGCGCCTGCTCGCCGCCGGAGAGCAGCGACAGCGTCGCCGGCTTCTTGCCGGGCGGCTTGGCCATGATTTCGAGGCCGGCTTCGAGTGGATCCTCGCTCTCGACCAGCTGCAACTCGGCGGTGCCGCCGCCGAACAGCTCGGCGAACAGCCTCTTGAAATTCTCGTTGACGGTGGTGAACGAAGTGAGCAGGCGCTCGCGCGCCTCGTGATTGAGGCTGTGGATGCCTTGCCGCAGCCGGCGAATCGCCTCGACCAGATCGTCACGCTCGCTGACCAGTTTCTGGTGCTGCGCCTCGACCTCCTCGAGTTCCTGCTCGGCGCGCAGATTGACGGCGCCGAGCCGCTCGCGCTCGCGGCGAATGCGATCGAGCTTTTCTTCGACCTCGACGCTGGTCGGCAATTCCGCGCCGGGTTTGATCTCGGCGAGTTCGGCCGCGGCCGAAGGCTCGATGTCGAACGCCTCGCGGATCTCGTGCTCGATGTCGGCGAGCCGACGTTTGGCGGCGTCGCGGCGTTCTTCGCCGCGAGCGGCGAGCGCGCGTGCTTCGCCGACCGCCTCGAGCGCCGCGCGCGCGACCTTGTCGGCTTCGGCGAGCTCGTTCTCGGCGTCGGCCAGCCGGTCGGCGGCGACGCGACGCTCGGCAGTCGCGGTTTCGATCTCGCCGATCAACGACTGCCGCATCTCGGCGAATTTCTGCGGCGCGGTTTCGAGCTCCGCGCGCTCCCGCTGAGTCTCGACGCTGCGCTCGCCGATGGTGCCGATTTGTGTCGCAGCGCCGTCGCGCCGCTCGCTCCATTCGGCGCGCTCGCCTGCGATCGCCTGCAAGCGACGATCCGCGAGCTCGGCTTCGCGGGCGATCGCCTGCGCCTCGACCCGCATTTCGGCGCAAGTGCTGCGCTCGCCGGCGATCACTTCGTTGATGGCGGTGAGCTTGGCTTCGATGTCGGCCGCGGGCGGCAATGCGCTGAGCGCACTATCGGCCTTGTCACGGGCAAGCACGGCTTCATCGCGGCTGACGGCAATGCGCGCCTGCGCTTCCGTGAGTGCCGAAACACGGGCCGCGTTGCGGGCGATCTCGCGTTCAGCCGCGGCCTGATCCTCGCGCGAAGAGTCGGTCGCGTGCTGCGCCTCGCGCCATGCGGCGCGGGCCTGAGTCTCCGCCGTTGCGGCGGCCGCCAAGGCTGCTTCGGCGGCCGCAACGGCCTCGCGCTTCGCCTCAACGTCGTTCTGCGCGATGACGAGTTCGCCTTGAATGGCCTGCAAACGGCCGCGTTCGGCGAGCCGGCGCGCCGCGCCGGTCAGTGCATGGGCGGCGACCGTGAAGCCGTCCCAGCGCCATAGATCGCCCTCGCGCGTGACCAGCCGCTGACCGGCCTTGAGCATCTGGGCGAGCTGAGGCCCGTCGGTGCGCTCGACCACGCCGATCTGCGCCAGCCGCCGCGCCAGTTCGGGCGGCCCCTGGACGAATTGCGACAGCGCTACGGCGCCTTCCGGCAGCGCCGGATCGGCCGGGTCGTTCGCTGCGCCGCCCCAGCGCATCGGCGCCGTATCGCCAACCGGCGCGTCGAGATCGTCACCGAGCGCGGCGCCGAGCGCCTTTTCGTAGTCGTTGGCGACTGTGAGCGCGTCCATCACCGGCGGCCAAAGATTTTTGTTCTCGACCGCTAGGAGCTTGCTGATCGTCTTGGCCTCAGTCTCGAGCCGCTGCACCGCGCGTTCGGTGGCGACGAGCGGGCCGCGAGCCGCATCCATTTGCTCGCGCGCTGCGATGTGGGTGACTTCTGACGCGCGCGCGACACTCTCGGCTTCGGCGAGCGCCGCCTGCGCCGCCGTAAGCGCAACGGTGAGCGCCGGCAGGTCGGGTGCGCCGCTGCCGGTCGCCACCAAGCCCGCTTCAATATTGACGAGTTCGGCGGCGAACTTTTCAGCGCGCTCACCATGATCGCGCAAAGCCGTCTGCAGTTGATTGCGTCTGGCCGTGAGATCGGCCAGTGCGCCGGTCAATTCGGCGAAGGATTTTTCCGAGGCCGCGAGCGCCGCGTCGGCCTTTTCGACACGCTCGTTAACGCCGGACAGCCGCAGCGCATTGGCCTGCGCTTCGGCTTTCAGGGTCGATTCTTCGCTATCCAGGCGTTCGAGCGCCGCCGCGGCGTCGGCCGCCAGCGTCTGCTCGCGTTCGAGATCTGCGGCGAATTGTTCAAGACGGCGATCGAGTTCGCTGATGCGTTCCTTGGCGCGCGCCTCTTCGCGCTCAAGCGTTTCACGGGCGACAATGAGCCGCTGCAGCGCCGCGGCGGCTTTGGCTTCGCCCTCGCGCAGCGCCGGAAGTCCGGCGGCAAGTTCGGTCTGCCGCGTCGAGGCTTGGGTCTGCTCGCCGACGCGGGCCGCGACGACGCGCACCGCCTCGTCCTGCGCGTGCTCGGCGTCCGTGACTTCGATGCCGGCCGCTGTCCAGCGCAGGTGAAACAGCAACGCCTCGGTCCGCCGTACCTGCCCGGAAATGTTGCGGTAACGCACCGCCTGTCGGGCCTGTGTTTTGAGCGCCGCGGCCTGCGCGGCCAACTGTCCGATGACATCCTCGACGCGCGTCAGGTTCGCCTCGGCGGCTTTCAGCCGCAGCTCGGCCTCGTGGCGCCGCGCATGCAGGCCGGAAATCCCCGCGGCTTCCTCCAGCACGCGCCGGCGTTGCTCGGGCCGCGCCTGGATGATCTCGCCGATGCGGCCTTGATGCACCAAAGCGGGCGAGCGCGAACCAGTGGACGCATCGGCAAACAGCACGCCGACGTCGCGGGCGCGGACCTCGCGGCCGTTGACCCGGAAGGTCGAACCCTGTTCGCGAACGATGCGGCGCGACACTTCGAGCGTCTCGGCGTCGTTGAAAGCGGCCGGCGCGTTGCGTTCGCTGTTGTCGACCTGGACCGCGACTTCGGCGTGGTTGCGCGCCGGGCGCTGGTTGTTGCCGGAGAAGATGACGTCGTCCATTTCGGACGCGCGCATCGCCTTGTAGGAGGCTTCGCCCATGACCCAGCGCACCGCCTCGACCAGATTCGACTTGCCGCAGCCGTTAGGCCCGACGACGCCGGTCAGTCCGGGTTCGATGACAAAGTCCGTCGGTTCGACGAAGGATTTGAAGCCGATCAGGCGCAGCCGCGTGAGCTTCATGCGCGTCTTATGTCCATTCCGCTTGCTGCGACGGTCAAGGGAATCATGATTGGATCACGCCCAGGGGCCCCGAAGGCGTGTTGCAGGTGCCGCATCGGGCCGGAGAATGAATCGCGCCGCCCGCGAGCGCAACAGGCGCGCTGGGCTTTTTGACAACTTTCACAGGGTCCGCATCCACCGGTTGCCCCGAGGGGCTCGCGCGGCGCCTTCGCCCTGGAGCGAAAAACCCTTATCCTTCCTTGAGAAAGGGGTCGATTTGCGCGGCCAAGGTGTCGATGGAAACGTCGCCCACGACCTTCTTGCCGTTGACGAAGAAAGTCGGCGTGGAGTTGACGCCAAGCTTGCCGACGGCCCGATCGCGCACCGCTTCGATGTCATTGAGCACCGTCTGATTCGTCAGACAGGCCTTGAACGAGGCGTCGGAAAAGCCGAGCTGCTTGGCGATATTCTCGAGCGGTACCAGCGGGCTATCGTTGACCCATTGATCCTGCTTGGCGAACAGCGTGTCCACCACGGCCATGAATTTGTCGCTGCCGCCGCCATCCTTGGCGGCGCAGCGCGCCAGCATGAAGGCTGCGGCCGCGGTCTTGTCGAACGGAAATTCGCGGAAGACGAAGCGGACCTTGCCGGTGTCGATGTAGCGCTTCTTCAATTCGGGAAACGTCGTCTCGGAAAAATGCGCACAGTGCGGACAGGTCATCGAAGCATATTCGATGATGGTCACAGGCGCCTTCGGCGAGCCGAGCGCGATCTCGCCGGCGGGACCCGGCTTCGCCAGTTCGGTGAGCAGCTGGGCGTCGGCGGGCGGCTCTGGCGTCTTTGCTGAAGTCTGCGGCGTGGCAGCCGGGTCGGCGAAGGCGAAATTCAGTGGGGACAGTAGCACCCCGGAGAGGCTGGCTGCGGCGAGGACAAACGTGCTTCCAACGGTAACAAACTTGCGGCGCGTGATCGACAAGGGCAACTCCTGAAGTGGGGGCGGAAACAGCAGCCCTATTGGAAATTCTGCGGCCTCAATGTGGCATTAGCGTGCCTGCGGGCCAAGTCCCTGTGGGCCAAGTCTCTGCGGGCCAAGTCCCTGTGGGCCAAGTCTCTGTGGGCCAAGTCTCTGCGGGCCAAGCCCCTGCGGCATAACGCAAGCTTCTAATCCTTGCGGATAGAGCCCGCCTCTCAACTCTTTTTGATCGCCGCGCCGAGCCGCGCCAGCGCCTGTTTGAGGCCATCGTCGGCGATGTCCGGGAGTGTCGCCGCAATGTGCGCCATGACGGCGGGATCGGCCCCTCGGCGCGTCTTGGGCTCGCTGCGACGGAGCGGCGCCTGCCGCAGCGCGATGCGCGCCACGCTGCGCCAGCCGACGAAGCGGTTGACGCGTTCGCAGATCACATTGGCGAGGTGCTGGATTTCGATCGCCGCCGGGCCTTCGACCCGAAGCACCAGGGTGCCGGGCTCCTGTCCACCCGACAAGGCGGCCGGCGCCGGTCGCTGCCACTGCAGTTTGATCGGCTCGCTATGCGCGGCAATTTCCGGCCCGACGATTTCGCTCCAGCGCGTCACCAGTTCGGCCGACGCAAATCCCTGCCGCGTAAACGCCTGACCGACGATTTTGCCGGCGATGTCTCGCAGCGGTTTGGCGAAAGAGCGGGCGGGCTTGTTCATGGCGCGTGGCTCTGTCATCGCTTGGCACGAGCGGGATAAATTATGACCGTAGCAGCGACGGCGGTGCGGCAACAGCGTGGTAAGGGTCATGCAGCAAAATCATTCCCGCAACCCACCGACTTGCTGGCCTGGTACGACCGCCATCGTCGCGCTTTGCCGTGGCGCGCGCCGCCGGGCAAACGCACCGATCCGTACCGGGTGTGGCTCTCCGAAATCATGCTGCAGCAGACGACCGTCAAAGCGGTCGCACCCTACTATGCGCGTTTTCTGGCTCGCTGGCTGGACGTGCAGTCGCTGGCCGCGTCGCCGCTCGATGATGTGCTCAAGGCTTGGGCCGGGCTGGGCTATTACGCGCGGGCCCGCAACCTGCACGCCTGCGCCCGGGCCGTGGTCGAACGCCACAGCGGGCAATTTCCGCGCAGCGAGGACGAACTGCGCACACTGCCCGGCATCGGCGCCTACACGGCGGCGGCCATCGCGGCGATCGCCTATGACGCTCCGGCCATGCCGGTAGACGGCAATATCGAGCGGGTCATTGCGCGGCTTTATGCTGTCGAGACGCCGTTGCCCGCCGCCAAGCCCGAGATCGGCAGACTGGCAAAGGCGCTGTCGCCGGTGCATCGCTCCGGCGATTTCGCCCAAGCGATGATGGACCTCGGCGCCACCATCTGCACGCCGAAGCGGCCGGCATGCTCGCTTTGCCCATGGAGAGATGGTTGCGCGGCCCGCTTGCGCGGCGACGCTGAAGCATTGCCGCGGCGCGCGCCGAAGCGTGAGGGCGCGCTCCGCCGCGGCGCGGCGTTCGTCGCGCTCCGGGCCGATGGTTATCTGCTGGTGCGGACACGGGAGCCGCGCGGCCTGCTCGGCGGCATGACCGAAGTGCCAACCACTGAATGGGGCGCAGAGTTTGAGGAGCGCAGTGCGCTTGAGGCTGCGCCGCATTTTCCTGCAGGGCGATCGGGAAACGGCATTGCCTGGCGCCGCATCCCCGGACTCGTGCGGCACGTGTTCACGCATTTTCCGCTCGAACTCAGCGTTCATGTGGCAAAACTGCCGGCGCGGACCCGTGCGCCCGCCGGCATGCGTTGGGTCGCACTGCAAGACGTCGCGGACGAAGCGTTCCCCAGTCTGATGCGCAAGGTCCTTGCTCATGGCCGCGCTGCGGATTGAATATAGACTGACACTCACAGCAAGAAGGACGCACAATGAATATCCAACGTCATGAAGTCGGGTCGCGCATGAGCAAGGCGGTTGTGCACGGCGATACCGTTTATCTCGCCGGCATCGTCGCCGACGCGCCGAAAGGCAAGAGTACGGCCGATCAGACCAAAAGCATTCTTTCCCAGATCGACGGCTTTCTGGCCCAGGCCGGCACCGACAAGACCAAGCTCCTCTCCGCCAATATCTGGATTACCGACATGGCGAATTTCGCGGAGATGAACGCGGTGTGGGATGCGTGGGTGTCGCCCGGCAACACGCCGGCGCGCGCGACGGTGGAAGCCGGGCTCGCCTCCCCCGACTACAAGGTCGAGATCATGGTTGTCGCCGCGCGATGAGCGGGCAGCCCGGAATACTCGCGATCTTCAACGATTGCCGCGTCGGGCGCGAAGCTGAATTCGAAGCATGGTTCCAGGGCGAGCATTTGCTCGAGCGGGTTGCCGTGCCGGGATTTTTGTTCGGCCGCCGCCATAAGGCGATCTCGGGCACGGCGGGCTATTTCAATTTCTACCTGGTCGAAACGCCCGACGTGCTCACATCGAAGCCTTATCTCGAACGGCTCGATCACCCGACGCCGATGACGCGCACGATCATGTCGGAGGTGTTCGTCAACATGAACCGCACGGTGTGCCGGCGCACCGTGCGCCGCGGCGGTTTTCGCGGCGCGTTCACGGTCACCGCCCGATTCAACCGCCCGCCGGATCAAGCCGTGCTGTCAGGCGTGCTGGAGAAACTGACGGCCGATACGGCGGTTGCGGGCGGCGAAATATGGATCGCGCTCGACCCCGCCGGCATGCCGGTGTCGATGGAAGAGCAATTGCGCGGCGGCGATAGAAAGATTGCCGGCGCACTGTTGATCGACACGCTGTACCGGGAAGACGCGCAAGCGATCGGCGCGCAGTTCGCAACGCAATTCGCAGACGCGGATGTCGGCGTGTTTCGCGTGCTCTGCCAAATCGGGAGAGGTGATTTATGAAAACACTATTGCCGCTGGCGGAAGCCCTTGCACTGCGTCTGATCGCGCGTCACGAGACGATCGCGGTTGCGGAATCCTCAACGGGCGGGCTGATCTCGGCGGCGCTGCTCTCGGTGCCGGGCGCCTCGGCGTACTTCGTCGGCGGCGCTGTGGTCTACACCAAGGCGGCGCGGGGCGCGCTCCTCGGTATCCACGACGCCGACATGAAAGGGCTACGGCCATCGACCGAGGCCTATGCGCTGCTGTTGGCGCGGCGCACGCGCGAGCGGCACGGCGCCATCTGGGGCATCGGCGAAACCGGCGCGGCGGGTCCGAGCGGCAACCGCTACGGCGATCCCGCAGGCCATACCTGTATCGCGATTGTTGGTCCGGCCGAGCGCGCCGCGACGCTGCGCACCGGCAGCGACGACCGGGTGGCCAACATGGACGCGTTCGCCAAGCGCGCCTTCGAACTGCTCGGCGACGTTTTCCTGGTCGGGGAAGGATAGTGGCTCGCAAGCAGCGACCCCGGCCGCATCGGCGCCCGCAGGCCAAAGCCAAAGGCAACAGCGTGCGCGGGCGCCGGTCCCCGGAAGTCATGCTGGCGGAATTGAAAACGCGCTTCCGCGAGATCATCGATCTGCGTGCGTCGTCGTATGTGTTGAACTGGGACCAGGCCACCTACATGCCGCTTGGCGGCGCCGACGCGCGCGGCCGGCAGTTGGCGATGCTGTCGCAGCTGGCCCATGAGCGGCTGATTGCCCCGGCCGTCGGCCGGCTGATCGAGGCGCTGATCCCCTACGGCGAAACCCTGCCGCCCGGCAGCGATGATGCCGGGATCATCCGAACGGCGCGACGCGGCTACGAGAAAGCCATCAAAGTGCCTGCGGACTATGTCGCGCGCGTCAGCGCGCACAGCTCCGCATCTTACCAGGCCTGGACGCGGGCGCGGCCCGCGAACGACTTCAGCAGCATGGTGCCTTATCTGGAAAAGACACTCGATCTCAGCCGCCAATACTCAGAATTTTTTGCTCCGTTTGCCCACATCGCCGATCCGCATATCGACTACGCCGACGAGGGCATGACCACGGCTACGATCCGCAAGCTGTTTGGCGAGCTCAAACGCGGACTCGTGCCGCTCCTGGACGCCATCTGCGCGCAGCCGGAAGCGGATGATTCCTGCCTCCATCGGGACTTCCCCAACCCCGCACAGCTGGATTTTGCCAAGCTCGCCGCCGAGCGGATCGGCTATGATTTCCAGCGCGGCCGCCTTGATCTTACGCATCACCCGTTCTGCACCAGATTTTCCGCAGGCGACGTGCGCATCACCACCCGCGTCAACGACAACGATCTCGGCGACGCATTTTTCTCGACCGTGCATGAATCCGGCCATGCCATGTACGAGCAGGGCGTCGATGCGGCACTCGCCGCGACGCCGGCAGGCCATGGCGTCTCCTCGGGCGTGCATGAGAGCCAGTCGCGGCTGTGGGAAAACATCGTCGCGCGCAGCCGCGGCTTCTGGGAGCATTTCTATCCGCCCCTGCAGCAGCGCTTTTCCACCCAGCTTTCGGGTGTGCGGCTCGATGCCTTTCACCGCGCGATCAACAAGGTGGCGCGTTCGCTGATCCGCACCGACGCCGACGAGGTCACCTATAATCTGCACATCATGCTGCGCTTCGATCTCGAGCTGCGATTGCTGGAGGGCAAGCTCGCGGTCAGGGATCTTGCCGAGGCGTGGCGCGCGGCGATGCAGGCCGACCTCGGGGTTGCGCCGCCCGACGATCGCGACGGCTGCCTGCAGGACGTGCACTGGTATTCGGACATGATCGGCGGCGCGTTTCAGAGCTACACGATCGGCAACATCCTGGCGGCGCAGTTCTACGCCGCGGCGCTCAAGGCGCATCCGGACATTCCAGACGAAATCCGGCGCGGCGAATTCGGCATGCTGCATGGCTGGCTGCGCCAAAACCTTTACCGGCATGGCGCCAAGTTAGCGCCCAATGACATCATCAAGCGCGCCACCGGCTCGTCGATGAGCATGAAGCCTTATCTCGGTTACTTGCGCGAGAAATACGGCGCCTTGTACCGACTGCCGGCGGGGCTCAGCTAGCGCCGAAGCCTGGGTAGTGGGCTCCTTTGAATAAGGCAGAGCCTTTCGCCCCTCTGGCATCGTGACGGCCAGCCCGGCATACTCGCACCATGCCAGCGAAGCACCCAAAGCGACCGCGCGACCCCGCCCAGCTTGCCAAGCTCATGATCGACATTGCGAGCGGTGAAGTTGAGGATCGGGAGCCTACGCCAGAGGAACAGGGCAAAGACCCGGCGGCGGTAGCCCTTGGCCGCAAAGGGGGCGCGGCACGCGCCAAATCAATGTCAGCCGAGCAGCGCTCCAAAATTGCCAATAGGGCGGCTCGCTTCCGGTGGAGCAAGCGCGACTAGTCAATAAAGCTTTCTATTTCCGCCAGCAGATGTTCGTGATCTGCAGTTCGCATTGGGGCTGCGCAAAAATAACGCTCCCGCTCAAAAGGAATTCCAGCCCGTCGCTCGATAATAAATCGCTGAACTACTGAAGGGGAGGGATTGGGTTTTGAGGTTTTGTCGAAGTCAAGATCCAATCGTGCAAACTTCATCGGTATTTTCATTCCAAATATCTTCTCCAACGGAATCGATATGGCTTCTGTCATTTTATCTAGATGTTTAACCAGTCGCTCAGGAGAGCGCTCAAATTCTACGACTAATTGACTTTGAAAATATCGGCGTGGTGCAGTTTCGAAATCACGAAACCCAAAGCGGCTTTGCATGTAGGCTATCACGTCATCTAAAAACGCCTCAGACCCATTCGTAGTTGCGGCTTTTACTACTAGTCCATCCTGGTAAATTGAGAAATCATTTACTCGAAAAATTGTCGTCCCATATGAAAATTGCCCACTAAAAAATTTATAACCCTCCTTGGATATATTATCCTTTGCCGGATCAGGCGATTTTAAAAATGTGTACTTTGCGGCTACAGCATCAATAATCTCTCTGTCATTCACTCCAGAGAGAGGGATGACCTCTTCAAGCGGAAACAGACAGGTCACTCGGCTGCCATCGTAACTTACTATTCTCATACTGCCTCAGATTGTTCCTGTGCGATTTCCTTCATGGCCCGTTCGAGGGCACTAGCACCCTTCTCTTTGTTTAGCTCAAGCGCACTAGCACCGCTGCCTCTTTCTTGCTTTGGCGGCTCCAAATCACGGGCCATAGCTGGTATATCGTCAAGATGTGAGCGGTTGACGCGCGCCCTGCCGAGTAGAGACGACGAGGAAAATTCTGGTTCCTCAGCCGAAATGCCAGCAAATAGATCACTAATGGAATCTAGCGTTAAATTGCCCGGCGTACTCAGCCAGCGATTTATGACCTCTGGAGATTTTCGAATGCGTCGCGCGAGCTTGGCTTGATTTAGACCGTGCTCTCTCGCGTTTTCAAATCTCTCAATGAGAAAATCGAAAAATCTACCGCGCAACCGCTCTTGAAGATAAACTAGTTTTGACTCTGGGATCGGTTCTCCATCAGGACCGGCCGCGAGCTCGTTCATGAGTTGCGTTTGAAAGGTAATCATTGAGGCAGCCTCCCTTTACAGGCGAATATGTAGGGAAGAACTTGTTCCATTCTCGTTTGGTAGCGGCGATCCCGCGTTCCCACTCCTTGGAATTTCGACCGTTAAGAGGCAGCCATCTCAACCAATTCTGCTCCACTGAGCGCGGCCTGCAGGTGGCAGCAAACAAAACGTCTTTCTCTAAGAACCGACAAAAAACCCGAACCGCCGGCTTGTCCTGACATCGAATATCGAAAACTGAATCTGTAATTGGAGACAGCAAGCCTATGTGTGCATTTCCCGCACAGAATGGTTCAAGACATACTACCAGTCGGCGGCCGGTGACGATATTTTGAAGGGTGGCCAGAAGCCTACTTCGTCTATTCGCCTCCTTTCCTTCTTCCATTTCCCGATTCAAAAGTTCGTTTATTTCAGGCGAAAGCACGATAGTCCGCCCATTAGGATCGCCATCGAGTGGGTCCAGCATAAATAGCTCTCGCCGCTGGACGAACTTCATCCATTCTTGTCGTATTGACATATAAGTCAATAGCCCTAAAAGATCAATTAACGTGCGATAGTCTGACTCACTCAACTGAAGGTTACTAGCCGCCACAAAGTTTCCTTATATACTTGACGCTAAGTATAAAAGGTGCTTTAGTCGGGCCAATGAACAAGCTCGACCGTGAAGCCCGTTCCCGCATCCTCCATCTGCTGTGTGAGGGCAATTCGATCCGCGCCGTGACCCGCCTGACCGGGGCGAGCAAAAAGGCCGTGAGCAAGCTCATGGTTGATGCTGGGCAAGCCGCCGCTTGGTATCAGGACCGCGTATTCGTCAATCTGACTTGCAAGCGCATCCAGGTCGATGAAATCTGGGCGTTCGTCTATGCGAAGCAAAAGAACGTTCCGCTCGCGAAGAAAGCCCCGCCGCAGGCTGGCGACGCTTGGACGTGGACGGCAATCGACGCGGACACGAAGCTGATCCCGTCATGGTTTGTCTGCGGCCGGGATAGCGATGAGGCGATTATCTTCATGGATGACTTGGCTTCACGCCTCGCCAACCACGTCAAGCTAACCAGCGACGGCCACAAGGCTTCTCTGGAAGCCGTTGAAGGGCCGTTCGGTAGCGATATTGATTACGCCATGTTGGTGAAGCTGTACGGGCCGTCCTCGGAACTCGCCAAGGGCCGCTATAGCCTCGCCGAGTGCATCGGGGCGCGCAAGGAGACGATTGAGGGAGACCCGGACCCGAAGCACATTTCGACCAGCTACGCTGAGCGGTCGAACCTCAATATCCGGATGTACACTCGCCGCTTTACCCGGCTCACAAACGCCTTCTCAAAGAAAGTCGAAAACCACGCGCACGCCGTAGCGCTTTTCGCCCTGTATTACAATTTCGTGCGCATTCATAAGACGCTGAAGGTCACGCCAGCCATGGCCGCTAAGGTCACAGATCGACTTTGGGAGATTGGTGATATTGTGGACGTGCTAGAGGCGTGGGAGAGCACGCAATGAAACGATGGAATACGGTACGCGTTGCCATGTACGGGGCGGCCGCAGGACTGGCATATGCAGCATTTAATGCCGCACCTTATTGGTCGGTCGGATCAGAGGGGATTGGTCAGGGAATTGGGATGCTTGTCGGCGGGGCCACTATGGGATTCGTCATGGTGGCTGCCATTTGCGGGTTTCGGAATCTGCTCGTCCGCGCGAAATAGAGCTGCCACAATCAAAGTAGCCCATTACCGAAGCCCGGCCTGGGTGGTAAAAGCCCAAAAATACAAATATGTGACGGGCCGACATGGCTCCGCCCCTCCTTCAGCTCAAAGACATCGCACTGACCTTCGGCGGCACACCGCTGCTGTCCGGCGTGGAACTCTCCGTCTCCACCGGCGAGCGGGTTGCCCTCGTGGGGCGCAACGGATCGGGCAAATCGACCCTGCTCAAAATCGCGGCCGGACACGTCAAGCCTGATCGCGGCTCCGTTTTCATGCAGCCGGGGGCCGTGGTGCGTTATCTGCCGCAGGAGCCGGATTTTTCCGGCTTTGCTTCGACGCTTGCGTATGTCGAAGCCGGCCTCGGGCCGAGCGACGATATCCATCTTGCCGGCCAACTCCTGGATCAACTCGGCCTCACCGGGCAGGAGGATCCGGCGCATCTTTCCGGCGGCGAGGCGCGCCGCGCCTGCCTCGCTCATGTGCTCGCGCCTTCACCCGATATTCTGCTGCTCGACGAGCCGACCAATCATCTCGATCTCGCCGCGATCGAATGGCTGGAGCAAGACCTTAATTCCAGGCGAACTGCGCTTGTGCTTATCAGTCACGACCGGCGCTTTCTCTCCAGTCTCTCGCGATCGACGGTCTGGCTCGATCGCGGCTACACGCGACGTGTCGACCGGGGCTTTGCCCATTTCGAGGAATGGCGCGACATGCTGCTGGCCGAGGAGGAGCGTGAACAGCACAAGCTCGACCGCAAGATCGTCGCCGAGGAGCACTGGATGCGCTACGGCGTCACGGGCCGGCGCAAGCGCAACATGCTGCGGGTCGGCAAATTGCAGGCGCTGCGGGAACAGCGCCGCACCTACCGCGCGAGTGCAGGCAATGCCACGATCACGGCCGGATCGGCGATGCCGTCCGGCGCCCTGGTCATCGAGGCCGTCGGCATCGGCAAGAGCTACGGCGACGTTGCGATCGTGCGCGACTTCTCGATACGAATTCAGCGCGGCGATCGTATCGGCATCGTCGGGCCAAACGGCAGCGGCAAGACAACGCTGATCAACCTTTTGACCGGCACCCTGCCGCCGGATGCCGGCTCGGTGCGCCTTGGATCGAATCTTTCAATCGCGACGCTCGATCAGCATCGGGACAGTCTCGATCCCGATGTCACCGTCGCCGAGGCGCTGACTGGCGGCGGCGACACCGTGATGGTCAACGGCCAGGCCAAGCATGTCGTGAGCTACATGAAGGATTTCCTGTTCACGAGCGAGCAGGCGCGCACGCCGCTCGGCAAGCTGTCGGGTGGCGAACGCGGCCGCCTGATGCTGGCGCAAGTGCTCGCCAAGCCGTCCAACCTGCTGATCCTCGATGAGCCGACCAACGATCTCGACATGGAGACCTTGGACGTTCTCGAGGACGTGCTCGGCGAATACCCCGGCACTGTCCTGCTCGTCAGCCATGATCGCGATTTTCTCGATCGGCTGGTGAGTGGCGTGATCGTGCCGGAAGGACATGGGCTGTGGACCGAATATGCCGGCGGCTATAGCGACATGCTGGCGCAACGGGGCGCAAGCCCGTCGCGTGATCGCCCCAAACAGGAACCGGCGAAAGCCGCACAAAAATTGGTGTCGAATATTGCGGACCCGGCGGCCACGAAGCGGCGGATGAGCTTTAAGGACAAGCATGCGCTCGATACGCTGCCCAAAACCATCGCCCGACTCCAGTCCGAGGCCGACGCACTGAAGGCAAGGCTCGACGATCCCAGGTTTTACGCGCGGGACCGCGGCGCCTTTGAGACCACCACCGCGGCGCTGACCAAGCTCCAGCACGACATCGCCGCGGCGGAGGAACAATGGCTCGCGCTCGAAATCCTGCGCGAAGAGCTTGCCGGCGCCCCCTAGAGCATTTTCCGGAAAAGTGGCCACCGGTTTTCCGAAGAAAATGCGACCAAATCTATGAAACTAGAGCGCTTCCCGATTCAGTGTAATCGGGAAG
>Ga0208849_1001059_pt1 | contig 21106 bp, 26 predicted proteins | sample NGESurdeep072012_10_FD_184470 | JGI IMG/M metagenome (GOLD analysis project Ga0208849, IMG submission 184470) | Arctic peat soil microbial communities from Barrow, Alaska - NGEE Surface sample 53-3 deep-072012 (SPAdes) | ecosystem: Environmental > Terrestrial > Soil > Wetlands > Peat ... | reverse complement strand
CGGCGAAGGGCAAAAACCGTCGTAGAAACTTCAGGTTCACCGTTCCCCAACGCCTGATCTCGACGAAGTCCTCGGCCCCCGCCATGGTGGCGCATAACACCACCAGCAAAATCTCCTCCAGCGGGTAGAGAACCTTCCAGGACTGGCGCGGATCCTCAAGCGCGGCGAAGTGATCGATCAGGGACGTCGAAGCGCGGTTCGCCATCGGAAACTCCAGGCTCGTGGAGCTCTCTAAGAATCATGCGTCGCCCCCGCCGGGGAATCCCCAAACGTCAAGCGCCGCTTCAAGCGATTGCCGTGATGTCATAGCTCACACCATTGATCGCCAGTTGATTACAGGATAACAGCGTTTCCTAAAACAGCCCTTCCAAGATCTCACGATGGCATAGCTGCAGGCGGGACCGCAATACGACGCTCGAATGGTCCTCGGTGGGCTGTAGAACATAGGGTTGCCGCCGACTCTGGATCGCCGCGTGGCGGTGATGGTCGCGGGATGAGTCAAAATGGTCGCCTTTGGATGTTTCGCGTCCCGGCCCTAACCCTTCGTTAACCGCAACGTCCCTTCCCCTGATGCTTGCCCGGCGCGATGGTGGCGGAACAGATGATGAACCCGATTCGCATCCTGGGACTGGATCCGGGCCTGCGCCGCACCGGCTGGGGCGTGGTCGCCGTTGAGGGATCTCGGCTGACCCATGTGGCCCACGGGGTGATCGCGCCGCGCGATACCCTGCCCCTGGCTGAGCGGCTGCTGGTCCTTTTTGAAGCGATCACCGAGGTCATCGCCCTGCATGCCCCCCACGAGGCGGCGGTGGAGGAGACGTTCATGACCGCCAACGGCGCTTCGACCCTGAAGCTCGGCCACGCCAGGGCGGCGGCGATGATCGCCCCGGCCCGCGCCGGCCTGCTGGTGGCCGAATATGCCGCCAAGGTGGTCAAGAAGGCGGTCGTCGGCACCGGCAATGCCGACAAGCACCAGGTGGCGTTCATGATCGCCCGCCTGTTGCCCACCGCAGGCGCGCCGACCGCCGACGCCGCCGACGCCCTGGCCGTGGCCATCGCCCACGCCCACGCCCGCACGGCGAGGCGCCTCGGGGCCGCCGCATGATCGGGCGACTGCGCGGCCTGGTCGCCGAGGTCGCCGAGGAGGACGCGCTGATCGACGTCGGCGGGGTCGGCTATGTCGTCCGCTGTGGCGCGCGCACCCTGTCGCGCCTGCCCGGCCCCGGCGACGAAGCCCTGCTGCACGTCGAGACCCAGTGGACCGAGTCGGCCGGGATGCGGCTCTATGGCTTCCTCACCCGCGAGGAACGCCGCGCCTTTGTCGTCCTGCAGGCCATTCAGGGCGTCGGCCCCAAGGCGGCTCTGGGGGTGCTGGACGTGTTCACCCCGCCGGAGCTCGCCGCCGCCGTGGCCCGCGAGGATAAGGCCGCGGTCGCCAGAGCCAATGGCGTCGGGCCCAAGCTGGCCCAGCGCATCGTCACCGAACTGAAGGACAAGCCGATCTCCGACGGCGCCGTCGCCGCCTTCCATGCCGCCGCCTCCGGTCCCGCGCCGCCCACGGCGGCCGGCGAGGCGGTGGCCGCGTTGATGGGCCTGGGCGTCGCCGAGATATCCGCGCGCCGGGTGGTCGAACAGGCGGCGCTGCGCCTGGGCGACGACGCCGATGAAAAGGTGCTGATCAAGGCCGCGCTGCAGGAGCTTGGCCGGTGAGCCGGCTGGTTTCGGGCGACGCGGCCCCCCTGGAAGGCGCCGACCGGGCGCTGCGCCCCCAGACCCTGGCCGAGTTCGTCGGCCAGGAGCAGTCGAAAGCCAATCTGCGCGTGTTCATCGACGCCGCCAAAAACCGCGGCGAGGCGCTGGACCACGTGCTGCTGTTTGGCCCCCCCGGTCTTGGCAAGACCACCCTGGCGCAGATCATCGCCCGCGAGCTGGGGGTCAACTTCCGCAGCACCTCCGGTCCGGTGCTGGCCAAGGCCGGAGACCTGGCGGCGATCCTGACCAATCTCGAGCCGCGCGACGTCCTCTTCATCGACGAGATTCACCGGCTGGCCGCCAACGTCGAGGAAATCCTCTATCCGGCCATGGAGGATCACGCCCTCGACCTGATCATCGGCGACGGCCCGTCGGCGCGGTCGATCCGCATCGACCTTTCGCCTTTCACCCTGGTGGCGGCGACGACCCGCGCCGGCCTGCTGGCCACGCCGCTGCGCGACCGTTTCGGCATTCCGTTGCGGCTGAATTTCTATACGCCGGAAGAACTGCAGAAGGTGCTCAGCCAGGGCGCCGGGAAGATGGGCGTCAACCTTTCCGCCGACGGCGCCGCCGAGATCGCCGCGCGCGCCCGCGGCACGCCGCGCGTGGCCGGTCGGCTGCTGCGCCGGGTGCGGGACTTCGCCGCCGCCGATGGGGCGACGCTGATCGACCGCGCCTGCGCGGCGCGGGGCTTGGCCCGGCTCGAGGTCGACGCGGCGGGCCTCGACTCGCTCGATCGGCGCTATCTGACCGCCCTGATCGAACACTACGGCGGTGGCCCGGCGGGGGTCGAGACCCTGGCCTACGCCATCGCCGAGGCGCGCGACGCGGTCGAGGATGTGATCGAGCCGTTCCTCCTGCAACAGGGCTACATCCAGAGAACCCCGCGCGGGCGCCTGGCGTGCGGCAAGGCCTATCTGCATCTGGGCCTGACCGCGCCCGCCGGGCCGACGCGTCAGGCGACTTTGTTCGACGAGGACGCGTGATGGGCGACGCAGGCGGGCCTTCTGCGGGCCGCTTCGAGGGGCGCGAGCACCACCTCGACGTCCGCGTCTATTACGAGGACACCGACTTCACCGGCGTCGTCTACCACGCCAACCACCTGCGCTATTTCGAGCGCGGCCGTTCGGACTATCTGCGCCTGGCCGGCGTCGACCACAGCGCCCTGTTGGATCGCCCCGACCCCTGCGCCTTCGTGATCACCCGCATGGAGATCGATTTCCGCAAGGCCGCCCGCATCGACGATGCCCTGGTGGTGACCACCGCCTATGACCGTATCGCTGGCCCGCGCCTGCATATCAGCCAGACGATCCGCCGGGGCGGCGAGACGATCGCCAAGGCGGCGGTCGAAGCGGCCTGCATCACCCCTGACGGCCGTCCCAGGCGCCCGCCCGCGGACCTGGTGGCGCGGCTGGCGCCGCGCTTGCTGGCGACCGGCGCGCCATAGTTTCACCATCCGGCCGCGCGATGGCGCGTTGGCCCTTATCGAAGGCTCTGAATGGATCCGTCCACCACGATCACGCCGGAAAGCTTTTCCGCGATCCATCTCTTCCTGCGCGCCGACTGGGTGGTGAAGGCGGTGCTGATCGGCCTGGCCTTCGCTTCGGTGTGGTCGTGGGCAGTGATCATCGACAAGCTGTTCCGGATCGGCGGCCTGAACCGACAGGCCGACCGTTTCGAAGCCGAAGTCAGCTCCGGCCGGCCCCTCGAGGAGATCGCCGCCGAGGCCGGGGCGCAACCCCGCCACGCCCTGCCGCGGATGCTGCAGGCCGCCTTGCGCGAGTGGCGGGAGGCGCCGGCCAAGGGCCTGCTGGCCGGAGACCATGGCGAGTCCCAGGCCGCCTTCCTGGTCCAGCGCATCGACCGGGTGCTCGATTCGGCCGTCGCCCGCGAAAGCCAGCGGGTCGAGGAGGGCCTTGGGGTCCTGGCCATCGTCGCCACCGCCTCGCCGTTCATCGGCCTCTTCGGCACGGTCTGGGGGATCATGCATGCCTTCCAGGCCATCGCCATCGAGAAGAACACCAATCTCTCGGTCGTCGCCCCGTCGATCGCCCAGGCCCTGTTCGCCACCGCCATCGGCCTGGCGGCGGCGATTCCGGCCTACATCGCCTATAACAAGTTCTCCATCGACGCCGGCAAGTTCGCCGGCCGCCTCGAAGGCTTCGCCGACGATCTGGTGACGGCCATCCAGCGCCGCCTCGCGGAACGGGCCTGAAACGGCATGGCGCTTTCTGTGCATGACGCATTCGCGGCCGGGCGGCGCCGGGGGCGCAGCCGGCGCGGCCGGCGCGCGGCGCTTTCGGAAATCAACGTCACGCCGCTGGTCGATGTAATGCTGGTGCTGCTGATCATCTTCATGATCGCCGCGCCGCTGCTGGCGGTCGGCGTGCCGCTGCAGCTGCCAAAGACCGAGGCCAGCGCGGTGCAGGACCAGGCCCAGCCGCTGACCGTCTCGGTGCGCGCCGACGGAACGATCTATCTGAATGAAACCCGCACGCCCTTCGCCGCCCTGTCGCCGGCCTTGCGGCAGATGGCCGGGGCCGCCTCCACGCGGCCCATCTATGTGCGCGCCGACGGCCGCACGACCTACGCCATCGTCGCCCAGGTGATGGCCAGCCTGTCGGCCTCGGGCTTTTCGAGCATCAACCTGATCACCGACAGCGGCGGACCGTCTTCAGGCGCCCGCCAGGAGAGGCCGAACAGGGAGGGCGCGCCATGACCGCGTTCGCCGTGCGCCGACGGGATAATCTGTCGCCGGCTCTGATGGCGGCGGCGGCCCTGCACCTGGGGGCCTTCGCCCTGATCGCCATGGCTGTCCGGACCCCGCCGCCGGCGCCGCTTGGGGACGCGGTGCCGATCACCCTCGTCGCCGGGCCGCCGCAGGCGGAGGCGCAAGCCGCGCAGACGGCCCCGACTGCGCAGGCGGCCGCTGTTGACAATCCAGTCCCTGACGCCAGCCCCCCCGAGCCTCCGCCGCCGTCCAAGCCGGCCCCCGCCCCGCGCGCCGCGCCAAGCCCCGCGCTCGCCAGGCCGACGCCGGCCAGGTCAATGCCCGTCGCCAGCCCCACGCCCGCCGCGCACAGCTTCAGTCTCGACGCGCTCGAGGCCAGGATCGCCGTCGATTCGCACGCGGTCGCGCACAGAGCGCTTGCGTCGCGCGGCCCGACACGGGTGGCGACCGCGCCGCCGTCGCGGGCCACAGCCGGCCCCGGCGTCTCGCAGAGCGATCTGCAGGGATTGCAGGGCCTGCTCGAGCGGCTGTGGAATCCCAACTGCGCCGTAGAGGGCGGCGGCGCGGTGACCGTGTCGGTGCGGTTCAGGGTCGATGTGGACGGCCGCGTCGAGGGCCGGGTCACGGGCGGCGGGGAAGAATCCTCGGGCAATCCGGTGGTCATGGCCGCGGCCAGGCGGGCCATCGACGCCGTGCACGAGGCCGAACCCTACGCCGCGCCCTATCGCGGCCAGGATTTCGAGGTCACCTTCAACGCCAAGAAAGCCTGTTCAGAGTCGTGAGGAGTTTCGCTCCATGAACAGCTGGGCCGTGATCTGCGCCTTCATCGCCGCCTTTGCCGGTCTGGGCATGGCGACCGCCCCGGCGCGGGCCAGCATCGTCATCAACGTCGACCAGGGGGCGAGCCAGCCGCTGCCCATCGCCATCGCCAATTTCAGCGGCTCGCCGGTCGGCGCGCAGATTTCCCAGGTGGTCGCCGCCGATCTCGAACGCTCGGGCCTGTTTCGGCCGCTTGACCCCAACACCTTCCCCGAATCGACCCTGGACGTGAACCTGCAGCCGCACTTCGATCTGTGGAAGTCGATCGGGGCGCCGGCGCTGCTGGTCGGCCAGGTGGTCAATGAGGCCGACGGCCGGCTGCGCGTCGATTTCCGCCTGTGGGATGTCTATGCGGGCGACCAGCCGCTCGGCTTGAAATTTACCTCGGCGCCGGAAAACTGGCGCCCGATCGCCCATAAGATCGCCGACGCGGTCTATGAGAAGCTGACCGGCGAAAAGGGCTACTTCGATACCCGCGTGGTGTTCGTCGCCGAGAGCGGCCCCAAGCTCAAACGCATCCGCCGCCTGGCGACCATGGATCAGGACGGGGCCAATCCAAGCTATCTCACCGATGGCTCTTACATGGTGTTCACGCCCAGGTTCTCGCCGACCCGGCAGGAAATCACCTTCATGGCGCTGCGGCCGACGGGGGCCAGCATCTATCTGTTCAACATCGAGACCGGCCGCCAGGAGATCCTCGGCCACTTTCCGGGCATGGTCTTCGCGCCCAGGTTTTCGCCCGATGGCCACAAGGTCGCCTTCTCGGCCGAGAAGGGCGGCAACACCGACATCTACGTGATGGATCTGGTCAGCCACGCCACGGCCCGCGTTACCAGCGATCCGGCCATCGACACCTCGCCCTCGTTCGCGCCCGACGGGGGCCAGCTGGTGTTCAATTCCGATCGGGGGGGATCTCCGCAGCTCTATGTCATGGGGGCCGACGGCTCCGGCGTTCACCGCGTTTCGTTCGGCTCCGGCCGCTATACGACACCGGTGTGGAGTCCCGACGGCAAGCTCATCGCCTTCACCAAGCAGGAAGGGGACGAATTTCACATAGGGGTCATGCGGCCGGACGGTTCTGGGGAGCGCTTGCTGACCACCAGCTATCTCGACGAGGGGCCGACGTGGGCCCCCAACAGCCGGGTGATCATGTTCTCCCGCGAGACCCGCGGTGGGGATTCCCGGCTCTGGACGGTCGACGTATCGGGCCAGGTCATTCGTCCGGCGCCCTATCCCTTGCCCGCCTCCGACCCGGCATGGTCGCCTCTGCTGCATTGAGGTTCAGGCCGCCAGGGCGCACACGCCTTGCCACGGTCAAATTCTCGCGCTTCCCTGTGCGTGGTTGTTTAAGGAGCAGACGATGAACGTCTCGATGCGAAACACGGTTAAATTGGTGGTGGTCGTGCTGGCCGCGGCCGCTTTCGCCGGCTGCGCCTCTCACCCAAAGCTCGCGGGTCCGGCGCCAACCGGTTACGGCCCGCACCACGAAGGCGGCTATGGGCCGCCGCCGTCATCGGATGAGGTATCGCAGGGCGAAGAGCCTGCCGCCACCGGCCCTGGCTCCGCCCGGGACTTCGTGATCAACGCCGGGGATCTGGTCTATTTCGACTTCGACAGCTATGGCCTGCGCGACGACGCCCGCCAGGTTCTCGACGCGCAGGCCGGATGGCTGCGGCGCTATCCCCAGGTCCGCGTGCGTATCGAAGGCAACTGCGACGAGCGGGGGACGCGGGAGTACAACTTCGCCCTTGGCGCGCGCCGCGCCGACTCCATCCGCCAGTACCTCGTCGGCCGTGGCATTGAAGGGGCTCGGATCGAAACCATCTCCTACGGCAAGGAACGTCCGATCGATCCAGGCGACGACGATGCGGCCCTGGCCAAGAATCGCAACGGCCACACGGTGATCACCGGCGGCGCCCGCTGATGGCGTCAGGTCGCCCCCTCCTTGCGGCGCTGGCGGCCGGCCTGCTCTGCATCGGGGCGGCGCAGGCGCTTGCCCAGACGCCGCTAGATAATGATCCGCTCGACGATCATTCGGCCAAACGGCTCGATCGGATGGAAAAGGTGGTGCGCGAGCTGCGCTCCATCGTCTTCCAGGCCAGGGATACCGGCCAGCCGGTGACCGTCCAGCCGGCGGACACAGCAACTCAGCTGAACGGCCTTTCGGACCGGGTGAACGATCTCGAGCGCACCCTGGCGCGCCTGACCGGCGAGCTGGAGGTCACGCGCCATGATCTGGACCTGTCCAGGCAGGACGCCGTCGCCGAGCGGAGCGAGAACACCGCAATCAAGGAGCGTCTCTCGGCCCTCGAACAGAAGATCGCGGCGCTGTCCGCCGGCCCCGTGGCCGCCGCGCCGCCTGCGCTGGATGAGCAGCCCCCGGGGCCGCCGGCAGATCCCGCCCAGGCCTTCGCCGCCGCCAGGCATGCTCTCGAGGCCGGCGACTTTCCGTCGGCCGAGACCGGTTTCCGCGACTATGTCGATCGTTTCGGGGATTCCCCGCGCGGCCCGCTCGCGCGCTATTACCTGGCCAAGGCGCTGATCGGACGCCACGCCTGGGCCGAGGCCGCCACGGCCGATATCGACGCCATTCGCGGCTGGCCGCAGACAACCTGGGCGCCGGACGCGGTGCTCGATCTGGCGCGTTCATTGACGGAGATGAAGAAGCCGGCGGACGCCTGCCAGACCCTCGATGAGCTGGCGCGCCGCTACCCGAAAGCCTCGGCCGAGGTGAAGAGCGGGGCGGCCGACGGGCGAACGCGCGCCCAATGTGCCTGACGACCTCGCAGGTGGCCGGCGCCATGGCGACATTGGCCTTCTGTTAGGGCGAATTTCGATCAGGTTGAGCGCCGCCTTGCGCCCCCTCCACCACTTCGTGGTCCCCCTCCCCCGCGCAGAGGCGGGGGAGGATTTTTTCAACTCCTGCCCCGCGCAGCGGGAAAGGGGGACCGCCGCGCTGCAAGCGCGGGGGTGGAAGGGGCGCGTGGCCGAATCACTTTGGTCCGCAGATGTCTTAGAGGGGCCCGTTCGCCTGGCTCTCTGCGAGCGCCTGGCGACCGCCAGTCGCGCACCGATCGTTGTGGCCGTGTCCGGCGGGAGCGATTCCCTGGCATTGCTGCTGATCGCCAAGGCGTGGGCCGACCAGACCGGCCGCCGGCTGGTGGCGGTGACCATCGACCACCGACTTCAACCCGAGGGTGCGCGATGGGCGAGGTTCGCGAAACTGAGGGCCGAGCGGCTCGGCGTCGAGCATTGCATTCTTAGCTGGGACGCAGACAAACCCCTCGCGGGCATCGCGGCGGCCGCGCGGGCGGCCCGCCATGGCCTCCTCGCGGATGAGGCCAGACGGATCGGCGCGCGCGTGATCCTGATGGGGCACACCGCCGATGACTGCCTGGAGGCCGCGGCCATGCGCGCCGCGGGCGAGCACACGCCGACGCCCAGGCCCTGGGCGCCGTCTCCGATCTGGCCGGGGGGCAGGGGCCTGTTCATTTTGCGCCCGCTGCTTGGCGCGCGCCGCGCCGATCTACAGGCCATGCTGTCCCAGCGTGGCGAGCGATGGATCGACGATCCCGCCAACGCCGATCCGCGCCATCCTCGCGCCCGCGCCCGCGCCCGAGCCATGCTGTCCGTGGGCGCCATTGAGCACGGTTGGGGGGACGCCGGCCCGGACGAGGTCCAGATCCGCGTCCGGGAAGGGCCTGCCGGCGAGCTGTGCGTCCGACAGGACCAATTGCAGACGCTGAGCTGCGCCAACCAACGCCGGTTCATCGGCGCGGCTCTCCTGTGCGCCTCGGGCGGCGAGCGACCGCCGCGCGGCGCCGCAGTCGATCGCCTGGCTAGCCGCATCGGCGCCGGCCAGGAATTCAGCGCCAACCTGGCGGGCGCGCGGGTTGAAAGCGATGGCGCCCAGCTGCGGTTCATGCGCGAGCCGGGCGACATGCAGCGCTCGGGCGTCACCCCCGCTCAATTGCCGGTGGGCGTGCAGGTCGTCTGGGACGGCCGCTACCAACTGACCGCCCGCGTTCAGGGACTGACGGCCAGAGCCTTGGGCGGCGTTGCGGCCAGACTGCCGCGGGTCCAGCGGAACGCCGTCAAACGCTCGTCGCCCGCGGCGCGGCGCGCTCTTTGCATTGTCATCGACGGCGATGGTCAGGCGAGCTGCCCGACGCTCGCCGACGATTCCCGCATCGAGGTTCGCTCGCTGGTCGCCGAGCGCCTCGCCGGCGCGCTCGGAGCGGTGCGGAACGAGACGGCGATCGGGCGCGTGGCGGAAGCGCCAGGGGCCCCCTACATGGAAGTTCATTGAGGCGCGGCGAGGCGAGTTGATGAATCTGCGTAACCTGGCCATCTGGGCCGTGATCGTCCTGGCGCTATTCGCGGTCTACAGCGTGCTGACCAACGGCGGGGCCGGGAGTTCGTCCAGCCAGGTCGGCTATTCCGATCTGCTAAGCCGGATCGATAACGGCGATATCAGACAGGCGAAGATTCATGGCCAGGTGATCGAGGCGCACGATCGCCAGGGGCACGTGATCACCGCCAACGGACCCCTGGATACCTCCGACCTGCAAAAACATCTCGAGGCCCACGGCGCGGCCTATGATTTCGCCCAGCCCGGGGGCGGCCTCCTGGCCACGCTGGCCATGCAGGCCCTGCCGCTGCTGCTCCTGGCCGGGGTGTGGATATTCGTCATGCGCCAGATGCAGGGCGGGGCGCGCGGCGCGATGGGCTTTGGCAAGTCGAAGGCGCGCCTGCTGACCGAAAACAAGAACCGGATCACCTTCGACGAGGTCGCCGGCGTCGACGAGGCCAAGGAAGAGCTGACCGAGATCGTCGATTTCCTCAAGGATCCGGCCAAGTTCCAGCGTCTCGGCGGCAAGATTCCCAAAGGCGCCTTGATGATCGGGCCGCCCGGGACCGGCAAGACCCTGCTTGGCCGCGCCGTCGCCGGCGAGGCGGGCGTGCCGTTCTTCTATATTTCCGGCTCCGACTTCGTGGAGATGTTCGTCGGCGTCGGCGCCAGTCGCGTGCGCGACATGTTCGAGCAGGCCAAGAAGAACGCCCCCTGCATCATCTTCATCGACGAGATCGACGCCGTCGGCCGCCACCGGGGGGCGGGGCTTGGCGGCGGCAACGACGAGCGCGAACAGACCCTCAATCAGCTGCTGGTCGAGATGGACGGCTTTGATCCCAACGAGGGCATCATCGTCATCGCCTCGACCAACCGGCCCGACGTGCTCGACCCGGCCCTCTTGCGACCGGGCCGCTTCGATCGCCAGGTGGTGGTGCCCAATCCCGACGTCAACGGCCGCGAAAAGATCCTGCGCGTGCACATGCGCAACGTGCCGCTGGCCGCCGACGTCAACGTCAAGGTGATCGCCCGCGGCACCCCCGGCTTTTCCGGCGCCGATCTGGCCAACCTGGTCAACGAAGCCGCGCTGATGGCCGCGCGCAAGAACCGCCGCATGGTCACCCAGCCCGACTTCGAGGATGCCAAGGACAAGGTGATGATGGGCGCCGAGCGCAAGTCCATGGTCATGACCGAGGACGAAAAGCGGATGACCGCCTATCACGAGGGCGGCCACGCCCTTGTCGTGCTCAACGTCACCGCCGCCGACCCGGTGCACAAGGCGACGATCATCCCGCGCGGCCGGGCGCTGGGCATGGTCATGCAGCTGCCCGAGCGCGACAAGCTGTCGATGAGCTATGAGCAGATGACCTCGCAGCTGGCGATCTTCTACGGCGGCCGGGTGGCCGAGGAGCTGATCTTCGGCAAGGAAAAGATCACTTCGGGCGCCTCGTCGGATATCGAACAGGCCACGCGCCTGGCCCGCGCCATGGTCACCAAGTGGGGTTTTTCGGAGCAGCTGGGCCTCGTATCCTACGGCGAGAATCAGGATGAGGTGTTCCTGGGCCATTCGGTCTCCCGGACCCAGAACGTCTCGGAGGAGACCGCCAAGATCATCGACGCCGAAGTTAAGCGGCTGACCCAGGACGGCTATCAGGAGGCGCGCAGCATCCTCACCGCCAAGCTCGAGGATCTCCACACCCTGGCCCGCGCGCTGCTCGAATACGAAACCCTGACCGGCGATGAGATCGTCAACGCCATCAAGGGCATCGCCCCCAACCGCTCGGAACCCGAACAGAAGGCGCCCGAACGGCCCCGCGTCTCGGTGCCGCTCGCCCCGCGCCCCGACCCGGAACTGGCCTGACCGAACAGAGGGGTCAGATTCATTGGTTGTCGTGTCAGGAAACAGCCGGATTGGCGGCCTCCGGAGCGGTTTCCGACAAGTTTGGTGGCCGCCTTGCGCCCCCTCCACCACTTCGTGGTCCCCCTCCCCCGCGAAGAGGCGAGGGAGGATTTTTCTAACTCCTGCCCCGCACGGCGGGGAAGGTGGCGCGGCGCTTTTCCTTGCGCCGTGACGGAAGGGGCGCAAGGCCGGACCGACCTGGGCGGAAGATGCTCTAATTGACTCTGACCCCTTCATCGCCGCGCGTCATCGGGATCGTCAATGCAACGCCCGACAGCTTTTCGGATGGGGACCGATTCTTCGATGCCCAGTCCGCGGTCGCGCATGCCCACAGACTGATCGCCCAAGGCGCGGACGTGCTCGATATCGGCGGCGAGTCGACCCGGCCGGGGGCGCAGCCCGTCGACGCCGACGAGGAGATCGCCCGCGTCCTGCCGGTCATTGAAGCCCTTGTCCGTGAGGGCGCCACACCCCTCTCCATCGACACCATGAAGCCGGCGGTGGCGCGTGCCGCGGTCGGGGCCGGGGCGGTGATGTGGAATGACGTGACCGCGCTCACCTATGCGCCTGACAGCCTCGAGACCGCCGTTGAGCTCGGTTGCGAGGTGGTGCTGATGCACTTGCAGGGCGATCCGCGCACCATGCAGGCCAACCCGACCTACGGCGATGTCGTCACCGAGGTGATCGGATATCTCGCCGCGCGGGCCGAGGCGGCGATGGCGGCGGGCGTCCGGAGGGAGCGGATCTGGCTCGATCCCGGCATCGGCTTCGGCAAGACGCTGGCGCACAACCTGGCGCTGCTGGCCAATCTCGACCGCCTCGTCGCGCTCGGTTTTCCGGTGATGCTGGGGGTAAGCCGCAAAGGTTTTATCCGCCGCCTGGACGCCAGCGCCGAGGATCCCGGCGACCGTCTCGGCGGCTCGCTCGCCGCGGCGCTGGCCGGCGCTGACGCCGGCGTCGCGGCGGTGCGGGTTCACGATGTGCGCCAGACGGTGCAGGCGCTTGCCGTCCGCGCCGCGATCGGACAGGGGCGCGGGCATGGGTGAATTTCGCGGGCGGGTCCTGGCCATCGGCGGCTCCGATCCGGGCGGCGGGGCCGGCATCCAGGCCGACATCAAGACGGTGACGGCCCTCGGCGGCTATGCAGCCAGCGTGATCACGGCGGTCACCGTCCAGAACAGCCGGGGCGTCAGCGCCGTGCAGCTGATTTCGGCCGAGATGATCGAGGCGCAGGGGCGTGCGGTGCTGGGCGATATCGGCGCCGACGCCATCAAGATCGGCATGCTGGGAACCATCGCCGCCATCGAAGTGGTGGCGCGGCTGATCGATTCGGCGCCCGCCACGCCCGTGGTCGTCGATCCGGTGATGGTCGCCAAGGGCGGACGCGATCTGCTCGAACCCTCGGCGATCGACGCCTTGCGCGCGTTGCTGATCCCGGGCTGCGCGCTAGTTACACCCAATGCACCCGAGGCGCTGGCCCTGACCGGCATCGCCATCGTCGTCACCGACGATTTGCGCCGCGCGGGAGAGGCGCTGCTCAGGATGGGCGCGCGGGCGGTGCTGATGAAGGGCGGCCACGTTGACGGCGACACTGTCGTCGATCTGCTGATGACGCCCGCCGGCGAGACGACCTTCTCCGGACCGCGCATCGCTTCGCGTCACACCCACGGCACCGGTTGCACCCTCGCATCCGCCTGCGCGACGGGTCTCGCCCAAGGGATGGGACTCGACGCCGCCGTCGCCCGCGCCTGGGGCTATACCGCGCAGGCTATCCGCCACGCGCCGGGCTTCGGCGCCGGGCACGGGCCGCTCGATCACGGATGGACGTTCAGGGAGAGATGACCATGCGCCAGTGGACCATCGACGCCTTCGCCGCCGAACCGTTCAAGGGCAATCCGGCCTGCGTGGTCGAGCCGTTCGATGCTTGGCCCGCGGACGCCTGGATGCAATCGCTGGCGGCCGAAAACAACCAGGCCGAGACCGCTTTCCTGATGAAGACCGACGATCCCGCCCGGTTTGGGCTTCGCTGGTTTACCCCGGCGATGGAGGTCCCGTTGTGCGGCCATGCCACCCTGGCCGCCGGCCACGCCATCCTGGCCGAGATCGGCGTCGCGACGGAACAAATCGCATTCGACACCCAGAGCGGTTCCCTGACCGTCAGCCGACGCGGCGGGGGCTATGAAATGAACTTTCCGGCCAGCCGGCCGGTGCGCATCGATCCGCCGGCGGGACTGGCCGAGGCGCTCGGCGCCGATCTGCTCGAGGTCTGGTCGTCGCTCTACCTGGTGGCGCTGGTCAAGGACGAAGAGACGCTACGCGCTCTCAGGCCGAACATCGCCGCCATCGAGCCGATTTCCAGCGGAGCGACCCAACGGCGCGGCAATGTCGGGGTTTCCGCGATCGCCCCGCCAGGCGCGGCCTACGACGTCGTCAGCCGTTTTTTCGCGCCCGGCTCCGGCATCGCCGAGGACCCGGCGACCGGATCGCTGCACTGCATACTCTCGCCGCTGTTCTCGGCGAAGCTGGGACGACCCGTGCTGCGCTTTCACCAGGCCTATCCGGGCCGCGGGGCGAACATGGAATGCGAACTGAGCGGCGAGCGGGTGCTGATCCGCGGCCAGGCGGTGACCGTCGTCGAAAGCCGCCTGCGGCTCTAAGGACTCCTTCTCCCCTTGCGGGAGAAGGGTCGTTGAAGGCATTTCTTTTGCGCGGTCGTGCGCCTATATTGCGTTTCGCTAACCCGCCCGGCCGAAAGGCCGGGCGCCGCTGTTTTTGAAGGACGCCATGAATACGATTCTGATGCCCAAGGCGACCGCCGTCTGGCTGGTCGAAAACACCTCGATGACCTTCGAACAGATCGCCGAATTCTGCGGCCTGCACCCGCTGGAAGTGAAGGGCATCGCCGACGACGAAGTGGCGCGCGACATCCGCGGCGCCGACCCCATCTCCAACGGCCAGCTCAGCCGCGAAGAGCTCGACGCCGCCCAGGCCGATCCCAACTATCGGATGGCTGCGCAGAAGAGCCGCCACGCCGAGTTGCTCAAGCCGGCCAAGAAATCGCCGCGCTACACGCCGGTCTCGCGCCGTCAGGACCGCCCGGACGCCATCGCCTGGTTCGTGCGCAACCACCCGGAGATCACCGACGCGCAGGTCGCCAAGGTCCTTGGAACCACCAAGGCGACCATCGACCAGGTCAGAAACCGCACGCACTGGAACGCCGCCAACGTCAAGCCGGTCGATCCGGTGACCCTGGGTCTGCTCGGCCAGCTCGAGCTGGACGCCCTGGTCAAGAAGGCGGCGGAGAAGAGGGCCCGTGACGACGCCAAGCGCGCGGCCAAGGAGCCGCCGGGCGATTCGCTGCGTCCGGCAAGCGAGGCGGGCGAGGGCGACAGCGGGGCGCAGGCCGACTAGGCTCGCCAGCCCGCGCGCCTGCGCCTAGTGAGTCGTCGCCTTGAGGTTTTCTAGCTCCTCTTTCAGGCGAAGTTTCTGTCGTTTGAGATCGGTGACACGCGATGCGTCGGCCGCGGGCCTGCTCACCTCATCCTGAATCGCGCGTTCAAGGCTTTCGTGGCGAATGCCGAGTTCACGGATGCGGGCTTCGATGGCCATGCGCGTAGGCTCCTCTTGTTTCTCATGCGCTCAGTGAATACCCCTCTTAAGCGCCTGTCAGATCACATATGCTTGCACACGGCAGGCCCGCGAAGTCGGGCGCGAAAGGGCCATCCGGATCGATGGTGAAAAGCGAACGATCGCGCCTTGTGGTGGGCATCTCGGGCGCCTCTGGGGCAATCCTGGGCGTCCGCGCGCTTCACGCCTGCCGAGAGCTCGGTGTCGAAACCCACCTCATCGTCAGTCGCGCGGCGGCCCTGACCCTGAAGCACGAGATGAATCTGTCGCTCGGCGAAGTGGCGACGAAGGCCGACGTGATCTATCGGCCAACCGATGTCGGCGCGGCGGTGGCCTCGGGATCGTTCCCGACGCTGGGGATGATCGTCGCCCCGTGCTCGGTTCGGACGATGAGCGAGATCGCCACCGGGGTCACCTCGACGCTGCTGTCCCGCGCCGCCGATGTGGCGCTGAAGGAGCGACGCCCCCTGGTGCTGATGGTGCGCGAAACGCCCTTGCACCTTGGCCACTTGAGAACCCTGGTGCGACTGGCCGAGATGGGCGCGGTGATCGCCCCGCCGGCGCCCGCCTTCTATGCCGGTCTCGACAGTATCGAGACAATGATCGATCAATCGGTCGGACGCGCGCTGGATCAGTTCGGCCTGTCGTGGGGCGCGGTCAAACGGTGGGGCGCCGATCTGCCGGCGTTGGGGGACACTCGGGCGTGACAGGTCTGTTGGGAGCCGCCTTGCCATGAACGATGACCAGGTCGATCCGGCCGCCATGGCGCGGGTCGCCCATCTTCGCCAGGAACGTCAGGACCTCGACGATGCGATCGCCGCTCTGCAGAGCCAGCCGCGCCCGGACCAGCTCCAGATCGCCCGGCTCAAGAAGCGCAAGCTGTCGCTGCGCGATCAGATAGCCAGGCTCGAGGATCGCCTGACGCCCGACATCATCGCCTGATCGCGCCGGGCCATGGACTCAGACATCGCACCGCACATCGCCGCCCAGGCCGCCGGACTGTGGACGGCCCTGCAGCTGCTGCTCTTGATGGTGCTCTCCCTGCTCGTCGTCCGGCAGCGGCAGAAGCACTCGGTGCTGCTGGGCGATGACGGCATCCCGCAGCTCGCCCACGCCATCCGCGCCTTTGGCAACGCGGCCGAATACGCCCCCGCGGGCATAGCCGGCCTGATCGCCCTGGCCGCGGTGGGCGCGCCGCCGGCGACCGTGCATATCGCCGGCGCTTTGCTGCTCGCCGGACGCCTGGCCCACGCGGTGGCGCTCAGCCGGTCCGGCGGTTCCTCGGTGCTGCGGTCGGCCGGCATGCTCTTGACCTGGGTCAGCTACATTTTTGAGATTGTCGCCCTGTTGATCTGCGCGCTCGCCTGAGCCTCGCTTGCTCCCGCCGGCGCCTTGCGCCATATCGCGGGCCATGAACGAAGACCAGATCGCCGGCGTGGTCAGCGCCGCCCTGCGCGCGGGCGCCGATGCCGCCGAGGCGGTGTTCGCCGAACGCGCATCGCTGTCGGTCAGCGTCAGGCTGGGCGCCCTGGAAGAGGTCGAGCGCGAGGAATCGGGCGATCTCGGCCTTCGCGTGTTTGTCGGCAAGCGCCAGGCGACGGCGTCGGGCTCGGATGTCTCGGCGGAAGGCCGGGCCAAGCTCGTCGAACGCGTGGTGGCCATGGCCAGGCTGGCGCCGGAAGACCCTTACGCGGGCCTCGCGCCGCGCGATCGGCTGGCCATCGGCGACCCGCCGGCGCTCGACCTCTGCGATCCGGGCGAACCGGACGCCGAGGCCCTCGAGGCCCGGGCTCTCAGCTCCGAGGATGCCGCGCGGGCGGTGAAAGGAGTGGCCAATTCCAACGGCGCCTCGGCCGACTGGTCCAGATCGGCGTGGCGGCTGGTGACCAGCGACGGTTTTTCAGGCCTGCACAAGGCCACGGCGTTTTCGATCTCGGCCCAGGCGATCGCCGGCGAAGGCGCGCAGATGGAGCAGGGCTACGAGGCCAGGGCCAGCCGCTGGGCGCAGGACCTGCCGAGGCCCGATCATATCGGCGCGGAAGCCGGCCGGCGGGCCGTGGCGGCTCTGGGCGCCCGCAAGATCGACTCGACGACCGCGGCGGTGATTTTCGAGGGCCGGCTGTCGGCGGCCTTGCTGCGGCCGATGATTGGCGCGATTGCCGGGCCGGCCATCGCGCGGGGGGTTTCGTTTCTGAAGGACCGGCTTGGCGAGGCGCTGTTCGCCCGGACGGTGACCATCGTCGATGAGCCTCACCGGGCCCGCGGCCTTGGTTCATCGCCCTTCGACGATGAGGGCGTCGCCAACCGGGCCATGAACATCATCGAGGACGGCGTGCTGACCACCTGGCTCTTGAACGCCGGTTCCGCGCGCCAGCTGGGTCTGGAGACGACCGGCCACGCCTCGCGCGGCCTCGCCGATCCGCCGGGCGTCTCCACCTCCAACCTGACCATGGCGCCCGGGACACGCGACCAGGCGCAGCTGATGGCCGATGCCGGCAAGGGCGTGCTGGTGACCTCGATGTTCGGCCCTTCCCTCAACGCCAATACCGGGGACTGGTCGGTGGGCTGTTCGGGCCTGTGGTTCGAGGGCGGCGAGGCGGCTTATCCGGTCACCGAGATCACCGTCGCGGGCAATTTGATCGACATCTATGCGCGGCTGATTCCCGGCTCGGACCTGGAACTGCGCGGTTCGGCCAACGCCCCGTCGCTGCTCGTCGACGGCCTCGCCATCGCCGGAAAATGAGCCGAGTGGCCAGCGATCAGCTCCTGCATCTGGTCATTGGCGGCGAGCTCGAAAATCTCGGCGGATCGACGTTTCGCGATCTCTCGGCGATCGATTTCGTCGGAGCTTTCCCAAGCTATGCCGCGGCCTATACCGCCTGGAAGTCTAAGGCCCAGGCGACGGTGGACAACGCCCACATGCGCTACTTCATCATCCACGCGCACAAGCTATTCGACCCGTCGAACCCGGCGGATAAGGCGCGCCTTTAGAGCACTTTCCGACCAGACTGTATTGGCCATGCGCCCCTTCCGTCACGGCGCTGATCGCGCCGCGACACCTTCCCCGCGTCGCGGGGCAGGAGTTTAGGAAAAAATCCTCCCCAGCAAGCGCAGCGCCGCGGGGGAGGGGGACCGCCGGCGCAGCCGGTGGTGGAGGGGGCGCGAGGCGGCGATCAACCTGATCGAAATTCACCCTAGGCTAGCCTATTCGCGGCGCAGCAGGGTTTCGGTCAGCAGCCTGGCGATGCGCCCGGTGCGAAATTCCTTAGTCAGCTTGACGGAGTCGTAGGCGGGGCTGGCCACCCAGGCTTCGAAGGACAGACCCGCGGGTTCCCCCTCGGCAAAATAGCGCTCGAAGACGAAATCGAGCACTCCGGTCAGGCCGGCGCGCATGTGCAGGTAGCGCAGGGAAAGCTGCGAGGTCGCCTCGCGGATGGTCATGGCCTTGCGAAAATGGAGATAGAGCACGCTCATGATCCCGGCCCGGTCCGCGCCGGACTTGCAGTGCATGAGCGCCGGATATTCGATCCTCCCGAACAGCCGCTGGGCGCCCAGCACCTGATCGCGTGTCGGCGCTTCTCGCGAGGTCACCGTGAAGTCGATCAGGGTCAGGCCCAGCCGCTCGCAGGCGGCCTTCTCCAGGGCATAGAAACTGGCCCCGAAGCCGCCGCGCAGATTGATCACCGTGCGGATGCCGCGGTCACGCCAGGCGCGCAGCTGGAACGGCCACGGCTGGTTGGTGCGCACCAGTTCGTCGGAAATCCAGTGGGCGTTGGAAAAGCCCAGCCTCAGATAGGCGTGGTCGTTCCAGAGATAGTCGAGCGTGGTCCGCAGCCGGCCCCGGGGGCTGGTAAGATCAAATCCGGTCAACGCCCACTCCGCAACGCCCACCCGAAAGGTCGAACCGCTTGCGCCTACCTAGAGCCGCGAAAACGTCGATGCAAAGGCGCGCCGGGCCTTCAGCGCTCGAAAGCGCCTCGCAGGCGCGCCATCTGATCGAGCACCGGATGGCTGGGGGCAAGGGGCTGGGTGGTCTCAAGGTACATGCGGCGGTCTAGATGGCGCACACGCTCGTAGAGCCGGGCGGAGCGGTCGAGCAGTTGAGTCAGCGGGTGGGGCAGGGTTTCCGGCGATCGGTCCCGGGCCTCGCCCACGGCCTCCGGGCTCAGGCGATAGCCATGGCTGCACGCAGCCTCCGGGGCGATGTCACCCTCGCGGACGGCGCGCTGGACCAGAAGCCACGAGGCCACCTGCATCAGGCGCGTGGTCAGGCGCATGCACTCGGCGGCGTAGGCCAGCGCCGCGCTGCGCGACAACAGCTTGGCGTCGCGCCGGCCGCCGCCGTCGAGATAGGCGGCGGTCTCCTCGACCAGCTCCATGCCTTCCTGGAAGGTGTGATCGAAGATTTCCGAGCGCGCGAAATCGAAGATCACCGCCGCGCGCCAGGGCGCCGGCAGCGGCGCGCCAATATCGCCCATCCTTCTGGTCCCCTTGAGACTCGACGACGCTCCCTGAGGTGCGGATTGCAACCCTCATGCCAGCAAGGACGCTCGACCGACCCTTCTACTCCCTTCGGGTGAACAGGGCGTCAGCGGCCGAACGGACCGCCTGCTTGCGACCCATCTGCGCCCGGCAACGCGCCGCTTCCGCCTCGAGGGCTTCGACCCGCTCCTCCAGTTCGGAGACCCCCAGCAGTTCCAGATCCTCGCGCGACAGGTCGATGAGCACCTGGCCCCGGACCCGCCTCGCCTCCGCCGGCTCTTCGCTCATCGGCGTCTTCCTTTGCCCGCGCCCTGACTTTCAGCCTATCTGACGCGAGGCGGCGCCGCTGTGCAAGATCAAGGAGGCTATCAGGTGGATGGACCGACGATGACCGCCATCGCGGTGAAGGGCGGACGCGGGCAGGCCGACAGCCTGGAGGCGGTCCAGATCCCACGGCCGACCCCGGGGGCGGACCAGATCCTGATCGCGGTCAAGGCCGCCGGGGTCAACCGGCCGGACATCCTCCAGCGCATGGGCTTCTACGCCCCGCCCGCCGGAGCGCCGCCGACCCTGGGACTCGAGGTAGCCGGGGAGGTCGTTTCGGCGGCGGGACGATGGCAGGTCGGCGACAAGGTCTGCGCCCTCTTGGGCGGCGGCGGCTATGCCGAGTTCGCCCTGTGCGATCCCAGGCACGCCCTGCCGATCCCGGCGGGTCTCGATTTCGAGGCCGCAGCCGGCCTCCCGGAGACCGCGTTCACCGTCTACGCCAACGTCTTCGAGCACGGCGCGCTGAAGAGCGGCGAGACCTTCATGGTCCACGGCGCGACCTCCGGGATCGGCGTGATGGCCATCCAGATGGCCAAGGCCGCCGGCGCCAGGGTCATCGCCACCGCGCGCGGCGCACGGAAGGCGGCCCAGGCTCTGGAACTCGGCGCGGATCTGGCCATCGACGCCACCGCGGACGACTTCGAAGCCATCGCCCGCCAGGCGGGCGGCGTCGATGTGATCCTCGACATGGTCGCGGGGCCCTACTTCGCCAAGAACCTCGAAGCGTTGAATACCGGCGGGCGGCTGGTCCATATCGCCGCGCAAGGCGGCGGCGCGGTCGAGCTGCCGATCGCCAAGGTCATGCAGAAGCGGCTGGTCATCACCGGCTCGACGCTGCGCCCGCGCAGCGCCGACGAGAAGGCCCGCTTGGCGGGGCAGGTGGAGCGGGTCGTCTGGCCGTGGATCGCAAGCGGCGCGGTCAGACCGATCGTCGACCGGACCTTTGCCCTCACGCAGGCCGGCGAAGCGCACGCGTGGCTGGAAAGCGGCGGTCACCTGGGGAAGGTCGTGCTGACGATCTAGAGCGTTTTGCGGTCACGCTGAAGCGTATCCATCGTGGCGGAAGTAGTTGGCGCATTCCTGGGGGGTGAACTCGTCGAGGACGTGTCCGATCCGG
>Ga0208849_1001058_pt1 | contig 21149 bp, 14 predicted proteins | sample NGESurdeep072012_10_FD_184470 | JGI IMG/M metagenome (GOLD analysis project Ga0208849, IMG submission 184470) | Arctic peat soil microbial communities from Barrow, Alaska - NGEE Surface sample 53-3 deep-072012 (SPAdes) | ecosystem: Environmental > Terrestrial > Soil > Wetlands > Peat ... | reverse complement strand
TGTCAACGATGCAGGCGCGTGCCCTGGGGTCCGTCCTCCACCACCCAGCCCTGGGACTCGAGCTCGCGGCGGATGGCATCGGCCCGGGGATAGTCGCCGCCGCCCCTGGCCCGGTCGCGTTCGGCCACCAACGCCGCGGTCTCGGCGTCCACGCCGGCGTCGGACCCACCGAGCGCGAGCCCGAGCGCGGCGCACAGTGCCGCCACGGTGAGGGCCAGCCGCCTGCCCTCGTCCTGATCATCGGCGTCGAGCGCCGAATGGGCACGGCGGGCGAGGTCGAAGATCTCGGCCAGGGCCCCCGGGGTATCGAGGTCGTCGGCCATGTGCTCGAGGAACGACGCCACCGCGTCGGCGTCGGCTCCGGCGGCCAGCACCGCCATCGCCGTCACCGGCCCCCCCGGGGGAGGAAGGTCGAAACGCCGGGCCAGGTCGTCCAGGCGGGCCAGCGCCTTCTCGGCCTGGTCCACCGTGGCCGGGGTGACCTCGATGGGCGAGCGGTAGTGGGCCCGCAGCACCAGGAGGCGGTAGGCGCGGGCGTCGGCCCGCGACAGGAGGTCGGTGAGGGAGGTGAAGTTCCCGAGCGACTTCGACATCTTCTCGCCCTCGACCATGACCCACCCGTTGTGGACCCAGTGCCGGGCGAAGGCCTTGCCGAGCCCCACCGCCTGGGCGCGTTCGTTCTCGTGATGGGGGAAGGCGAGGTCCAGCCCCCCGCCGTGGATGTCGAAGTCCTCGCCCAGAAGATCGAGCGACATGACGACACACTCGGTGTGCCACCCGGGACGACCCGGGCCCCAGGGGGACTCCCAGGTGGGCTCTCCCGGCCTGGCCTTCTTCCACAGCACGAAGTCCAGAGGAGAGCGCTTGTGCTCACCGGGCTCGACGCGGGCCCCTGAGCGCAGGGAATCGAGGCTCTGGCGCGCCAGCAGCCCGTAGCCGTCGATCTGGTCCACGGCGAGGTAGACGCCGTCGGTGCTCTCGTAGGCCACGCCGCGGTCCACGAGAGCGACGATCAGCCCCACCATGTCGGCCACGAAGGCGGTGGCGTGGGGGATCTCGGTGGGTCGCTTCACCCCGAGGCTGTCGACGGCGTCCCACCACACCGCCTCGTACTGGGCGGCGACCTCGGCCTCGCTGCGGCCCTCCTCCGCCGCCCTGGCGATGATGTGGTCGTCGATGTCGGTGATGTTCGACACGAAGCGGACCTCGAGGCCCTGGAACTCGAGGAAGCGCCGGAGCACGTCGAAGACGAGCGTGTAGCGGCCGTGGCCGAGGTGCGGGACGTCGTAGACGGTGAGGCCACAGACGTACATCGACACGCGGCCTTCCTGGCGCAGCTCGAGGGGCCGGACGGTGCCCGTCGCAGTGTCATGAAGGCGCAGCACTCGGAGTACGGTAACCGCACCGTGGACACCACTGTGGACGTCAACGTCACCACCGACGTGCTCCCGCCCAAGCTCGAGGGACCGCGCCCGCCCAAGGTTCCCGACAAACCCTCCCTCGAGGGCCTCGAGGCCAAGTGGTCGGCCCGGTGGGAGGAGGCGGGCACCTACCGCTTCGACCGCTCCGCGCCCCGCGCCCGGGTCTTCTCCATCGACACACCGCCCCCCACGGTGTCGGGCTCGCTGCACATCGGGCACATGTTCTCCTACACCCACACCGACGCCATCGCCCGCTTCCGGCGAATGCGCGGCTACGAGGTCTTCTACCCCATGGGATGGGACGACAACGGCCTCCCCACCGAGCGTCGCGTGCAGAACTATTACGGCGTCCGGTGTGATCCGAGCCTGCGCTACGACCCGTCGTTCACCCCTCCGGAGAAGCCAGGCAAGGACACCGTCTCCATCTCGCGGCCGAACTTCATCGAGTTGTGCGACCGCCTGGTGGTGGAGGACGAGAAGGCGTTCGAGCACCTATGGCGGACCCTGGGGTTGTCAGTGGACTGGACCCAGAACTACGCCACCATCGACACCACCTCCCGCCGGACATCCCAACACGCCTTCCTACGGATGCTGCGCGCCGGGCAGGCGTATTCGGCGGAGGCCCCCACCCAGTGGGACGTGGACTTCCAGACGGCGGTGTCTCAAGCTGAGATGGAAGACCGCGAGCTCGACGGCGCCTACCACCGACTGCGCTTCGCGCTGGCGACCGACGAAGGTGCCGTCGACATCGAGACCACCCGCCCGGAGCTGCTGCCCGCCTGTGTGGCGCTGGTGGCCCACCCCGAGGACGACCGTTACCGTCCCCTGTTCGGCCGCGACGTGCTCACGCCGTTGTTCGACGTCTCGGTGCCGGTGCTCGCCCACCCTCTTGCCGATCCCGAGAAGGGCTCGGGCATCGCCATGATCTGCACGTTCGGGGACACCACCGACGTGACGTGGTGGCGCGAGCTGTCGCTGCCGACCCGCACCGTCGTGGGTCGCAACGGGCGCCTGCGCGCCGTGCCGTGGGGCGAGGAGAGCTGGCCGTCGCAGGACCCCGACGCGGCGGGGCGCGCCTACGCCGAGCTCGAGGGCCGCACCGTCTCCCAGGCCCGGACCCGCATCGTGGAGATGCTGATCGAGAGCGGGGCCCTGGTGGGCGAGCCCCGCCCCATCCGGCACCCGGTCAAGTTCTACGAACGGGGTGATCGGCCTCTCGAGATCGTCTCCAGCCGCCAGTGGTACGTGCGGACGCTCGACATGCGCGCCCGCCTGCTCGAGCGCGGTCGCGAGTTGCGCTGGCACCCGCCGCACATGCGCCATCGGTACGAGGCGTGGGTGGAGGGCCTCAACGGTGACTGGAACATCAGCCGCCAGCGTTTCTTCGGGGTGTCGTTTCCCGTGTGGTACCCGGTGGACGAGGACGGCTCGGTCGACCACGACCATCCCCTGCTCGCCGCCGACGACCGCCTGCCCATTGACCCCTCGAGCGACGTCCCCGACGGGTATCACCAGGACCAGCGAGGTGAGCCCGGCGGGTTCGTGGGTGACCCCGACGTCATGGACACCTGGGCCACGTCGTCGCTCACACCACAGATCGCGGGCCGGCGTGAAGACGACCCCGAGCTCTTCTCGCTGGTGTTCCCTATGGACCTCCGCCCCCAGGCCCACGAGATCATCCGGACGTGGCTGTTCAGCACGATCGTGCGGACCGAGCTCGAGTTCGGCTTTCTCCCCTGGACCGACACTGCCATCTCGGGTTGGGTGCTCGACCCCGAGCGCAAGAAGATGTCGAAGTCCCGCGGCAATGTCGTGACCCCACTGCCCCTTCTGGGGTCCCATGGCGCCGACGGTGTGCGGTACTGGGCGGCGAGCGGCCGGCCCGGGGTGGACACGGCGGTGGACGAAGGGCAGATGAAGGTAGGACGGCGCCTGGCCATCAAGATCCTCAACGCGTCGCGTTTCGTGCTGACGCGACTCGGCACGAGGTCCACCACATCGGGCGAAGCCGTCACCGCCCCGCTCGACCTCGCCATGCTGCACCGGCTGGCGGAGGTGCTCGTCGAGGCCACGACGGCACTCGACTCCTACGACTACGCGCGCGCCCTGGAGCGTACCGAGGCGTTCTTCTGGTCGTTCTGTGACGACTACCTCGAACTGGTGAAGACCCGCGCCTACGAGGACTCCGACGACCCCGGCCCCGTGTCGGCGCGGGCCGCGCTGGCCGCTGCGCTGTCGGTGCAGCTCCGGCTGCTGGCCCCCTTCGTGCCCTTTGTCACCGAAGAGGTGTGGTCGTGGTGGCATGACGGCTCGATCCACCGGGCCCCGTGGCCCGACGCCGAGGAGCTCTCCGGGGTGCCGCAGCACGGGGACGTCGCCGTCCTCGACATGGCCGCGTCGGTGCTCGGGGAAGTGCGCAAGGCAAAGACCGGTGCCCAGGTGTCGATGCGGGCCGAGGTGGCGAAGCTCATCGTCGTCGACAGCCCCGAGCGTCTGGCCCTGCTCCGCCTGGCCGAGTCCGACCTCCGCGACGCCGGGGGTGTCGCCGAGCTCGAATTGCGGGAGGGGGAGCCTGAGGTCATCGTCGCATTGGCTCCGAAGGACACCGACGACCACACCTGATGCCGAGCGACGACCCGCACACCGCGCCGGGGACCCGGGCCGAGCTCGAGACGGTGTGGGGCGAGTGCCAGTCTTCGCACGACCGGCTGGTCGCCACGGTGTCGGACCTCGACGACGCCGCCGTGCACGGCCCGAGCCGGCTCGAGGGTTGGACCGTGGGGCACGTGATCACCCATCTGGCGCGCAACGCCGACTCCCACACTCGCATGCTGCGCGCCGCCCTCGACGGTGATGCGGTCGAGCAATACGCGGGCGGACGCCAGGAACGAGCGGGTGCCATCGAGGCCGGAGCGGGTCGCAGCGCGTCGGCCTTGGTGGACGACACCATGCGGTCGGTCACCGAGCTGGAGACGGCGTGGGTGGACATGACACCCGAGGCGTGGAACGGCAACGGGCTGTCGCGGGGACGGCCGTGGCCGTGTCGGGCCTTGCCGTACTTCCGGTGGCGCGAGGTGGAGATTCACCATGTCGACATGGGGGTCGACTACAGCCCGCAGGACTGGGCCGAGGACTATGTCCGGCGCGAATTGCAGCTCACCCTGGCCACGGTCCCGGGGCGCCTGGCCGACGGGGTCGAGAGGCGACAGCTCCTGGCCTGGCTCACGGGACGCTCGGCGTCACCTGGCGAGCTCGACCTCGCCAGCTGGGAGTCACGGCGCGGGGACTACTTCAAGGGCCTCACCGACTGAACGTCGTCGGACGCCACCGTCGAGGTCAGTGGTCGAGCTTGAACACCCGCATGGCGTTCTCGCGCAGGAACTTCGGCCATACGTGGTCGCGCAAGGGGACGTCGGCCAACTCGGAGAAGATGCGCTCCAAGGTCAGGGCCATGGGGAAGTACCCGGCGTAGATGATCTTGTCGGCACCCCGCGTGTTGGCATAGTCGATGATCGCCTTCGGGTAGTACTTGGGGGCGAAGGCACTCGTCATGTAGTGCAGGCCGGGCCATTTGAGCATCAACTTCACGGCCAGCTCCTCCCAGGGCTCGGCTCCGTGTCGCATGACGATGCGCAGCTCCGGGAAGTCGTAACAGACCTGGTCGAAATGCATGACGTCCTGGCACGCCGATGGCACACGCGGCCCCGCGATCCCGGCGTTGACGACGATGGGCAGGTCGAGGTCGATGCACGCCTGGTAGACGGGGTAGTAGCGGCGATCGCTGACGGGCACCTGGGGGTTGCACCCCGCCGGGAACGTGGTGACCGCCTTGATGCCGTGGTCGGTATGTGCCTCTCGGATGCGCCGCACGGCTCCCGTGATGTCGTTGGGGTCCAGGGCCTCGAGGTTCGCCTTGAAGCGGTGCGGATGCTCGGACAGGGCGCGGTCGACGACCGAACCCGCCAGTCCCACCAGTCCGATGGCGATGCCGAAGCGGTCCATTTCCCGAAGGGTCACCGCAACGGGATCGTCTTCCTCGGTCACTCGATTGGGGTCGTCGTCTTTGAACATGTAGGAGATGGGTGAGTCCGACGACGCACTCTCCTCGTCGCGCAGCTGTGGCTTGAGGAAGTCGAAGCGCCGGGCGGCCCGGGCGCTCGGGAACCCGATCATGCAGTCGACCACCCCGACGTCGGTTGGCATCGGCACGGCCCGTCACCGTACAGGGGTCGGGGGGGTCTCCGGCAACGAGCGGGTCGAGAGGCCCGGCGACCCCCACGCCGCCTGGCTCTCCCGGTGGATCTAAGGTCGATCCCGGGTGCAGGCCGGCTTCCCGGCCCGACGATGGAGGATGGATCGATGGACGTCGCCGACATGACGGGCAAGACGGTGGTCATCACGGGAGCGAATTCCGGCATCGGCCTCGAGACCGCCGTCGCCCTGGCCAAGGCCGGAGCCAAGACCCTGATCACGGTGCGCGACCGCGCCCGCGGCGAGGCGGCCGTAGCCCAGATCCGGTCCCGCTCGGGGAACGACGGCGTCGACCTCGTGGTCTTCGACCTCGGGAGCATCGCCTCGACCCGCCGGGGCGCGGCGGAGATCCTGGCGCGCTGTGACCGCATCGACGTCCTCGTCAACAATGCCGGCGTGGTGCTGTCGAGTCGACAAGAGACCGACGAGGGCCTGGAAGCGACGTTTGCCGTCAACCACCTGGGGCATTTCGTCCTCACCGAGCTGCTCCTGGACCGCATCAAGGACAGCGCGCCGTCACGGGTGGTCAACGTGGCCTCTACCGCCCACAAAGGGGCGCGCAAGGGACTCAACTTCGATGACCTGCAATCGTCGCTCGGGTACAGCGGCATGCAGGTCTACTCGAAGTCGAAGCTCGCCAACATCTACTTCACGACCGAGCTGGCCCGACGACTGGAGGGGACCGGGGTCACGGTCAACTGCCTGCACCCCGGCGTCGTCGCCACCGGGTACGGCCGCGACGGCGACACGTCGGGCGTGCTCGCCTTCGGGCTCAAGGTCATCAAGCCCTTCGTCCTGAGCGCCGAGCAGGGGGCGCGCACGTCGATCTACCTGGCGTCCTCTCCCGACGTGGCCACCGTCACGGGCCGGTACTTCGTGAAATGCAAGCCCCGCACTCCCTCCGCCGCGGCGCGCGACGACGAGGCGGCCCGGAGATTGTGGAAGGTCAGCGAAGAGATCGTGGCGCAGAAGGTCTGAGCTCAGCCCGCTTCGCCCATGTAGGCGTCCAGCAGGTGCTCGCCGACCTCCGCCGGTGACCCCGCACGCACGAGGCGGCCGTTGACCATGACCCCGGCCTGATCCGCGATGGCCAGCGCGGTCTGGGCGAACTGCTCCACCAACAGGATCGTGATGCCTTCGTCGGCAACGGCCTGCGCCACGAGCTCGTAGAGCTCGGCCACCACGAGCGGGGCCAGGCCCATGGAGATCTCGTCGAGCAGGAGCATGCGCGGGTTCGTGAACAGGGCCCGGGCCAGCGCCAGCATCTGCTGCTCGCCTCCCGAGAGGCGTCCCGCCAACTGCCGGCGCCGCTCCCCGAGGACGGGGAACCGGGCGTAGCTCTGCTCTTCGAGGTCGGCCACCTTGGTCGCCCTGCTGCGGTAGCTGTACATGAGGAGGTTCTCGGCGACGGTGAGGTTGGGGAACACGGCGCGCCCTTCGGGCACCGCACACAACCCCTTGCGGGCGAGGCGGTCGGGCACCGGTCGACGGATCTCCTCGCCGTCGAAGGTGACCGTGCCGGACGTGGCCGGCATCCGGCCGCTCGCCACCTTGAGCAATGTGGACTTGCCGGCCCCGTTGGGGCCGAGCAGCGCGTAGACCGACCCTTCGGGAACCTCGAGCGACACCCCGTGGACGACCTCGATGCGCCCATAGGCGGCGGAGACGTCGCTGATCGACAACATCGGGGTATTCGCCGTCATCGGGGCCGGCGTGGGGAAGGCGACCATGGTGGAGGCCGAGGGCCCGGGCCCCGGGCGCGCCGGGGTGGCGGGGGAGCCCACGAAGACCGGCGACGAGGGTTGCGAAGCGGGGTCGTCTTCGACCGCACCGAGATAGGCGGCCTGCACGGCGGGGTCGGCCTGGACCGTGGCCGGGTCGCCATTGGCGATGATGGCCCCGTAGTCGAGGACACTCACGTGGTCGCAGATGGTCATCACGAGGCTCATGTCGTGCTCCACCAACAGCACGGCGATGCCCCGGTGGGCCAGGTCCACGAGGACGCGCCCGAGCTCGACGGTCTCCTCCTGGTTCAGGCCCGAGCTCGGTTCGTCGACCAGCAGCACCGAGGGCCCCGTGGCTAGGGCCCGACCGAGCTCGACCAGTCGGGCCAGACCGGTGGGCAGCAGGTCGGTGGGCTCGTCGGCGACATGGGACAGCCCGACGTGGGCGAGGATGATGTCGGCTTCGGCGCGCGAGGTTGTGCCCGTCGGGCGCCGCCGCCGGGTCTCCGCCGCCATCTGGACGTTCTCGCGTGCCGTCAGGGTTCCGAACAGCTCGAGTCGCTGAAAAGTGCGGGCGATGCCGAGTCGCGCCCGGCGATGGGGCGCGACGCCCGTGATGTCCTCACCGCTCAGACGCACCCGGCCCTGCGTGGGTGGCTGCAGTCCGGTGATGACGTTGAACAATGTCGTCTTGCCGGCCCCGTTGGGCCCGATGAGGCCGTTCACGGCACCGGCGTGCACCTCGAGATTGACATCTTGGAGGGCCTGGAGCCCGCCGAAGCGGACGGAGATCTCCTCGACGGCGAGCTCAGACAACGGAGCTCACCTCCGCCCCCACCGCGCTCATGGCCGATGCCGGAGCAGGGACCGATTCTGGCACCGGGACCCCGGCACCGGAGTCCAGCTGGTCGAGGATCTGTCCCGAACGCCCTTGGCGCCGGTTCCAGAAGTCGGTGACCTCGGCGTAGAACTTGCCGATACCGTTGGGATTGCGCCCGATGGTCACCACCCCGAAGCCGATGAGCAGCTGGGTCAGGTTGGGGATCTGCGGGATGTGCGAGCCGATGACGGGGCCGACGGCCACGAACACCCCGGCCAGGACGGCACCGGTGAGCAGATTGACACCAGCGAGCGTCACCCCGACGAAGATGGCGATGCTGAAGAGGAAGCTGAATTGCTGGGCCCCGACGACCGTCGAGATCCCGCCGTAGAGCGCGCCCGCCAGGCCTGCCATCCCGGCCGAGAAGGCGAACACGAGCAGCTTCGTGACGGTGAGACTCAACCCGACGGTGCTGCACGCCGCGGGTGAGTCGCTCATGCCCACCAGGCGGCGGCCGAAACGCCCCCGGCGCAGCGCCCCCACCCCGATCAGGCAGAGCCCCAGGATGATGGCGAGGAACACGTCGAAGGCGCGATCGGTGGTGAAGTGCATGCCGAAGATGTCGGGACGACCGACAGCCACGGTACCGCCGACGCCCATGACCGAGCTCGACTGGAAGAACACGTTGTCCATCAGCACGGCGAAGGCCAAGGTGGCGAGGGCCAGGTACAGGCCCCGGAGGCGCAATACCGGCAGCGCCAGCACCGCACCCACCCCGGCGCACACCCCGATGGCGGCCAGGAGCCCGAGTACCGAGCTGCCCCCGTCGACGGCGTGCATCGTCACGGCCCCGATGCCCAAGAACGTGAATTGACACAGCGAGACTTGGCCGGCGTACCCCGATAGGGGCACGAGGCTCAAGGCCAGGAGCGACAACGCCAGCGCGTTGCCCATGGTGAAGAGGTTGTCGCCGGTCAACACGGCTCCGAGCACCACGACGGCCACGACGACCACCACGGCGCCGGTGAGCGTGGTCCGGGCGCTGGCCACGCGCGGGGGTCGCACCCGGACCACCCGGCCGATGGCCAGGCGTACCTCGGGGATGAGGAGCAGTGCCAGGAACAACATCGCCATGGGCAGCGCCGCGTCGACGTCGTTCTTCACCCCTTCCGGGGCGTAGCCGATGGCCATGGCGTTGGCCACCCCGAGGATCATCGCCCCCAGGAACGTCATGGGCAGGCTGCGCAACCGCCCCACCACGGCGGCGGCGTAGCCGTAGATCACGAGCTGGGTGAGGGTCTGGATGTTCATGCCCTGCACGCTGGGTGCGAGCAGGATGCCACCGAGCCCGGCGAACATGACGCCGATCATCCAGGCGTAGGCGGAGATGCGTCCCGAGGGTGCCCCGGCCAGCGACGCCAGGCTCGGGTCATCCACCACGGCCCGCATGGCCACGCCGGTGCGAGTGCGACGGAAGAACACCCGCAAGAAGATCGCCACCGCGATGGCCACGGCCACGGTGATGAGCTGCTCCCACGAGAGGGTGATCCCCGCCACCGAGATGGGGTTGCCGGTGAAGAGCTCGGGCGTGTTGTACGTGTTGGCCGTCGGGCTCCAGATGGCGCCGGCCGCGCCGACCAGCACTAGGAGGAGGCCCAGCGTGACGGCCAAACGGATACTCGTCGCCGCGCCGTAGAGCGGGCGCATGACGACCCGTTCGACCACGACCCCGAGGACGGGAGCCGCCACGAACAGGACGATGGCGAGCGAGACCAGCTCGGGCAGGCCCCATCCCTGCCACAGCTGCCAGAACAGGTACGCCATCACCATGCCCATGGCGCCGTGGGCGAAGTTGAAGATGCCGGTGGTGTTGTAGGTGACCACCAGGCCGCTGGCACTGACGGCGTAGATCGCCCCGAAGACGAGCCCGGCGATGAGATAGCTGAGGAATACGGTCACCGCGCCACGCACTCCGGCGGGCTCGTGCCCGAGATCCGAGCCTTGCGATGGTCCATCGGGCCCCCTACGACGTCGGCCGAATCATCGCCGTGTAGCCGGGCTCCTTCAAGAAGCTGTTCGAGCCGCAGTAGAAGCCGGCCGTCGCCGTCGGCGCCACCCGCTTGATCTTGCCGTTCTGCACCTGCGCCATGAGGAAGCACCCCGAGGGCACGGCCTGGGCCGGGTCGCTGGGGGGGACGAGCCCGCCGGCGTCGAAGAACGTCACCTTGTTGAGCGCGGCGATGAGCCCGGCCCTCGTGGGCGGGTTGCCGGCGGTCTGTAAGGCCTGGGCGAAGAGCTCAGCCGAGGCCCAGCCGTACACGGCCTCGATCTCGAAGTTGGGGTTGGGGTCGACCTTCTTCATCCACTTGTCGAACAAGGCCACGGCCGGGACGGACTTGGCATCCTGCCCCAGGTACAAGGCGTACCCCTGTTCGATGTACATCTTGTTGGCGGCACTGCCCGCCAGCTTGAGCAGTTGGCTCGAGTACGCCGCGCCCTCGATGTTGATCGCCTTGAAGTTCTGCTGCTGGAACTGCTTGGCCAGCGTGGCCGCGTAGTTGTCGGGCAGTTCGGTCGAGAAGAACAACTTCACGCCCTTGCTCTTCATCGAGATGATGTCGGGGAGGAAGTTGGTGTCGAAGGGGCCCACGCCGTGGTCGTAGACGATCTGGAAGCCCGACGCCTTCATGGCCGCCTCGACGGCGGTCTCGGCGGCCGTGGTCGAAGCCGTGGCGTTCTCCCAGATGATCCCCACCTTCTTCACGGCCTGCGGGTACGTCTTCTTCAGGTACTTGAAGAGATTGAGCGGGTAGTAATTCTCAGGGTTGGGCAGCGGGCTGTAGAGGTAGGGGTCCGTCGACAGCCCGGGGCTCAACGAGAACCCGACGTCGGGGACGCGGGCCAGGTCGATCAGGGGCTTCTCCGCCGAGTCGAGTAGGGAGAACCCGCCCACGAGGGCGAACTCGGTACGGATCTGGTTGCCGGTGACCGTGGCCACCTGGCCCCCCTGGAAGGTGCTGTCCTGGGCATCGAGAATGATCCTCCGGCCGTTCACCCCGCCCTTGCTGTTGATATAGGCGAAGTAGGCCTTGGTCCCGTCCTCGGCCCCCTTGAACAAGCCGGGAATGGGCGAGGACAGGTCGTCGACCTGGCCCACGGTCACCGACGTGCCCTTCACACCGGGGGACGGGCCCGAGGTGCCCGAGGTGCCCGATCCCCCCGTGGGGGTCGAGGCCTGGGTCGATGACGTCGCCGAGGGCGCCTTCTTGGACGAGCAGGCGACCAGCGTCATTGCGCACACGGAGAGTAGGACGACAACCCCGGTACGTGGGGTAATTGCCGGCGCCCAGCCTCGTCGGCGCGCTCGCATTCGCACCCTCTCTCGCTTCGCGTTCACCAGGCCCCCCTCTGCGTCCCAATCCTCACCTGTGACTCTTCCCCAAAGCCACACCCAAGCTTGCCATGCCACCCCGTCGGACCTGGCGCGCCCACATCCGCGACATCCCTGTCCAGGCCCTATCGGGTGTCACGCGGCCCTCACGCGGGAACGCGTTCTAGTTACGAATGCTACGTCAGATGCCGTGCCTATGGGTAGTGCCTGGTGCCACAGGACGCTGTTCGTGGCACCCCGGTCACCCTGCCGATGGAGCCGTGGTCTGTGTCGCCGCGGCCTCGGCGGCGCGGAACCGGGCCCCTTCGAGGAAGCGCACGACCGCAGCCACGGCGTGCGCGCTGCGCACCGAGGGAAGCACGTCAAAGGCATGCTGGGTGTAGGGAAGCTCGGCGTACACCACAGGCGACGTCGACACACCACGCAGGGCGGCCACGAAGGCACGCGCCTCGGCCGCGGGCACGAGGGTGTCGTTGGTGCCGTGGACGACGAAGAAGGGCGGTGCGTCGGCATTGACCCGACACAGCGGCGACGCCGCCTCGAACACGTCGGGATCCTCGGCCAGGCGGCGCTTGAACACCCGGCGCTCGAGCAATGCGAGCAGGCCCTCGTCGTAGCGTGACGTTCCGCGTCCCGCCGTCATGTCGTACACGCCGTAGAACGGGACGCACACGTCCACCGAGGCGTCGGCGTCCTCGAACCCCGGCTGGAAAGCCAGGTCGCCGGGGGTGAGCGCCAACAGGGCGGACAGATGCCCCCCGGCCGACCCTCCGGACACGGCGATGAACCCGGGGTCACCGCCGTACTCGGCGATGTGCTCACGCACCCACGCCACCGCCCGCTTGCAGTCCACGATGTGGTCGGGCCACGTGGCGCGCGGGCTCAGGCGGTAGTTGATCGTGACCGTCACCCAGCCCCGCCGGGCCAGCTCGTGCAGCAGTGGAAGGCCCTGTTCGCGCTTGTCCCCGATGACCCAGGCCCCTCCGTGGATGTACACCAGCACAGGCGCACCTCGAGGTGGCTCCGAGCGTCGCCGGATGATGTCGAGGCGCTGTGCTCGCAGGCCGTCTCCCCCGTAGTCGACGTTGCGCAGCACCTGCACCGAGCGAGCCGGGCGCGGGAGTGGATAGAGAAGACGGGGGAAGCGCCACATCGTGTCGCCGCCGTGCCGGGGGAGACCCTCGACATCCGACGGGGGCAGGGGCATCTCCTGCTCGGCTCGCAGAAAGACGCCCTGCGCGCCGGCCGAGACCCGGGCGTGGACGGCGAGACCGGTCCACGAGGCCGCGTTGACGCCCAGGGCGACCCACCCCGGCCAGGAACCCAGGGCTCCCTCGAGCCCGAACGCCACGGTGGCGGCCCCCTGCCAGGCGACGTGCCACAGCGGCATCTCGGCGGTGTACCACCCGGCGAAAAAGCTCGGGACCGCCAGAAGCCGGTGCCGGGCAGGACGGAAGGCGTTCACCACGAGGACCGCGCCCACCAGGCTCACGGCCAGGTACACCCATGCCCACGCCATGGCACCATCCTCGCTCATGGTGGGAAGATGGCGCACGCCGACACGGCGGGCGACCGAGGGGCGTCGGGGGGGCCCGAACCGACCAACGAGGGCGACACGACCATGGAACAGCTGACCGGGCTCGATGCCACGTTTCTGTACCTCGAGACACCGAGCCTGCACATGCACGTCTCGATGGCGGCGATCTTCGACCCCACCACCGTCCCGGGCGGCTACTCCTTCGACAAACTCTGCGACCTCGTCAGCTCCCGACTCGAGCAGGCCCCGATCTTCCGGCGGAGACTGGTCGAGGTCCCGCTACGCCTGGGCCACCCCTACTGGGTCGACGACCCGACGTTCGACATCGGGCACCACATCCGCCGCGCCGCCGTGCCCGCTCCGGGCGGGGTCGAGGAGCTGGCCGAGTTCGTCGGTGACGTGTGCAGCCGACAATTGGACCGGACCAAGCCCCTGTGGGAGATGTACATCGTCGAAGGACTCCGGGGTGGTCAGATCGCGATGGTCACCAAGATCCATCACTGCACCATCGACGGGGTCTCAGGAGCCGAGCTGCTGTCGCAGCTCTTCGACCTCGAGCCCGAACCACCGGCCCGACCCGTGCCCGACGCACCCCTGGCGGCGGACGAACACCTGCCCTCGGATCTCCGGCTCATGGCCCATACGATCGGGACCCGCCTCACCCGGCCTCTGGGGATGACGAAGCTGGCGTGGCGCACCGGGTGGGCGGTGCTCGACGTGCTGCGGGTCAGGGCGCGAGGTTCGGTTCATGCCGCGTTGCCCTTGACCACGCCGCGTACCTCGCTCAACGCCTCGATCACACCGCACCGGCGCGTGGCCTTCTCCTCCATCTCCCTCGAGGACGCCAAAGCCATCAAGCGAGCCTGTGGCACCACCCTCAACGACGTGATCCTCGCCGTGTGTGCCGGAGCGCTCCGGCGGTACCTCATCGACGGCCACGAGCTACCCGAGGAGCCGCTCGTGGCCACGGTCCCGGTCTCGACCGCCCCGACCGTCGCCAACCAGCGCGGCGCCAACCGGGTCTCGGCGATGTTCGTCGCACTGCCCTGTCAGATCGCCGACCCCCTCGAGAGGCTCCAGTCGATCCGCGAAGGCACCAAGGGGGCCAAAGAGGAGCACAACGCACTGGGCGCGGACGTGCTGCTCAATTGGGCGGAGCACGCCACGCCGAACGTGTTCTCCGCCGCGGCGCGCGCCTACTCCCGGCTGAAGCTGGCCGAACACCACCGACCGATCCACAGCCTGGTGATCTCCAACGTGCCGGGACCGGACTTTCCGCTGTACCTGGCCGGGTCCGAGCTCGTGGCCGGCTTCCCCCTGGGACCGGTCATGGACGGCGCGGGGTTGAACATCACCGTCATGAGCTACCGCGGCGTCCTGAACTGGGGCCTGATGGCCTGCTCCGAGACGGTGCCGCGCCTGACGGACCTGGCGCGCTACATCCCCGAGGCCCTCGACGAGCTCGCCGCCGCCGCCGGCCTGGGGCCCTCGATCGCGGTGGGGGTGGCGCCCGGTCGGCCCCGGCCCCGACTGACTGCCGAACCCGCGGCGCGCACCCACCAACCGACGCGCTGAGCGGCGCGGTGCCGACGAGCCCGACCCGCAGCGGTCGTCGGCTGCGGCAGGATCGGACAGACCACGCCGACGGTCTGCGCAAGATGGCCGAGGACGGCGAGATCGTGACGGTGGGAGCCGCCGACCCATCGGCATCGTCGGGGGACTCGACGGCACGGATTGTCCCTTCCGATACTTGATCGCCGACCCGCAGCGAGTGATCGACGACCCCGGGATCGACGCCGTCATGATCACCGCACCCACGGCGACCCACCGTGCGCTCCTTCTGGCCACCTTGGCATCGGAAAGGCACTGTTGTGCGAGAAGCCCCTGGCCCCGACTTTTGCCGAGGTCCAGGAGCTCTGTGGCGCGGAGCAGTGCCCTGGCTCTGGTGGCGTTCGAGACCATCGCAACGATCCGAAGCCGGGTGACCGGGGCCCAGCGACTCATCACGATCGTGTTTGGGGGCTCTGCTCGGAGCCGGCGTTCTCCTGGTCCGCGTGGTCTTGCATTTGACGGGCTCCAGGACATGTCCGGTCACGATGTCGTGAAGTCCCCCATCGCCAGGGTGCGCTCGGGCACCGGTGCGGGCCCGAGCGACACACCGCCGACACGCGGCCCGGGGTTCGCCGACTCGGTCACCGCCACCGGTCGGGGCACCCCGGGGCGCGCCGGGCGCAGGAGGGTGCAGGCCAGACCCGACAGCAGGGCCATCGAGGCCGCGTACCACCACAGGTGCCGGAAGTTGTCGAGGGCGGCGACGGCGGTGTGCGGCACGCCCAGGATGACGACGAGCAACGCCACGCCGAAGGCACCGCCGACTTGTCGAGCGGTCTGGTTGACCGCACTCCCGACGGCGAACCGCTCGGGGTGCAGGCTCGACACGGCGGCAGCGCTCAACACCGGGAAGGTGAGGCCGATCCCGAGACCGGTGATCAGCGTTGCCGGCAACCAACGGGCCGCATAGGCAGGGTGCAGGCCGATCCGCGTCGCGTACCAGACGAGCCCGCCGGTGAAACACGCCGTCCCTGTCAACAGGACGCGGCGGAACCCGACGCGCGCCGCGATTCGACCGGCGGGACCCGACACCGCCGCCACCACGAGCGGCCCGGGGGTCACCGCCAGACCGGCGCGCAGGATCGTGTAGTGCCACACCGAGGTGAGGAAGAGGATGTTGCCGAGGAGCATGGCGAAGAATCCCATGGCGTAGAGCAACGTGGCCGCGTTCGCCACGCTGAAGGACCGAGCCGAGAACAGCGTCAGGTCCAACACCGGTGCGGCATGATGCGCGGAGCGGTACAGGAAGGCCGCACCCACGACGACCGAGGCCACCAAGCAGACCACCACCCGTCCGCTCGACCATCCCCACGTCGGTCCCTCGGAGATGGCCAGGACCAGTGCCGCCAGCGCGGTGCTCACGAGCACGACACCCAGGTAATCGGGGTGGGCGCGCACCTCGTCGGACTTGGCATCGATCAGCACACGGCGGCCCAGGACCCAGGCCAGGGCGCCGACCGGGAGGTTCACGTAGAACGCCCACCGCCACCCGCCCGCCGAGATCAGCAGGGCCCCGAGGGAAGGGCCTGTCGCCACCGCCAGCGCCCCCACGCCTCCCCACATGGCGACCACCTGAGAACGCCGTTCGGCCGGGAAGGCGCCGAGGAGGAGCCCCAGCGATGCCGGCAGCATGGCCGCGGCTCCGGCGCCCTGGATCAGTCGCCCCGCCACCAGAAGGCTCACGGACGGGGCCAGCCCGCACAACGCCGATCCCAGGCTGAACACGGCCAGCCCGGCGAAGAACACCCGCCTGCGGCCGATCCGGTCCGCACTGCGCCCCGCGGTGACCAGCAGAGACCCGAACACGATGCTGTACCCCGTGATCACCCAGGCCAACGCGGCCCGGGAGTCGTGGGGGAAAGACCGCTCCAGCGCCGGGAAGGCGACGTTCACGATGGAGAGGTCGAGTGACGCCATGAAGGCGCCGAGTGCGGTCACGGCGAAGATGGCGGAGTTGCGTGTCCCGACCACCGGCGTGGCGCCCGGGCCAACCGGCGACGACACCACGGTGGGTTCGGTCACAGGACGCACTGTAGGCCATTGCATTCCATCATGCAACTCACTAGTCTGCAGTCATGGAACGGAAGAGCTTCGCCGACATGGACTGCTCGGTGGCGCAGTGTCTCGAGGTCGTGGGCGAGTGGTGGAGCATGCTCATCGTCCGGGACGTCTTCCTGGGCGTCAGCCGTTTCGACGATTTCCAGCGGCGCCTCGGCATCTCCCGCAACATCCTGCAGCAGCGCCTGGCCCGCCTGGTCGACGCCGGCGTCCTGACCCGGGTGCCCTACTCCGAGCACCCGCCTCGCCACGACTACCGGCTCACGGACAAGGGCCGAGACCTCTGGCCCGTGCTCACCGCCCTGCGCCAATGGGGGGACCGCTACGCCGCGCCTTTCGGCCCGCCCCTGGAGGTGTCCCACAAGGCATGCGGGTCCGCAGCCGAAGCCGTCCTGGTGTGCGGCTCGTGCGGCGAGCCGATCGGGCCGAGAGACGTCGAAGCCAAGCACCGCCGGGGTCACAAGGACAATGGCCTGCTTCGGACTCGACCGACCGAGCGCGTCTGACGCTCGACTTCGTTCAGGCCCTACGCAGGGCGCCCGCTCGAGGGCATCATGGGATGCACCACAGGAGCGGGGAGAAGCATCATGCCTTTTGCGGCGGTCAACGGCCAGGACGTCTACTTCGAGGACTCCGGCGGGAGCGGTGCGGCGGTGCTATTCAGCCATGGATTCCTCATGGACCACGAGATGTTCGAACCACAGGTGGCGGCCCTGGCAACGGACTTCCGGTGCATCACCTGGGACCAGCGCGGCTTCGGACAGACCGAGGCCCGCGGCCCCTTCACCTATTGGGACTCCGCCGACGACGCGCTGGCGCTGCTCTCACACCTCGGCATCGACGCCGCCTTCTTCGTCGGGATGTCCCAGGGCGGCTTCATCTCCCTGCGTGCCGCCCTGCGCGCCCCCGAGCGGGTCCTCGGCCTCGGCCTGATCGACACTGACGCGGGCGTCGAACCCGAAGACACGAAACCCGCCTACGAGGCCATGAACACCGAGTGGATGACCAACGGGCCGTCCGACGCGATCACGAGCGTGGTGGCATCGATCATCATGAGCCCCGGCTACGACTACTCCCCGTGGGTCGCCAAATGGAAGGCCGCTCCCCAAGAGGCGTTGCTCCAGCCGTTCCGCACGCTCATGGATCGCGACGACATCTGGGACCGGGTCCCGCACATCGTCGCCTCCGCCATCGTCTTCCACGGGGAGGAGGACGCCGCCTTCCCCATGGACAGAGCAGAGCGCTTGGCCAAGGAGCTCCCCCACTGCGAGGGGCTGATACGCATCGCCGGAGCCGGGCACGCCTCCAACCTGAGTCATCCCGACGAGGTCAACGCACCGCTGCGCGACTTCCTGGAGCGGCACTTCTGAGCCCGCTCCCCGGGGACAGACCCGCAACGGGGTTGGCGTCCGCCCCAGCCCGCCTCGCCTCAAGGAGCGGCCATCGGAGGTCGATGCCTCTGCCTGGCGACGGTGGGATCGGGAGGTCGTTCGGTGAGCGACGGGTGGCAGGGTCCCGGGTATTGGCTGGCCTCTGACGGGAATTGGTATCCGCCCGAGGCGCAGCCGGGCGTGCCCGTGGAAGACCATTGGCAACCTTCGTATGCGACGCCTGACGTGGGGGCGCACTGGGGCAGCTACCGGACTGCGACTCTCCAACCCCCGGTTGAGCGTCCCTGGCCGAGCGTCGACGCCTTCGCCATGGGCCCCAGGGAACCGGCCCGGCGACGACTCGTCGATCGTCGTGGGCTGCGGTGGGGAGCGGTCGTCCTGGTGGCCCTGCTGGCCGCCGTGGGGATCCGGAGCGCGGTCTCCGGTGGCACCCCCAGGTGGGATCCCCGGGTCCTCGGGATCGTCCGCTTCGACGAGCAACACCGTGGCCTCCAATTCAAACAGCCGGTCAAGGTCGAGTTCCTGAGCAGCTCCCAGTTCGACAAGGAGGTGGCTGTCCCCCAACCGACGTCGAAGGCGGACCGCTCCGCACAGAGCCTTGCTCTGCGCGAACTGCGCGCTCTAGGGCTCGTCCACGGCAACATCAATCTCGCCGCATCGGAGAACACGCTCTCCCAATCTGACATCGTCGGACTGTACGTGGACTCCAAGAAGACCGTCTTCGTCCGTGGGACCGCCCTCACGCCCTATGTCAGGGTCACTCTGGCCCACGAGCTCACCCATGCCCTGCAAGACCAGTACTTCGACCTCGACAAGCTCAGGCAAGCAGTGAAGAATGGTGACGACACCGCGCTGACGTCTCTCATCGAGGGTGACGCCGTTCGAGATGAGAACCTGTACGAACAGAGCCTCTCTCCCGCCGAGCAGCAGGCGTACCAACTCGAGCAGGACCAGCTCGCGCGCGGCGCCGGCAAGGCGGCCTCGGTGCCAGAGATCCTGACCGACATGCTGAACTTCCCCTACGCCCTCGGTCCCACCTTCGTCGACGCCCTAGCGGCCAGGGGAGGCACTGCGGCGATCGATCGCGCCTTCCGTGATCCACCGGTGTCCGAGGCCCAGATCGCCGGCCCCGTCGAGTATCCGATCGGCTGGAAGCCGGCACGGGTGCCGACCCCGGCGTTACGCGCCGGCGAACACCGTCTGGACGGGCCGAGCCCCTTCGGCCAGGTGTCGCTGTTCGAGGTGCTCGGAAGCCGGCTCGGCTATGACCGGGCCTGGAATGCCGTGCAGGGTTGGCAGGGAGACAACTCGCTGCCCTACAGGGATCATCGCCATACGTGCATGGCGATCGACGTGGCCATGGGCAGCGCCGCGTCGGCGACGACCCTGTCGCACACCGCACTCGAGTGGGCCCACACGATCCCGGGAGCGACGGTGACCCGGCACGACTCGACCGTGGACCTGCGCTCGTGTGACCCCGGGCCCAAGGCCCCGGGGTCACCGACGATCACGCCATCGGCCTTCGACGTGTTGTCGGCTCGTGCCGGGATCATCGACGGTGTCATGACCGGCAACCAGGTCGACTTCGCCCTGGGGCAATGCGTCGCCGACAAGGTCATCGTCGGGGTCGGAGCGTCCCGCTACAGCGAGCTGATGGCCAACACCCTCTCGGCCACCCAGCAGGCGCAGTTGCAACAGCTGGCAGCCGCGTCAGCGGGCAGTTGCGCCGCCGAGGGGATCAGATAGCGCCACGGGCCATTCCCCCGTCGGGGGACGGGGAGGGCCCGCCATCAGGAGGCGCAGAGTGCGGCGAGGCCGGCGAGCTCTTGCACCCGTCGCGCTGGCGAGGCAGGTGCACGTCGATCCCGGTTGTCAGGTACGCCAAGGAAAGCCCGGCTCGCCATCTCCGTCCTCTCCAGCCGGGCCGGGGTTCCTCGCCGCAGGCCTGTTCTCGGACTGCCGACTCGGGCGTCCTTCCGCTCACCCGTCACGCCGTACTACGTGATGGTCCTCGTCGGGCTCATGACTGCCCTCGTCATCCTCGCCTCCACCCCGCCGCTGATCGAAAAGATTGCCGGACCCGAGGTCGCCCGTAAGGAGTGAACGCCGAGGCCGCATCTGTAAGGCCAGATCGATCGAGTTGGAGTAACGACTCCTACTAAGGCCTTACCCAACCCGACCCTCAGTTGCAGACGCCGCCCAAAACCTGCGTTCGAGGGACAACCGAGCATCAGTGCTCCACCATCCAGCCGGTGGGGAAAGCGCTGAGAACAGATCGGATGGTGAATAGGAGCAGCCGAGCTGCGCGCTGAGAGAGATGGCCATCGGACCCTGGGTGATACCACTTGACACTAGCTTCAGGTCTTGAAGAATTAGGAGGGGGCAACACTCTGGATCGTGCCGCGAACGGTCACGGGGCTGCCAACTGGAGTCCAAAATGCGGAACAGGGGGGGATGGAAAGGTCGGCAGCTTCTCGGAGCGCGAGCGAATACCCCACGGACATTGGCAGGAGTGCTCCTGATCGCGGGTCTTCTCACCGCCTGGACGTTGACAACACCCGCGAAGGCGAGCGCCAGCGGCGGTTCTTCCGGATCAAGCCTGCTGACCTCAGTCTCCTGCACTTCGATGTCCACCTGCATCGCCGTGGGCGCAGGTGGACAAGGGTGGTCGTATGACGGCTCGGCCTGGTCATCGGCCACACCGGTCGACCCCTCAGGGACCCTGAGCTCGGTCTCGTGCGCCAGCCCATCGATCTGCGTCGCCGTCGACTACGCGGGCCAAGCGGTCACGTTCAACGGGACAACCTGGTCAGCTCCGACACTCGTCGACTCCTCGGGTTTACTCAGTTCGGTCTCATGCGCAACGAGCTCGTTCTGCGTGGCCGTCGACTACTCGGGCCAAGCGGTCACGTTCAACGGGACAACCTGGTCAGCTCCGACACTCG
>Ga0208849_1001057_pt1 | contig 21186 bp, 18 predicted proteins | sample NGESurdeep072012_10_FD_184470 | JGI IMG/M metagenome (GOLD analysis project Ga0208849, IMG submission 184470) | Arctic peat soil microbial communities from Barrow, Alaska - NGEE Surface sample 53-3 deep-072012 (SPAdes) | ecosystem: Environmental > Terrestrial > Soil > Wetlands > Peat ... | reverse complement strand
GCGGTAGTCGTCCACAGCGGGGGGCCGGGCCTTGGGCGAGTACCCCCGCTGGTCGAAGGCAAGGCCGCGGTGTCCCGCGCCGGCGACGGCCTCGAGCTGGTGGTGCCACGAGAACGAGGTCTGGGGAAACCCGTGGAGGAACAGCACGGGGCGACCGTCGCCGGGCCCGACCTCGACGGCGTCGAACGTGAACCCCCGGGCCGAGACCTCGAGCTCGGTCATGTCGGGGGCGCGATGCTCAAGAGGCAGCAGGCGCCACGGCCAGCATGGATCGCCAGGCCGAGAGCCGGCCCCGCACCTCGGTCGGGGTCAGTCGCAGGGTGTCCTCGGAGACGGCCCCGACGATGGTGCGCAGCTGCTGGTAGTGGTGCTCGGCGGCCTGGAACAGCGGGGCGCGCCACGCCACGAGATCCTCGGGCGACTCACCCAGGAAGCCGAAGAGCACCAGGGCCAGCTCGATGTCCTTGGCCACCGGGGCCCGGCCGAACAGCGCGGCGCGCCGGCTCCCCACGGCTGCGCAGGCCACCAGCGCGTCCTCGGCCGTAATGCCTTGGGTGAGCTCGAGGCGGTCCTCGAACTGAGTGTGGGCGAGCAGCAGTGCGTAACCCTGGTCGGGGCCGGGCACCCCCAGCTCCGCGCCCCGCAGCTGCTCGGGCCCCCGCAGATCCGCCACGCGCCCGGCGCGCCAGTCACGCGGGGTACCCAGGCGGTACGAGGGACGGACCTGGTCGGTCTCGACGATCGGCACGAAGTTGGGCTGGGTCATCGGAGGCTGCGCTGCTCCTGCTCGGCGTGGAGCAGACCGTAGACGATCGAGTCGAAAAGGGCCTGCCAGGAGGCCTCGATGATGTTCTCGGAGACCCCGATGGTGGTCCACACGCGCTCCCCGTCGCTGGTGTCGATGAGGACGCGGGTGACGGCCCCGGTCCCCTTGCCGGTGTCGAGGACCCGCACGCGGTAGTCCACGAGATGGACGGCGGAGAGCTTGGGGAAGTGCGCACCGATGGCTTGGCGCAGGGCCGAGTCCAGGGCGTTGATGGGGCCGTTGCCCTCGGCGGTGGCGACCACCCGCTCGTCACCCACCCGGATCCGGACGGTGGCCTCGGTGATGTGGCGCCCGGTGTGTTCGGCGCGCCCGGCACGCCCGCCGCCGTCGGCGCCGCCGAGGGTGTCGGCGTGGTCGTTGATGACCCGGAAGGACTCGACCTCGAAGAAGTTGGGCTCCCAGCCCGTGGCCTTGCGCAGGAGGAGCTCGAGCGATCCGTCGGCGACCTCGAAGTGGTACCCGCGGTACTCGAGGTCCTTCAAGGTGTCGAGCACGCCAGACAGCGCGTGGGAGTCCAGTTCCAGGCCCAGCTCCTGGGCCTTCAAGGCCAGGGTGGACTTGCCGGCCAGCTCGGAGACCACGAAGCGGGTCCCGTTGCCGACCGAGTCGGGGGGGACGTGCTCGTAGGCGTCGCGGCGGCGGGCGATGGCACTGGTGTGGAGGCCGGCCTTGTGGGCGAAGGCGGCCGAGCCGACGTAGGGCTGTTGGGGGTTGGGGGCCACGTTGACGAGCTCGGCGATGTGGTGCGACACGGGCGTGATCCGCTCCAACCGATCCTCGGGGATGGTGCGGACGTGGAGCTTGAGCGACAGGTTGGGGATCGCCGCGGAGAGATCCGCGTTGCCGGTCCGCTCCCCGTAGCCGTTGACACAGCCCTGGACGTGGGTGGCGCCGGCCCGGACCCCGGCGATGGAGTTGGCCACGGCGCACCCCGAGTCGTTGTGGAAGTGCACCCCCACCTGGCACTCGAAATCCGACACCACGCCGGCCACGATGTGCTCCACGTCATGGGGAAGGGTGCCACCGTTGGTGTCGCACAACACGATGGCCTCGGCCCCCGCCTCCTCGGCGGCGCGCACCACGCGCAGGGTGAAGTCGGGGTCGTCGCGGAACCCGTCGAAGAAGTGCTCGGCGTCGAAGAAGACCCGGAGGTCGTGCTCCCGGAGGAAATTCACCGAGTCGGCCGCCATGGCGACTGCTTCGTCGAGGGTGGTGCGCAACGCCTCGGTCACATGGACCTTCGAGGCCTTGGCCACGATGCACACGGCCTCGGTGTTGGCCTTCACGAGCTGGCGCAGCACCTCGTCGTCCTCGGCCCGGACCCCGGCGCGACGGGTGGACCCGAAGGCGACGAGGGTGGCGCTGGACAGGCGGAGCTCGGCCGGGGCCCGGGCAAAGAACTCCTCGTCCTTGTGATTGGCACCGGGCCAGCCGCCTTCGATGAAGGTGACGCCGAGATGGTCGAGCTGCTCGGCCACGCGCAGCTTGTCATCGACGGTGAGCGACAGGCCCTCCTGCTGCGATCCGTCGCGCAGGGTGGTGTCGAAGATGTCCACGGCCTCGGGCAGCGCGGGCAGGTCGAAGCCGTGGCTGTCTGAGTTGTGGGTGTGGCTGTGCGATCCGTGGGTGGGGCCGGCCCGGCCCGCACTCTGGCGGCGCTTGACGACCTTGCTGCGGTCGGCGCCGGGGTCACTCGACATGTTCGAGCCAGTCCTTGTAGCGGTCGACCTCGCCCCGGACGGTGGCGAAGTAGGTGCCCTGGATGTGCTTGGTCACGGGCCCGGGGCGCCCGGTGCCCACGGTGCGGTCGTCCACCTCGCGGATGGGGACCACCTCGGCCGCGGTGCCGGTGAGGAAGGCTTCGTCGGCGGTGTACAGGTCGGTGCGGATCAGGGTCTCGCACACGTAGTCGTAGCCCAGGTCGGTGGCGATGGTGCGCACCGAGTCCTGGGTGATGCCGGCCAGGGCGCCGGACTCCGAGGTCGGCGGTGTGACGACGGTGCGACCTCTGACGACGAAGATGTTCTCGCCCGTGCACTCCGACACGCGACCGTCGGGCGCGAGCAGGACGGCTTCGTCGTACCCGGCCTTGAGGGCCTCGACCTTGGCCAAGGACGAGTTCACGTACATCCCAGTCCCCTTGGCCGCCGTGGGCACGGCGTTGGGGTCGTGGCGCTGCCACGTGGACACCTTGAGGCGGATGCCGTTGGCCACCCCCTCGTCGCCGAGGTAGGTGCCCCAGGGCCACGCCGCGATAGCCACGCTCACGGGGCACGGCAGGGGGTTGAGGCCCATCTCGCCGTAGCCGAGGTACACGATGGGGCGGAGATAGCACCCGTCGTCGAGCCCGTTCACCCGCACCACTTCTTTGCTGGCCGCGATGAGCTCGGCGGGCGAGTACGGCACGTCGATCATGAACACCTTGGCCGAGGTGAAGAGCCGGTTGATGTGATCGGTCAGCCGGAAGACGGCGACGCCACGGCTGGTGGGGTAGGCGCGGATGCCCTCGAAGACACCGGACCCGTAGTGCAGGGAGTGCGTGAGCACGTGGACGCGCGCCTTGTCCCAGTCGACGAGCTCGCCGTCGAGCCAGATCTTCTCGGTCGGTGTGATGGGCACGGGGTCAGAGCCTTTCTGCAATGGCGTCGCCGACGGCAACGGTGGAGGGAGCGTCAGAGCCGGACGACCGTGACGGTTGTTCGGTCAGATACGAGGTGACGGCCTTGGTGACGCGCTCCGCCGCGTCGGCCTGGCCGAGATGGTCGAGCATGAGCGCGGCCGAGCGCACGGCCGCCACCGGGTTGGCTGTGCCGGTGCCGGCGATGTCATGGGCGGCACCGTGCACGGGCTCGAACAACGAGGGCCCCGTGCGCGCCGGGTTCAGGTTGGCCGAGGCCGCGAACCCGATCCCCCCCGCCACGGCGCCGGCCAGATCGGTGAGGATGTCCCCGAAGAGGTTGTCGGTGACGATGACGTCGTAGCGCTCAGCACGCTCGACGAGGTAGATGCAGGCCGCGTCCACGTGGTTGTAGTCGCGGCTCACCCCGGGGTACTGGGGGGCCACCTCGTCCACCACCCGTTGCCACAGGTCTCCCGAGTAGGTGAGGACGTTGGTCTTGTGCACCAGGGTGAGGTGATGGCTTGCACGCCGTGAGGCGAGCTCGAAGGCGAAGCGGACACATCGCTCGACGCCCATGCGAGTGTTGACCGAGCCCTGGGTGGCCACCTCGTAGGGGGTGTTGCGGCGGAGGAACCCGCCCTCGCCGGCGTAGGTGCCCTCGGTGTTCTCACGGATGACGACGAAGTCGCAGTCCGGCGAGGGGGCTCCGGCGAGTCCGACAAAGGGCCGGAGGTTCACATAGAGGTCCAGCTCGAAGCGCAGCCGCAGGAGCAGGCCCCGCTCCAACAGGCCCGAAGGGACGTCGGTGGACCCCACGGGCGGCCCCACCGCCCCCAGGAGGATGGCATCGAACGAGCGCAGCTCCTCGAGGGTGGCGTCGGGGAGGACCTCCCCTGTACGCAGGTAATGGGCGGCACCGAGCTCGAAGGTGGTGGTGTCGAGGGTCACGCCGGCGGCGGCCACGACCTTGAGGGCCTCGGCCAGCACCTCGGGGCCGATGCCGTCGCCGCCGATCACGGCCACTGTGGGGGTCTTGGTGGTGCTCATCTCGTTGTGGACTGCCTATCGGCTCGGTGGTGGGGGGACCGCCCTGGAAAATGAAAAACCGCCCACAATGTGGACGGTCGGGGAGGCGCACACCAGTCGGGTGTGCGCCTATTCGATGACGATTACGGGTGCGCTCGGAGAACCCATCGGAGAACCAGTCTCCCGCGACCGGCCGCGCCCGTCAACCACACCCGCCCTGGCCCGGGCCGGTCGGGGCCCTTCCGGAGCCATCGGGCCGGCCCGACCGAGCCGGTACCCTTGGGGAGCGTGAGCGACAACGAATCCACCAGCCTGACCCAGGCCACCTATGACCGCCTGCAGGCTGAGCTCGAGGATCTGACGACCCGGGGCCGGGTCGAGATCGCGCGGGCCATCGAGGCGGCCCGGGCCCTGGGTGACCTGTCGGAGAACGGCGACTACCACGCCGCCAAGGACACCCAGGGGAAGATGGAGTCCCGGATCCGGCGGCTCCAGCACACCCTGGGCCACGCCGTCATCGTGGACGACGCCGCCGTGGGCAGCTCCGAGACGGTGGAGGCCGGATCGGTGGTGGCCATCCGCTACGAGGGCGACGAGGAGATCGAGCGGTTCCTGGTGGGCTCGATCGAGGAGCGCCACGACGAGCTCAACGTCGTGTCCCCCAGGTCCCCCTTGGGCCAGGCGCTGCTGGGCAAGTCCTCGGGTGCCGTGGTGGAGTACGAGGCCCCCGGGGGCACCCTGCGCGTCGAGATCGTCCAGATCGGCAGCTGATCCGATGAGCACCGCCTCCAAGACCAACACCGCCTCCAAGACGGGCACCGCCCCCAAGACCGGCACCGCCCCCAAGACCCTCAGCGACAAGGTGTGGGAACGGCACCTCGTCCATCAGGCCGAGGGTGAGCCCGATCTCCTGTTCATCGACCTGCACCTGGTGCACGAGGTCACGTCGCCCCAGGCCTTCGACGGGCTGCGGCTCGAAGGCCGCACGGTGCGACACCCCGAGCTCACGGTGGCCACCGCGGACCACAACGTCCCCACCACCGACATCGACAAGCCCGTGGCCGACCCGGTGTCGGCCCGGCAGCTCGAGGTGCTGTCGGCCAACTGCGCCGAGTTCGGGATCACGTGCTACCCGATGGGTCATGCCAATCAGGGCATCGTCCACATCATCGGCCCCGAGCTGGGTCTGTCGCAGCCGGGGATGACCATCGTGTGCGGCGACAGCCACACATCCACCCACGGAGCCTTCGGCGCGCTGGCGTTCGGCATCGGCACCTCCGAGGTCGAGCACGTCCTCGCCACCCAGACCCTCCTCCAGGTGCGACTGTCCACCATGGCCGTCGAGGTCGAGGGGGACGCGCCTCCCGGGGTCACCGCCAAGGACATCGTGCTGGCCATCATCGGGCGCATCGGCACCAGCGGGGGCATGGGCCATGTCATCGAGTACCGCGGGGAGGCCGTCCGGGCCCTGTCGATGGAGGGCCGGATGACGATGTGCAACATGTCCATAGAGGCCGGCGCCCGGGCGGGGATGATCGCCCCCGACGACACGACGTTCGAGTACCTGCAGGGCCGTCCCCACGCGCCCACGGGCAGGCTGTGGGAGCGCGCCCTCGAGGACTGGCGAAGCCTGGCCACCGACGAGGGTGCGGACTTCGACAAGACGGTGACGATTGATGCGACCGCCATCCGGCCCCATGTCACCTGGGGCACCAACCCCGCGCAGGTAGTCCCCATCGATGCCGAGGTCCCGGACCCGTCGAGCTTCGCCGACCCCGCCGAGCGCGAGGCGGCGGCCCGGGCGCTGCAGTACATGGGCCTCACGGCGGGGACGCCCCTGCGCGAGGTGACGGTGGACACGGTGTTCATCGGGTCGTGCACCAACTCGCGTATCGAGGACCTCCGGGCCGCGGCGGCCGTGCTCGAAGGAGGTCGCCGGGTGCGCGCTGGCATGCGGGCCCTGGTCGTCCCCGGCTCGCATCCGGTGAAGGCCCAGGCCGAGGCGGAGGGGCTCGACAAGGTCTTCGTGGCGGCGGGCTTCGAGTGGCGCGAGCCGGGATGTTCGATGTGCCTGGCCATGAACCCCGACAAGCTGGCGGTGGGCGAACGGTGTGCGTCGACCTCGAACCGGAACTTCGAGGGTCGCCAGGGCCGGGGGGGGCGCACCCACCTGGTCTCCCCCGCCGTGGCGGCGGCCACCGCCGTGGCCGGGCACTTCGCCACACCCGGGGACCTGGCGTGAAACCCGTCACCGTGGTCACCGGGCGCGCCGTTCCCCTGGACCGCTCCGACGTGGACACCGACCAGATCATCCCGTCGGACTGGCTCAAACGCGTCGAGCGCACCGGGTTCGGCGCCGGGCTGTTCTCGGAGTGGCGCGATGACCGCGACTTCGTCCTGAACCAGCCGCAGTACGCGGGCGCCACCATCCTGGTGGCGGGCCCCAACTTCGGTACGGGCTCGTCCCGGGAGCACGCCGTGTGGGCGTTGCTGGACTACGGGTTCGAGGCGGTGGTGTCCCCGCGCTTCGCCGACATCTTCCGCAACAACTGCACGAAGCAGGGACTGCTTCCGGTAGAGGTGGAGCCGACTCTGGGCCGGTCCCTGCTCGACGCCGTGGCGGCCGACCCGGCCCTGGAGCTCACCATCGACGTGGCCCGGGGCACGGTGGAAGCACCAGCGCTGGGGATGACGGGGTCGTTCCCCCTCGACGAGTTCACGCGCGACCGGCTCCTGCACGGCTGGGACGACATCGGGCTGACCCTGCGCTACAGGGACGACATCACGGCCTACGAGGGACAGCGCGCCCCCTGGCTGCCCACCGTCGAGGGAGCAGGCTGAGGGTCTCGTCCCGCGGGCCCGACGAGCCCCGTGCTCGCGCTCGCGCTCGCACCTTGGCATAGCGTCTGCCCGCGGCGAGCGACTCCGTCGCGTCGAACGACAAAGGAGACACCATGCTGAAGGACTTCAAGGCGTTCATCTTGCGGGGCAACGTGGTGGACCTGGCCGTGGCCGTGGTCATCGGCGCCGCCTTCGGCGCGGTGGTGACGTCGTTCGTGAAGAACCTGCTCACCCCGATTGTTGCTATCCCGGGAAAGTACTCCTTTGCCAACCTGACCTTCACGGTGAGGCACAGTGTCTTCTACTACGGCCGGTTCCTGAACGATCTGATCGCGTTCGTGTTGCTGGCGGCGGCGGTCTTCTTCTTCGTGGTCAAGCCGATCAACGCTCTGGCCGAGCGGCGCAAGAAGGGACAAGAAGCAGAGCCCGGGACGCGGGACTGTCCCGAGTGCCTGAGCGAGATCCCCGAACTGGCCCGTCGGTGCGCCTTCTGCACGGCCGAGGTCGCGCCGGCCGCGTAGCGCTCAGGGTCCGATCTCGGTTTCGCGCTGGTCGTTGCGGGACCGGATGCGCACCAACCGGTTGACCGCGGCCAGATAGGCGCGCGCCGATGCCTCGACCACGTCGGTGGACACACCTCGACCCGAGACCTTGAGTCCGCCGTCCTCGAGTTGCACCACGACGTCCCCGAGGGCGTCGACGCCCCCGGTCACCGAGGACACGTTGAACCCAATGAGCCGAGACTCCACCTTGGTGGCGGAGCGGATGGCGGTGCAGGCAGCGTCAATCATGCCGTTGCCCTCGGCGGTGGCTTCCACCTTGTCCCCTGACCGGCTCACCACGACCCGGGCCCGGGGCATGCCGACGGTGCCGCCGGCCACCTCGAGGGCCTCGAGGTGGAAGCCCTCCACCAGGTCCTGGCCGAGCTCCTCGGCCACGATGGCCTCGAGGTCGGCCTCGGTGATCTCGACCTTGCGGTCGGCAAGCTCCTTGAAACGGGCGAAGGCCTGGTTGAGGCCGTCCCCCTGGACGCGGATCCCCATCTTCTCCAAGGTGCTGGCGAAGGCGTGGCGCCCCGAGTGCTTGCCCATGACGATCTGCCGACCGACCTGTCCCACGCTGGCGGCGTCGATGATCTCGTAGGTGGAACGGTCGGCGAGGACCCCGTGCTGGTGGATGCCGGACTCGTGGGCGAAGGCATTGCGGCCCACCACGGCCTTGTTGTACTGCACGGGGTAGCCGGTCAGCCGGGCCACGAGCCGCGAGGCGCGGGCCAGCTCCTCGGTGCGCACCGTGGTGGTGACGCCGGGGAACTGGTCGGAACGGATCCGCAGGGCCATGACCACTTCCTCCAGCGCGGCGTTCCCGGCGCGCTCGCCCAGGCCGTTCACACACACCTCGACCTGACGCGCCCCGGCCTGGACCCCGGCTAGGGTGTTCGCCGTAGCCAGCCCGAGGTCGTTGTGACAGTGGGTAGACAGCACGTAGTCGCCGGGGACCTCCTTACGGATGTGTTGGAGCAGCGCTCCGAAGTCCCAGGGGATGCCGTAGCCGACGGTGTCGGGGATGTTGAGGGTGGTGGCCCCGGCCTCCACCGAGGCGCGCAGCACCTCGAGCATGAAGTCCAGAGGGGTGCGGGTCGCATCCTGGGGGCTGAACTCCACGTCGTGGGTGTGCTCCCGGGCGCGAGCGACCCCGCCACGAGTCTCGGCCAGCACCTGGGCCTCGTTCATCTTGAGCATGTGCTCCATGTGCTGGGGGCTCGTCGAGATGAACACGTGGATGCGGGCCCGGGCCGCGTCGCGCACCGCCTCCCAACAGCGGTCGACGTCGGAACGCTGGGTGCGCGACAGACCGCAGATGGCCGGGGCGTTCGGGCCGTTGCCGACGGACTGGGCGATCGCCTGGACGGCTTCGAAGTCCCCCTGGCTGGCCACGGGGAAGCCGCCCTCGATGTAGTCGACTCCCGCCCGGGCCAATTGCTCGGCGATCTCGAGCTTCTCGGCGACGTCGAGGGAGATGCCGGGCGACTGCTCACCGTCACGCAGGGTCGTGTCGAACACGACGAGATGCCCCGGGTCCGCCGCGCTGGGGGTCGCTGTCCCGGCGGAGGTGCTGGACGACTTCGGGGCTCGTGTGGCTCCGGGCTTCTCGCTCATCGGATGTCCTCGCTCTCGTGTTCTGGGTGCTCGGTGTTCTGGGTGCTCGGTGCTGGTGGTTCTTCCTGGGTGTTCCGGGTGTGCTCCACGCCCACGCCGAGGGTTGTCGGGCCAAGAAGAAACCCCCTGGCCATCAGGCACAGGGGGCGGGCTCGGCGAGCGCGATGTGGCGCTCGCCGTCAGGTAAGGAGCAGGTTCGTGGTGAAGGGGGGCCGACGCATGACAGGTTCCATGCTGACAAAGCAGAGCCCTCAGGTCAAGCACACCCACCCCGGCGGCGATCTACGCTCCCCGACGTGAGACGCATGATGCGAGTTCTGGGCTGGTCGGTCGTCGTGGTGGGCGCAGCGGCCGCAGTGGCGGTGGTGGGACGGGCGGTGCTCGGCAAGGTTGCCGGGGAACCCGGCACACCCCCACCCCAGCGCGGCAGCTTCGACAATTGGCCGACGGTGCCGCCCGCCCCAGGTCGACTCGTGCCCAACGGCTCTCACGTTCCCACCGGGAGCTGACGCTCGGGGAACTGAGCCGGGAGTTGACTCTCCCGGGAACTCGAACGGGGCTGGCGTCGTCAAAGAGGGCGCCGGGTCAGACAGAGCCGGTCGGAAGACCCTGCCGTGGTGGGGTCGTTGTTCGAGGAGGCTCCCGTGTTGCATGCGCCCAGGAAGATCGCCGTCACCGTCGTCGCCCTCGTGATGCTGGTGGGCGCGGCGGCGCTCGGCCGTCACATCATCTCCGGAGCGAGGGCGGCGAGCTCAGCGTCGACCGCTGCATCGAAGGCTGCGCCAAACACCGTTTCGAACGCCGCCGGTACGCCATCGGGCGCCCATGCGGGCAACGGGGTGATCCGGTCCTCGTCGGGCGCGCCGACGAAGCAAACGCTCGGAGGGACAGCACAGGCTCCCGCCACGAGCGAGACGCTTCCGCCCGTCCCTGTCTATGCGATCACGCCCCAGATCGTGCGGACAGCCACGATCGACCTGCGGGTGGGAAAGGACACGCTCAGTTCGGCATTGACCGACATCGCCACCATGGCGGGCACCGAGGGTGGGTTCGTGGAGAGCTCCTCGATGCAGGGGGGGACGGCGCATCAAGCACCGCTGTCGGGCACCATCGTCTTCCACGTCCTGAACGCGGACTTCGGCCAGGCCATGGCGGCGCTGTCGGGATACGGCAAGGTCGCGAACCAGGCCATCCAGGGAAAGGACGTCACCAACCAGGTCTCCACCAACGCCGCCTCGATCCAGATACTCCAAGACCAAGTCAACCTCCTGCAAGGAAAACTCGCTCAGGCCACCGACATCGACACGTTCCTGCAGATCCAGAACCAGCTCTTCCCCGTGGAGGAGCGACTGCAGCAGCTCCAGAACCAGCAGTCGGTGCTCACGAACTCCGCCGCCCTGGCCACGATCACCGCCAACCTCTCGACCCCCGACGCGGCGCTGGTCTCCTCGCCTCCGGCCCGGACCGGTGCCAACGCCGCCACGGTGGGATGGCGTTACTTGCGACACAATTCACTGGCCGTCCTGGACGGTCTCGCTGTCGGCGGCGGGTGGGCCCTCCCCGTGGTGGTGCTCCTGGCCCTCGTCTGGCTCGCCGGCACGCGGTCAATCCGGCTTGACGGTGAGCGTCGGATCGCACGGGTCAATCACCGAGAGGTCCATCACAGAGAGCCGCCGGTCACAGAGAGCCGCCGGTCACAGAGGGACGACGATTACAGAGACGTCGTGGCGACGACTTTGCATCCGTGCAGGGCGGTGGCGACCACAAGGGACCCTGCCGCCTTGCCCGTGACAGGACCGTTGGCGTCGGGCGCAAAGACGTAGACGAGGGTCGGTGTGGTCTTGAACGCGGCGATGGCGAGAAGGTGGACGAGCCGTGCGGATCCGGCGACGCTCATGGCCGACGACAGGCACCGTTCGAATTGGCTCGGGGTTCCGATCGAGCCCGGACCCGCCGTGTCGGTGGTGTTGGCCTGGGATGTGGCGCTCGAGGCCGCCTGGCCATAGGGGGCCGGCACAGAGAAGTCGTTGGGTCGGATCGCCGCGACACGGGATCGCAACTCACCGGTGGAGCCCACCGTGCCCAGGTCGTAGACCGTGGCGGTGGCGCTCCCCGACGGTCCCGTGGTTCCCGAAGCTTGGGCATTGTGGACCGCTCCCGCAGGTTGGCGCACGGCCTTGGCCGCTGTCGACTCCGCACTCCCGGATATGCCGTGGTCGGCCAGGGCCAGCGGGACGCCGATGGCCACCGCCAGTACCAGCACTGCGGCGGCCGCTCCCACGAGTACCTGGGGACGCCGTCTGGGGATCAAAATCGGCGCGTCGCGCGTGTCGGGCGTGTCGCGCGCACCGTCCTCTGCAGCGGCCCGCAGGATCCTGTCGATGGATGCGGCGCGCCCGTGGGGAGCCGTCGGTGCCATTGGTGCCCGCAGACGGGCGCGCACGGCCTCGAGGGTGGCCAGGCGCCGGCGACACGGCGCACAGCGGGCCAGGTGTTCGTGCCACGCCGACGCCGTCGTCTCGTCGATCACCGCCGCGGGGCGGTCGAGATGTGACGACAGCTGCTCGTCTGTCAAGTGGCCGTCGGTCAGGTGGCCGCCGGTGAGATGCCCGTCCGTCATTGGGTGCGTTCTTCTTCCTGTTGCATCGCAGTGGTTCTGACGTCGGGTGCGGCGGAAAAGTTCCCGGCCGCGGGCTCTGTGACGTCCCATGTGGCCGCCAGCGCCGATCGGGCCCGGGCGATACGCGAACGCACCGTTCCGACCGGCACACCCAGGATGTCGGCGATCTCGTCGTAGGGAAGATCGCAGACGTCGCGCAACACTACGGCGGTGCGGAACTCGAGGGGCAGCGAGGCGAGGGCTCGATCGATGTCGATGCGGGCGGCCACAACGTCGGCAGGGTCACGGCCGCCGCCGACACGCCCGGCCCTGTCACCACTGACACCCGTACCCGCACCACCTCCGGCATGGTCGGCGATCTCGGCCACGTCGGTGGCGAAACCGGTGACGGGGCGTCGACGGCGGCGACGGAGCTCGTCGAGGCAGGTGTTGGTGGCGATGCGGTAGAGCCAGGTGCCGAAGGCGCTGCGCCCGTCGAAGCGGCCCAGGGCCTTGAGCGCCGCGACGAAGGCGTCCTGGGTGGCGTCGAGGGCGTCGGCGTCGTTGCCGAGCATCCGGCAACACAGGGCGTGCACGCGGTCGTAATGGGATGCGACCAGGGACTCGAGCGCATCGCGGTCTCCCGCCCGAGCCGCATCGAGAACCTCCTGGTCTCGGTTCCGGGACGGGTCGCTCCGGAACGGGTCACTCCGGGGCTGGTCGCGGTGGTCGTCGATGCCCGAGAGGCTAACCCGCCGTGCTCAAGGAGCGAGCTTGGACCCCGGCGACGGCGTCACACGCAGGTGATGCGGTGGATATCGAGAATGCCGTCTGTCGCCTGCAGCGTGGCGAAGGCGTCGTCGGGGATGGCGCGGTCGGTGGAGAGGACCATGAGGGCGGTGCCCTCGGTGGTGCGAGAGGGGTCGACGTTCATGGAGGAGATCGACACACCGGCCTCCCCCAGCGCCACGCCCACCACGCCGATCATCCCGGGACGGTCGTCGTTGCGCACGATGAGCATGTGCTCGGCCGGGGGGACCTCGACGGTGTGGTCGTCGACGAGGACGATGCGGGCCTCGGATCGGGTGCCGGTGAGTGTCCCGGCTATCGAGTGCTCGGGTGATCGCAGGGTGATCAGGTTCACGTAGTCGCGCGCCGTGGCGGTGGACGCCTCGCGTACCTCGAGCCCCCGCTCCGCGGCCAGTTGGGGCGCGTTCACGTAGGAGACGGGCTCCTCGGTGCCGGCGGAGAAGATTCCCTTGAGCACCGCCAGGGTCAGGATCGAGGTGTTGGAACCGGCCAGTCCGCCCTGGTACTCCACCTCGAGGCGCTCGGGAAGCCCGTCGTTGAGACAGGCGAAGCAGCGGCCCAGCTGTTCGGCCAGGCGGAGGAAGGGACGGACGGTCTCCGACACCTCGCTGGCGGCGACGTTCACGGCAAAGGGCACGAAGTCACCGGCCAGGGCCAGGTTGACCTGCTCGGCGATGGTGACGCCCGCCTTGTCCTGGGCCTCGGCCGTGGACGCGCCCAGATGGGGGGTGGCCACCACGGTGGAGAACTCGAACAGCGGCGAATCGGTGCAGGGCTCGGTGGCGAAGACGTCGAAGGCGGCGCCCTCTACCCGACCCGAGCGCAGGGCGTCGGCGAGTGCCTGTTCGTCGACGATCCCACCGCGCGCCGCGTTCACGATGCGGATGCCGGGCTTGGCCTTGGCCAGGAGCTCGGCGCCGATGAGCCCCGCCGTCTCCGCCGTCTTGGGCAGATGGATGGTGAGAAAGTCGGACTCGGCCACGAGCTCGTCGAGCGAAAGCATCTCCACTCCCATGTGCCGCGCCCGGTCGGGCGAGACATAGGGGTCGTAGGCGCACAGGCGCATGCCAAAGGCGAGCGCCCGTTGAGCCACCAGGGCGCCGATCCGTCCCAGCCCGATCACGCCCAGCGTCTTGCCGTGGAGCTCGACGCCCTCCCACTTCGAGCGTTCCCACTTCCCGGCCATGAGCGCGGCGTGGGCCTGGGGTACGTTGCGCGCCTGGGCCAGGAGCAGGGCCATGGCGTGCTCGGCCGCCGACAGCACGTTGGACTCGGGCGCGTTCACCACCATCACGCCGCGCCGCGTGGCCGCTTCCACGTCGACGTTGTCGAGCCCGATGCCGGCACGTCCCACCACGGCGAGGTCGGTCCCCGCTTCGAGAACCTCGGCGGTGACCTGGGTGGCCGAGCGGACGATCAGGGCGTGCGCCCCCACGATGGCGCCGAGCAGCGCCGGGGGGTCGAGGTCGAGCTGGACATCGGCTTGATGGCCGGCATCGGCCAGCGCCTTGAGACCACGCTCGGCCAGCTTTTCTGTGATGAGTACCCGTGCCATGTGGTTGGTCGTCCCTACTCGGCTCTATTACTCGGCTCTATTACTCGGCTCTATTACTCGGCTCTATTACTCGGCTCTATTACTCGGCTCTATTACTCCGCGGTGGCGAAGAGCTTGTCGAGGCGCGACACGCCCTCGACGATGGCGTCGTCACCCAGCGCGTAGGAGAGGCGCAGGTAGCCCTCAGCGCCGAAGGCCTCACCGGGGACCACGGCCACCTGTGCTTCCTCGATCGCCACCGCGGCGACGTCGGCCGACGAGGACACCAGCCGGCCCGCCAGCTTGCGGCCCAGCAGCCCCTTGACCGACGGGAAGGCGTAGAAGGCGCCCTCGGGCTCGACACAGGTCACCCCGTGGCAGTCGTTGAGCATGGTGTGGATGGTCCGGCGGCGACGGTCGAAGGCGGCGCGCATCTCCCCCACGGCCACCAGGTCGCCTTCGAGGGCGGCCAGCGCGGCACGCTGGGACACGTTGGAGACATTCGAGGTGGCGTGCGACTGCAGGTTGGAGGCGGCGGCCACCACGTCGGGGGGGCCGATCAACCAACCGACGCGCCAGCCCGTCATGGCGTAGGTCTTGGCCACGCCGTTGATCACGATGCAGCGGTCGACGAGCTCGGGTACCGCCACGGGCATGGAGGAGAAGGCGCTGGCGCCGTAGACGAGGTGCTCGTAGATCTCGTCGGTGACCACCCACAGGCCGCGCCCCGCGACCCACTGCCCGATGCGGGCCACCTCGTCGGGCGTACTGACCGCACCGGTGGGGTTGTTGGGAGACACGAACAGCAGCACCTTGGTGGCCGGGGTCACGGCCGCCTCAAGGGCTTCGACGGTCAGGTGGAACCCGGTGGACTCGGTGGTGGGGACCACGACGGGGACCCCACCGGCTAGGGCGATGACCTCGGGGTAGGTGGTCCAGTACGGGGCGGGCACGAGCACTTCGTCGCCGGGGTCCAGCACCGTGGCGAACGCCTGGTACACCGCTTGTTTGGCGCCGTTGGTCACCAGGACCTGGGAGCCGGTGACCTGGTAGCCCGAGTCGCGCCCCGTCTTGGCCGCGATGGCCTCGCGCAACGGGGCGATCCCGGCGGTAGGCGTGTAGTGGTGGTTGACGGGGTCGTAACAGGCGGCCACGGCGGCCTCCACGATGTGGGCGGGCGTGGGGAAGTCGGGCTCCCCGGCACCGAACCCGATGACGTCGGCTCCCGCCGCGGCCAGTGCCTTGGCCTTGGCGTCGACGGCCAGGGTGGCCGAAGGGGACACCGCCGCGACCCGGGCGGAGATGCGTGGCCGGGGGTACGCGCCGGCGCTGTCGGTGGCGGTTTCTCCAGGGGTCGCCATGGCTGCCATGCTTGCACACGTGACGAACACCTCCTCCACGGGCAAAGCACACAGCTCCGACATCCGCATCCCCGACGCCTTGAAGCCGTCGGACGGGCGCTTCGGGAGCGGTCCCTCGAAGGTCCGCCCCGAGCAGGTCGCCGCGCTGGTGGCGACGGGGTCGGGGTATCTCGGCACCAGTCACCGCCAGAGCACGGTCAGGTCGGTGGTGGGCCGCCTGCGCAGCGGGCTGGGCGAGCTGTTCTCGCTCCCCGACGGCTACGAGGTGGTGCTGGGCAACGGGGGCACCACGTGCTTCTGGGACATCGCCACCTTCTGCCTCATCGAACACCGCAGCCAACACCTGTCCTTCGGCGAGTTCTCGTCCAAGTTCGCGGCGGCGGCGGTCGCCGCGCCGCACCTCGAGGACCCCCAGGTCATCGAGTCCGCGCCGGGAACCCACCCCGAGGCCGTGGCCGTGGCCGACGTGGACCTGTACGCGCTCACCCACAACGAGACCTCCACGGGCGTGGCCATGGAGATCCGCCGACCGGCCGCCACGACCACACCCGGGCAATTGGTCGCCGTGGACGGCACCTCGGCGGCGGGCGGGCTGCGGGTCGATGCCAGGGAGTTCGACGCCTACTACTTCGCCCCCCAGAAGTGCTTCGCCTCCGACGGGGGCCTGTGGGTGGCCCTGCTCTCGCCCGCGGCCCTCGACCGGGTGGCCCGGATCGGCGGCCAGGGGTCGGGCCCGGCCCGCTGGGTCCCGGCCTTCCTCGACCTCGGCATCGCCATCGACAATTCCACCAAGGACCAGACCTACAACACCCCGGCGCTGGCCACGCTGCTGCTGTTCGCCGAGCAGGTCGAGTGGATGCTCGCCGGGGGTGGCCTGGACTGGAGCGCGGGCCGCTGCGACCGGTCGGCCGAGATCCTCTACACCTGGGCCGAGCAGTCGGACTTCGCCACGCCCTTCGTGGGCAAGCCCTCCGAGCGCAGCCACGTGGTGGGCACCGTCGACTTCGTGGACGCCGTGGACGCCGCCGCGGTGGCCAAGGTCCTGCGGGCCAACGGCATCGTGGACACCGAGCCCTACCGCAAGCTGGGCCGCAACCAGCTGCGCATCGCCATGTTCCCGGCCATCGATCCCGAGGACGTGGCCGCGTTGTGCGCGTGCATCAACCACGTGGTGGGGGCCCTGGCGTCCTGACCCCGGGCGCCGATGGGACTGCACACTGTGTCACTCAGGTGGCGGGGTCACTCAGGTGGCGGGACTCACCGAGGACATGTTGAAGTCGGCCACCCGCAGGGGGGGCATGGCGGTGCGGTTCATCCACTCCCCCCATTCGCGCGACAGGGCACGCTGGGAGGCACCGGACTCGGTGGTGCGGGCCAGGACGTCGAGTGGGCTCTCGTTGAAGCGGAAGTTGTTCACCGCCCCCACCACCTCGCCGTGCTCGACGAGGTAGACGCCGTCGCGGGTGAGGCCGGTGAGCAGCAGGGTCACGGGGTCGACTTCCCGGATGTACCACAAGCAGGTGAGCAGCAGCCCCCGCTCGGTGCCGGCGATCATGTCGTCGAGCGATGCGGTGGCGCCGGGCAGGGTCAGCACGAGGTTGCCCACGGGCGGGGAGGGCTCGACCCCCGATCGGGCCGCGGCGGCCCGGTGGTACTGCAGGCGCCGCAACCGGCCCCCCTCGATCCAGCCGGTGGCGCCGACGGGCAGCCCGTTGTCGAACACCGACACGTCGGTCCCCGAGGCGCTGGTCACGAGGAAGGGTGAGGACTCGAGGCCCGGCGCCCGCGGGTCGCCGCGCAGCTCGAAGGGCAGCGGGCACAGGGCCTCTCCCACTTTGGTGCCCCCGCCGGGAGCCGAGAAGGGGCTGCGACCCTCCTCGGCGTCGCGCCCGGACATGGACTGCGACATGGCCACCATGAGATCGGCGGCGGCATCGGGGGGCAGGAGCACTTCGTAGCGACCGGCGGGAAGGTCGACGTGGCGCTGCGCCCAATCCAGGCGCCGGTCCAGGCGGGCCCCGAAGGCGCGGACGTCGATGTCGTCGAAGGCGGCGGTGCCCGCTCCGGACCACACCGAGCGGGCGCCGTCGGCGCTGCGGGCCACGAGCTCCATGGTGCCGGCGGGCTGGACGTGGCGGCGACGGATCCCGGTGCTGGTCCCGAGGTAGACGGTCTCCACGCTGTGGGTGGCGAACCCCGCCAACCGGTTGCCGGCCGCCCGGGCTCGGGCGAACTCGTCCCCCAGGCCGGCGATGACCCCACCCAGCACGGCGGGTGAGGTGGGCACGGGGGGCTCGTCGAACTCGGCCCCGCTCTCCGGTCCGGGCTCGAGGAGAGGGGCGGCGTCGTCGGCGGGGGTGGCGTCGGCCGCCTCGGCTTCGCTGGCGCGCACCAGGTCGGTCACCTCGACCTCGCCGCTCCCACTGGCCACCCCCACCGCCAGCCGGGCGAACCCGGCACTGCCGTCGCTCCCCACGGCCCGGAAGCTGACGACGGCCACCCGCCGGTCGCGCCGGACCCCGTTGGTGGTGGTGGTGTTGTTGGCGAAGCGCACCTCGGCCTGGCTGACCTCCTCGACGATCACCACGCAGCCCTGGGCGGTACTGGCCGCCAAGGCCCGCTCGACGACCTCCTGGGGAGTGCCGAGCAGCCGATCGACGCCGCTCACCGCCACGACCCGCTCACCGCCATGCCCCGCTCACCGCGAGGCCCCGTCACCGCGATGCCCCGCTCACCGCGAGGCCTCGGACCGGGCGTTCAAGACGTTGATGCCTCGGAACAGTGCGCTGGGGCACCCGTGGCTGACCGGGGCCACCTGTCCGGGCTGGCCCTTGCCGCAGTTGAAGGCACCCCCGAGCACGTAGGTGGCGCGCCCCCCGACGGCCTCGAGGGACCGCCAGAACTCGGTGGTCTGGGCCTGGTAGGCGACGTCTTTGACCTGTCCCCGGAGCCGGCCGTCCTCGATGCGGTAGAAGCGCTGGCCGGTGAACTGGAAGTTGTAGCGCTGCATGTCGATGGACCAGCTCTTGTCGCCCACCACGTAGATGCCGCGGTCCACGCCGGAGATGAGCTCCGGGGTGCTGGGACCGGGCCCGGGGGCGGGCTGCAGCGACACGTTGGCCATGCGCTGGATGGGCACGTGCAGGGGGGAGTCGGCGAAGGCGCACCCGTTGGAGCGGGCGAAACCGTTCTCCGCCGCCATGCGCCGGTCGAGCTGGTACCCCACCAGCACCCCGTCGCGGACGATGTCGAAGGACTGGGCTTCGACCCCTTCGTCGTCGTAGCCCACCGAGGCCAGGCCGTGGGGGGTGGTGCGGTCCCCCACCACGTGCATCACGGGGGAGCCGTAGCGCAGGGTGCCGAGCTGGTCGAAGGTGGCGAAGGAGGTGCCGGCATAGGCGGCCTCGTATCCCAGGGCCCGGTCGAGCTCGGTGGCATGGCCCACGGACTCGTGGATGGTGAGCCACAGGTTGGAGGGGTCGATGACCAGGTCGTAGGTCCCCGCCTCCACCGAGGGCGAGGCCACCTTCTCGGCCAGCAGGGAGGGGAGGGCCTCGAGCTCGGCGTCCCAGTCCCAACCCCGGCCCCCGGTGGTGTACTCCCAGCCCCGGCCCACCGGGGGGGCCAGGGTGCGCATGGACTCGAAGGATCCCGACCCGGAGTCCACGGCCACGGCTTCCACCACGGGGTAGATCCGCACCCGCCTCTGGGTGGTGACGGTGCCCGACAGATCGGCGTAGTGCTTGTCCTCCACCACCGCCAGGACTCGGGCCGAGACATGGTCCACCGATCCCGAGGCCAGGAGCCGGGCGCTCCAGTCCTCTAAGAGGGCCACCTTGTCGGCGCCCGACACCGTGGTGGGGTCCACCTCGTAGGGCGAGGTCCACCGGACCTGGCCGTGGGCGGGCTCCTCGGCGATCTCCACGCGGGTCCCGAGCGCGGAGGAGGTCGCCGCCGCCAGGCCGGCGGCATCGTCGGCGAGGCGGGCGGCGGCCCCGGCGTTGAGCTCGACGGTCGCCGCGAACCCGAAGGACCCGTCGCGCACGACGTGGAGCCCCACCCCGATCTCGGTGTCGTCCACCGTGGTCTCGACGTGCCCGTCGCGCAGGGCCACGAACTGCGACCGGATGCGCTCCACCCTGACCTCGGCGTGGCTACAGCCCAGCGCCGCGGCCCGCTCGAGCGCGGCGGACCGCACCTCTTCGAGGGCCAAGCCCTCCAGACCGGACAGGACGTCGGGAATCTCAGCCGCCCGACACGTCCTGGACGCGCTTCTTGCCGGCACTGATGAAGGGCATCATGGCGCGCAGCTCGGCCCCCACCTTCTCGATGGGATGGTTGGCGCCCGCGGCGCGCAGCTCCTCGAAGTGCTTGCGCCCGGCCCGGTTCTCGGCGATCCACTCCCGGGCGAAGGCACCGGACTTGATGTCGTCGAGGATCTGGGCCATGGCGGCGCGCACGTGGTCGTCGATGATGCGGGGTCCCCGGGTGACGTCGCCGTACTCGGCGGTGTCGGAGATGGAGTAGCGCATCCCGGCGATGCCCCCCTCGTACATGAGGTCCACGATGAGCTTGAGCTCGTGCAGGCACTCGAAGTAGGCGGACTCGGGCTGATATCCCGCGCCCACCAGGGTCTCGTACCCGGCCTGCACCAGAGCGGTGAGCCCCCCGCACAGCACCACCTGCTCCCCGAAGAGGTCGGTCTCGGTCTCCTCCTCGAAGGTGGTGTCGAGGACCCCGGCACGCGTGGCGCCCAGGGCATAGGCGTAGGAGAGCGCCAGGTCGTGCGCCTTGCCCGAGGCGTCCTGGGCCACGGCCACGAGCGAGGGGACGCCCCCGCCCTCGGTGTAGGTGCGGCGCACCAGGTGCCCGGGCCCCTTGGGGGCCACCATGGCGACGTCGACGCCCGGTGGGGGCACGATCTGCTCGAAGCGGATGTTGAAGCCGTGGGCGAAGAACAGGGCGTCGCCCTGGCGCAGGGAGGGCGCGATGTCGGACTCGTACACCGACGCCTGCTCGGTGTCGGGCAGGAGCATCATGATGAGGTCGGCCTCCGCCGCGGCCTCGGCCACCGACAGCACCCGCAGGCCGGCCTCCTCGGCCTTGGCCTTGGACTTGGACCCGTCGCGCAGCCCCACACGCACGTCCACCCCCGACTCCGCCAGGTTCAGGGCGTGGGCGTGGCCCTGCGATCCGTAGCCGATCACGGCCACCTTGCGGCCCTGGATGAGACTCGCGTCGGCGTCGGACTCGTAGTACAGCTTGGCCATCTCAGCCTGCCTCTCCCTGGGGGTGTGTGCTCAGGTCGGTGTCGGAACGGACACCGGCGACAGCTTAGGCAGGGCCACCAGGCCCGTCCGCTGGAGCTCGGTGATGCCGAAGGGCCGGAGGAGCTCTTCGAATTCGTCGA
>Ga0208849_1001056_pt1 | contig 21196 bp, 16 predicted proteins | sample NGESurdeep072012_10_FD_184470 | JGI IMG/M metagenome (GOLD analysis project Ga0208849, IMG submission 184470) | Arctic peat soil microbial communities from Barrow, Alaska - NGEE Surface sample 53-3 deep-072012 (SPAdes) | ecosystem: Environmental > Terrestrial > Soil > Wetlands > Peat ... | reverse complement strand
TCCTTGAGGATGACGACGTGCTGGCCGGTCGGCATGTGCACCCTGATGCTGTCGACGGTCATTTCCACCAGGTCGGCCATGCCTCGATCATAACCCCGGGAGTGCGCCGCCGAGGACATCCCTGCCCCGCGGCTACCATGGCCGATGTGCCTCGCGAGACCTTGCTGCTGGTGGATGGACACAACCTCGTGTATCGCGCCTTCCACGCGATGCCCGCGCTGAGCAACAGTCGTGGCGAGATGACCAATGCCGCCTACGGCTTCACGTCGATGCTCTTCAAGGCGCTCAACGACACCACGCCGACATATGCCATCGCCGCGTTCGATCCGCCGGGGCCGACCTTTCGACACGAGAAATTCGCGGCGTACAAGGCGCAACGATTGCGCGCTCCAGACGAGTTGCGCGCGCAGTTCCCATGGGCGCGAGAGGTCGTCGAGGCGCTCGGCATTCCGATCGTCGAGATCCCGACGTTCGAAGCCGACGACGTCATCGGCACACTGGCGCAGAAGGCAGAGGCCGCCGGTCTCGACGTCATCATCCTCACCGGCGACCTCGATGTGCTCCAGCTCGTCACCGAGCACATCCGTGTCTTCGCGAGCCGGCGTGGCATCAGTGACACGATCATCTACGACGTCGACAAGGTGCGCGAGCGCTACGGCTTCGAGCCGCCGCTGGTGGTCGATTTCAAGGCGCTGCAAGGGGATCCGAGCGATAACATCCCGGGTGTTCCGGGCATCGGCGAGAAGACCGCGATGTCGCTGGTGCAGCAGTACGGCCCGCTCGAGAAGGTGCTGGAAGCGGTGCCGTCGATGCCCGAGGGTCGGGTGCGGCGCGCGCTGGAATCCCATGTTGAGCAGGCACAGCTGAGCAAGTGGACGGCGACGATCAAGGTCGACATCGATGTCGAGCTCCCGCTCGAGGGCGCACGCCTCTTTCACTACGACGAGAACGCTGTGCGCGAGCTGTTCGATCGTCTCGAGTTTCGCAGCCTGCTCCCGCGTCTCCCCGGCAGGGCCACTGACGCGAGCGCCCCGCCTGCATCGGCGATGGTGGCGCCGGAAACGCAACATTCGCCTCCGGGCGATCTGCAGGTGCCGGGCACTGATGTGGAGATCGTGGTGGACGCGCATCAGGCCGCGGATGCCGTGCAACGGATCCGGGCTGCGGGAGCGATCGCGATCCGCACGGTGATCGACGGCAGTCCGAGGACGGGTGACCTGATCGGCGTCGCATTCGCGCCGACTGGTGAGGACATCGCCTACTACATGCCGGTGTGGCACGCGGGGCTGGAGCGCAATGCGGATCCGGCCGCCATCGCAGCGTTGGAGGAGCTGCTTGTCGACGGCACTCTCCCCAAGCGGGGGTACGACCTCAAGCGCGAGTTGCTCGCCTGGCGGCGCCGCGGCATCGCCATACAGGGACTGCAATTCGACGCGCTGCTCGCTGCGTATCTCACCAACTCGCGTCTCAAGGTGCCGACGCTGCCCGTGCTCGCCCACGACCTGTCGGCGCTGAGTGTCGAAGCCGAGGAGACGTTGCTCGGCAGCGGTCGCTCCAAGCGCGGGATCGCCGACGTGCCGATCGAGGAGGCCGCCGCGTACTACGGCGTCTGGGTGGGCTTGCTCGACCCGGTTGGCGATGTGCTTGCGCGCGACATGGAGCGCGCCGGAGCGACACGGCTGCACGACACCATGGAACTCCCACTGGTGCCGATCCTCGCGGCGATGGAGGTTGAGGGCGTTGCTGTCAACTGCGACCTCCTCGGGTCGATCAGCGCCGAGATGCACCAGCGAATCACCGAGATCGAAAGCGAGGTCCAGGAGGTAGCCGGGTACACGTTCAATCCCGGAAGCACGCAGCAGCTCGGGCGGTTCCTCTACGACGACCTCGGGCTCGCGAGCGGGCGCAAGACGAAGACAGGGCGCAGCACCGATGCGGACACGCTCGAAGCGCTGCGCGACGAACACCCGGTGGTGGAACGAATTCTCGAATGGCGACAGCTCACCAAGCTGAAGAGCACGTACGTCGATGCGCTCCCGCTGTTGTGCACCGCCGACTCGCGCGTGCACACCTCGTTCAACCAGGCGGTGGCGACGACAGGCAGGCTGTCGTCGTCGGACCCCAACCTGCAGAACATTCCCGTGCGCACGCAGTGGGGGCAGCGCATCCGCCGTGCCTTCCACGCGGATACCGGCCAGCGCCTGGTCAGCGCCGACTACTCGCAGGTGGAGCTGCGTGTGCTCGCCCACGTGACCGGGGAAAAGGAGCTGATCGAGGCTTTCCAGCGCGGTGAGGACATCCACCGGCGCACTGCTGCCGAGGTGTACGCGGTCGAGCCCGACGCCGTAACCTCGGACATGCGGCGTATCGCCAAGGTGGTCAATTTCGGCGTGGTGTATGGGTTGAGCGACTTCGGTCTCGCGCGTGACACGGGCATGAGCCGCGAGGATGCGCACGTCTTCATCGACACGTACTTCCGCAACTTCCCAGCAGTGACCGCCTATCTCGAGGGCGTGCGCAACCACGCGCGGGAGTACGGGTGGGTGGAGACCTTCATTGGGCGGCGCCGCTACATCGCCGACATCCGCGCTGCGAACCGTCAGCTCCGGTTTGCGGCCGAGCGCATGGCGGTGAACATGCCGATCCAGGGTGGTGCCGCCGACATAATGAAGCAGGCGATGATCCTGGTCGACGAGGCGCTCCGGGAAGCCGGGCTGCGCAGCCGGATCCTGCTCCAGGTGCATGACGAGCTGCTCCTCGAAGCTCCGGCCGACGAGATCGATGCACTCATCCCCCTCCTCCGGGATCGTATGGGCGCCGCCGAGGCGCTCAAGGTGCCGCTCGATGTTGACGTCAAGGTCGGCGACAACTGGGGGGACATGACGCCCATCCCGAGGAACTGACGGTGCCGGAGCTGCCCGAGGTGGAGACGGTCGCCCGCGATCTCCGCGGAGCCGTGACGGGACGGCGCATCGAGCGAGTCACCGTGGATCGCCCCGACATCGTGCGTGTCCCCGACGGCCGGATGCTTCCCGCTCTGCTCACCGGTCAGCGTTTCGAGGGCATCGAACGCCGCGGCAAATACCTGCTGCTCGGGCTTGACTCGGGCGACGAGCTGATGGTGCACCTCGGCATGACCGGACACCTGCTGGTCTGTGATGCCGACGCCCCGGTTGCCAAGCACACGCACCTCCGCGCATCGCTCGACGACGGGCACGAGCTGCGCTTCGACGACGCCCGTCGCTTTGGTCGCGTCGCCTACGGCTCGCGCGAAGCGCTCACGGCGGCGCGCGTGCTGCCCCATCTCGGTGTCGAGCCGCTCTCCGAGGCGTTCTCGCAAGATCGCCTCGACGCCGTGCTCCGCACGACAACGAGGACGGTGAAGGCGGCGCTGCTGGATCAGAAGGGCGTCGCCGGACTTGGCAACATCTACATCGACGAGGCGTGCTTCCTCGCCGGGGTCCGGCCGACCCGGCGCTGCCACCGTCTCACGCGTCGTGAGCGTGCCGCCCTGCTCGATGCGATCCGCAAGGTCCTCACCGCGGCGGTCGTCAATCGAGGGAGCAGCATCGACGATTACCGCGACGTCTGGAATGCCCGTGGGAGCAACCAGGAGCGCCTCCAGGTCTACGGACGCGGCGGCATGCCCTGTTTCGAGTGCGGGACGACACTGCGCCGCACGGTTGCCGCGGGGCGGACGACCGTGTACTGCACGAGCTGCCAGCGGTGACGCGAGTCACGATCGCCAGCTACGACGATGATCCACCGCTTGGCGGGCAGGGTGTCGTCGTGCATGGGATGCGTGCGGCCCTGGAGCGGCACGGATCGCGCGTGCACACCATCTCAGGCCGTGGTGAGCATGCGATTGCGTTCGCCCGCCGCACCGGCCGCGCCCCGCTCGACTTCTCGTTGCAGCTCAACCGCTATCCCCAGATCCTGCTGCGCGCATCGCCGGACGTGATCCACGCGCAGGGGGGGCCCGGCGGGGTCCTGCTCTGGAAGCGGCTCGGCGCGCCGCTCGTGTACACCGCTCACCACACCTACCGGCAGGCGCACCCGCGGGGCTCGGTCAAGCGCCTGCTCAACGGTGTGGAAGCTCGCTCCTACCGCGGTGCTGCGATGGTGCTCCCGGTCTCGCGGTCCACTGCCAATGCCCTCCTGGAGATGGGGATCCCGGCATCACGCATCGAGGTGCTGTCGAACGGCGTCGACGCGGTGGATCTCCCCGGTGTGGAGCACGAGGATGGACGGGTGCTCTTCGTCAGCCGTCTGGAACGCGAGAAGGGCGTCGTCGAGGCGATCTCGGTGCTCCAGCAGCTGACGTCAGGGGATGCCCGGGTGCGCGGCGTCATCGTGGGCGGCGGCAGCCTCGCCGGCGACGCGCAGCGCGCCGCGGCCGCCAGCGGCGGGCGGATCGAGTACCTGGGTGCGCTCGACCGCGAGGCCCTGAACCGCGAGTACGCGCGGGCTGCCATCGTGGTCATGCCCTCTCGCTTCGAGGGTTTGGGCATGGTCGCGCTCGAGGCGCAGGCAGCGGGGACACCCGTGGTCGGATTCGATGTCGACGGGCTCCGTGATGCGGTCGGCACCGGCGGCGTGCTCGTTCCCGCTGGCGATCTCTTGGCCCTGAACGCTGCCGCGACCTCGCTCCTCAACGATCCTGCGCGCCGCGCGGAGGCCGGCTCGCGCGGGCGCGAGGTCGTCCTGGCGGAGCATTCCTGGGACGCCATCGCCAAGCGCCTCGAGGAGATCTACGCGGCGGTGACCTGACCCCGGCTCGGCGAGACTCGTGCAGCGACTAGACTCGAAGCGTGCCCGCCCTCGAGTTGCTCGCGCCCTTCGAACCCGCCGGGGATCAGCCCGCGGCGATCAAGGCGCTCAACCGCGGGCTGACCGAAGGTCAGCGCGAGCAGATCCTGCTCGGCGTGACCGGGTCGGGCAAGACGTTCACGATCGCCAACGTGATCGCGGAGCAGCAGCGGCCGACGCTCGTGCTCTCGCCGAACAAGACGCTCGCCGCGCAACTCTGGGCCGAGTTCCGGGAGTTCTTCCCCAAGAACGCGGTGGAGTACTTCGTCTCCTACTACGACTTCTACCAGCCCGAGGCGTACATCCCGCGCACCGACACCTACATCGAGAAGGACTCCTCGCGAAACGACGAGATCGATCGGTTGCGCAACAGCGCGACCCGGGCGCTGCTGACCCGCCGCGACGTGGTGGTGGTCGCCTCGATCTCCTGCATCTACGGCATCGGCTCGCCCGAGAACTATCTCGGCGAGTCGATCACCGTCAAGCGCGGCGAGTCGTGGCGACGGGACATCCTCCTGCGCAAGCTCTCCGATCTGCAATACGCGCGCAATGACATGGACTTCGGGCGCACCCGCTTCCGCGTTCGGGGCGATGTCGTCGATGTCCAGCCCGCGTACGAGGAGATCGCGACCCGGATCGAATTCATGGGCGACACCATCGAGTCGATCAAGGATTTCGATGCCTTGACCGGCGAGATCCTCACCATCCGCGACGAGCTGACCGTCTTCCCAGCGACGCACTACGTGACCCCGCAGCAGCAGATGGCGCGCGCGCTCGTGTCCATCGAGGCCGAGCTCGAGGAGCGGGTCAAGCTGCTCGAAACGCGGGGACGTCTGCTTGAGGCCCAGCGCCTGCGCCAGCGCACCAACTTCGACATGGAGATGATGCGCGAGACCGGCACGTGCGCCGGCATCGAGAACTACTCACGTCACCTGAGCAACCGCTCCGAGGGGCAGCGCCCGCACTGTCTGCTGGACTTCCTGCCCGACGACGCGCTTCTGATCGTCGATGAGTCGCACGTTGCGGTGCCCCAGATCGACGGCATGAACAAGGGTGACCGTGCCCGCAAGATTCCCCTGGTGGAGTATGGGTTTCGGCTGCCGTCGGCACTCGACAACCGGCCCCTGACATTTGCCGAATGGGACTCGATGATCGGCCAGATCATCTATGTGAGCGCGACGCCGGGGCCGTATGAGGAAGGGCGCGCCACCCAGGTGGTGGAGCAGATCATCCGGCCGACCGGTCTGGTGGATCCCACCATCGAGGTGAAGGAGTCGCACGGCCAGATCGACGATCTCATCGCGCAGATGCGGCGCCGGATCGAGAAGCACGAACGCTGCCTGATCACCACGCTGACCAAGAAGATGGCCGAGGATCTCACCGACTACCTTCGCGAGGCCGGCATCAAAGTGCGATATCTGCACAGCGATATCGACACCATGGAACGCGTCGAGATCATTCGCGACCTGCGCCTCGGCGTCTTCGATGTGCTGGTGGGAATCAACCTGCTCCGTGAGGGCCTCGACCTTCCCGAGGTGTCGTTCATCGGCATTCTCGACGCTGACAAGGAGGGCTACCTTCGCGGCTATCGCTCACTGATTCAAACCGTGGGGCGCGCCGCCCGCAACCTCTTCGGCCACGTCGTCATGTATGCCGATCGCACCTCGGACGCGATGGCGAAGGCGATCGCCGAGACCGACCGTCGCCGCGCGATCCAGGTCGCATACAACGTCGAACACGACATCACCCCGCTGTCGATCGTCAAGGCCGTGTACCAGATGGAGTCGCATCGCGACCAGCAGTCGCTTCGTGCGGCGGCATTCCAGGAGGCCTCCGGGCTGCCGCCCGACGAGGTGCTCCGGCTCGCCAAGGATGTCGAGAAGGAGATGCTTCGAGCGGCGCGCGACCTCGAGTTCGAGCGCGCCGCGGAGCTGCGCGATCGCCTCGTGCAACTTCGCCGGCGGATCGAAGGAGTGGAGGAGCCCGAGCCGGCCCAGACCCACCGCGGCAGGGGACGCCCGGTCCACTCGCGCTAGCCGCCTCCGGGTAGAGCTCTCAGGACGGGCCGCGGTGCTGTGCGCTTGACGAGCGTACATCTGTTCGGTAGGATTCGACCCCCATGGCCACCGAGTTGCAACGCGCCGCACCCCGCCTGCACTACATCTGCTCCGAGTGCGGCGCGGAGGCGCCGAAGTGGCAGGGGCGCTGCCCGGCATGCGCCGCCTGGAACAGCCTCAGCGAGGACCTGGTGCGCCTCACCGCGCGAAGGCTGGGACCGCCCATGGTCGCCGCGACCACGACGCCGATGGAGGCGGTCATGGCAGCGCCGGCACGGATCCAGGCCACGGGTTCATTCGAAGTCGACCGCGTCCTGGGAGGGGGGATCGTTCCCGGCAGCGTCGTGCTGCTTGGTGGTGACCCTGGCATCGGGAAGTCCACCATCGCGCTGCAGGTGTCGCACAGCTGCGGCGATGAGGTGTCACCGGCGCTCTACTGCACCGGTGAGGAGTCGCTTGAGCAGCTTGCCCTGCGAGCTCGGCGGCTTGGGTGCACCGGTGCCAGGGTTCGCCTGCTGGTCGAATCCGACGTCGACACGGTGATCGCCACCATCGAGGCGGAGCGCCCGTCCCTGGTGGTGGTTGATTCCGTCCAGACACTTCGCGACGCGGCGACCCCGGGACCGCCCGGGAGCGTCTCGCAGGTCCGCGCCGCGGTGCTCCGCATGAGTGAGATCGCCAAGGCCACGGGTGTGCCGGTGCTCCTGGTTGGGCACGTCACCAAGGAGGGGGCGATCGCCGGCCCCCGCACGCTGGAGCACCTGGTGGACGTCGTCCTCTACCTCGAAGGGGAGCGCCTCGGCGAGCACCGCATGCTCCGCGGCATCAAGAACCGCTTCGGGGCGACCGGCGAGGTGGGGCTGCTCACCATGGAGCGCGACGGTATGCGCGATCTCGCGGCGCCCAGCCGCGGCATGCTCGACGCCGCCTCCCTCGGCGCTTCGGGGAGCGTGCTGACCATCACGTGCGATGGGCTCCGGCCCATGGCGGTGGAGGTGCAGGCGCTGGCGGTTGCCTCTCCGTTCGAGTTCCCCCGACGGACGGCATCCGGGTTCGAGCTGAACCGGCTGCACCTCATGCTGGCGGTCCTGGCCAAGCGTGCGGGCATCGCTGTTTCCAAGCTCGACGTCTTCGTCAACGTCGCCGGGGGCATTCGCCTCGCCGACCCGGGCACCGATCTTGCGGTGGTGCTCGCCATCGCCGGGTCGGCGGGCGATCGCGCCATATCACGGCACTGCGCGGTCATCGGCGAACTGGGGCTGGGTGGCGAGGTCCGCCGGGTCTCTCGGAACGAGGTTCGCCTCGCCGAGGCGGCCGCCGTGGGCATGGAGGCCGTGATCCTGCCCGAGAGCTTTCGGGGAGCGGTTCCAGACGGCCTCCGAGTCCATCGGGTTCGCAACTTGATCGAGGCGGTTGCGCTACTCGGGTGACCGTCGTGTCGCGCCGCCTTTCGGCGCGAAGATCGTGTGGTTCAATCGCTGAGATGCATACCCATGCCGATCGGACGATCCGCCGGGCGAGAAACGTCTCGCGGATTATCGGCGCCGGCGTGGGATTCGTCTTCGGCGTCCTCTACGGGGTGTTCGTCCTCTCGAGCACCCCTGGCGTGCTCACCCAGAACACCACCACCGCGGGAGCGGCGCTCCTCGCCGCCGGCGCCGCCGGCGCGGCGTCCCTTGCCCTGGCAGCGCCGCTGCTGAGCGTCGAACCGTACCTCTGGCTGGAGCGGAACCTCGACGAGGCGCCGCCCGCGCAGCTCATCGGCGCAATGATCGGCTTGATCGCCGCCCTGCTGATCGCGACCATGCTCGCCGTGCTCCTCAACCCCCTGCCATACGGGCTCGGCGTCATCCTGTCGCTCGGGGTCGCGACAGTCCTCGTCTACGTCGGGGTACGCACTGGCAGCCGCCGCAGGGACGCACTCGGGGTGGTCTTCGGCCGTGGTGCACCGGTGAATATCGACGAGGGAGGCCCGGGCCCGCTGGACGGACAGCCGGTCATCGTCGACACCAGTGTGCTCATCGACGGTCGGATCGTCGACGTCGCAGCCGCGGGATTCGTCCCCGGACGGCTGCTCATTCCCGGATTCGTCCTCGAAGAACTCCAGCGCGTCGCGGATTCCGCGGATCCGTTCCGCCGCCAGAAGGGTCGTCGCGGGCTGGGCGTCGTGGATGCTCTCCAGAAGGCTGAGGACGTCGTCTGCGAGCTGGTCGATCTCGACTTCCCGGGCACGCCGGACGTCGACGCTCGCCTCGTCAAGCTCGCCCGCGCCCGTGGAGCGGCCCTCATGACCCAGGATTACAACCTCAATCGCCTCGCTCAGATCGAGGGTGTCCGGGTGCTCAACCTGAACGACCTCGCCAACGCGGTCAAGCCGATCGTCGGCGCCGGCGAGAGCATGGCGATCACCATCGTCAAGGAGGGCAAGGAGCCCCACCAGGGCGTCGGGTACTTCGAGGACGGCACCATGGTCGTCGTGGAGAACGGGAGCAGCCGCGTTGATGAGACGGTCACCGTCACCGTCACCACCGTGCTCCAGACCACGGCCGGCAGGATGATCTTCGCAACGCTCGCCGCCGACGACTCGATCAAGCCTCGGGTGCTGCGGCCGGTTCGCGCCAAGGTCGCGCAGCGCTGACCAGCGCGCTGATCGTTCCTGCTTTTGGCCGCGGCGTGCGGACGGGGGAGGACAAGCTCTGGGCGGTCATCTCGGGCCGGCCCGTCCTGGCGATCACCCTCGAGTCCATCGCCGCGGCAGGGTGCTTTGACCTCGTGGCCATCGCTGCCCCGTCGGGCCGATGGGATGCGATCCGGGGCATTGCCGCTGAGCTGCAGCTGTCCGATGTCGTGCTCCTCGAAGGGGGTGAGCGCCGCCAGGACAGCGTTGCCGCTGCGATCGATCGATGCGAGGGCCACGCCTGGATCACGGTCCATGACGCTGCGCGGCCACTCACGCCACCCGAGCTCTTCCGCGCGGTGCTCGACGCCGCCCGGGCTGTAGGAGCGGCGATCGCGGGGGTACCCTGCGTGGACACTGTGAAGCAGGTGCACAACGGCCGGGTCGCGGCCACCCTCGACCGCTCCTCGATCATGGCAGCGCAGACTCCGCAGTCGTTCGGCGCGGATCTCCTGCGTCGTGCTCATCTGCATGCAGCCACGCAGGGCATCAGTGCCGGCGACGATGCCTCGCTCGTCGAAGCCCTGGGGGAACCGGTCACCGTGGTCCCCGGTGACCCGCGCAATTTCAAGGTGACGTTCCCGCAGGACCTCGTCCTGCTCCGCTCATTACTCGAGGAGGTCCGATGACGATGCGCATCGGTCACGGCATCGACGCGCACCGGTTCATTCCCGGGCGGCGGCTGATGCTGGGTGGCGTCCTGATCCCGTATCACCGCGGGTTGCTCGGACATTCGGACGGTGACGCGGTTGTGCATGCCCTGGTCGACGCGATCCTCGGCGCCGCCGGGCTCGGCGACATGGGCAGGCACTTCCCGTCCAGCGATCCCCAGTGGAAGGACACGTCCGGCTGCGAATTTCTCAAGGTGGTGGCCGAGAAGCTCCGGACGGAGGGCTGGACGGTCATCAGCGCCCACGTCATCGCGATCGCCGAGGAACCTCGGCTCGCCGCGCACCTCGAATCGATGTCGGAGGCAATGTCGACGGCGCTCGATCTCGAGCCCGGAACGATAGCGGTCGGCGCGACCACCACCGACGGCATGGGGTTCTCGGGGAGAAGCGAAGGGATCGCCGCGTCGGCGACGGTGCTGCTGGAACGGCGGTGACCGTCCAGCTGCACGACACGATGAGTCGTGAGCTCGTCGCGGTGGAGCCGATCCAGCCCGGCCACGTCCGCATGTACACCTGCGGCCCCACGGTCTGGAACCGCGTCCACATCGGCAACTTCCGGACCTTCATCTTCGAGGATGTCCTGCGCCGCTGGCTGGACCGGAGGTTCGCCGGCAACGTCACACACGTGATGAATCTCACCGACGTCGACGACCGGATCATCAAGAACGCCGTCGCCAACGGGCACACCCTCGACGAGGAGACCGCGCAGTGGATCACCGCGTTCGAGGAGGATCGCGACACGCTCGGCATCCGCCCCGCGCACCACTATCCGCGCGCCACCGAGTACATCGAGCAGATGGTCGACCTCATCGAGCGCCTCGGGCGCACCGGCGCGGCGTATCGCGCCGACGGCAGCTACTACTTCCACATCGCGGCATTCCCGGCATACGGCAGGCTCAGCGGCGCGAATGCCGAAGGGCTCGTGTCCGGCGCCAGCGGAAGGATCGACGCCGATGACTACACCAAGGAAGACGTCCGCGATTTCGCGCTCTGGAAAGCTGTGGGCCCGGACGAGATCGGCTGGGACACACGCATCGGCAGGGGACGACCCGGCTGGCACATCGAATGCTCGGCCATGAGCATGGCCCTGCTCGGTGAGAGCTTCGACATTCACTGCGGTGGCGTCGACAACATCTTTCCGCACCATGAGAACGAGATCGCCCAGTCCGAGGCGGCCACAGGTCAACGCTTCGTGCGCATCTGGTGTCACAGCCAGCACCTGCGCGTGAGCGGCGAGAAGATGGCCAAACGAGTGGGTAACTTCGCCACTGTGGGCGACGTGCTCGACGAGGGCGCGAGCGCGGCGTCGCTGCGTTATCTGCTTGCCGCGCGCACCCACTATCGCAAGCCGCTCGAGTACTCGGACGACCTGCTCGCCGACAGCAACATGGCGGTGCAGCGACTCGTCGACTTCCAGACGCGGGTTGCCGGGCTGCGGACCGTCGAGGAGGAGGGGAGCGCTCGCGACGAGGCCGTCCTCGCGTCGGTGCGCGGCATGCGCATCGGTTTCGACGAGGCGATGGACGACGACCTCAACCTGCCGGAGGCGATGGGCATCGTGTTCTCGGGGTTGCGCGACGTCAATCGCGTGCTCGACACCGGAGCGGTCGGTGCGGAGACGCAGCGCACCCTGCGGCATGTCCTCGACGAGATCGATGGCGTCCTCGGCGTGCTTGCGCTCGTCGCACGTGATCGCCAGGCGGCGCCGGATGCGGAGGAGCAGCGATGGCTCGACGAGCGCGCGGCGGCGCGTGCCGCTCGCGACTTCGCTCAATCCGATCATCTCCGGGTCCAGCTTGCGAGCCGGGGGATCGAGGTGGAGGACACGCCCCAGGGTCAGCGCTGGAAGCGGATCTCGCCGCGCCGAGGCTGACTCGGTGGACATCCTTTACGGGCGCAACCCGGTGCTCGAAGCGCTCCGGTCCGGCCGTGGGGCACGCAAGATCGTGGTGGCGAGTGCGATACGGCCCGAGTCGCGGCTGACCGAGATCCTCGAGCTGGCCGAGGCGCGGGACATCCTGGTGGAGGAGGTATCCCGGCAGCGACTGGATGATATCGCCCACACCGAGCATCACCAGGGTGTCGCCGGGTACTTCCACGCGCGGGCAGCACTCACGCTGCACGACTTGCTCGACCAGACGCGCGCACCCGCACTGCTCGTCGTCCTTGACGGGATCCAGGATCCGCAGAACGTCGGCGCCATCGCTCGAAGTGCCGAGGCATGCGGCGCGGACGGCATCGTCGTGCCGCGCCACCACGCGGCACCGCTCACCGCGGCGGCGGTCAAGGCGTCCGCAGGAGCGACGGAGCACCTGCCCATGGTGACCGTGCCCAACCTCGCTCAGGCGCTCGGCGTCATCGGCGGAGCGGGCATCTGGCGAGTCGGTCTCGATGCCGATGCCGAGGATCGCTACGACGCGGTCGACCTCTCGGTCCCGGTGGCGGTCGTCGTCGGCGCGGAAGGTGCGGGGATGCGGCGTCTGACTCGCGAGCACTGCGATGTGCTGGTCGGCATTCCCATGATGGGTCATGTCGCATCACTCAACGCGGGAGCGGCCGCAGCGGTGCTGCTCTTCGAGGTGCAACGCCAGCGTGGATTCGCGCCGCGCTGAGACGCCGGCCACCAACGCATGCACACGCTCATCGTCGACGGGTACAACATCATCCACGCGTGGCCCGCGCTGCACGCGACGCTGCGCGAACGCGGCCTCGAGGATGCACGTCGCCAGCTGGTCAGCGCGCTCGCGGAGTATGCCGCGCAAACCGGCGTCGCGGTCACCGTCGTCTTCGACGCGCACGGACGCCCCGGCGCCATCCCGTCCACGGAGCGATCCGACGGGGTCACCGTGCTCTTCGGATCCAAACGAGCTACCGCGGACCACGTCATCGAGCGCGCTGCATATAAGGCATCGCAGCGTGGCGAGGGTGCGGATGTCGTGGTCGCGACCGATGATCGCCTCGAGCGCGACGTCGTCGGCGCGATGGGCGTCGCCACCATGGGCGCCCGCGCCCTCGAGGCGGAGGTGGCCAGGGTGGCCGGGAGCGTCGACACCCAGACCAAGCGCATGCGCGACGACAGCCGGCGAAGTACCCGCCTCGAAGACGGCCTCGACCCCGAGATCCGGCGCCGGCTCGAGCGCCTGCGTCGCGGCGAGGATCGCTAGGCGCCGGCAGCGATCAGGCGTCCGCTAGGCTAGCGACACCATGCTGGACTCGCCGTCGCTGCGGGCCAACAGCGTGCGCTTCGCCGGGGCGACCGCGAGCGCGGTCGGGATCCAGGCGCCGACTGCGGGGGTGACGTTTCTTCCCGCGATCATGGCGGCAATCGTCGGGCAGGCCGGACCGCTCGCGTTCCTGCTCGCGCTCCTGGCGATGCTCCTCGTGTCCTACGCATTCGTCGTACTTGCGGCCGACTTCGCGTCTGCAGGATCGGTGTTCGCATTCAACGGGCGAGCCCTCGGCTACGGCTACGGGTTCCTGTCCGCGTGGATGCTGCTCGGGGTCTATATCGCGTACTCGTCGTCGATCTATGCGAGCAACGCCAACTTCGTGGAGAGCCTGGCCGGGTCAGCGCACATGGCGATCCCCTGGCCGGTGTTCGCGTTCCTCTTCTGGGCGCTCGCGCTGGTGCTCGCCTACCGCCGGATCTCGGTGTCGACCATGGTCATCTTCGCGCTCGAAGGCGTTGCGATCGTGTTGGTTCTGATCGTTGCCGCGGCGGTGCTGCTCCGGGGCGGATCGGGTGGTCACGCGCTGTCCGCCGCGCCCTTCACGCTCGGCGCCGTGCCGGGCGCGACCATCGGTCTCGGAGTCATCTTCGCGTTCACCGGGTTCTCGGGCTTCGAAGTGTCGGCGACGCTCGGTGAGGAGACGTCGCGGCCGCGACGGGTCATCCCGGCATCGATGATCGCGGCGCTGCTCGTCTCCGGGGGCATCTACGTGCTGCTCTCGTGGGTCGAGACCATCGCGTACCCGAACGCCGGCGCGCTCGCGCATCAGGCGGTGCCATTGGTCGACATCGCGGGTCGGTATGTGACACCGGCGATGGGCACGATCATCAACGTCGCCGCCCTGATCAGCGGTATCGGCGCGCAGCTCGCCACCGTCAACGGCGCGAATCGTTTGCTCTTCGCGCTCGCGCGCGACGGCTTCGGGCCGCGGTGGCTCGCGACCGTGAACCGGCGTCAGCGATCACCCGCCGGCGCGCTTGCGGTGGTCGGCGTCGCGAGCATCGTCGCGACGATGCCGTTCATGCTCAACGGCACGACCCCGATCGATGCGTTCTTCTATCTCGCGACCTACGGTGCTGATCTGATCATCATCGCGTACCTGCTGACCGCACTCGCGGCGCTGACGTGGTCGGTGCGGCGCGGACGTGCGACTCCGCGGCGTGTCATCGGGCTGGTGGCGGCGATCGCCGTCATGGCCTACATCATCAAGGGAACCGTGTACCCGATTCCGGCGGCGCCGTTCGATCTCTGCATCTACGCCGCGGCGATCACCATCGCCATCGGAGCGGCGTTGCTGCTGCTCCCTCGGCTGCGCCTCAACCTGTCCCGCTCGCCGCTCTTCGCCATCGCTCGCGCAGACTGATGGCGGCGATGCAGGCCACGCCCGCGACACACAAACCGCTCCGGGAATGGATCCTGTCCGCCGTGACCAGGTACCACGATCGGGAATGCCTCGTGCTCCCTGACGCGACCCTCACCTACGGCGAGGTGGACCGGCTGGCAAACGCCATCGCCAACGTCCTTCTCCAACGTGGGGTGCGTGAGGGCAGCGTGGTGATGGCCCTCTGTCACAACAGTGCGGCGCTCGTCGGGACCTGGTTCGCGTGCATGAAGATCGGAGCGGTGTTCGCGCCCCTCAACGCGTGGTTGAGCGGCGACCCCTTGACGCATGTGATGTTCCAGGCGCGCGGCGAGGTGCTCGTGTGCGACGGGCCGCTCGCCGGTGTCGCGCACGCATCCTCGCGCGACCTCCCGGCGCTCAGGACAATGCTTGTCGCCGGGGCAATGCAGCAATCCGGATTCGCGAGCTTCGACGATGCGGTTGCCGCCGCCTCCACCGACGCGCCGCCGACGCCGGACGCAGATCCCGCGGCTCCCGCCCGGCTCATGTTCACCTCGGGCACCACCGGCGAGTCCAAAGGGGTGCTCTGGAGCAGGAACGCCGAGGCGTTGCACGCGGTGTGCTACGGCGACGAGCTGGTCCAAACCGCCCCGGGCGAGACGGTGTACACCTGCCTCCCCCTGTTCCACGTCACCGCGCAGGGCACGCTCCTGGGCACGCTGCTGCGCGGTGGACGCACCGTCGTCGACCGCCGCTTCGACCCGCTTCGTTTCTGGGCGCGAACCCGTGCGGTGGATGCCGTCGTCTTTCCGTACGTCGGGACGATCATCAGCACGCTCCTGTCCCGGCCTGCCCGCCGGCGTGACTCTGACAACCCGGTGCGGCGCGCGATGGGCAGCGCGACGCCCGCGGGTCTCTGGGAGGCGTTCGAGCGCCGTTTCGATGTGGTCCTCGAGGATGTCTGGGGGCAGACCGAGACGGCGTCGTGCTGGACCCACGCGGGCGCTGCCGGACCGGTACCGGGGAGCGTCGGCGTCCCGTGCGATCGCTTCGATGCCCGGGTCGTTGGGGCAGGGGGCATCGAGGCTCCGCTCGGCGAGCCCGGCGAACTCTGGATCCGCCCGTACGAGCCGCACGTGATCTTCGAGGGGTACACCCACACCGGCACCGGCACTGCCCTCCCGGACGTCGGCGCCGATGGCTGGTACCGGACGGGCGACCTCCTCGCGCGCGGGATCGATGGTGCGCTCAGCTTCCACGGTCGCCTCCGTGAAACCATCCGGCGGCGCGGCGAAACGATCGCGCCGGTGGAGATCGAGGCGGTTGTCGCGCGCCATCCCGCGATCCGCGAGTGCGCTGCGATCGGCGTTCCCGCCGATGACGGTGTCGAGGATGAGATCCTCCTCTGCGTGGTCCTCAACCAGCCGCACGCCGTCACCCCTGACAGCCTGCATGCCCGCCTGATGGGCGACCTGCCGCGATTCATGGTGCCGCGCTTCATCCGGATCGAGGCCGATCTCCCCAGGACGGCAACCACGCGGATCAGCCGAGGGGCGCTGCGGGCGTCAGGACGCGCGGGAGCGTGGGATGCGCGCGCAGGGCGCGGCCACCGTGGCTGATTCGGGACCGCGCCGGGTCGTCGTCACCGGCATGGGGGCTGTCTCGCCCGTCGGCAACAGCGTGGCCCAGAGCTGGGAGTCCCTCCGGGCGGGACGAGGGGGCATCGCGCCGATCACACACTTCGACGCCTCGCGGCTCCCGGTTCGCATTGGCGGCGAGGTCAAGGGCTTCGATGCGGCTGCGCTCTTCGGGACGAAGGAGGCGCGGCGCGGCACCGCGCACGTGCACTTCGCGATGGCAGCCGCACGCGAAGCCGTCCTCGACTCGCGCCTCGACATCGCCGCGGATTCGGCGGAGGTCGGCGTGCTGATCGCGTCCGGCATCGGCGGTCTCGAGGTGATCGAGAACACGACCCGCATCCTCGACGCCGAGGGCCCGCGACGGGTGTCGCCCTTCGCCGCCGCGATGGCGTTGGTGGACATGGCGCCGGGGATGGTCTCGATCGACCTCGGCGCCCGCGGGCCGAACATGGCGGTCGTCAGCGCCTGCGCCTCGGGGGCGGACGCGATCGGCCAGGCGTCCAACTGGATCCGGCAGGGTGACGCCGTGGCCGTGCTCGCCGGGGGCACGGAGGCCGGGATCACCTCGACGGGCATCGCGATGTTCGCCGCCGCTCGCGCGCTGTCCACCCGCAACGACGATCCCGAGCACGCATCGCGGCCCTTCGACCGCGACCGCGACGGCTTCGTGGCCGCGGAGGGTTCCGCGGTGCTCGTGCTCGAGGAGCGCGAGCACGCGCTCGCGCGGGGCGCGACGATTCACGCGGAGCTGCTCGGCTATGCGGCCTCCGCGGACGCGTACCACATCACCGCACCGGAGCCGAGTGGCGACGGTGCCATTCGCTGCGTGAGCCGCGCGCTCGAGCGCGCCGGGGTGCGCCCCGAGGACATCGGGTACATCAACGCGCACGGCACCGGCACCCCGCTCAACGACCTGGCCGAGACGCGCGCGATCAAGCACGTCTTCGGCGAAGCTGCCTACTCTGTCCCGATCTCGTCGACCAAGTCGATGACCGGGCACATGCTCGGCGCCGCGGGAGTCTTCGAGGCGATGGTCACCATCCTCGCGATGCGCGACGGCTTCCTGCCGCCGACGGTGAATCTCGAGAACCAGGACCCGGAGTGCGACCTCGATTACGTGCCCAGGGTCGGCCGCGCTGTGAACGCGCGACTCGCGATGACCACGTCGTTCGGGTTCGGGGGCCACAACGCGTGTCTGGTGTTCGCAGGAGGACCGAACCCGGCGTGAGCAACGCCTTCGACCTCGCCGTCATCGGGGGAGGGACGGCGGGGCTCACGGCGGCGCAGACGGCGGCGCATCGTCACCGGCGCGTGCTGCTGGTGAGCGAGGGACCGCTCGGCGGAGAGTGCACGTGGAACGGGTGCGTGCCGTCGAAAGCACTGATCGAGGCAGCGTCCGTGCGTCACACCGCTCTGAACGCGGCGGCATTCGGGATCGACGTCGGCGATGTGCGCGTCGACTTTCCCGCCGTCATGGATCACGTTCACGAGGTCATCGACCAGATCGCCGGTTATGAGGACGAGGCACATCTCGAGAGGACGGGGGTTGTCGTGCGTCGCGGTCGCGCGCGCTTCGTCGACGCGCGCACCGTCGAGGTCGGCGATCAGCGCTTCACCGCGGAGCGCGTCATCGTGTGCACCGGGAGCCGCCCCGCGCTGCCGTCGATCGACGGGCTCACTGCCGTTCCCTACCTGACCAACGAGACGGTGTTCGCGCTCCGCGAACAGCCGCGCCGCATGCTCGTGCTCGGCGCGGGTGCGATTGGCCTCGAGCTTGCGCAGGCGTTTGTCCGGCTTGGTACCGACGTGGACGTCATCGATGTTGCCACGTCCTTCCTGCCCCACGAGGACCCCGACATCGGTGCGCTGATGCGCGCGATCCTGGAGTCCGAGGGGATTCGCCTGCACCTTGGAGCGCCACCGATTCGGGTCGCGCCCACGGGTGACGGCATTGAGCTCACCATCGCCGGAGCCGGCGGCGAACGCAGATTGCACGCAGATCAGCTGTTCGTGGCGACCGGCCGCACGGCGAACGTCGACGGCATCGGTCTCGACACGATCGGCGTGAGGACTGGAGAGCGAGGGATCGTGGTCGACACGCACCTGCGCACCTCCGTGCGTGGAGTGTTCGCGGCCGGGGATGTCACCGGGACGCTCCCGTTCACCCACGTCGCCGCATACCAGGGACGGCTCGCGGCGCACAACGCGTTCGAGCGCGGGCAGGCAGCGTCGTACCGGGTAGTGCCCTGGGTCATCTTCACCGACCCGGAGATCGCCCACGTCGGCCTCACCGAGCCCGACGCGCGGCGTGCGCACGGCGGCAGCGTGCATGTGGTGACGCTGCCATTCACGGCCGTCGATCGAGCGGTCATCACGCGCCGTCCGCGCGGGCTGATCAAGGTCATCACGTCAGGGAGGCCGCTGCTCGGCAATGCCGGCGGGGGCGTGATCCTGGGTGCGCACATCGCGGGGCCAGGCGCCGGCGAGCTGATCCACGAGTTCGTGCTCGGGATGCAGGTGCGCGCGTTCAGTGGACGGCTCGCCCAGGCGATCCACGCCTATCCGTCGATGTCGGTCGGCGTCCAGCAGGCGGTGGCCAGGCTCTTCGACGCCGGCCGCGCGAGTGCCGGAGACCTGCGCGAGGACCTGGTGTTTCCCGCGGTCAGGCCGCGGCCGACACCACCCGGTCCAGGGCCGCCTTGATGATCCCGTAGCACTCGCAGGAAACGGACTCAAGGCCCTCGCGGTCGACGATGGTCACCCGCCCGCGGTGGTACCGGATCAGTCCAGCGGACTGCAGCAATCCCGCCGACAGGGTCACCGTGGCGCGACGCGACCCGAGCATCTGACCGAGGAACTCGTGGGTGATCGGGAACGTGTCGGCGCCGACCCGATCGTGGCTCATGAGCAGCCAGCGACTGAGACGCTCCTCGTTGGAATGGAGGCGATTGCAGGCCGCGGCCTGGGAGATCTGCCCGAAAAGCGCCTGGACGTACTTCTGGACCAGCGCCCGAAATGCCGGGAGGCGTTCGAGACCCCTGATGAACTCGCCGGCCTCCATGCGCAGGGTGCGCCCGCCCACCTGCGAGATGGCCCGCACCGCCAGCGATCCTCCGGGCACCAGTGGCACCCCGACGATGCCCTCGTTCCCCACCGTGGCCACCTCCACGACGGCGCCGTCATGGAGCGGCGTGACCAGCGACACCACGCAGTTGCGCGGAAAGTCGACCTGGGAAATCGGCGCTCCCGCCTCGAAGAGGACAGTCTTGATGTCGACGAAGACCGCGCGGAGCCGAGGCAGAAGGCGCTGGTATTCATCGGCTGGGAGGGCATCGAGAAGCTGGTTCGCCCCTCCGATGACGCCCCTACCGCGGTCCATCCTGGCTTCCCCAAGCTGTGCTGCGCTCCGCTTGCGGTTCAGCAAGGCCAGCGCTGCGCAGGCGCCCTTTGTGGCCGCGGTGCAGGTTGAGCACGGTGACCACCGCCCGACAGCGCATGCCACGGAGTCGGCTCGGCCGCGTTGCTTGCCGCGTCTGCGGTCTCGCTTCTCCAAAGATCGCTGCGCTCATGTAGACGTCATCCTTGCCCCGTGTTGCCGGCGGCGGAAGCTGTCCCGGCCCTCGGTCGAGCGCTTCGTCCTCGACGAGCCTGCCACCGTCTACTGGTTGCGGCTAGGGCCAGATGTCCCCAACGTTCAGCCATTGGGGCCCATGGGCGAACCGGCGCCGGCTGGTGTGACTGTGCACCCGACCCGAGGTCCGCGCGTCGATGAGGTCTCAGAGGAGTGCTGCGATCATCGCCTCCGCGATGAAGCGAGCGTACCGTTGTGGCGACCAACCCCGGCGAAAGACCAGCAGCTCGCACAGCTCGGGAGAACTGTACGTCCACAGGACGTCGGTCACTTGGGCGAGTGTGATTCCTGCGCGGATGTGACCGCGGGCGCGCAGTCGGCGTGCGTTGGTGGTCATGCGACGAAGGCGCCCCGCATCGAGCTCGTCCTGCAACGCGCGGATCTCGGGGTCGGTGGCCGCTGCTGCGTGGATCAGCACGAGGATCCGTGCGGCGCGCGGGGCGATTTCCGCGCTAAAGGTGCCCCATCCCTGGATGATCTTGCGCGGATCCGGCTCCTCGTTCTGCAGGCGGTCTGATCGCCGCTCCGCGGCCACGGGCCCGCTGCCCTCGAGCGCTCTCTGCCAGAGGGCCCGAACCAACCCTGGCTTGCCGCCGAACGACTTGTAGATTGTGTCCACGGAGACGCCCGCATCGGCGGCCACGGCGGCGATGGTGGTCGCGCCGTATCCCTCGCTGAGGAACCGGCGCTCCGCGGCGGCGATGACTGCCGCCTGTCTCTCCGCAGCGGCCGCGCGACGACCGCCGGCGTTATATGCGCGGCGCTTGACAGGAGGTCTGGCCACGCCCATAGTCACGCTTTGATTCTAGCAAACTGGAACGAATACTACCCGGAGGTGACGGATGACGGAGCAGGCGGCGGAGATGGTGAACCGGCTGGTGGACGCCACCAATGCGCACGACGTTGAGGCGCTGATCAGGTGTTTCACCGAGGACTACCGGAACGAGACGCCGCTGCACCCGGCGCGGAGCTTTCGCGGGCGTGCCCAGGTGCGGCGCAACTGGGAGCAGATCTTCGGCTTCGTCGCCGACCTGCGTGCTGAAGTCACCCGGCAGGCCGTCGAGGGCAACACAGCGTGGACGGAGTGGGAGATGCAGGGAACCCGACGCGACGGCAGCGCACATCACATGCGCGGTGTG
>Ga0208849_1001055_pt1 | contig 21214 bp, 23 predicted proteins | sample NGESurdeep072012_10_FD_184470 | JGI IMG/M metagenome (GOLD analysis project Ga0208849, IMG submission 184470) | Arctic peat soil microbial communities from Barrow, Alaska - NGEE Surface sample 53-3 deep-072012 (SPAdes) | ecosystem: Environmental > Terrestrial > Soil > Wetlands > Peat ... | reverse complement strand
GTCAGCCTCCTCGGCCCAGAACGCCGCCTGGTCGGCCGCCGGGTCGCCCATCCCGGCCATCGGGTCCGACCCGAACGGGTCACCTTCGGCCTGCCGCTCGCGGAGCCGATCGGCCCACGGCTCGATCATCCCGAGGTGATCGAGCTGGTGGCCATGGAGGGTCATGTAGATCCAGCCCCAGGCATCGTCGCCGCGGAGGACGTCCGGCGGGAGGCGGCCGGCGAGCCCGGAGGCGGCCGGCCATGAATGACCTCGCCAACCGGCGCATCCTGGTGGTCGAGGATGAAGTCATGATCGCGATGATGATCGAAGGCATGCTGACCGACCTCGGCTGCGAGATCGTCGGGCCGGCGAGCAAGCTCGAGGACGCGATCGCTCTGGCCGCCGGTGAGGCGCTCGACGCCGCCCTGCTGGACGTGACCATCCGCGGCGGCCAGGTGTTTCCGGTCGCCGAGATCCTGCGCGGGCGGTCGATTCCGTTCGCCCTGGCCAGCGGCTACGGAGACTGGGCCCTCCCCGAGGCCTTCCAGGGCAGCCCCCGCCTCCAGAAACCCTTCACCGCCGCCGCCCTGGAAGCGGCCCTGGGCGCCATCTGCCCGCCGCGCTGACCGATGGCGCAGGAATGGCCGCTCCTCCCCCTTCTTACTGCGTCATGAACGTAGCGCGGGCTTCCAGCCCGCTCTTGGTGGGGCGGAACGGCGCCTTCTTGGTATTCCCAGCGAGCGGTTCCCCATCCTCGGAGGAAAAAGCGGGCTGGAAGCCCGCGCTACGAAAAAAGGCTACGGCTTCATATCGGCCCAACAATGCTGCGTGCTTTTCTGACGCAGTAAGACTACGGCATCAACATCGCGCCGATCACCGAAACGAACCCTCGCTCCGCTCTTGGCGGGGAGAGGGCAGGGTGAGGGGTGTTTCCGCCGCAAGGATGGTTCCCCGTGGAAGGCCGGCCGCTCACGCGCCCGGAGCGACGACCGTGGGCGTGACCCAGTCCTGTTCGATGAAATCGCGTAGCGTATAGGCCCGCTCCAGCGCCTGGCAGCTCGCCGAATGCCAGATCTCGCCGCCGGACGCCTCGCCCATGGCCCCGGCCCTCTCGCCCATCTGGCGGCAGAACTCGGCGCGTTCGTTGAGGATTCGCTCGGCCGAGCGCATGACCTTCTCCATGTCGTCGAACTGGGCCGCGGCCATGGCCTCGGCGGTATAGGTGTGTCCGATATGACAGGCGTATCTGATCATCGTCCCGACCTCCGATCGGCGCAGGGCGCCGCCGCAGTCCGGGCAGGTGATGGTGATCGGGCGGTCGAACTTTTCACCGTCGATCGGATCCTGGTCGTCCTGGGGTTTGGGTTTTGGGGAGCTGACTGTCACGATGCCTTCCTCTTCTGTGACCAATCGTTCGAGAAGCGCCGGAATGGCGGCGAGGGGTATGCAGTAGTCGAGATCGACGTGGGTCGCCGCGCTCCTGGGCATCTCCGGGTGAGCCGCGTCGTCGGGATCCTGGGCGATGGCTATGCCGCCGCGCAGTTTGATATCGTAAAGGCCGGCCGATCCGTCATTGAGATCGCCGGTCAGGATTACCCCGATCGCCTTGCCGCCGTAACCCGCGGCCACGCTTCGGAACAGCGGATCGATCGCCGGCCGCGCCCAGTTTTCCTTGGGACCGCGGGTGAGGCGAACGCGGCCGTCGATGACGGTCATGTGGCGATCCGGCGGAGCCACATAGATTCGGCCGGGCCGGACCGCCTCGCCGTCCTCGCCATGCTTGGCCGGCGTGACCCCGGCCGCGTTCAGCAGCGCCGGCAGTTCGCTGCGCAGGGCGCCGATGTGGAGCACGATCAGGATCGGCGCGGGGAGGGGCGCGGCCAAGCCCGCCGTCAGCTCGCGCAGGGCGGTGACCCCGCCCGCCGAAGCGCCGATGACGATGATTGACCCAGACGCCATGACAACCCTTACGGCGGCCCTCGAAGACGCCGCCGACCTCTACAACGCCCGGAATCGCCAAACGAGCCGACGGCCCGCGCAAATGGCGTTTGCGGGCGCCGGCGGTTTCGCGCGTTGGCGCGACCGGCCGGCGATCCGGCGAGCCGCGCCGGCGCAAAGCAAATGGGCCGGCGCTCGCGCGCCGGCCCATCGCTGAAGTCCCGAAGGAAAGTGTCGTCTCAGGCCTGGAGTTGGCCGGCCGACATCTTGCCGTTCTTCGCGTCGCGTTCCAGTTCGTAGGTGATCTTCTGGCCTTCGCGAAGCGTGCCGAGGCCCGCGCGCTCAACCGCCGAGATGTGCACGAAAACGTCCGCGCCGCCAGCGTCCGGCTGGATGAAGCCGAAGCCTTTTTGGCCGTTGAACCATTTGACAGTACCGGTAGCCATTTAGATTTAGTCCTTTGAATTTAAAGAGCCCCACACCGTGCGGCGCCCCTTGGGTAGGATCAAAATCGGTGAGGATCGGAAGGCGGGTCCGGGGGCGCCTCCGAAGCCGGAGGCGCGTGGAAGAGACGGCCGAACCCTAGCGAATTCGATATCCCCATTATGGGGCTTAAATCGCGGGAAGCAAGGCGCTTGTCGAAGAACGCCGCCGCGGTCCGGCGCGCGCCGCCTCCATCAGCCCCGCGAAGCGCTCGAACAGATAGAGCGAATCCATCGGTCCGGGCGACGCCTCGGGGTGGTGCTGCACCGAGAACACCGGCCGGCCGGTCAGCGCCAGGCCGGCGTTGCTGCCGTCGAACAGCGAGACGTGGGTCTCGACGAGGCCGGCCGGCAGGCTCGCCCGATCGACGGTGAAGCCGTGGTTCATGGAAACGATCTCGACCTTGCCGGTGGTCAGGTCCTTGACCGGATGGTTGGCTCCGTGATGGCCCGGCTCCATCTTGGCGGTCGTCGCGCCGAGCGCCAGGGCGAGCAGCTGATGGCCCAGGCAGATGCCGAAGATCGGCGCGCCGCTCGCCGCCAGCTTGCGGATTTCGGGTGCGGCGTAGATTCCCGTCGCCGCCGGATCGCCCGGCCCGTTGGCGAGCAGCACCCCGTCCGGCGATCGCTCCAGGATCGCCTCGGCGCTGGTCGCCGCCGGAACCACGGTGACCCGCGCGCCCACCGCGACCAGCGAGCGCAGGATGTTCCGCTTCACCCCATAATCCACCACCACGACGTGGAACCGGGCGTCGGCCGGCCCGGCGAAGCCGCCGGGCCATGACCACCGACCCTCGTCCCATTCGAAGGTCTGCAGGCAACTGGCGTCCCTGGCCAGATCGAGGCCGTCGAGCCCGGTCCAGGCTTTCGCCCGCCGGGTCAGCGCCGCCAGGTCGAAGTCCCCCGACGGGCTGTGGGCGATCACCCCATGGGGCATGCCCCGCTCGCGGATCGCCCGGGTCAGGGCGCGGGTATCGACGCCGGCCAGGCCGACCACGCCGCGCCGCGCCAGCCAGCCGCCCAGGTCGCGGTTGGCCCGCCAGTTCGCCGGCGCGGTCGGGACGGCGCGGAAGATCGCCCCCCGCGCCGCCGTGCCGCTCGCTCCGGAGAGCTGCTCGAGGTCTTCGCCGTTGGTCCCGACATTGCCGATGTGGGGGAAGGTGAAGGCGACGATCTGGGCCATGTAGGAGGGATCGGTGAGGATCTCCTGATAGCCGGTCATGGCGGTGTTGAAACAGACCTCGCCCACCGCTTCGCCGATCGCCCCGCACCCCACGCCGGCCAGCACCGTGCCGTCGGCGAGCGCCAGCACCCCGGTGGCGCCTTTGAGAAGATCATGCGACATGGCCGTCTCATGCTCCAGATGCGCCCCAATTGCGAGTGCTGCGACCGCGATCTGGGTCCGGGCAGCGCCGAGGCGATGATCTGCACCTTCGAGTGCACCTTCTGCGCCGACTGCGCCGCCGGCCGTTTCGCCGGCGTCTGCCCCAACTGCGGCGGCGACCTCGTCCGCCGCCCGATCCGCCCGGCCGGCCTGCTGACGAAATTTCCCGCCCAGACCGAACGGGTCGTCAAGCCGCGCGCGGGCGATCTTCCACCGTAGCGCGGGCTTCCCCTGCAATCGACGCCGGCGGTCCATGGGATGACAACGCCAACCTCGGCGCCCATGGGATCAGGATCGCCGACGAGGCCTGGCGCCAGGAGCGGGGCGAGGGTTCCCCCGGGGACATCCAGTCGGTTGACGGGGAAAATGACGGCGCGGGGGCGGCGTGGATTTCGGAGCGCCTGCGCCGTGACTCCGCGGGGCTCGGGCGCTATCGTCTCGGCTGGGGTCTCGTCGCGTCACGCAGGTACGGGATGTCGGCGAAAACCCCACGGTTTTCAAGCGAGCCGTGAGGTGCGTGATGTCCACCGACACCGCTGTCCTTCCGCTTCCGGCCGATCCGGTCAGCAACGTCCTCAAATGGATATTGCTGGCCGTCGCCGTCGCGTGCTTCTCGGTGATGGGATGGGCGACGGTGGTGACCTACCGCACCACGCCGCCACAGCCGGCGCGTTTCGTCTCCACCGGCGGGGTCCTGATCATGTCGGGCGCCGACATCCTGGCCGGCAAGGGCGGCTTCCAGAGAGCCGACCTGATGGACTACGGCAGCCTCTATGGCATGGGCTCCTATTACGGGCAGGACTACACCGCCAGCACGCTGGTCAACCTCGCCGAGGGGACGCGGAACGCCGTCGCCCTGGCCCGATACCGGAAGCCTTATCCGGCCCTCGCGCCGGACGACGCCGCCGCGGCTTCGGCCGAAATGCGGCGCGATCTGAAGGGTATCGACCTGACCGCCGAGACGGTGGTGCTGCCCGACGCCGTCGTCGCCGCGGTCATCGGCGTGCGGGCCGCCGCCGCCGCCGCCCTGAACCGCACCGACCGCGAGTCAGGGTGGACGGCGGCCAACAGCCTGCGCGGACCCCTCGCCGTGAAGACGGCGGATTTCCTCATCTTTTCGGCCTTCACCACGGTGGCGCGGCGGCCGGGATCGGACGTATCCTGGACCCAGAACTGGCCCTACGAGCCCATCGTCGGCAACGCGCCGACCCCCTCGACGTTCATCTGGACCTGGGCGAGCTTCTGCTTCACGTTTCTCTGCTTCGGGCTGGTGCTGTTCGTCTACGAGCTGTTCCTGAACCACCCGGACGACGCGCCGATGGACCCGGTGCTGGCCGACTTCCTGCCCCTCACGCCAAGCCAGCGGAAGGTCGGCAAATACTTTCTGGTCGTCGCGATCCTGCTGCTCGTCCAGATCGGCGCGGGCACGATCATGGCCCATTCCTATTACGACCGGACCAGTTTCTACGGGCTCGACATCAACGCCATCTTCCCGTTCAGTTTCCTGCGTGACGTGCACATCCAGGCGCCGATCATCTGGATCTGCCTGGCCTGGATCGGCGCGGCCCTGTTCCTCGCCCCGGCCATGGCCGGCGGACACGAGGCGAAGGGCCAGGGCCTGTTCGTCGACCTGCTGTTCTGGGTGACGCTGATCATCGTCGCCGGGGCGCTGATCGGCGACTACCTGGGCATCATGGGCGCGGTCGGCGCCGCCTGGTTCTGGTTCGGCAACCAGGGACTTTCCTATCTCGAACTGGGCCGGTTCTGGCAGATCCTGTTCTCGGTCGGCCTGGGGTTCTGGTGTCTGATCGTGTTTAGGGCGCTGTGGCCCAGCCGCGCGATGATGTGGCAGGCGACCCGCCAGTTCTGGTCCGGACGGATCAGGCTGGAAAACCTGATCTGGGCCTCGACGATCAACATCGCCGCCCTCTACGTCTTCGGCATGATCCCGCTCACCGGGATCGAGAAGTCGTTCGCGATCACCGACTACTGGCGCTGGTGGGTCGTCCACCTGTGGGTGGAGCAGTCCTTCGAGTTCTTCGCCGCCGCCATGACCGCCTATCTGCTGATGGCGGTCGGACTGGTGTCGCGCAAGCTGGCCGAGCGCACGGTCTTCTTCGAGCTGATCCTGATCTTCCTGGGCGGGGTGCTGGGCACCGGTCACCACCTCTATTGGGTCGGCGCGACCAGCCTGTGGGTGCCGCTCGGCAGCATGTTCTCGTTCATCGAGGTGCTGCCGCTGGTCCTGCTGGTGCTCGACGCCATCCAGCACTATCGCCTGATCAAGGCGCACCGGGAGTTCAAGTACGGGCTGGCCTACACCTATGTGATCGGCGCGGCGTTCTGGAACTTCGTCGGGGCCGGCGTGTTCGGCGGCGGCACGCTGAACGCCCCGCTGGTCAACTACTACGAACACGGCACGTTCCTGACCCTGAACCATGCGCACACGGCTCTGTTCGGGGCCTTCGGCGAACTGGCCATCGGCCTGGTCTATTTCTGCATCCGCTACATCACCGCCGGACACGTGCGGTTCAAGGCGGGCCTGGGTCTGACCGCGTTCTGGCTCTACAACGCCGGCCTGGTGCTGTGGGTCACGCTGAACTTCTTCCCGATCGGCTGGCCGCAGCTGATGGCCGTCTATGAGCACGGTTACGCCTATGCGCGCAGCGACGCGTTCTATCGCACCACGCTCGTCTGGCAGTGGCTGCGGATGCCCGGAGACATCGTCTTCGCAGCCGGGGCTCTGTTGATGGCGGCCGATTTCGCCATCAAGCTCGGCCCGCTCTACCCGCCCCTCGCTCGCCTGTTCGGGCTGGGTCCTTCGGCCCGGGATATAGACCAGCCCAGCCATCGCGGCCTCGGAGCGGGGACCACGAACTGAGGTCGGGGAACGTCTCGCCGATCGGTCCTGGGTTTGCGGGAAAAAGCTCTCCCCTGGCGTCTGGACCAAGGGATGGAGATATCTCGTCCGCCAGCCGAGAGAACCCTCGCCCCGCCCCGCCGGCGATGCCGATCGGGGCGCGGTGAACCCCTCGCGCCGTCAGGCCGCCGGCTCGACTTTGTCCTGGGTCTTGGTCTCGAAGTCGCCGGCGTCGTGGCGCTCGCGCAGCTGGCTGGAGGGCTCGCCGAAGGCGCGGTTGACCATCCGCCCGCGCTTCACCGCCGGACGCCCCGCGATCGCCTCGGTCCAGCGCTGGAGGTTGGCGTAGTCCTGGACCTGCAGGAACGTCCCGGCCTCGTAGATCGCGCCCTTGGCGAGGCCGCCGTACCAGGGCCAGACGGCCATGTCGGCGATGGTATAGTCGTCGCCGGCCAGATATTCGCTCTGGGCCAGGCGCCGGTCGAGAACGTCGAGCTGGCGCTTCACCTCCATCGCGAACCGGTCGATGGCGTATTCGATCTTGATCGGAGCATAGGCGTAGAAGTGGCCGAACCCTCCGCCGAGATAGGGCGCGGCGCCCATTTGCCAGAACAGCCACGACAGGCATTCGGCGCGCGGCGTTCCGCCGGCCGGGAGAAAGGCGCCGAACTTCTCGGCCAGATACATCAGGATCGCGCCGGATTCGAACACCCGGACCGGGGCCGGGCCGGAGCGGTCGATCAGGGCCGGGATCTTGGAGTTGGGGTTGGCGGCCACGAAGCCGCTGCCGAACTGGTCGCCCTCGCTGATCCGGATGAGCCAGGCGTCGTACTCCGCGCCGCTCTTGCCCAGCGCCAGCAGCTCCTCCAGCATCACCGTGACCTTCACCCCGTTGGGCGTGGCCAGCGAATAGAGCTGCAGGGGATGGCGGCCGACCGGCAGGTCCTGGTCATGGGTCGGCCCCGCGGTCGGCCGGTTGATGTTGGCGAACCGGCCGCCGTTGTCCTTGTTCCAGGTCCAGATCTCCGGCGGCGTGTACGGTGTCGGGTCGGTCATTCGATGAACTCCAGGGACGGGCGGTCGCGCGCGGTTTCATGGGTGCGCTCCTCGATGTGGGGGACAAGGTCGGGTTTGGCCAGTCGAAAGCGCCGCCCCCGATCCCTGATCGCGCGACCGGCCGGCGGAGCTGGCCTCGGCCGGAACCTTTCGCCGATCCGGCCGTTGCGGATCGATCCGGAGGACCCAAATTCCAAGGAGAAGATTTCCGTGCGAACTTCCAAATCAATCTTCGTCAAGAGCGCCCTGGCGGCGATCACCGCCGCGGCGATGGTGGCGGCGTCCGGCGCCGCGGCGCAGACCAAGACCTCCATCGTCTGCAACAAGTGGGACGAATGCTGGAAGGTGCGTGAGCACTACACCGACTACCCGGCCGACGCGGCCATCACCTGGCATGATGAAGCCTGGTACGACGCTCACCAGCACGACGCCCACTGGCATTGGCTGAACGACCCGGCCGACGACCACGGCTGGTACGACAAGGACGGAACCTGGCACGCCTTCTCGGACACGCCCCACCACGAGCCCTGACCGACGCCTCGTGATCGCCGGAATGGGTGATCCTCCGCCCGGGGATCACCCATCCGGCTGAGGCTCCAACCACAATGACCAGGCGCTCTCCAATGCCAAAGGGGACATTCCTGCTTGGGGCCAACAAGAGGAAACCGGCGCCCGCGGCTGGGACCCCGCCCATGGCGGCCGCCAAGCCCGGTGGCGGCCAGGACAACGGCCAGCACTAGCGTTCGGCCTCGGATTCCTCCCGTCTGACGACGGGGGGATCCGACAGTGGCGCAGTTGCGGTGCGCAGTTGCGGTGACAGTGCACTCAATTCTCTAACCGCCCCTCCGACTTAGTTACATAATTGCGGCAATTGCGGTGACAATGCCCTCATATCCGGGCGAAGCGCGTCCGCCAATTGGAGCGCGTTTGCAATTGAATGCACTGTCACCGCAATCTGTCACCGCAATCCGTAATGCTAATGCCGTAATGCCCCGCAATTACGCCATGTCACCGTAATGCCCGGTTTCCAAGCTTCTAAAGGCGGATATCACGCTGGACGCGGTCCTGCTCGACCGAAGCAGTGACCGGCCTCAAGACGGCGCGAAGCTGATTGACGCGCGATAATTCTGCGGTTACGCTAGTTGTTGTAACCTATGCACTCGTAATAATCGCGCAGCATCGCCTCCTCGTTTTCCGATTCGGCCAAGAGAACCTTGAGCACGTCGCGGACGCTGAGCACTCCCTGGGGCCGGAGATCCTTGGTCGCGACCGGTATGCTCTTGAGGCCGCGTTCCTTCATTCGCAACCAGACATCGTGCAGCAGTTCGTCCGGCCGGCAAACGACGACATCACGCGTCATCACCGACGAAGCGGTGGTCGTGCAGGCGCCGCCGCGACATCCGCTCATTTGACGAACGACGTCTGTCCTGGTGATGACGCCGACCAGGGCGCCGGCTGAATCGCAGACCATCACGAGGTCGGCGCCCTCCTGCAAAAGCGTCGCCGCCTGGAGGGTCGGCGCATCGTCCGCGATCGTCACCAGCGTCGCGCGGGCCGCGGACAACAGTTTGTCGACGAACATTGCTCTTCTCTCCTCCGCTCGCCGCCGCGAACCGCCTCGCTCAGCCCAAGGCGATCCGCAGCGTGGCCAAGATACCCGCCGCGCCGATCGCGAAACAACCAAGACGCACAGCGATCACCGCCGCGAACTTGGCGCGGGAGTGGATGTAGTCCTCGATCACCACCTGAAGGCCGAGGGCGCTGTGATAGAAGAGGGCGATCAGCAGAAGGACCGTCGCGGTGGCGGCGAGCGGCGTCCTCAGCCATGCGACGAAGGCTGGGTACGTGCCGCCGGAGTGGGTGATGATCGAGGCGACGAACCACAGCGTCAGGGGAACGAGAGCCACCGCGGAAAGGCGCTGAGCCCGCCAATGTCCCGGGCCGCTTTTTGCGCTTCCCAGCCCCGAGGCTCGGGCGAGAGGCGATCGCATGTCGCTCGCCATGGGCGCTATCCCGCCGAGTGGGACAGGCCGACCGCCCAGGCGGCAGCGGTCAGCGCCACGCTCGCGGCGACCACCAACCAGCCGGAGACATAGATGGAGCGGAGATCGAAGCCGCGACCGGTGTCCCAGACCAGATGGCGAATGCCGCCGCAGAGATGCAGGAAGAAGGCGAACGTCGCCCCGAAGAGAACAATCCGGCCGATCAATGACGTGGTCGCTTCCCGCACGACGGCGTAGGAGCGCGGCCCCGCGGCCCCGGCCACGAGCCAGACGACGAGCCATACGGATAAAAGGCTCAGGAGGACGCCGGTGATCCGATTGAGGATCGACAGCACGGAGGTAAGTTGCGGGCGATAGATCTGGATATTGGGGGAAAGGGGTCTGGGCCGCCTCGCCGTCGGATTGGGCATGGCTGGTTCTCGACTCTCGCGCACATTTCAGCCTTGTCGCTCGACCATCATGTCCTTGATGTCGGCGATGGCCTTGCCGGGATTGAGCCCCTTGGGGCAGGTCCGGGTGCAGTTCAGGATGGTGTGGCAGCGATAGAGCCGAAACGGATCCTCGAGATTGTCGAGCCGCTCTTCCTTCGCCTCGTCCCGGCTCTCGACCAGCCACCGGTTCGCCTGAAGGAGCACGGCGGGGCCGAGAAAACGGTCGCCGTTCCACCAATGGCTGGGGCAACCCGATGTGCAGCAGAAGCAGAGGATGCACTCGTAATATCCATCGAGCTTGTCGCGTTCTTCGGGAGATTGGAGCCGCTCCCTCTCCGGCTCCGGGCTCCTGGCGTGAAGCCAGGGCTCGATCAGTTCGTATTGTGCGAAAAGATGCGTGAGATCGGCGACGAGGTCCTTGATGACGGGCAAATTCGCCAGCGGATAGACGGTCGCTGGGGCGTCCATATCGGAAATGAACCGCGTGCAAGCCAGCCAGTTCGTCCCATCCATGTTCATCGCGCAGGATCCGCAGATCCCCTCGCGGCAAGAGCGGCGCAAGGTGAGCGTGGGATCCACCTTGTTCTTGATCCACAAGAGCGCATCCAGAACCATCGGACCGCAATCGTCCAGGTCGACCTCGAAAGTGTCGAGACGCGGGTTCCCCCCAGCTTCCGGATCATAGCGGTAAATCTCGAACGACTTGATTCGGCTAGCGCCGGGCGGCGCCGGCCAAGCCTTGCCCAGGCCGATGCGGGATTCGCGGGCGACGCCGAAGTTCCTCGGCACCGGAAACCGCTTGAAGAGCGTGGCGCGCGGGACCTGGTCGGAGGAGGTGATGATCATAGTCGCATGCTCGCTCATCCCCTCGGCTTGCGCGCCGAATTGGGAACGGGAAGTCCGGCGAAATCAATCGCCGAGCGTTGGATGACGGCGCCGCGGCTATCGACGACGAGCCGAAAGAGTCGGCTCTCGGAAAAGAAGGTCAGGCGCCAGCGGCCCTCATCCTCGGCGGTCCCGCGCTCGCACAGGCTCGTGATCTTGCCTTCCCGCATCCGTTCCTGAACGAGCGATGGATCGATGGCCAGCCCCTGGGCGATCAGCGTCGCGTCGATCGCAACCGCGCCATCCTCGAACTCGATCATGACGACACGCCGGCGCCCAGCCGCTTCTTGATCTTGTCGGCGACGCGCAGCGCGTTGGCGATGATGGTCAAGGTCGGGTTCACCGCGCCGATCGAGGGAAAAAAGCTCGCGTCGGCGAGATAGAGATTGTCGAGCTCGTGCGCCTTGCAGTCCAGGTCCAGGACCGATGTGGCCGGATCGGTCCCGAAGCGCGCGGTCCCCGCCTGGTGCGCCGTCCCGCCGATCGGAATGTCCTTTCCGAAGTAGAGGCTTCGCTCCAGAAGCACCGGGTGCACGCCGGCCGCGCCGAGCATTTGCTCCAGCTTTTTCTTGAGGCGCGCGTGCGCCTCCTTGTCGTCTTCGGTGAGGTCAAGAACCACGCGATCGCCGTCACAGAAGATGCGGTTTTCCGGACGCGGCAGATCTTCGCTGGACAGCCAGAAATCCATCGAATGACGGGCCATCTCCTCGAAAGGCATGCGCGGCGCCCACTCGAGCCAGCTCGGCAGCGCCTCGCCTCGAATCTGCGCGCCATGAGACTTGCCGCACATCTGGATGAGGCCGAGCGGATATTCCCAGTCCTCGGCGCCGAAGTAATAATCGCTCACGGCGAGGGTTTTCTGGAACACCGTATCGTTCGGCTCGCGCATCAGGGCCATCAGGACCGACTGGTTGTGACGCATGTAGTTGCGCCCCACCTGATCTGAGCCATTGGCGAGCCCACGCGGGTGTTTGGCGCTCGCGGACCGCAGGAGCAACAGCGCCGAGGAAAGCGCGCCGCAGGCCACGACCACGATATCAGCGCCATACCGCTCCTCTCGTCCCTCCCGGGTCACGTGGACCGCCGTGACGGAGTGGCCGCCCTGATCGGTTTCGAGTTTCGAGACGTAGGCGCCGGTCAGAAGCGTGAAGTTGGGCCACGCCGCCAGCGCCGGATCGACGCAGATGACCTGCGCATCCGCCTTTCCGTTCAGAAGACACGGAAATCCGTCGAAAGTATCGGTGCGAAAGAAGATGCTGGTCGGCGCGACCTTGCCGTCCTTCTCGTCGAGCAGGATGCCGAGGGGAAGGTGGAACGGGTGCAGGCCGCCCCTCTCCAGGCTGTCGCTCAGCGCCTGAATACGCGGCTCGTGCGAGACGGGTGGATAGGGGAACGGCTCGCTGGCCGGCGGCTCGTTCGGATCCTCGCCCCGCGCCCCGTGCACGTGAAAGAGGCGTTCCGCCCGCGCGTAGTAGGGTTCGAATACGTCGTACCCGATCGGCCACGCCGGCGAAACGCCGTCCTTATGGCGCACCTCTCCGAAATCCCGCTCCCGCAGGCGGAAGAGCGCGGCGCCGTAGACCTTGGAGTTCCCGCCGACGAAATAATGGAGGCCCGGACGAAAAGTTCGGCCGTTGCTGTCGAACCAAGTTTCAGACGCCTGGTAGATCGCGTCGACGAACACCGCCTGCGAATCCCAGTTGGCGGGGGAGCGGGGAAGATAATCGCCGCGCTCCAGGAGCAGGATCCGCTTGCCCGTCGAGGCCAACTCTTGGGCCACCGACGCGCCACCGGGCCCGCTGCCGATCACGATGACATCGTAGCGGGTGGGCGAGGGGGTCGGCGGCCCTGGTGGGTGCGGCGGTGAGTCGGCCATACGTGGAAGGAACCCGTGACGGTCAGTGGCGTTCCGCCCGCGGCGAAGCCCAGGTGGCGATCCCTCGGGAACTTACGGCGCGAGCTTGCGTTGGGGATGAATAAGCCTGGGACGAGGGGAGCGACCTGCTCCCTGGCTTCCGCCAGAGCCAGGCGCCGTTTTTTTTGAAGCGCGAACGTACGACCTTCGAGCTGCTAGCGCCCGGGCCGCCGGGCGCGGGGTAGGCTTAAATGAGCGATAGTGGACCCACTCTCTCCGGACCCGATCTAACCCGGGGCGTGGAGCTCTCGACCCTCGCGGACGGGACGATGCTGCTCGGCCATGCCGAGGGCGAACCGGTCCTGCTCGCCCGGCGCGGCGACGAGGTGTTCGCGATCGGCGCCATCTGCACCCATTACGGAGCGCCCCTGGCCGAAGGGCTGCTGGTGGGAGAGACCGTGCGCTGTCCCTGGCATCATGCCTGTTTCAGCCTGCGCACCGGCGAAGCGTTACGCGCGCCCGCACTCGATCCGGTATCGCACTGGCGGGTCGAACAGGTGCGCGACGTGGCGCGGCAGTTCACGCCGACCCAGACCCCCATCGGCGCCGTCTTCGTGCGCGAGAAGATGGACGCCGCGCGGCCTCGCCAGACGACGCAGACTGTTCCGGAATCGGTGATCATCGTCGGCGGCGGCGCGGCTGGAAACGCCGCCGCCGAGATGCTGCGCCGGGAGGGCTACCTCGGCCCGGTCACTCTCTTCAGCGCCGACCCGTCCCGCCCACCCGATCGGCCCAACCTGTCGAAGGGCTATCTCTCCGGCGCCGCAACGGATGATTCTAATCTCCTCCGCCCGGCGAAATTCTACGAGGACCGCCACATCGATCTGAAGCTCGACGCCCGCGTCGCTCGGATCGATGCATCGGCCCGCGAAATCGAACTGACGGACGCGAGCCGCCATGCCTACGGCGCCCTTCTCCTCGCCACCGGCGCCGAGCCCGTGCGGCTCGACATTCCCGGGTGCGAGCTCCCCCACGTCCACTATCTGCGGACTCTCGCCGACAGCCGCGCCATCGTCGCCGAGGCCGTCTCCGCGAAGCGCGCGGTGGTGATCGGCGCGAGCTTCATCGGCCTGGAGGTGGCGGCCTCCCTCGGCGCCCGCAAGGTCGAGGTGGACGTCGTCGCGCCCGAGACAATTCCGATGGAGAAGATCCTCGGGCCGCAGGTCGGCGCCTTCCTACGCAAGATGCACGAGGACCATGGCGTCACCTTCCATCTCGGCGCGACCGCCGTCTCCATCACCGAGGAAAGCGTCACCCTTGCGAGCGGAGAGGTCCTGCGGGCCGACCTGGTGGTGGTCGGCGTCGGCGTGCGCCCTCTGATCGGCCTCGCCGAGAGCGCGGGATTGGCCGTCGACCGCGGCGTCACAGTCGACGAATATCTGCAAACGAGCGTGGCTGGGATTTTCGCGGCGGGCGACATCGCGCGCTGGCCCGACCCACACACGGGCGAGAAGATTCGCGTCGAACACTTCGTCGTCGCCGAGCGTCAGGGGCAGACTGCTGCGCGTAATATCCTCGGCCGCCGCGAGGCCTTCGACGCGGTCCCGTTCTTCTGGACCGAGCAGTATGACCTTGGCCTCGCCTACGTCGGCCACGGCGAGGGATGGGACAGGGTGGAAATCGAGGGGAGTCTCGAGGCTCGGGACTGCGCGATAGGTTTTTCGCGCGGCAGCGAAAAACTGGCGACGGCGTTCATTCACCGCGATCTCGAGGGTCTCCGCGCCGAACTCGCGCTGGAAAACAAGACTGCCGAGAAGCCATCTCCCAGGGAATGATGCGAGTGAGACGGAGAGTCGCCGCGGCCCACGTCAAGCTAAGTCGGGCCTATGAGGCGCCGGCGGCGGAAGACGGTGAGCGAATCCTGGTCGATAGGCTCTGGCCGCCACGATCGGGTCCGGTGGGAGGAATTCCGCGACCGCTGCGCGGCCGAAGGCCACGGCCATCCCGCGGGAACTCGCTCTGCTGCGCGACCACACCAAGGAGGGGGCGATCACGCTCGTCTATTCAGCTCACGACGAGGCGCACAATGACGCCGTGGTTTTGCTGGACCTCATTCTGGGTCGATAGAACGTAGGCAGTCCTGACGGGCGCCGACGAGCGTCGCACCCGACAGGGCCTTGGAGGCCGCCGCCATGACCGATTCGGTGACGATCACGCCGGCCCCGCATGAGCCAGTCACGCCGACCCTGAGCGCCGCGGACGACCGCATCACCCTCAGCAACTGGCTGCCGCCACAGCAGGGCATCGTTCCCGTCGTCCGCATCGGCAGGCGCTGGATCAGCATCCTCTGGGCGCTTCCGATCGGCGCCGCGGCGCTCGTCATCCTGATCGCGGCGGCTCAGGCGGCGAGGGAGATGCCCAGCATCCAGGCGTTCATCAAGACTTACCCGGGCATCGCCCAGGCCGCGCCCTCGGTCGATTCAGGCTTTCCTTGGTGGCTCCAGCTTCAGCACTTCCTGAACATGCTCTTCATGATGTTCATCATCCGGGCGGGAATCCAGATTCTGGCTGACTTTCCGAGACTGAATTGGAGCCGCGACTGCACGCCCGGCACGGAGTGGTTCCGCTTCCAGCACGCCGTTCCGAAGGATCGCGTCTGGACCTCTAAGGACGATTCGGTGACCATTCCGAAGTGGCTGGGCATTCCCGGCGTCCGCCACTCGATCGGGCTGGCCCGCTGGTGGCACTTCTCGATCGTGCTGCTGTGGACGATCAACGGCGTCGCCTTTTACGTGCTGCTGTTCGCGACCGGTCAGTGGCTGCGCGTGGTTCCCCTGACCTGGGATGTATTCCCCAACGCGCTATCCACCACCATCCAATATGCATCGCTGAACTTCCCGGTCGAATCCACCTGGACACGCTACAACGGCCTGCAGCAGCTCAGCTATTTCATCACCATCTTCATCGCGGCGCCGGTTTCGATTCTGACCGGCCTGATGCAGAGTCCGGCGATCTCCAACCGGTTGGGCATCATCGGCAAGGTGCTGAACCGGCAGGCGGCGCGCTCCATCCACTTCATCTCGTTCTGCTGGTTCGTGTTCTTTATCCTGGGGCACGGGGTCATGGTGTTCGTCACCGGCCTTAGGCAAAACACCAATCACATGTTCGCCGGCGTCGACGATAAAACCTGGGCCGGGTTCCCATTCTTCGTTCTTGCCATGGTCCTGGTGGGACTGGCCTGGTGGATCGCCTCGCCGTTCACCATCCGGCACGCCCGCCTGGTGCAGCGGGTCGGACAGTTCATGGTCGGCTGGTTCAAGGGCCTCGCCGAATGGTGGGACCCCAATGCCCAGTTGACGGAAAAAGACATCTCTCCGCATCTCTGGCCCAACGGAACCATGCCCAACTCCGCCGAATTCGAGACCTTGGTGGCGGGCCAGTTCGCGGACTACCGCCTGCGCGTCGATGGGCTGGTCGAGGCGCCGCGCGAGTTTTCCTTCGCCGACCTCAAGGCGATGGCGAAGCAGGAACAGATCACCACGCATTTCTGCATCCAGGGCTGGTCGGGCGTCGCCAAATGGGGCGGCGTTCCGATGCGCGAGATCCTGGACATCGTGCAACCCGCGCCCGACGCGCGCTACGCGGTCTTCTATTCATTTTCCGAGGGTGCCGCGGGGGGCGGCTACTACGACGTCCACGAAATCCACAACATGCGCCACCGGCTGACCATCCTCGCCTACGAGATGAACGGAGAACCGCTCAGCGTCCTGCATGGCGCGCCGCTCCGGCTTCGTTGTGAGAACGAACTGGGCTTCAAGATGGTCAAATGGATCGGCAAGATCGAGTTCGTGCGCGACTTCACCCATCTCGGCTCAGGCCAAGGGGGCTACAATGAGGATCACGAATTCTACGGCTACCGCATGCCGATTTGACCCACGCGGACGCCACGTTCCCGGCGCCGCACAATCGAGAAAGGACATCCGATGCGTACTCCGGCGAGCCTCTTCAAGCATCCCATCCACCCGATGCTGATCGTTTTTCCGATTGGGCTTTGGATTTTCTCCCTGGTCTGCGACTTCGTTCGTCTGGCGGGCGCTTCCTCGGAGACATGGTCCACGGTCGCGTTTTTCAGCATGGTCGGCGGCCTGATCGGTGCGCTCTGCGCGGCGGTTCCGGGATTGATCGACCTGCTCTTCTACAAGGGCGGCCTCCCGCCGGTGAAAAAGATCGCATTGACCCACATGACGATCAATCTCACTGCCGTCGTCCTCTACGTGATCAATATCTGGCTACGAGCCAGCAACCCCGCTGCGGTGGACACGAGCCTGAGCCTTCCCGTCGTGCTTTCGATCATCGGCGTGGCGCTGATCTTCGTATCCGGCTGGCTTGGTGGCCAAATGGTGCATGTCTATGGCGTTGGCGTCGAAGGCCGGGAATAACACCTGGGCGGCTGTATAGTCTCGCCGAGAACAGCAATTCAATAGCCGTCGCGCTTTGAAAGCCAAGACAATTCTAGTGCACTTCACACCTTCTGCAACCGTCGGTCCCGAATTAATTCGTCCACCTTGAAGGAGAGTTGATATGGTTACGGAAAAAAAGACATTCAAGACAATCCCCATTGGTACCAAAGTGTCATGGCACTACCGCAGCGCCATCGGCCATGGCACGGTCACGGGTGTGTCCAAGATGGGCGCCAACGCAGATAATACAATGTACAGCGTGCGCGAGACTGACCACCACCCGGGCGAGCCAGCCGTTGTGCACCATTCAGGCAAGGCACTCAGTCGCGCATGAGCTGTCCTCGACGCTCCGGTCGTGTTTTCGATCATCGGTGTTGCGCTCATCCTATCGCTGACTCGCTCATCGACGAGAAGTTGGCTGGCGCCGAGCCCGCGCCGTCGAACCTTTTGCGCAATGCCAGGATGCGCACGGATGGCTTGGAGAATACTTCGGACTCGACGATGGAGCTGGCGATGATCAGTTCGCGATAGCAGGGTGATGAGCCTTCCGCGACCAGCCTGCTGGTGCGGGAGCGGTCATCGGCTGACCCGGTCGGCGCGGGGTGAACAACAACGACGAGAGATGGATCATGGAAAGCGCCGCGCCAATCGATGGTGGTGAGCAGGCGGACCTGCTGCCCGGTGTCGAGCGCGTTCGCATGGAGATCCGGGTAGCCGTTCATGCCGCGCCGGGCGCCATCGACCGCTCCGGCGCGAACCCACCCCTGAAACGTGGTGTGAGTGGTGGCCGCGGGCCAGATGTGCAGTTCGCACGGCGCCGCGGATAGGGCGGCGGCCGCGGACTGTGTTTGAGCCGGGAGCGTCTGAGCCGCGGTCGGGGCGCCAGGGGTCATGGCCAACAGCCCCGATATCGCCAGCATGGCGCGAGCCGGTGCGAAAAGCCGGCTGCACCGGCCACGAGCGCCGCCCATGTGATCTGTTTCCCCCCCCCGAATCGCAGTGCGTGATTATTCCGATTGTGGCCGGGAGGCTATCCCTCGATCGTGAGCCGCGGCTACGCCGGCGTCCTCGCCGGCAGACGACGGAACGTCGGCCGTCTTTTTGTCACTTCAGGGCAGGCGTGCGGCGCTGGATATCAAAACACTGCCGGCCGGGGCTAAGCTGCCGGCGAGGAGAGGCTGTGAAAAATTCCTCCCTCCCCTTCATGGGGAGGGTGGATCGCCGCGAAGCGGCGAGACGGGTGGGGCCGTGTGGATCACCCCGGCCGTCGGTGGCCTGCACGAGACAGCCCCACCCTGGCGGCTTCGCCGCCTGTACCTCCCCATGAAGGGGAGGGAGATTTCATCACACGCTCGGGACGCCGGCGGTCCGATAGGTTAAGGTCAAGGCCGTTGGTACATGAGGAGCGGCGCGATGACGAAGCTGGACGCGTCGAAGGTGGTGGTCGTCGGCGGCGCCTCGGGCGTCGGCTTCGCCGTGGCCGCGGCGGCCCTGGAGGCCGGCGCCGAAGTGGTCGTGGGCTCCAGCCGGATCGCCCGCATCGAAGCGGCGGCCGGGAAGCTCGGCCAGGGCGCCAAGGGCATCACCGTGGACGTGAAGGACGAGGCGTCGGTCGCCGCCTTCTTCGACGCGGCGGGCCCGTTCGACCATCTGGTCTTCACCGCCGGGGACTGGGGCCACATGTTCGCCCCCACCCGCGATCTCGACATCGAAGCGAGCAAGGCCCGGATGGAGGTCCGGTTCTGGGGCGCCGCCCGAGCCGCCAAACACGCTATCCGCCAGATCGCCAGGGATGGTTCGATCACCCTGACCGGCGGCATGCTGGCGCACCGGCCCATGCCCGGCGCGCCGCTGACCACGGCCTCCGCCCACACCACGGAGGGCTTGGCCATGGGCCTCGCCCGCGACCTGGCGCCCATCCGGGTCAACGCGGTCTGCCTGGGCCTGATCCTCAGCGAGCAGGTGCGGACCATGGGCGAGCCCGCGATCAACGCCTGGACCGCCAACCTGCCCCTCCCGCGCCCCGGAACCGTCGAGGAAGCGGCCGAGGCCTACCTGTATCTCATGCGCGCCACCTATGTGACCGGCCAAGTGGTCCGGGTCGATGGCGGCGGCAGCCTGATCTGAGGCGCCGCGGCGCCTGGCGCTATCGCGATCCGGGCGCGCGCTGCCTGCGCGGCCAGTCACCCGGCGTCGCCGCCGCGTCCAGTGCCACGGCGATGGCCGATCTGAGAGTCGGCAGGTCGCCCTGTACGGTCTGCCAGACGAACCGCGCGGCGACATCTTCATTGTCATGCCGATAGACGTTGCCGGCGCTCGCCATCTGGCGCCAGGCAATGGCCGGATGGCGCGCCTTCATCGCCTCGGGCAATCGGCGCGAGGCTTCGGAGATTATCTCCAGGCAGCGCGTGACGGCGTACAGGGTTCGCACGTCTTCCCGGAACGAGACCTGGTCGAAGCCGTCGACCAGACGCGTCGCCAGGTCGATGTGATGAAGGATGTCGCGGAGCGCGGCGTCCGGCAGCCTAGAAGGCATGGACGGCGTCGGCCACGGCGGCCGGTCGGAGGTGGGCCTTGAGGCCATCGCGGTTGACCACATCGACGGGTCCGGAGAACAGGCCGGCGATGTAGTCCTTCACCCCGATGTAGTCCCAGACGCCGAGGCGCGCCTCCGGATCAATCTCGATCATGATGTCGATGTCGCTGCCCGGGCGGTCGTCGCCACGCGCCCTGGAGCCGAACAGCGCGGCGTGCGCCACGCCACGCGCGCGCAGAGCGGCTTCGCTGTCCCGCAGCCTGGCGATGATGGCCTGCGCATCCATGACGCCCCTGTAGCACGCGAGCCGCGTCACCGCAGCAATCCTCGATGCGGCGCGCTGCGGAGGCCAGGTCGATAGGATATGCTGTCGACTTGTTCACCTATGTGACCGGCCAGGTGGTGCGGGTCGACGACGGCGGCAGCTTGATTTGATGCGCCGCGGCGCCTGACGGCGGCGTGAAGGGGGTGATGACCCAAGTGGGGACATGTAACCATTGCGCCTCTTCGCAATGGGTACGTGTCCCCGGCTTGGGCGCGCCGGCGCTCGCAAATGGGACATGCGGGGGGTATGGCGACAGTATCCCTGTAGCGTTTCCCAGCTCGGTCCAGCGCGGGATGTCGTCGCGGGGAGAGCGGTGTCGATTGTTACTCCCGGCACTTTTCTTGTGCTCGGAGATGATCTCCAGGCATCGCGTGACCGCGTAGAACGTGCGCCGGTCGGCCGCGAATTCCTGGGGCGTCATGCCCGCGACGAAGCTTTGGGCCAGGGGGGCGTTGTCCAGAATGGCCAGCCAGGCCAGCCGCTCCTTCTGCGTCGCCGCTGCGTCAGAAGGCATAGACCGCGTCGCGCTCGGCGGTCCGCCGCACAGGCTCGATGAGCATCGCGTGATCGGCGACATCGACGGGGACCGTGAACAGCTCGGCGATGTACTGGGTTATCCCGACGTAGTCGTAGAGATCGACCTGGGCCGACGGATCGATCTCGACCATGATGTCGAGATCGCTGTCCGGCGTCGTCTCGCCGCGGGCCGCCGAGCCGAACAGCGCCGCACGCCGCACACCCTGACGACGCAGCGGCGCTTCGTGGGCGCGCAGGATCGCGATGACGGCGTCTCGGGTCATGACGCCAGTGTAGCGGCAAACCGGCCAAATGGCGAGAAAGCCCCTGTCCCTGCGGACGAGGTGACAGGTGTTCCTCCCACGTCCGCACCCCCCCCCATCGACCGACTCCCCCCCATGCTCTAGTCGTCCGCTTCGACCAATATGAAGGGATGCGAGTTCGTCGAACTTCCGCGGCCGGAGCGCGGGCTTCCAGCCCGCATCTGCGAAGCTGTTGATG
>Ga0208849_1001054_pt1 | contig 21240 bp, 20 predicted proteins | sample NGESurdeep072012_10_FD_184470 | JGI IMG/M metagenome (GOLD analysis project Ga0208849, IMG submission 184470) | Arctic peat soil microbial communities from Barrow, Alaska - NGEE Surface sample 53-3 deep-072012 (SPAdes) | ecosystem: Environmental > Terrestrial > Soil > Wetlands > Peat ... | reverse complement strand
TCCCGGCACCTTGGGATTAAAAGGCCACCGAGTTCATTATTCTCTATTCATTAGATTCAGAGAACCCCATATTCATAGGGGTTTGCGTTCAGTGCGTTCCGTGGCTATCGAGAAATGTTAGGGATGAAATTAGGGATTTTCCCACCCGATCCTGGCGTCCGCGATTCAACAACGGCTGCGATACATTACGGTGCTTTTCTAACGCCCGTATTGGATACGTTAAATAAGACAAGTGGCCTATACTTATGTAAGACTCGATGGAGTCGACTCTAGGAAAGGGGCACTTATGAACGGCAGTGACCGCTCAGGCTTCTACGTCCGCCAGTCGGCTGGGTACTCGGCCTTCATTCCACGTGCCCTGCCACCGATTCCCAGTCTCGATCTGTCCCAGTTGGCGGGCAGTTTGTCGAGAGCCGACCAGGCCCTCGGTCGCCTCGATGGAGCCACCCGCAATCTGCCCGACGTCAACCTCTTCCTCGCCATGTACGTCCGCCAGGAAGCCCTCCTGAGTTCTCAGATCGAGGGCACCGACTGTACCCTCGATGACTTGCTGGCCTTTGAACTCGACGCCAGGACCAGCGGGGTTCCTGAACTCGATGTCCAAGAGGTCGTGAACTACGTCGCAGCGCTGAACTACGGCACGGCTCGTCTCACTGATCTCCCCATCAGTCGTCGACTCCTCTGCGAGATCCACGCACGACTGCTGCAAACGGGACGCGGGTCTGATCGCTCACCCGGTGAGTTCAGAAGGACCCAGAACTGGATTGGCTCAAGGCTCGCCGCCGGCAGTTCCATCGACACGGCCGCCTTCGTGCCGCCACCACCAAACGAAATGGAAGCCGCTTTCAGCGAACTCGATCGTTACCTGGACAGCTCACGTGACAACGCTGGGGCGCTCCCGCTCCTGGTGGACTGCGCACTAGCGCACGCTCAGTTCGAGACCATCCATCCCTACCTGGACGGGAACGGGCGCATGGGGCGACTACTCATCACGTTGCTGCTCTGCGAACGCGGAGTGCTCACCGCACCCGTCCTCTACCTCAGCACCTACCTTCGTCGTAACCGGTCGAAGTACTTCGAGTTACTCATGGAGGTCAGGGATCACGGTACGTGGGAAGCATGGATCAACTTTTTCCTGCGCGGCATCGGTGAGACTGCCGCCGAGGCGGCGCAGACGGCCCAGAAGGTGCACGCGATGCGCGAGACCCACCGGCGCGCCCTTGAGATGAACGGGGGCACGCTCAACGATCTGGCGGTCCTCGATCGACTCTTCAGTCAACCTTTGGCCAACGCCGCGTGGGTCGAAAAGAGTGTTGGTGTGTCTCAGCCCACCGCCAATGCCATCCTTTCGAGGTTCGAGGCGTCGGGCGTACTGAGGGAGGTCACCGGCCAACGCCGCAATCGTGTCTATCGCTACGACGCATATCTAACGCTTTTCGACCAGCCCGTCCTTGAGCCATCGGAGAACGAGACATTGTCTTGACGTTCGCTTAAGTGTTGTTGTGTCAATGGGTGATATTGGTGAACCGCTCACGATCGATCCACGAAGGATTCACTCGTTCGTCGCAGCGTCGGCCGTTAGATTTTGTCTCCTTCGCGATCTCGAGCAACTCGGAGGGACGGAATTAGGGATTTGATCCGCACGAATTGGTGAAGAATTCTGAAAGTCCTTGGTATTACTGGTGGGCCGCCCGGGTCTCGATCCCGGCACCTTGGGATTAAAAGGAACTTGCGAACTGTTGTTGTGTGTCGGTCTCGTCGCGTAAATCTTTAGTTTTCAAGGAAACGTGTTGTTCTGTGATCTCGTCTCGTGGTGTTGCAGAAATATGAGGCCTAAAGTGGGTTCTCCTCGGGTACCAGGGCCCGAGGTGCTCGAATACCTCGGCGTCGCCGGAGGAGAGCACGAGCTTCCAGTGGTGATCCTTGAGGAGGTACGTGCTCAATGCACTGGAGCGATTCCAGAGCACCCATTGGACGTCCCAGTGGCGGAAGATGGCATCGGGTTCAACGTAGAGCGACGACACATCGACGTACGTGGAGAGAATGCCCGTACCGAAGTAAAGGTCGGTCCTTCCGTCGACGAACACGGGCACCCCGAGGTGGATCAGGTAGTCGCCCCACCAGTAAGTCGAAAAAACGCGGCCGTGCTGCCGCTGGACGAACGCGGCGGCGGCGACCGGCATGTCGTTCTCACTCTGACCTTGCGCCGGCGCGCCGGCAGCGATATGAGGACCCGCGACAAGGGCAACGGCGAGGACGATCGCGATCGGAAGGCTGAGAAGTGATGGTCGGATCGACTCCGTCCGCGAAGGGGTTGCCCGGCTCAACACAGCGCACCAGGCGAGCACGAGATACGGAAGGAAACGGACCGCGTGCAGTGTCGCGACAAGCAGTACAAAGGAGATGACGACATCTTCGAGCGCTAGTGGACGATCCGAGCATCCGAGCGTGCCGATTAGCCAGAGCAGCGGTCCCACCACGAGGAACAGTACGAGCAATCCATGAAAGTTCGGTGACTGCCATTCTTGGATTAGCGATGTGAGCTCGGTCGAGGAGCTCACGCGGAGCGCGTAGCCCAAGAGCGCGACACCATGGGGATTGACGAACGTCGCTCCGATCGAAAATGCCGCGGTCGCCGCAATGGGACGCGTCGGCAGACGGCGCGAGAGCCGAAGCCGGCCCGGGAAATCGGGGAGGACCGACCAGAGTACTTCAAGCCCCAACACGCCGAGACCGAGCAAGAAGCTGCCATGGACGTTTGCCCACACGAGGAGCAATGGCGGTAACGCGATGAGCCAGCGCGTCCGTCCGCGTGCGAGCGACAACAGAAATAGCTCCGCGGCGAAAAACATGTAGCTCGGATCCTGCGGTCGCACGGCGAGACCCTCCACCAAGCCGCCAGCCGCGAGAGCCGAAAGCGCCGCGATCCACAGCCATGCCGCCCCCGCTCGACGCCATGTCGCTGCACCGAGGAGCACCGCCGCACTACAGCTACCCGCAGAGACCAACCAGAAGCTCCCCGCGCCGAAAGTGCGGACCAGCCATGCGAGCGCGACTTCGTAGCCCCATTCGTCGGCGAGCCAGTGACGACCCGCCACGGTGTACGAGAACACGTCGGTTCGGATGACACTGTGGTGATCGAGCATCCACACGCCTGCCGCCCAGTGGAAATAGATGTCACCCGAGAGCCCGACGTGCATGATCTGATGAAAGAGCGCCGCACACGCCCCGATGATCACGATGATCGCTGGATGGAATCGAAGTCGCGATCCTACGGGTCGACTCGCGTCGTTGGCTCGAGAACGCTCATGCGCGCTCGAACTGGCGCCGGACTCGTCGACCGCGTCGGCGCTCATGGCAGACAATATTTACAGTAACCTGACCCGAAAGTCAAGGAACACCGTGGCGACAAGGTCGGAAGGCGATAAGGCGAGGACCACCACCGAACGGAGAACCGATGATCCCGACTCTCTCGCGTCTAATGTCCGGTTGACGCGGTTGACGCGGTTGACGCGGTTGCCCGACGCGCCGGTGCCCGCCGACGCGCTCCGCACAGCTCGGCCCGATCGGAGGACCACACCTTGACGCGACGCCGCATGCAGTTCACTAGGCGGAGCGGCGCGCTCGGTCGTTGGATTGGCGACGCGTCACATCCTCCCCCGCGACTCGGCCGTGGCGACTGGGGAATCGACGAGCTGATCGTCGCGCTGCGTTGGACTGGTTTCTCGCTCTCGGTGCTCACCATGCTCGCGTCCGCACCTTCGCGAAGGGACATCATCGCCGCCTCGATGTTGCTCGTCTATTCCATCCTTCGCACGCTCTGGCCGGTTCACCTGGGACGCACGGCTCGGCGGACGCTTATCGAGGTCACGCTTGACGCATTCCTCGGCGCTGGCCTCGTGGGATGGACCGGGCTCGCCGCTTCGCCGTTCCTGTTGAGCCTCGGAGCAAGCCTCCTCCTCGCTGGACTGGGAATCGGTGCCGCGGTCGCCCTGCTTGCGCCGGCCACAGCAGGCGTCGCAGTGCTCGCTTCGTGGGCAGTCGGAGGCTTCGATGCCTCGGACCGATACGCGGCAGCCCAACGTGGTGGCTTGCTCGCACTCATTTGCCTTCTCGGTGCTTATAGTCGATGGTTACTGCGGCCCGCTCACAATGAATCGGTCACTGAACTCGAGCGTCTCCGCAGTCTGAGCGAGGTCAATAACCTCCTGCTCGAGCTGCATGCACGCGCAGCGTCGCTGCCGGGCTCGGTCAGCCTCCGCGGCGTGCTCGCACAGACAGTTTCGCGGTTGCGCGACCTGCTGCAACCGCAGCTTGTCGCTCTTTTGTTGCGTGACCCAACTGCCGAACGCAGCGCGAGCTCCTGGAGGGTCGCGGTCGCCGAGGGCGTGCAGCTGCCCGTATCGCTTTCGGACGAAGAGCTTCCGACGGCTCTTCGCGAGGCGGCGCGCTCGCTCGGTCCCGTGCGACGCGAGCGACTCGAGCCTGGGGACGGACTCGGCGCGGGAACGAGCTCGGGGCTGTACATCCCTCTTTGGGCACGTGAATCCCTCGTCGGGCTGCTCGCGATCGAGCGCCTACAGAACAGCCCCCCGTTTAGCGAACTCGATGTTAACGTCGTAGCGGATGTCGCCCAGCACGCCGGTCTGGCGATAGACAATGCGCGGTGGTTTCGTCGACTGCGTACGCTCGGCGCGGACGAGGAGAGAGGTCGCATCGCGCGCGATTTGCACGATCGCGCCGGCCAGGCACTCGCATTCGTCGCACTTTCGCTCGACCGCGTCGGGGCTGAAGTCGGCGCCGACCGCCCTCTAGTCCCACTCCCAGAGCTCCGCTCCGAACTCGCGTCGCTCGCAGCGGAAATACGTCTCGTCTCGGCCGACATCCGAGAGAAGCTCTCGGACTTGCGGATGGAAACTTCCGAGGATCTCGATGTCGAGGCCGCGCTCGCGCGTCTTTTGACTCGCGTCGAGGAGCGTTCAGGCGTGTCGACCGTCTTCGAGCACACGAGCTCGCGCCGTCTCGGGCCGATCGTTGAACGCGAAGCCTGGCTGATTGCCCAAGAGGCCATCTTGAATGCAGAGCGACACGCCGATGCGCTCACCATCACCGTGCGTTGGCGGTGTGAATCGGGCGGAACCCAACTCGAGGTCGTCGACGACGGAAATGGGACGGCAGCGACCGCGCCCCTACGGCGCAACGCGTACGGCATCCTCGGTATGCGAGAACGCGCGGACGCGATCGGCGCGTCACTCGCGATTTCGTCGACGCCGGAGCAGGGCACCACGGTTCGCCTGCGGATCGAGTTCAAATGACCGCGCTCCGCGTGCTTATCGCCGACGACCACACAGTGCTGCGAGACGGGCTGCGTCGCTCGCTCGAGGCGTACGGCCTCGATGTCGTTGGCGAAGCCAGCGACGGGGCCGAAGCGGTGGAGCTTTCAGCGCAACTGCTGCCCGACGTCGTCTTGATGGACGTTTCGCTCCCCGTTCAAGACGGCGTCGAGGCAACACGACAGCTCCGTGCCCGGGCGCCCGGTGTCGCGGTCGTGATGCTCACGATGTTCGCGGACGGCGCAACGCTGCGCGAGGCCCTTGGAGCCGGCGCGGTCGGCTACCTCGTCAAGGACTGCACGACTGCCGAGATTGTTGACACCGTGTCGGCCGTGGCGGCTGGTGAGACTGTGCTGTCCAAAGAATTGGCGAAGTCCTTTCTCGCCGCTGACCGGGGACGTGGGACGACGGACCACGCGCTGACCCGCCGGGAGGTCGAAGTACTTCGAATTCTCGCTGCGGGCGCCTCGACGTCACAGGTGGCATCCGAGCTCTATATCAGTACGAAAACCGTGAAGAACCACCTCGCCCACATCTACAAAAAGCTCGACGCGATGGATCGCACCCAGGCCGTCCTCCAAGCGGTGCGACTCGGTATCGTGCGCCTGACGTAGTCCTCAGACCACCAAATAGGTCTATTTCGGCCAGACACGCCGAAAATGAGCCGAACGGCCCATGGAAACTTCGCCAGGGTCCGAGCACACTGGTCAAGAACCCGCCTGCACGGGACACTGGCCCCCATCCGGGTGGCCTTTCTCACAAAAGAAGGAAAGACACATGAAACAGTTAATGCTCTGGCAGACGATGCTCACCGGATGGTTCCGTGACGCCATCGACCGTGCGGACGAAACGGGTGCGAGCCTGGTCGAGTACGCCCTCCTCCTCGCTCTGATCGCAGTCGTCGCAATCGGCGCGCTCACGTTCCTCGGCCACACGGTCAGCAATACCCTCAACAACGTCGGTAACACGATCCAGAACACCCCGTAGCGAGTCGGCACCATCGGCGCCTCGAGGCGCCGATGGTGGCCCGATTCAGCGCGTTTGTACCGGATCACGGAACAGTTCGGATCACTAGGTCGTCCACATCGAATGCACGGCAAATCTATGAAAGGGAGCAACACATGTTCAGTCAACGGATATCTCAGAGAAAGAGGGCGAGTTCCGGGCAACGTGCCCGACGCCTTCGCGTCCGGTTCACCAACCGCGACGAAACGGGTGCGAGCCTGGTCGAGTACGCCCTCCTCCTCGCCCTGATCGCAGTCGTCGCGATCGGCGCGCTCACGTTCCTCGGCCACACGGTCAGCAACACACTGAACAATGTCGGCAACGACATTGCGATCGGTGCACCCGCTGGCGGTGGCGGCGGTGGTGGCGGCGGCGGCGGGCCTACCTTCACGGACGCCGGTGGCACCGACACGGTTACGTCAGGGCAGGGCGGAACCTTCGCCTTCACCACGACCGGGGGGACCCTTCCGGTGACCTTCTCGATCTCGGGCCAACCCACCGGGGTGACGATTGCCTCCGCCACCGGCGTTCTCACGGTCGGCACCGGAACCGCTCACGGGACGTACTCGATTATCGTCACGGCGACCGACGCAAACAGCAAAACGGCCACCCAGACGCTGACCCTTACTGTCTCGCCGTCGGCAGACGTGGCGAACGGGAACGTGACAATTCCGGCAGCGACCTGTCAATACTCCTACTTCTCCGGACTGGGTAACTGCACTTCGACGAGCTGGCTGGACGGCCTGTACATCTGGAACCCGAGCGGTGGCGGCTCCTGGAACCTCATCGTGTCCGGCACGGCCGGCACGGGCCAGATGCAGGACAGCACCGCCTACGGTGACGGCACCGGCCACAATGGCAACTGGAGCTGCTCTGTGCACACAAATGGAGGAGGAACTCAGTACTGCACCCAGCTGCAGACCATCGACAGTTCCTTCGCCCATCCTGGGAGTTACGACCTGGCTCAGTAGTCCCAGAGTCCTCAGGTCATCCAAGGAAGGCACGGCATCACGCCGTGCCTTCCTTGGAAACGGGGATTGCCACGTTCAGAGGCGCCCGTGATTCCGCCAGGTGGTCAAGTACTCAACTGTTCTCTCGGCGCATCGAGCAGCGCTTTGCGCTGGGACGAGCACGGCCCGTCGTGCATGCTGGCGAGTCCGTACCAGAAGACAGCAGCCCATGTGCAGGGCATCGGTGGGACTCGGGACTCGTCAAAGAACGCGGAGAGTTGAGAATGAGCCTGACTAGCAAAAGGGAGCTCTCCGCCGGTTCGGATTGCCGCCACTCCACGGCTCAAGCCGCCAGTCGGCGATCGTTGACGTCGGCCAACCGTCGGCCTTGAAGGAACGGCCAGATACCGACAGTTATTGGCGCGCGAGTCGACGAGTAGATTCGGCGTCAACGTGACAGGTGGAAGGGTGGTGACTTGTGACTGGCTGGCGGGATCGCCACATCGGTAATGACATGACCACTCAAGGCGCTTCCTCACTTGTTCATGTTCAGGACGATTTCGTCCCAGCCCGTACTCGATGGCACAAGCGTTGGACGACGGTCTCTCGACCGGCGATCGCTCTCGGGGCGTTGGCCTGGGCCATGGCGGCGTTGATGCCCCATGCCGACGTCCTGCTCTACGCGCACTACGCGTCCCTCGCGCTGCACTCGCCGGTCCTCCACCTCCTGCCCAAGGAGTACCCGAGCCCATCGATCGGTCTGTTCCTCTTGCCGAAGCTGCTCCCACTGCCCTACGTGCTGAGCTTCAGCGTCCTCGCCGAGCTGGCGCTCTTCTCGTTGTTGGTCTCAAGTGACGGACTACCTGGGCTGCCCGGCTGGAATCGCCGAGTCGTTGTCTATCTCGCGCTTGGCACGTTGGCGGTCCTCGTCGCGCGTTACGACATCGTCCCCGCGATCGCGGGCTTATTGGCAGTAGAACGCGCCCGCTCGGGGCGTTGGGGCCGGTCCTGGGTCTGGGCGGTGCTCGGCGGCCTCTTGAAGCTCTTCCCGCTGCTGCTGCTTCCGGGCTTTCTCATCGCCGAGCACCGCAGCACCGGGCGCTGGGCGCTGCGTCGTGTCGCGGCCACCGTCGCGGTGTTCGCGGCAACCGCCACCGCCCAGATCCTGCACTCGTCCGGGAGTCTTTTGACACCATTCTCCTACGAATTTCACCGCGGATTCGAGCTCGAAAGCCTCCCGAGCAGCCTCAGCCTTCTTGCGAGCCCTCTCCATGTCCACTGGATCTACGCCTTCGGCGCGATCGAGACAGTGGGCCCACTCCACGGGTTGATCGCGGCGTCGCTCGACGTGCTCGTCATCATGGCGCTGGGCTCGATCTGGTGGCTCGCTGCACGAGGACGCCTCCGCATCGAGGCGGTCAGCCTTGCCGTGCTCAGCGTTGCCGTGCTCGGTGACAAGGCCTTCTCTGCGCAGTACTTGATCTGGCTGATTCCCCTCTGGGCGTACTGGGAGCTGCGCCGTGGTTGGCTCATCGCCGCGTGTCTCACAACCGTCGTGTTCCCGTTCTTGTACCTCGAGGCCCACTTCCTTGGGCCGAATTATTACGTTCCGACCGCGGTCGCCGGTCTACGCAATATTGTCTTGCTGGTGTCGACGCTGTCGTGGCTGCGCGAGCAACTCGCGGCGGCGCGAAGCGCGGATTCGATCTCGGATTCCCTCTCCACGATTGGCCCGCTGGCCACCCGGGCCACCCGGGCCAAGCGAGTGCCGGCGCGGTTCGGCGCACCTCGCGCCACGCGGCGAAAGCGGAACGTGCGCCTCGGCCCGTCGGCTGAACCGTAAGAGAGGTCCAGTCGAAAACCCGCAGCCTCAACTACTCAGCGCGCTCGGCGACACTCAGTGGCTCGTTGCTGGTGGCCCCGAGCGCGTCCATCCGTCGACGCTCGTCACGCACCCACACGCTCAACGAGGTCTCAAGAACTGACAGCTCCTTCGCCACGTCGCGCACTGTTCTTCTGGTGTCGATGACGCGGTGAGCCGCCTCAGTTCTGAACTCGGGAGTGAACTTCCTTCTCGTTGTCCCTGTGGTGACATCCTTCCACCCGACCTTCGAGTCGGATTGTTAGGTGTCCACTTTCACTGGGGAAATTTACAGTTCCCCGTTAATCTAGGGTCGGTTGATCCAGGGTCGCCCCAGCAGAGCCTCGGCGACGTGGAAGTGACCGTTGCCTCCGCGTAGGCCGTCACACTGACGGAACCGGCGTCGCCGAGGAGCGACGGCAGGCGCTTTCCGGGTATGTCGACCCAGATCGCAGTGGGTTCATTCAGATCCGGGTAGAAGGCGATGCACGGGGACTCAGATGCTTTGAAGCCGAGAGGGGGCTGGCTACAGGCGTTCCAAGAAATGCTCGCGACGAAATAGGTTTGGGCAACGGCTTCGACAGGCGTAATCGCGCTCGTCACGACGGCTCCGTTTTGGAGCGCAGTCACCCCGGCGAGCGCGGCGGCATCCGCGGCGTTCTGGGTGTTGAGATGGCTCTGGGCTATGTTGCCGAGGTCGACCGCGAGCGCGGCGAAACCGAGCAGCACGGTGAACGAGATCGCGAAGATGACGAGTACCGCCCCTTCCTCAGACCTCGGCGTCTCGTGGCGGACCGCGAACCTCCAGCCGCGCACGGCAAGTTCGCCGACCGCTCGACGGGCCCTACGGACCACAATTGGCCAATCCATACGGGTTGTAACTCTGAATCTGATGGTCCGGATCCTCGATGTAGAACTGGCTGGTCGACTGGAGTTGCATGGTCGGGAAGAAGCCCGTGAAGGACAACGCGGGGACGCTCGCACACACCGTCACCATGCCTTTTTCCCCCGGAGGGTACGAGAGCCCGATCTTCATCGTCGACGCGCTCGACGGGTTCGTTCCAACCGGTGTGCCGATCTCATACCAGATCTCGCAAAACATCTCTGCTGTATACAAGGTCGGCACCGCACCCGTCAACGGGGGGCAAGTGCTATGGGACGGTTGTCCGGGATCATCGAGCGCGATGAGACGCGCGGAATTTTGCACGCTCGCGCGAACCGACGCCAATCCACCGAAGGCGAGGCCGAATTGAATCACCCCAAAAAGCAGGAGCGCGAACAGCGGCACCACGAGCGCAAACTCGACGAGCGCTGAGCCCGACTCGTCGGACCGAGAGCGCTGCCCGAGTCGGCGTGCGCTGACGAAACGTCCACGGGCGGCGCTCATTTGATGATCGTTTGGTAGATCTCGATCGCCGCGGGACCGATGACCACGACGAACAGGGCCGGCAGCACGCAAAAGACCATTGGAAAGAGCATCTTGACGGGAGCCTTCTGCGCCAGCTCTTGCACGTGCTGGCGCTGCGCGATGCGAACGTCCTCCGCCTGGGCGTGCAAGATCGCCGCGATCGATACGCCGAATGTGTCGGCCTGGATCAGCGCCATGAGGAAGGAACGAAGTTCGGGGACGTCGGTGCGTTGGTCGATCCCCTCGAGCGCCTCTCGCCGGATGGAGCCGACCCGTACCTCGCCAAGGAAGCGATTGAACTCGTCCGCGAGTGTGCCGGGCATTGCGGCAACCGTGCGGGCCAGGGCCTGTTCGAAACCAAGACCAGCCTCGACGCTGATCAAGAGCAGCTCGAGCATTCCTGGCAGGCTGGTGCGGATCTTCTCCTGTCGTTGGCTGACGCGGCGATTGAGGAGCGCATCGGGACCGAGGAGGAGCAGGAGGACCGGAATCAGCGTGGCGAGAAAATCGAAGAGCCGCGAGAGGTGGACAAGGCGGACCAGAAAGAACGAGACGGGCACCAACGCGACGGACAGCAGTCGCCCCGCGAGGAAACGCTCGAGGTCGATCTGCTCGGCCCTGCCCGACAGGGTCAAACGACGCCGGACGCTGTCGCGATAGGCCGGCGGACAAAGGGCCCACGCGGGCCTAGAGACGAGGCGGATCGTCGGCACCACGAGACGCTCGGCGAACGAACGACGATCGGCGAAGGGCGATCGGCTCATGGATTCGAGACGGGTGCCGGCAGTCGCGATGCGAAGGGTCGCCCTCACCGCGCGGCGCGACGCGCGCACCGATGCGAGCACGGCCGCTGCGAGCAGTACAGCCCCGACGACGGCGACGATGATCAGCAGCACCTCAGACCTCGATCTTTACGATCCGGAACATCCAGATGAAGCCCACGAGCTCGAGCACCGCGGCGCCGAGCACTGCGATCCTGCCCGCATTCGTATGGAAAAGCTCCATGATATAGGCCCGATTCGAGGAATAGATGAAGAGCGCAATCGCGACCGGGAGGAGGCCGAGCACGTACGCGCTGATGCGCCCTTCGGCTGTGAGTGTACGAATCTCGCGACGCATGCGCATCCGCAGTGTCATCGTGTTGGCGAGCACGTCGAGCAGCTGGGCCAAATTGCCCCCGGTCTCTTGCTGGATCTTCACCGCCATCACTGCCTCGCTGAAGTCCTGGTTGTGAATCCGTTCCGCGGCATCGGCGAGCGCCTCTTCGAGGACCCTTCCGAGCCGGGTCTCTGAGAGCGCCTGCTGCAATTCGGCGCGCGCAGGATCTTTCACCTGTCGGACGACGCCGTCGAGACTTTGCGCGAACGAGAAGCCCGCGCGAAGCGAAGAAGCGGTGAGCTTCAAGATGTCGGGCAATTGCTCCGCGAACTTCCGGGACCGCTGTTGCTGTGCAATCATGAGTCCGAACGGAGGAGCCGCAAGTACGAGCACGAGAGCGACGATCGCGCCGACGATATGCCCCAGTAGGGCGCCGATTCCGACGAGGCACACGAGGAAGGCGAGCCAGACGAGGACGAGCTCGCCGAGCTGGATCGGGACCCCCGAGCGCCGCAGGACGAGCTCGAGACGACGACCGAGGGGAATGAACCCCCCCGCGCGCCCGAGCACATTCGAGGCCCGGGCCAGCACCGGGAGCGTGACAACGGCGGTCGATCCCTCGGTGTCGGATTCGACTTTGGGGAGTTGCAGCTGATACGGCCCGATGAGTCTGGCAAGGCTCATTCTCCTTCGACTCGCGACGCGAAGGACTAGGTAGGCAACGAGCGCGACCACCGCGAGGACGATCGCAGCTTCGCCGACAGCACCGATGTGGTGAGCGAAGTTACGAATGTGGTGAGCGAAGTTACGAATGTGGGTGCTCATCATGAGCGAATCGACCTTGAGAGCGAGGTCACCGCGCTCATCGTCGCCCTGCTGGGTCGTGCAAGAACTGCTCCGCGTCAAATAGCGTCGAGTCGATCTCGATGCCGCGATCGAGCAACGTCTCGCTGAAGCGAGGCCGCAGTCCCGTCGCCTTCAAGTGACCGAGCGCGTTGCCGTGAACGTCGGTCCCCATCCCGAAGTCGAACAAGAAGATGTCTTGGAGCAGTATCACCTCGCCCTCCATCCGACCGATCTCGGTCACGTGCGTCACCCGCCGACTGCCGTCTCTCTGTCGAGAAAGGTGCACGATGAGGTCCAGAGCGGAGGACATTTGATCGCGCACCACGCGCACCGGGAGGTCGAAGCCAGCCATCATCGTCATGGTCTCGACGCGCGACAGCGCGTCGCGGGGGCTGTTGGCGTGGACCGTCGTGAGCGAACCCTCGTGTCCGGTGTTCATCGCCTGCAACATGTCGAGCGCCTCGCCCGCGCGGCACTCACCGATCAGGATGCGATCAGGTCGCATACGGAGCGAGTTGCGGAGCAGGTCCCGGATGGCGACCTCTCCTTTGCCTTCGGTGTTGGGGGGTCGCGCCTCGAGCGAGAGCACGTGGGCCTGGCGCAATTGCAGTTCCTTCGCGTCCTCGATGGTGATGATGCGCTCGTCGCTCGGAATGAACGACGACAAGACGTTGAGAAGCGTTGTCTTGCCAGTGCTTGTGCCGCCAGAGACGAGAACGTTCATCTTCCCCCGAACCGCGGCTTCCAGCAGGCGGGCCACCGGAGCGGTGAGAGTGCCGAACCCGATGAGATCCTCGACGGTCAATGCATCGGCCGAGAACTTTCGGATCGTGAGATACGGCCCGTCGATGCTGAGCGGCGGGAAGACGGCATTCACACGGGATCCGTCAGGCAGTCGCGCGTCGACCATCGGCGTCGTCTCGTCAATATGGCGACCGACTGCCGCGACGATGCGTCCGATGACGTGGCGAAGATGATCCTCATCGATGAAACGACTCTGCGTGAGCTCGATCCTACCGTTGCGCTCGACAAAGACACGGCTCGGCCCGTTCACCATGACCTCGGTCACGGTCGGGTCCTGCAAGAGCCGTTCGATCGGCCCATGGCCGAGGACGTCGTCGGTGACCTCTCGGGCGAGCTGCGCGCTTTCACTGACCGAGAGCGGGGTCTTGGTCGCCTTCAGGGCCTCCTCGACGACGCGCTGCACGCTCGAGCGCAACTGTTCGGTGTCGGCGCGGTTGGAGTAGAAGACCGGTCCGAGACGAGCGATGACCCGCTCGTGGATTCCCTGGCGCAGGCCGTCGAGCAGGTTCGCGCGTGCGTCCTCAGCGCTGCGAGACTCCTGGAGTCGCTCGTAAAGGCTGAGGGTTGGCCTCTTCACGTCGGGGGGGTCAGGGCTCATGTCGAGCCTCCTCGCGCTTGACGAGGATGTCGACGAGCGCGTCGATCTGGCCGGCGAAGCGCGACCGAGGCGAGGCGAGGACCGCCGGCAGCCCCTCGTTGACCGACTGCGGGACGAGTGCCTCCGACGGAAGACTGACCGCGACCTTCATCTGGAGGGCACGCTCGACCTCCTTCGATGCGAGGTGGACTTTCGAATCCGCTCGGTTCAACACGAGGACGACCTTGTCGAGAGGCAGCTGCAGCAATTCGAACGCCTGCAGGCCGAGACGCGCGTTCTTGACCGACGGAACGTCCATGCTGACCACGAACGCGACGTCGTCGCTTTCAGAGACGGACTGGAGCACGATCTCGGTCAAGTGCGGCGCGGTGTCGATGACGATGTGGCTGCACATCTCGCGAAGCACGGCGAGAACTCGCAACAGGTCCTTCGCATTGATCTGGTCGGCGGCGAGCGGTGTAGTCGGCCCGGCGAGCACGAGTACTTTGCTCGCCTCGTGGCGCACCATCAGGCTCGACATGAGCACCCGGTCGAGCTGATCACCAGCGGCCGCGGCGTCCACGATCGTGTTGACCGGTTGGAGTCGCAACATCAACGCGACATCGCCGAACTGCAGATCGAGATCCACGATCGCAACCGGTCTCGTCGAAGTGGAGCGTCGGGCCAGCGCGACGGCGATGTTGACCGCAACGACCGACTTGCCGACTCCACCCTTGGGTGAAAAGACGGTGGTCACCTGCGCCTTCGGGGCCGAGCCGACCATCACAACCGAGGCCTCGTCCCGGCGCCGCTCGAGACGTGACCACAACTCGTCGACGGCATCGACGAGGTCGCTCTCCACGTTTCGCAGATCGATCGCGTCGCTGAAGCCAGCTCGAAGCGCGAGACGCAGCATCGAGGTCGAGGGGCCGTCGACAACGAGCAGCCCGCCAAGGTCTGGGCGGAACTTCGTAAGTTCCTCGACCCGACCCATGGTGGCGACGTCACACTGCGTCGGGCCAAGAATCAGCACGGCGATCTCGTGGATGTCGAGGTCGCGAATTTGCTCGATCCCCGAAACCGCTTGCACGGCGTAGATAGGTGGCAGCGCCGACTTGAGGCCGTCGAGCAGTAAGGGGTCGCGCTCAACGATGATCACCGTCCGCGGCGGACCCGCGATGTCCATCATGGCTAGCTCCCTCGCGGAGCCCGGGCGTGGACCAGCAAGGAAGTCCGAGATGCCAGACAAATCGGACAACTCGACCCTCGACGTGGGAAATGAGAGCCCCGCACTTCGTTCATCGGTAGCTCCTCAGCGGGCTTGACCATGCTCAGCGTGAGGCTTATCGCGGGGCGGCAACTGCTCGCGCGCGACAGGAATCGACGAAGGGAAGGGAGTGGCCGAATGCGCCGCGAAGAGAGGGGTTGCGAGGCAGTCCCGGGTCTGTTCAGGCTTTTCGGGGATCGCCTGCTGACGAACTCCTGCATCTCGAAAGACGCAAAGGTAGTCAGGTCCATTGTGCTCTCCAACTTCCGCCCTTGCGGAGAGTGACTATTACACTTTAATGTCGATTTGTCAAGTGGTTGTGATTTGGTTGTGGATTCGTAGTAATTCATTGGGTGGAGCGTTCGCCGCTCGTTGCGCGATCTCCGTAGTCTGATACCTGAAACTGCCGTACCGTTAGGACCTTTCAGGTCCCGAGACGTCGTCCGACGCCGTCCATTGAGGAATCGTCATTCCCGGAATCTCACCGTCTCGGTGAGCCGACGATCGCCTCTAGCGCCGCTCCGCCCTACAAGATCAGGGGTATTTTCTGATGACCAAAATGACGCGTCTGACCCCGATTTGACGGGTCGAGATCACGGACGTTGTCGACGTGATCCTGGCGGTACAAGTGTTTCAATCCGTAAGGTTTCACGCGTCCGCCCGCATTGTCCAGTGCCTAATTCCAAGAGAACCTGATGATGTCGAGACGGTTTCGCTATTAGCTCCCCCCGGTTCAAGCGACCATGTACGGACCGGGGATCGATGCACCTCGCTGGGTATGCCCTCATAGAGTCGTGTCTAGGTCAAAATTGTTTCACATTGTTATACCTAAAATCGGTTCTCCTCGGGTTGGTGTGGGTGATTTCTGCTCATCAGGTGGCTGTAGACGTGGGTAGCTCAATCGTGAGCCCGCCGCAGCAGAGATAGATCATGGCGATGACTGCCGCGCCCGAGTGGTGGCGGGGCCACGGTGGTTGATGAGGCGGGTCTTGGAATTGAGTCCCTCCAGTTTCGAGTTCGAGAGATTGAGCTCGATCGCCGCCAGGATGCGCTCGCGGTTCTTGCGCACCGTCTTCGCCAACGTCACGAAGGCCGCGATGCGTGAACGGCTGGCCCAGCGCAACCACCGCTCGAGGTGCATCGGCGCGTCTTGGGGATTGCGTAAACGGTAGAGGTCGCGCAGTCCATCTTTCAACTGCCAGCTGCGATAAAGCACCGAGTTATTTCGTCGCAGTTCGTGCAGCACACCGAGCTGCTCGTTGCTCAAATTCGCGGGGTCCATGAACAACGCCCAACGGGTGTGCTCGGTCCAGCGGGCGTGGTCGCGGGGACGCACTTCGTCGAGCCGCGGGCGACCCGGGCGTTTGGGTGGCGCCACGCGCCGCTCCTCGATCCACGACCAGCGGCGAGCCTGGTTGATCGCCTCGTTGGCGAGGGCGACGAGATGGAAGGGATCGACGCACGGACGAATGTGGGGCTCCTTCACGGTGGTCGCGTGCTCGAAGGCGCGTCCCCTATCGAGGATGATGGCTTCGAGTTTCGCCACTCGCTCTGGGCCCAGCTCGTCGAAGAACGCCGTGAGCGTTTCGGCGTTCTTGCCCTCGGGGGCCCAGACGACCCGACCCTCGCGGTCATGGTCGGCCACCACGGTCAAATAGCGATGTCCCTTCCTATAGGAGACCTCGTCGACCCCAAGGCGAGTGAGTCCCTCGAAGCGACTGTCGTTGAGCACGTCACCCACCACGTCGATGACGATCTTGGCGACCGCCTCCCACGAGACCCGTAGCAACTTGGTGATGGTGGGATTAAAAGGCCACCGAGTTCATTATTCTCTATTCATTAGATTCAGAGAACCTCATATTCATAGGGGTTTGCGTTCCTTCAGTGTGTTCAGTGTGTTCAGTGGCTATCGAGAGATGTTAGGGATGAAATTAGGGATTTTTCCACCCGATCCTGGCGTCCGCGATCCAACAACGGCCAGAGCGTGACCAGGGGATTAAAAGAAACCATCAATCGGTTGCGGTGTGTCGGTCTCGTTGCGCATGTCGTTTGTTTTCAAGGAATCGTGTCGGTCTGGTCTCGTGGTGTTGGGGAAATATGAGGCCTACAATGAGGCCTGTCCGGATCCCGCTGTTCTATTTCGACTGGCGTGATGCGAAGGTGGCGGCAATGCGCCACCCAGCTGAGCGCTTGGCGTGAAATAAAGTTAGCCATGCCGGGAACAGTAAACGCGACTAATCCGTGTTCTGGCGCGTAAACCAAGCCCTTGAAGATGAGGCCTGCTCGAATCGGCCCCAAGGACGCTTGCTTCTTGCCTAGTCGCATTGCTATCTCACCAGTTGAACTGGGGCCATCTCCGTCAGCGGACATTGCGGATAAGTAGTTACGTTGTGCAGGGGTCGCCCGTTCCCATCGCGCACGGAAAAACCCAGCGTCAAGAAGATCCCAGCCGGTCCGAACACCCGAGACAGCGTCGACCGCATCGATTGGTGAGCCCGTCGCCTCGTTCCATGTTGTTTGGCCAAACTGCTGAATGAAGTACGGATAGCCACCAGCGGCCTTGAGAACAAATTGAGCGGCTTCAGCGCCCCATTCGACGCCCTCATCCTTGGCCGGCGACAACAGCGCAGTCATCGAATCAACTTCGTTTAGTCGGTCAATTCTTGAGTAGTTAAAGAGCCGCTCCGAATACGACTTTGCCTCGGCGAGCAATCCAGGAAGATTAGGAAGGCCAGTCCCAATGATGTAGAACGGGAGATTCCGTTGACTTGCTTCGTGTGAAGCCTGGCAAATAGCCCCGAGCTCTTCAACGGAGAGATGTTGCATTTCGTCAATGAAAAGTGCCGCGCCAACACTAATTTCACGCGCCGCTTGTGCAAGGTCAATTGCCAAGTCACTGAGGTCGGCCACGATTGAGCCGGTGTCGGCACGCCCGTGTGCCGGATCAATGTCGATACCTACTGAGAACGAACCATCAGGGGATGCAGTCAGAGAAAATGAACGGAAAGTTTGGAGAACGCGTTTGACAAATCTGCCCGGGATGCCGCGCGTCTGTGTCTGTCGAAGGGACTGGTTCAGTGCCCCAGCAACCTGATTTCGAAAGGGGGTTCGATCCGAACCGAGATCCGCTTCAATCTTCGCCACAATCCAGTCGGAATCTAAGGCCTGAACATAGAGCTCGTTGAGGAGCACGGTCTTTCCCACCCCACGTAAGCCGTAGAAAACAAGGCTTTGTGCCGGGCGTCCCGCAACTGCGCGCGCACGCAATATTTCGAAGGCTTGGATTTCGCTGTCGCGCCCTACGAGTTCGACGGGGCGGACGCCTGCCCCCGGAGAATATGGATTAGATCGAGGGTCCATTACTCGAATCTATCACCATCTAATGGTTTATGACAGAAAAAGTAGATATCACTATATTTTGATAGATATCTATTCGTTTCAATCGCAATCAATGTTGCTGTTTGGCCAGGGACGGTTGGGTCAAGCAGCGTCCGACATGGAGTTTCGAACGAATCTAGCGACCGCCAAATGGTTTTCGATGAATGTCGTTCCGATGGGCTCTTGTTTTGCGTCGCGGAGGCTCGCCTCTACGGTGCGCGCGAAGCTCAACCGTGCCTCAAGAATTGCGATCGCTCGAGATGCGGCCGATAGACCCTGGTGGCTCAGGGACTTGGCTTCGGTGATGCGGCATTGAAGGGCGTGTTCACGGCCACGATGTGGCGTCTGTTCGATTGATTGACCGTAGTTGCAACAGGGAAGTTGACATAGAAGTTGTCCGCGCAATGCGGGCACTTGCATCAGACGAGTCCACTCTTGACTCGACAGAGACCGGCCCAATTGAGGCACATAGAGTCGGCCACTCAGGGGCAGTCCCTTTGTGTTTGCGCCTGGCCGGGGGGCGAAGTTCTTGAATTTTGAGTTGTACTCAAAAGACTCGCCCTCGGCGAGGCCTGCATCCATCCCACTGACACCGACGATTCGTAGCAGCGGTGCTAGGGCCGCCTGACGACCAGATACCACGGAAAAGCCTCGAGCACTTGCGTGACCGAGGAGCATCAGATTATCGATGATCTTTGATGGTGAATCAGTGAGGGGATTAAGCGGCGTGAGTTGTATGTAAACGCCATCAATCCAGTGCGGCAACTGGTCGATCAGTTCGTGGGCTCCTTCGAGCGAGGAGCTGTGGGCGCCAATGAAGGCGATGCACGGCCGCGGTTCATGCGGAAGGTTCGACTCTGCGATCGCGAGCAGTGCGAGGGCTTGTTCTCGGAAGGCGTCTTTTGGTCCGTGGGGGACTACACCGGGCAGGAGGTAAGCCGAGGCGCCCAGCGATGCCTGTAGAGCAAGATCCGCTCGGACAAAGTCGCGTAGTTCAGACTTGTCGACTGTGAAGATTGGTCCTGCAGGAGCGTGGGGGACTTCAATGAACTTCTTCATGGAGAATGTGCGGGCGTCACGATATCGCCACGCTTGAGTGTCCACCATGAACTTGGTGCCTCGAAACCGACAGAGTTCTATTGTCGCCTTTCCCTGGACGGTTGCCCAGGCGCCTTCATGTATTACCCACGGCAGCTCAACATCCTCCTGAAACAGGCTGGGTCCACTGCGAGGGAGGCACCGCTCGACAGCCTTGTAGTTTCTCGCGTCAATGCGAGGTATAAAGCCATGACCGAAATCCACGGGCTCGTCCTTGGCGAATACTGGACGAATAAGCGACATTATAGTAGACATATGGGTGTCAAACAACAAGACTGTAAGGAGAGTGCGTGTGACGACACTTAGTGGAGTTCTTGATGAATTGATTGAGACCACTGTTGTTGACGCGGGTGATCTTGCTCAGGTCACTGGGTCAACTGCCAGGAGCGTGAGCAGATGGACAACCGCAAGAGCCGTGCCTCGTCGCGATGCTGAAGACAGACTGCTGGAGTTGAAAGCAGTAGTCGATCAGCTTCTTCGCGTACTTAGCGACGAATCAGCACGCCTATGGTTGAGGAGCCCCAACCCAGCCCTTGACTGGCAGAAGCCATTGGACTTGATATCGGAAGGAAATTATCGCCTGGTCGTGGGTGCGGTACTTGCCCTAGCAGAAGGCGTAACTGCGTAATCGCGTGGTGCTAGACCCCTCTGGCTTCGGCTCCGCCCCACTGGGACCCATGGCAGGTGAAGGATGGCGTCACATAAGTCCTTCGTACGATCCCTTGAGTGGTGAGGGCGCGAGAATTCGAGGTGGTCGTTTTAATCCACCGGGGAGCTTTCCGGTTCTCTACATTTGCCGCAGCCGACCCTGCGTTATCTCGGAATTGGAGCGATTAGGAACGTCCGAAGGCATCGGGGTCGAAGCGCTGCTGCCACGAGCTCTCTATAAATACGACCTCGCTCTCGAGAGAGTTCTGGACTTGACCAACCTGACGGTGTTGGCTGGCATAGGCGTTGATCTTGATGTGCTTGTCGCGCCAGACTGGACCGTTTGCCAAGAGATAGGAGTTGCATTTCACGCACTCGGGGCGCAAGGAATCGTGTCGCCCTCAGCTACTGGTGTCGGCGAGATCCTCGCTCTTTTTATACAGAACCTTGGCATGGGTCATGTTGGTCCAAACTACGTGGAACAGTGGAACATTCCGAGTGATATCGACGGTGATATGAGGTAACGACATCAGGGGACTGAAGGATGCGCTGAAAATCCGTCTCGGTTGGCGAACGGAATCGGTCGAGTGAGCTTCCCAGAGAAAGTAGACACGGTTTATGCGGCGTGTTGCTCTTCGAGGTATTCCGGAGACTTTGACGATCGTCAGGCGGAATTGTCTCTTGTCGGTCTCCTCTCGCAGTGTTGCGGAAATCGGAGGCCTAAAATGAGGCCTGCAGCGGTTCGCGACATCTTCCAGAGCCAAAGTTAGGGTGGTTTGCGAATCGGAGAATAAGTCGAACGTCTTCTGCTTTCCTTCCATGCCGTCGCGACCGTTGGGATCCACGAGCGTGAACGTTCAATTTTTCATAGTGGGCCGCCCGGGTCTCGATCCCGGCACCTTGGGATTAAAAGGCCACCGAGTTCATTATTCTCTATTCATTAGATTCAGAGAACCCCATATTCATA
>Ga0208849_1001053_pt1 | contig 21268 bp, 21 predicted proteins | sample NGESurdeep072012_10_FD_184470 | JGI IMG/M metagenome (GOLD analysis project Ga0208849, IMG submission 184470) | Arctic peat soil microbial communities from Barrow, Alaska - NGEE Surface sample 53-3 deep-072012 (SPAdes) | ecosystem: Environmental > Terrestrial > Soil > Wetlands > Peat ... | reverse complement strand
TGTGTGCTTATTCGCGTGCAGCCCAAGGCCGCGCAATCCGGTCAGGACGCGGCAAACGCCATCAAGGCGAAGATCGGTCCGGCGTTCAAATTTCGCAGCCAAGAGGTTGTAGGCCCCAAGGTTTCCCAGGAATTGTTCCGCGACGGCGAGATCGCGACGGGCCTGGCGGTGCTGCTCATCGGCCTTTACGTGGCCGTGCGGTTCGAGTGGCAATACGGCGTCGGCGCGATCGTGGCGACAGGGCACGACGTGCTGGTGACGGCCGGTCTCTATTCCGTATTGCACATGGAATTCGGGCTCAATGCCGTCGCCGCCCTGCTGACGCTGGCGGGCTACTCGATCAACGATACCGTTGTCGTGTTCGACCGAATCCGGGAGAACCGACGCAAGTTCAAGCGCATGGCGCTTGCCGATCTGATCAACCGGTCGACCAATCAGATGCTCGCCCGAACGATTCTCACCAGTGGCGCGACGGCAATTTCCATCATCCCGCTGCTCGCGTTCGGGGGGCCGACGCTGTTCGACTTCACCGCGGCCATCCTGTTCGGCATCGTGGTCGGTACGTTTTCCTCGACTTATGTCGCCGCCGCTTTGCTCCTTTACCTTCCTGCGATAGCCGGCACGCATGGCGCCGCCGCTGCGTCCCAGGATGCCGGCGACGGTCCTCAGAAAGGATTGAACGAGCGCTCGCGCGTATAGGCGAGATAGCCCGCGTTGACGCCAGCCCTGAGGCCGACCCCGGTACGCATCGGCGCCAGCGTTATTCCGTCTGCGCGCTGATAATTCACGCCGATTCCCGCCACGAAGTAGTAACTGCCCGAGACACCGGGAAAGCGCTGAAACAGCCGCTCGCTGTTTCCGAGATTGTAGACGAGGGTAAAGGACTTCGAGGCGTCGCCGCCCAGGTCGAATCCTACGGAGGGGCCCTGCCAATAGACTTTCTCCGGCTCGCGGCCCTTTTGAATCAGCCAGCCGGAACCATAGCGCAGACCCACGATGACGGCGGCGGAGGCTTCGTCCCCTTTGATGTAGGCATCCGGCAGCCCCTGATCGCGAAAAACCCTTTCCACGGCCTTGGCCACAATTTCCGTGGTCGTCCCGAAGAACCCGGCTGCCGCCTGGACAATTTCATTTTCCGAAAAAGTCCGCTCGTCGTCCGCCACCGTCGGCTCGACCGCCGTGAAAAAAAACGCGAAAGCCGCAACAGCGGCGGGTAGGATGCGTGAAAGGATCATCTCGTTCTCCTGAAAGGACTGGCGCGTTCGTGGATCGAGCGGTTTCGTCCGCAACTTCCGAACCTTACGTGAGTCGGAGGCCGAATGGAGAAGGAAAGAAGGCACAATGGCGCGCGAGCAGGATAAAGATACCGGTCGCTCGACGCGGGCGCCGTTGGGGCCTGCAGGATGGATTGCGCTGATGGCCCTGTTTGGCTTTCTCGTGTGGGCGATCTGGTATGCGGTGCATGCGTGGGGCTTGCTTGCGGGCGTGGGGATGTCGGTGGTCGGCTGGCTGTTTCTCGTGCTCAGCGTCGTTTTCACCATCGGAGTTGGAGCGGGATTGATGGCGTTGCTGTTCTATTCGAGTCGCAAGGGCAGGGATTTCTGACCGATCTCAAAATTTCCCGCGCGCGACGAAGTGAGGGTTGGCAAATCCCTCCTCCACCTTGCCGTATAGAAACGGCTTGCCGTCGATAGTCGTGACACTGCCGCCTGCTGCGGCCAGAACCGCATGGCCCGCCGCCGTATCCCACTCCATGGTCCGTCCGAGACGGGGATAAATGTCCGCTTCTCCGGCGGCGACGAGGCAGAACTTGAGCGAAGAGCCGGCGCTCACAAAGGCCTTCACAGGGTATTGCTCGAGAAACTCGTCCGTCGTGGAGTCGCGATGCGATCTGCTGGCGACCGCAACCAGTCCATCGGCTGCGGTCTCGCGCACCCGAATTGCTTGCGCACCGGAATGGTCAGGGGCTGCTTTGTCACCCGTTTCGATTTCCCAGGCGCCGCCTGAGCGTTCTCCGAGAAAAAGCCTGTGCTTGGCGGGCGCGAAAACAACGCCGCGCACCGGCACGCTGTCTACGATCTCGCCAATGTTGACGGTGAATTCGCCGTTGCGATTCAAAAATTCCTTTGTCCCGTCCAGCGGGTCGACGAGAAAAAAGCGCGAGCCGATCTGCTGGGCGCGCCCGGCGGCAAATTCCTCCTCCGCAATGACGGCTGCGTCCGGAGCCAGCTTCGCCAGACCGGAAAGAATGTATGCTTCGGCTTCGAGATCGGCGGCGGTCACCGGCGAGCGGTCGTTTTTCCGGTTATGCCCGATGTCTTCGACCGCATAGTGCTTCAGCACGATCTGCCCGGCTTTCCAGGCCAAATCGGCCAGTTCGAGCAGCGCGGCGGAAGGTTTTTTTGTCATTCGCAAAATCTCTCTTTACGAGGCGGATACGGCGACGACTCTCCAGCCGGTTCTCCGGTCGGTCGCCGCTATCGCGCGCCCACTTAAGTGTTCCTTAATATGCCTTGGCGAAGGTGATCGATTATCAACATACTCCGGAACGGCAAACGAGGAGTTCATGAACGATCTCGAATTTGCGGCGCTTCTGGTTTCGCGGGTATGCCACGATCTTGTGAGCCCCGTGGGGGCCGTCGTCAACGGACTGGAAGTTCTGGAGGACGAGCGCGATGCCGCGATGCGCGCGGATGCGCTCAAATTGGTAACCTCAAGCGCGGAACTTGCGGCGGCGCGATTGAAATTTGCCCGCATTGCTTTCGGCGCCGCGGGCTCCGCCGGTGCGGAGATCGACTTGAGCGAAGTTGGGCGCATCATGCGCGGGCTCGCGAAGGGAAGCAAAGTGGAGATCGACTGGCAGGCTGCGAACATCAACTGGCCGAAGGACTGGGCAAAGCTGCTTATGAATGCAACGCTGGTTGCCGCTGACGGCCTGCCGCGCGGCGGACGCGTTACGGTGGAAACTTCCGCGGATCAAGTGGCGCCCAACTTTGCCATCCGCGCAGCCGGTCAAGGTGCACGCTTGCTGGAAGACGTTGAAAGGGCCGTCAGGGGCGAACCGGCCGGCCCGCTCGACGGACGCAGCATTCAACCATGGCTCACCCACAAACTCGCCCTGCAGCTCAATGCGGGACTTACCGTCGTCGCGGGCGACGGCGCGATAGAAATTGCGGCGGGTTGAAATCGCCGCTTCACCTGTTATCGCGTTCGACGATATGCATGTCTTCTGCTCAAATCTTCGCCCTCATCCCGGCATAGAAGCCCCGGCCTGGTTTCAAATATCCCACAGGGTCCTGATAGTGCCCGTCAAACAGATTGTCGACGCGGCCGTAGATCGAGAACCGGTCCGAGATGTCATAATTGGCGGCGAAATCGGCGGTCGTATAGCCGGAGGCCTTCACCTGCGGGATCACCGAGTCGCGCGTCACATCGATCCATGAGCTGACGTAACGCAGGTCCGCATCGAACGACAGATCGGTGGCTGCCTGCCATTTTGCGTCCAGGCTCACCTTATGTTTCGGCCGTCGCAAAAGCTCTTCGTTCAGGATTTCATTATTCGCTTCGGTGTAGGTGTAGTCCGCCCTCACGGTCACAGCCGGGAGCACCTGCCAGGACACGAAACTTTCGACGCCATCCGTCTCTGCGCGTCCGACATTGGCATAGGACGTAAAGGTCGCGTTGTCGTCGATCAGATTCCTGATCGTGTTGCGAAACCAGGTGGCGCCGAACCGCAGCGTGGTGGCGGGCAACGGCTGTTCGAATCCCAGATCATATCCGAGGCTGTTTTCCGGCTTGAGATCGGGATTTCCGAAGAACCCGATGGATGGAAAATTTTCATACATCTGGCTGAGTGTCGGCGCCTTGAACCCCGTGCCGATACTCCCTTTGAGCTTGGTTCCGGTTGCTGAAACGAAATAAGTTGGCGCAACGCGGAAAGTCACCGCACTGCCGAACCGGTCGTTGTCGTCATACCGCGCGCTGACGCTATCGGAAAAACTGCTGCCGAAGGTCGACTGCAATTCTGCGTATCCGGAATTTGTCGTGGTATCGGCGGCAACGGGTAAGTTTAATTCATTGCGCTCGGATTCCGCCCCAAGAACCAGCATCTCGCTGCCCGAAAGTTTGAGATTGCCCATCCAGTCGAACTTCACTCGATCGCCGGAATAGTAACTCGTGGGGCCGTCGGGGCTGACATCCGTCGAAATTATGCTGTTATAGGCGAGCCCCATGGTCTGTTCGAAACTGCCATCGAACAGGACGAGATGTCCTGTCCCGCGTGCGTAGTATTGAAGCGTGTCCGTCTGGCTTTGCGACGTATCCGGTGTCGCGGGATAATTGTTGTAATTGTCGCCGGTAAACAGAAGCTGCGAATTCGTGTAGCGGGCCACAAGACCGAGATCGAAATTGTCGGCAACATCATAACCGAGCTTTGTGGAACCTGTGACATTGTCGTAGATATCGTCGATACGCGCTTCTCCAGGCGCAAGAAGGCCCAGGGGAGTGACCGGCGTGGCGCCGGAATAAAAATGCTCGATATTTGCCTCATAACGGAATGGGCCGATCGAACCGCCAAGGGCGGCTGTCTCGTTGAACGTATCGAAAGAACCGCCTTCGACCTCCGCCGCGAGCTGCGCCGGCCCCGAACCGCTTTTCGTCGCGATGTCGATTACGCCGCCAATGGCGTCCGACCCGTAGAGCCCGCTTTGCGGGCCGTGCAGAACTTCAATGCTCTCAATATCCGAAGCGAGGAACTGGCCGAAATCGAAAGACCCGTTGGGACTGCTCGGATCACTGACATCGATGCCGTCCACCAACACTTTGACGTGATTTGAATCCGTTCCGCGCATGAATATGGACGTCTGCGCGCCCGGACCGCCCGATTGAACGAGGTTCAGGCCAGGAACGTCGCGGAGCGCGTCGGGAAGGGTCTGATCCTGCCGGGCGGCGATGTCTGCGGCCGTGATGACAGTCACGCTGCTGGCAATTTCGGATTCCGGTGTGGGAACACGCGTGGCCGTAACGACAAGGGTCTCGGACGAGGCATCGTCTCCGGCGCGAGCCGAAGCGGGCCCCGCGGTCAGAGCTATCAGTTCCGTTGCAAGCAATAGCGATCTGCGCATGACATTCTCCTGGTTTGAACCAGGAGCCGCCACGCGAATGCGCACGGTCTTTTGCTTGGCAGATATGCAACCGGGCCCCCGCGACAACGACTCCACCAATGTCGTCGCGGCGGATTGCCCCGCGTCTCCGGTTCACCCCGACCGGAAACTGGACGACACGCGGGGCAGGTCTCCTGGCTCTCGGGTCCCGGCTTTCGTCCGCCTTCCCAAGGCAGGTTGCCTCAGTGGCGTCTGGACGATCGCTCGCCGATCACAGTTGCGGGGGCAGCCGCGGCGTTCCACCGCGTTCCCTTAAATCCCTTGCGGGAACCTCGCGCTGATTTGAACGCTAAAGCTGTTGCGTGAGCAGGGTCAACCATAAAACGATAGGGCGAGGGAGGAGTATCGGTCGTCTGGCGGGTCCAAGCTATTGATAATGCCGCAAGCTGCATATGTGCTGCTCGAACCGGAGACCGTAAATTCGCGATGCATCAGGTGGAACGATTCGCCGCAGAAGCAACACTCCCGATCAAACCGGGCCGGGCGCGGGCGCGTCCGGGATTGCTTCTGAAATGCTATCTGCCTGAATTTTCACGCTTCTTCGGGTTGTCTCGACCGCACGGACCGCCTTCGGGTCCGGATCGCGGGCCGGACTGCTTCGGCGACCATGATCGCCTTGCGATCGAGACGATTTCGCCTTTTTACCTACTGAAACCCTAGACCGGGCTACAGGCGATGGTTACGATATATCAAATGAAGCAGACCGAATGCGCTGCGGTTTCGGCGCAGGGGACGGGGGAACGCGTGAGCCCATTCCGCTATAACCGTGCCCGGCGTGTTCGCGCCGGGCTTCGTTTTATGTGGTCCGATTGACGCCATGGAACAGCCAGCACACGACCTTCGGCCTTACGGCACAGCATCCCGGGCGACCCCGCAGCGTACCGTCGCCATTGTGCTGGTGGCGCTCGTCCATTTGGGGGCAATCTATGCGCTTGCGACGGGGTTGGCGCAGAATCTCTACAAAAAAACGGTGCAGGAGTTTAAGGCGGAAGTCATTCCGCCGAAACAGGAGGTGGTGAAGCCGCCGCCGCCGCCGCCGCCTCAGTTGCAGAAGCCGCCGCCGCCCTTTGTGCCGCCGCCGGATATCGTTATTCAGTCGGAAGCGGCCCCCACCAACACGATCACCGTCCAGTCGAAGGTTTCGACGCCGCCGCCGCCGCCGGCTCCTCCCCAAAAGGTGGCGCCGCCGAGCATATCGTCTCCCGTTCTTGAAGCGGGCGGCGCCGGCAAATGCCAGTCTTCATACTATCCGCCCATCGCGATTCGTCTCAATCAAACCGGCACGACGACGGTGTCGGTGCATGTCGGGGCCGATGGATCGGTGCAAAATGTGACACTTGTGAACTCAAGCGGCCACGACTCTCTGGACCAGGCGGCTATTAAGTGCATCACGGGCGCCTGGCACTACAAGCCTGCAATGCAGAGCGGTCAGCCTGTCGCCCAATCAAAAGATTACGCGATAGTGTGGCGGATTCAGTGATGTTGTCGGAAACCCAAAGGCGCATCCAAATTTTTACCTACGGAGTAACAAGCACATGATTATGAAGCATCTGGCGATTGCAGCCGCTCTCGTCTTCCTGTCCGGCGCGACCGCCGGCGAGGTCCTTGCCCAGCAACCGCCGCCCGCCCCTGCTGCGCAAACCCCTCCACCGTCAGGTGCTCCCGCGGGATCCATGAGCGCGCCGGGTCAAAACGCAACGCCGGGACAGGCGGCACCCGAAACCCCTGCCGCAACCGCGCCAGCCGCGCCCGCCCCCGGCAAACCGGCGGTCAATGCTGCACCGGCGGAGAATCCCTATGGTATGGGTGCCTTCTGGGAGAAGAGCGATTGGGTCCTGAAGACAGTGCTCGCGATCCTGACAGTGATGTCGGTAGGGACCTGGTACATCTTCTTTACAAAATTCTGGGACCAGTCGCGCGTTCTCAATCAGGGACGGATCGTTGATCGCCGCTTCTGGAGCTCCGCCAATCTGAACGAAGGCATCGACAAGCTGCCGAAGAACAGCCTGTTCCGCTCGGTTGCCGAAAGCGGCGTGCGCGCGGCTTCCGGACAGGGAACCGGTCTGGTCAATCTCAACGACTGGATCTCGATGTCCCTCAATCGACAGCTTGAGGAAGCGAACGGTCGCATGCAGGGTGGCGTCGCGTTTCTCGCCTCGGTGGGTTCGACGGCGCCGTTCGTAGGTCTGTTTGGAACGGTGTGGGGCATTCTGAATGCGCTCATTGCCATCGGCGTCGCCGGTCAGGCTTCGATCGACAAGGTCGCCGGTCCGGTCGGGCAGGCACTGATCGCGACAGCGCTCGGTCTCGCCGTCGCGGTTCCAGCAGTGCTTTGCTACAATTATCTCGTCCGCCGCAACAAGGTGATCAATGAGAAGCTCCGTGGCTTCGCCAGCGATCTACAGACCTACCTGATCACCAACAAGAAATAGGCGTTTGCGCGCGTTCGCGGAAGGATGGTTCGCATGGCAATGATGGTTCATTCCGCCGATTCGGAAGACGCTGAGCTGAACACGACGATCAACACCACGCCCCTCGTGGACGTGATGCTGGTCCTGCTCATCATCTTCCTGATCACGGTTCCGGTCGTGCTCAAGCAGGTGCCGGTCGAACTGCCGAACGCCAGCAACATCCCCACCCAGACCAAGCCCGAGAACATCGTCATCGCCGTGAACACGGACGGAGACGTATTCTGGAACAATGCACCGGTTGACATAAGCGATCTCAGAGCGCGTTTCGGCGCCGCACTGCTGACGGCCCAATCCGGCGGCCGGGCGCTGCCGGAGGTTCATATCCGCGGCGACAAGGCTACCCGTTTCGAAGCGATCGGACGCGTGATTCTCGCGGCCCAACAGGCTGGCGTGCCCAAAGTCGCCTTCATCCTCGAGCCGCGAAACGACTCGCCAGACTGACCGCACTTTAAGGATATTCGCACATGGCTATGAATGTCGGACCGAGCAGTGGCGACAATGAAGTGATGGTGGAGATGAACACCACTCCCCTTATCGACGTTATGCTGGTTCTGCTGGTCATGCTGATCATTACGATTCCGATCCAGACGCACGCGGTAAAGCTCAACATGCCGAATCCCAATGCGCCTCCACCGACAAACCAGCCCACCATCCATACGCTGGTCGTGGATTTCGACGGCTCCATCACGTGGGACAACACGCCGGTTCCGACTTTGGCGGCGCTGGACACGGATTTCACGGAAGTGGCCAACCAGCCCGACCAGGACGAAATTCACCTGCAGCCCAACCGGCTCGCCAAGTATGACACAATCGCCAAAATCCTGGCCGATGCGCAGAAGATCGGGGTGAAGAAAATTGGATTTTCCGGCGAAGAACAATATATGCATTGACGTGAGGGGCGACCGCCGGGGACGGAACATGCGGTCGCATGCGCCTGAGACCCGCGTCTGAAAACTACGGAAGAGGTCTCGCATGGTTTCGAAGAAATTGCGCGCCGCGGTAGCGGCTTTGGTGTTGAGCGCCGCCGCTGCGGCAGCGGTGCTGGCGTCGACGGCGACGGCAGAAGCCGCCGCTCGTCCGCAGGTTGGAAACCCGCTGAAGCAGGCGATTGCCTTGGCCAATTCCGGCAACACGAGCGCGGCAGAAGCAAAGCTCAGGGACGCCGAGTCGGTCGGCGGCCTGACGGCGGGCGACAACCAGGCGATTGCACAGGTGAAAGCCTTTGTTGCCGCGAAGAACGGCAACTCCTCGACCGGCGCCAAGGCCAAGTTTGCCAACGACTATAACGCCGGGCGCTACAGCGCCGTGGTCGGCGACGATGTTCAATTGCTGCGGAAATACGGGGCATACGACTACGAATCGCAAGTCGTTGTGGCGCAGGCGTATTACCAGATGGGCCGCTGCGAACAGGCCATTCCCATGCTGCGCGATCTGTCTTCGGGCAGTCGCGCGTCGGAAGCCGTTCTGTCGGTTATGTACAGCGCGGCGTATAAATGCGGCGACAACGAGGCAATGCGTTCCGCGCTCGAACGGCTCGTTCAATCCTACAACAAGCCGCAATACTGGTCCGATCTGCTGCAGGCGGCCGAAGGCGCAAAGGGTTTGAAGGACCATCAGCTGCTCGACATTTATCGCCTGCGTGTTTTGACGAACTCGCTGAAAACAGCGGATGATTACGAGACCAGCGCCGAGCTGGCCATCGAATTCCATTCTGCAGCCGAGGCGCAGAACATCGTGCAGAAGGGCCTGGACGCCAAAGTGCTGTCCGGCGCCCGCGATATGCGGCTTCTCGACACCGCGAAGGCTCAGGCAGCGGCGGATACCGCGGCGTTGCCAAAGACGATTGCCGCGGCGAATGTCGCCAAAACCGGCGATGCGGAGGTAAGCCTGGGCGAGACCTATTGGGGCATGGGCCGTTACCAGGATGCAATCAACGCGATTCAGGCGGCCCTCAAAAAGGGTGTCACAGACAGAGACGATGCCGAAGTGAGACTCGGGACGGCTTATTTCGGCGCCGGACAGAAGCCCGCGGCCCTCTCCGCGTTCGGCGCCGTGTCCAGGAACAATGCCAACGAGGCTCTAATCGCACATATCTGGACCCTGTATGCGCACACGCATTGAACACCGCAGGCGTCGTCGCAGACTTTTGGCTTCCCGCGCTGCGTTGCCCGCGCTATAGGGTGAATCCCTTCGATCGGCGGGCGCGTAGCTCAGCGGGAGAGCACTACGTTGACATCGTAGGGGTCACAGGTTCGATCCCTGTCGCGCCCACCACCTTTTGCACCGGTTGCCGCGTCTGTGCATCCCGGCGACCGTGCCAGGGTCTGCCACTACCTCAGGCGGCGATCATCCGTTCCACTTCCTGGACGATTTCGCGCAGATGGAACGGCTTGGACAGAACTTTGGCCTGCCGGGGGGCGTGAGACGAGGGGTGTAGTGCGACGGCCGCGAACCCCGTGATGAACATGATCTTGAGTTCTGCGTCCATCTCCGCCGCCCGCTTGGCCAGTTCGATCCCGTCCATTCCGGGCATGACGATATCGGTCAGCAGCAGATCGAAACGAAAGCTCTTGAGGCATTCGTATGCTTCCGTACCGTCACCGAAATCTGTGACATCGTGGCCGGCCTTGACCAGGGCTTGCGCCAGAAACCGGCGTAGCGATTCGTCGTCTTCGGCCAGGAGAATTTGTGCCATGAGCCCTTCCCTGCGGGAACTATATCAGAAAACGGGTGGGGGGTATTGGAGATCGCAAGCGGCTCGCGATCCGCGGCTCCTGCCCGTGCATTGTGAGACTTTCGATTTTCCGAATTCCGCCGATACGCCCTCTTTGCTGTTGATCGCTTCGCCGTCTTGATGGTCCACTATGCGCGGGACTTGTGCGGAGGAACAGCCTGCTCGAACGTAGAGTGCACCACGCCGTCGCGCCCGCTGACGGGGACAAGCCGGATGTTCTCTTCGATATGCTGGCGGCCCGACCGTTTATTGTGCGCCAGCCGGATACCCAAACCGTGCCGTTTGTATTTGCGTCACCGCATTCCGGCCGGCTTTATCCGGCCCGCTTTCTGCGGCAAAGCCGACTTAGTCCATTGAACCTCAGACGCTCCGAAGATGCCTTTGTCGAGGAGCTCTTTTCGGCCGTCACTGAGATTGGGTCGCCCTTGATAGCGGCATGCTTTCCTCGCGCCTTTCTGGACGCCAATCGGGCGCCCGCGGAGATCGATCCTGCGATGTTCGACGGCGTGCTTGATGTCGCCGCCGATATTGTAAGTCCGCGCGTCAGCGCCGGGCTGGGGGTCATACCGCGTGTCGTTCAGGACGGGGCTGAAATCTACCGCGAGAAAATTCCCCCGAAAGAGGCAATGGAGCGTCTTGCAACGTTCTACCGACCCTATCACGCAGCACTCGCGCGCCTGGTGGATGCGTCGCGCGAGCGCTTTGGCGCAACGGTTCTGATCGACTGCCACTCCATGCCTTCGGCTGCGGCCGCGCCGGATATCATTCTTGGCGATCGCTACGGATTGTCTGCCGGCACACTCGTCACGCGTGCCGCCGAGCACGCCTTCGAAGCGCACGGTTTTCGTGTCGCGCGCAACATCCCATACGCAGGCGGATACACGACCCAGTTGCATGGTCGGCCCGCTCGCGGCGTGCATGCCCTACAAATCGAGATCAATCGCGCCTTATATCTGGACGAGGAGCGTATCGAACGGGGGCCGCACTTCGAAACGATTGCCGCTCGCCTGTCCTCTGCGTTGCGGGCTCTGGTCGATTATTGTGAGGTTCCGGGATGTTTTTCCGGCGTCGCTCACGCCGCGGAATAGACTTGAAAAAAAAGGCCCACTCCGGAGAGCGGCCAGGTTCAGGAAGGAAACATCACGCAGCGGCCAAAACGTCGGAGGAATACTCTACGTCAATGACGGAGACCGGGTTGAAAGCTGTACCGCCCTTGTTGAAAATGGAAGCGGACAACTGGAGATTCTCTGCTGGGCGGACCAACGCACGCGACGCTGCGACCTGTCCGTCGCCGCTTCGCACGAAATCGCGGTCAAGCTGCGCGCCTGAGGAGCTGTCCATGACGGCCGACCGGGGGTTTGCGGCTCAATCGGCCGTGCCTGCGCAAATGCCGCCTCGCAGGCTGCTGATCCTGACAGATGCCTGGGCGCCGCAGGTCAACGGGGTCGTGCGCACGCTGGAAACCCTGGGAAGAGACCTGGCGTCGATGGGTCATGAAGTGTGCTACGGCACGCCGCAGGGGCGTTTTACGATTCCGCTTCCGACCTACCGGGAAATCCGGTTGGCCGTTTTTCCCCGCCGCGGCCTTGAACGGATGATTGCGGAATTCGCGCCGGACGCAATTCATATCGCGACCGAAGGCACCATTGGCTTGAGCGCGCGCGCGATTTGTCTCAGGAGGAAAATTCCGTTCACCACGTCCTTCCACACACGATTTCCCGAATATGTGAATGCGCGATTCCCGTTTATTCCCAGAAACGCGGTCTATCGCCTTCTGCGATGGTTTCATGGCCCGGCGACGGCGATGATGGTGGCAACGCCCTCGCTCAAACAGGAGCTGGAGGCCCACGGCTTCCGCAATGTGCGGATCTGGTCGCGCGGAGTGGACGTTGAGGCGTTCAAGCCTGCTGCCGACTGTCAGCTGCCTTACGCTCGACCTATCTGGCTTTATGTGGGGCGGGTGGCTGTCGAAAAGAACATCGAGGCATTCCTTGCCCTCGACCTGCCGGGTACCAAAGTCGTGATCGGAGAAGGTCCGGCGCGGGCGGCCCTTGAGAAAGAGTACCCCGAAGCCCGTTTTCTGGGGCCCAAGCTAGGTGAGGATCTCGTAAGGCACTATGCTTCCAGCGATGTCTTCGTATTTCCCAGCCGAACGGATACGTTTGGCTTGGTGATGCTTGAGGCTTTGGCCTGCGGCGTACCGGTCGCGGCGTTTCCCGTCCAGGGACTCCGCGATGTGATCGGCGATGCACCCGTTGCGGCACTCGACGATAATCTGAAAGCGGCCTGTCTGCGCGCGCTGGCGATCCCGCGCGAGACCTGCAGGGCTTTCGCGCTTGGCCGCTCATGGCGCGCATGCACGGAACAGTTCCTGTCCAATCTCCCGGCGATGCAACCCGCCGCCGACCGATCCCATTTACCCCTCGAGACGACAAACGACTTGCAGCGTGCACGCGAATAACCGATTGGCGTCCGAGGCGTTTTTTGTCCCAGGCAGCCCAGGAATGGGTGCACTTACCGCCGCCCGTGCTAGTTTCCGCGCCGCTTTGTCCGTCCCGGTTTTTCCATGACCTATGACCAGCCGCCCGACCGCGGTTCCAGGTTCGCGCCGGCGGAATATCTGTTCCTTGCCCTCGTCATGCTCGGCTGGGCTGTCATGGTGGTTCATGCCGGAAAGGCCCAGTCGTGGGACTTTCGCAACTACCATTGGTACATTCCCTACGCGTTCCTGAATGGACGGCTGGGTTTGGACGTGGCGGTCGCGCATCAGGCGACCTATTACAACCCATTTCTCGACTTACCGTTCTACCTACTTGCGACTCACACCCAGGCATGGTTCGCGCTCGGTGTCCTGGGCGCGGTGCAGGGCTCGAACATCGTACCGCTCTACGCCATTGCCCGTTCGCTGCTCGTTGTTCCGCACAGAAGGCTCGCTGCAGCAATCCTCGCGTGCGTCTGCATGACTGGGAGCCTCACCATCCGTCTCGCCGGCACGACCTACTACGACAACGTGATGAGCGTTTTCGTGTTGACCGCGCTTGCACTGATCGTCACGCAACGCGATTGCCTGCGAGAGGGATCGCTTGCCGAAGGTGCGTGGATAGCCGGCCTGGCAGGACTCCTTGTCGGCAGCGCCGTCGGTCTGAAACTGCCGGAGGCGCCTTTTGCTCTCGGCTTTGCGGCGGTTTTGCTCGTTCTGCCCGGCGACTCTTCCCACCGCACGGTGCGGTTCCTCGCGGGCGCTGCCGGCGGTGCGGCAGGCGTTGCATTATTCGCCGCCTGGTGGATGGTGCTGATAGCGCACCTGACGGGCAATCCGCTTTTTCCCTATTTCAACGAATATTTCAATTCGCCCCTGGCGTTGCACGCCTCGTACCGCGACATGCGGTTCCTTCCCAATCGTTTGGACGTCCAGTTGCTGTTTCCGCTGCTGTTCTCCATCGATTGGCGTGTGGCCGACGATCTTCCCTTTCAGGACATCCGCGTCGGCGTCGCCTATGTCGTTATTGTCGTCACGCTGCTTCTGATGGCATTCGCGCGGCGGCCCGCCAAACCCCTTGTCGATTCCACTGCGGCAGCGGCGCTCTTTGCCTTCGGCGCAGTCTCGTATCTGGCGTGGCTGAAGATTTTTGCCATCTATCGCTATATTCTCCTGCTCGAAATGCTGGCTCCGATCCTCATCGTCGCGGCCGTCGCACGATGGCCGCTCGCCCGCAGAACGCGTCTGGTGGTATCTGCCGTTCTGCTGTTGCTGGCCCTGGGGACCATGAAGGCCAGTCTTTCCGGCCGCATGCCGGCTACCGATCCCTACATCCAGGTCTCCGTCCCTGCGATCCAGCGTCCGGAGCAAACGATGATCCTTATGACGGGCGAAGCGCCGATGGGATACCTCGCCCCGTCGCTGCCGCAAAAAATTCCCCTGTTGCGCATCGACGGCTGGCTGATTCAGCCGCAGGACGGCTCCAGGCTCACGATGCAGACGCTTAGGCGCGTGAACGCGTTCAAGGGCGATCTGTATGTGATTTTCGACGCCTTCGAAGCCGCACGCAATCGCAACGCGCTCAAGCTCTATGGGCTTGCCATCGACCAGCCGAAATGTCGAGATATGCTTACGAATCTCGGCGGACCCTATCGAATCTGCCCGCTCCTCCGTACACAGAGCTCATCGGCATGAATGAAATCGCGCGAATTGCTGTCCTGATACCCTGCTACAACGAGGAAGCGGCCATAGCCAAAGTGGTGCAGGATTTTCGCGCTGCGCTGCCGATGGCGGATATCTACGTCTACGACAACAACTCGAAAGACGGGACTGCCGCGCGCGCGAAACAGGCCGGGGCGATTGTCCGTCAGGAAATGAACCGCGGCAAGGGGAGTGTGGTACGCCGCATGTTCGCCGACATCGAAGCAGACATCTATGTGCTGGTTGACGGTGACGATACCTACGATGCGTCCTTTGCACCCCTGTTGGTAAGGGCGCTGATCGACCAGGGCCTGGATCTCGTTTCGGGCCGGCGAATCGCCGTGGCGGACGCGGCCTATCGTGCCGGGCACCGTCTTGGAAACAGGATGCTTACGGGACTAACCGCTGCGATGTTTCGCGTCAAGCTGGCAGATCTGCTCACCGGCTATCGGGTGCTGTCGCGGCGGTTTGTCAAGTCGTTTCCGTTTACCGCCGAAGGCTTCGGGATCGAGACCGAATTGACCGTGCATGCGGTCAGGCTGCTCATGCCGATGGTGGAGATCGATACATGTTACAAGGAGCGCCCCGCAGGCTCCGTTAGCAAGCTCAATACGTGGCGCGACGGATTTCGCATCCTTCTTACGATTCTGGCACTGGTGCGCGAAGAACGGCCTTTCATATTCTTCACCACGCTGTTTGTGGTCCTTGCGGCTTTCTCCCTTCTGATCGGCACGCCCGTTGTCCTCGAATATCTCAGGACCGGATTGGTGCCGCGATTGCCGACCGCCGTTCTGGCGACAGGCCTCATGGTGCTCGCGTTCCTGTCTCTGGCCAGCGGGCTCATTCTCGACACGGTGACGCGCGGACGCTGGGAGTTCAAACGCGTCGCCTACCTCGCCATTTCCGGGCCGCACGGCCTGAAGCTGCCGCGAGACGCATGAGACGTTTTTTCAATTCGAGGTTCATGCGTTTTGCCTTCGTGGGGAGCGCCGGGTTTGTCGTCAACTGGCTGGTGTTGGCGGCCGTGCTTCACCTCGTGCATCTGGACAAATACAGCGGCTGGTTTGTCGCATTTTTGGTTGCCGTCACATTCACCTGGTGGGGCAATCGCATGCTCACCTTCCGCGAGTTCGCCGCGCGTCAGGGTCTGTTCGAGGAGTGGGCGACGTTCCTGATCGCGAACAGCGTCGGTGCAACAGCCAACTTCGCCGTGTACTGGGCGCTTGTCACATTCGCGTCCCGCCCCTTCGCGAATCCTCTCGTCGCCATTGCGGGCGGTACCCTGGTCGGGCTTTTTTTCAACTTTGCGGCTTCGCAACGCTTCGTCTTCCGGAAGCGATCAGCGAAGCCGCGCTAGTTCGTCGAGGACGCCCGTGCCGGCGGGTGTGTCGAGCTCGATACGCGTGGTTTCGGTCAGACGCACTAGCATCATATAGTAACCGGTGGTGAGGATCACCTCCACGGTCTCCTGCGGCGAGAATTGCGCGGCCATGGCCCTGACCGATTCTTCGCTGGCGCGGACGTTTTCGACCACTTCCCTCACAAAGCCAAGCAAGAGCTTTTCGCGCGCGTTGAACGCCGCATCGTCGATGTTGCCGGCTTCCAATGCGGCGATCTGGTTTCGGGTACAACCCACGCCTTCCGCTATCGCGACATGCTGAACCCACATATAGTTTCCCGCTTCCAGATGAGCGGCCCACAGAATGACGAGCTCGCGCAGCGAAGGCTTGAGTTTTTGGCGCGAAAGAATGGCACCGCTCAGACGCAGCGCCGGCACGAAACATGTTGCCGCGTTGGCCCACATCCGGAAGATGTTGAGCTTGCGTGGCAGCCGCGCCATGGCGTCGCGCACATCTTCCGGGGAGGAGGCAATGTCGGCATAGGGCAACAGGGCCACGATTGTCTCCCCGGCAAATCCGCAATTCGAAAGATGAACGAAGATGCCGCAACCCTGCAACAGCTAAATGGACAATCCGCCGACAAGGCGCGGTTCAGAGCAATGGATCGTCAGACCCGGCGCCAGGGGATTCAAGGGTCACGGATTTCACAATTGCGAAGAGCGGCATGCCCGCCGCGATGTTCAGGCGAACCAGCGAGGCTCGCGTGATGCGTGCGATCAGCCTGATGCCTCCGCAGGCAAGCTGAACATCGGCATACACGCCACCGTCCGAGCGAATCCCGGTCGCAGTCGCATCCAGCACGTTGTTGGCGCTGATTGCGGCCGGCCGTTCGCGGGCAAGCATGATATCTTCGGCACGAATGCGCACGCGCAAGGGAGCCCCGACGCGCCGTTCGATACGCGGAACCACCAGTTCGCCACCGTCGAAACCCAGAAGGGTCAGCCCGTCCTCTCCGCGCTGCTCCAGGACACAGACAGGAATTGTCGCGCCGTAGGCGGCAACGCCGGTCAGCGAGGAAAATTCCAGGCTCGACAGGAGATCGAAGACGGATTCCTGGCTCGTCACGCGGCCGGACTTCAGGACCACCACCTGGTCGGCAAGTCGGGAAAGTTCCTCGACGGAATGCGTCACGTAGAACATCGGGATTCGTGCCTGATCCCGAAGCCGCTCGAGATAGGGAATAATTTCTTCGCGGCGGCGCGCATCGAGCGACGCAAGAGGCTCGTCGAGCAGGAGCAGCGTTGGATTCGCCAGCAAGGCGCGGCCCAGTGCTACGCGATTGCGCTCGCCGCCGGAAAGCCTGGCGGGCTTACGGCTGAGAAGCGACTCCAGACCCAGGAGCGCAAGAATATCTCCAAAGGAAACCGCGTCCGAACGGCCTGTGCGCCGCCAACCGAAGTAGAGATTGTCCCGCACGCTCATGTGGGGAAACAACCGCGTGTCCTGAAAGACATAGCCGATCCGGCGTTCTCGCGCGGGCACGAAAATGCCGCGTTCGGTGTCGAGTACGACGCGTTCGTCGATCACGATGCGTCCTTCGCACGGCCTGAAAAGACCGGACAGCGCATTGATGGTTGTCGTCTTGCCGGAACCCGACGGTCCGAAGAGCGCCGTTATGCCCCGTTCTTCGATGCGAAAGGACACATCGAGCGCGAAGGCTCCGAATCGATGGCGCAGATGTGCTTCGATGCTCACCCGAGAACGAACGCGCGCGCGCGGCGCTCTGCCAGCTGCGCGAGCATGATCCCCGCCAGCGCGAGCAAAATGGAGAGGCCCGCAAGTCTTGCGGCTTCGACTTCGCCGCCCGGCTGCTGCAACGCGCCGTAAATCGCGAGTGGAAGTGTTTGGGTTTCGCCGGGGATGTTGGAGACAAAGGTGATGATGGCGCCGAACTCGCCGAGCGCAGCGGAGAATGCCGTAATCGCGCCGGCAATGATGCCTGGAAGAGCAAGCGGCAAGATGACATTGCAAAAACGGTCGAATGCGCGCGCGCCCAACGTCTCGGCAGCTTCGAGGAGCCCGGCATCGATCGCTTCCAGGGAAAGGCGGATGGCTCGAAACTGAAAGGGAAAGGTGATCAGTCCGGCCGCAAGCGCTGCTCCCTTCCAGTTAAAGGCCAGCCTCAACCCCAGATGATGCAACAACCAGCCGCCCAGCGGCTCGTGGGAGCCAAAGGTGATCAGGAGCAGATACCCGACGACGACCGGCGGCAGAACAAGCGGCAGGCTGAGAATTCCCTCCGCGATTGCCCTGCCGCGGAATCGCCGGCGCGCCAGCAGCAGGGCGCAGGCCAGCGCGGCCGGCAGCGCACAGAAGACGCCGGTAAGAGAGACCTCAATGCTCAGGAAAAGTGCCTGACTTTCGGCCGCTGTCAGCATGAAGCGATCAAGGTGCAGAAAAGCCATAGCGCCGAAATACAGCAAGCGCGTCGGAGCCGGTCAGATACCGGTAATAGGCGAGCACAACCGCGGACGCCTGCCCCTTTACCAGCGCAAACGGGTAAACGATAGGGGAATGGCTGGAGTCCGGGAACACGCCGACACTCTTCACCCGGTCGCTGATGCGCGCATCCGTGGCATACACGATACCAAGCGGCGCCTCGCCGCGTTCGACAAGCGTGAGTGCGCCGCGCACATCCTCGGCGCGCGCGAGATGTGGCGTTACCAGCTGCCAGACACCCAGATTTTGCAACGCCTCCCGGGCATAAATGCCGGCCGGCACGTGATCCGGATCGCCGACGGACAGCCGGCCATCCGGACCAAGCAGCTTGAGCCAATCGATGCGTGCGTCGATGGCACGCGGAGCAATGCGGGACTCTTTCGGCGCAATCAGCACAAGCTGATTGCCCAACACGTTCCGGCGCGACGCGGAATCGATCAGATTCTTTCGCGCGAGATAATCCATCCACATCGCGTCCGCCGAGAGAAAGACCTGCGCCGGCGCCCCCGCTTCGATCTGACGGGCAAGCGTGGAGGAAGAGGCAAAAGAATGCTTGACGACGACGCCCGTCCGTCTGCCGTAAGCGGCATCGACATCCTGCAGCGCATTGGTGAGGCTGGCCGCCGCGAAGACCGTGATTTCGTCCTGTGCCGCACCCGTCACGGGAACGCTTAGCACCGCCAGGCAGGCCACAAATAGAGCGGTCAACGCCCACATGCCGGTTCCCTCCCGATTTCGCCCTCGTCTGCATACCACGGACGGAGCAATTCCGACACATCGGCAAGACCCAAGCCAACCCATAGCGCGGGCGCGCAACGTCCCCTAACCTCTGCATGGGACGGCGAAGGGGACAGGCATGAATTTCATAACGCGCAGAAAATCGATCGATACGCTTGCGGAGGGTCACAGCCGCCTCAAGCCGACCTTGAGCTGGCCGCATCTCGTCGCCCTGGGCGTGGGCGCGATTGTGGGAACCGGTATCTACACGCTGACGGGGATCGGCGCCGGGCTGGCGGGTCCGGCCGTCATCCTGTCCTTTGGGCTTTGCGGCGTCATTTGTGCGTGTGCCGCCCTTTGCTACGCGGAAATGTCGACCATGATGCCGGTAGCGGGAAGCGCCTACACCTACAGCTATGCCGTGCTCGGTGAGTTGCTCGCCTGGATCGTGGGCTGGAGCCTGGTGCTGGAATATACGGTCGCGGCCAGCGCGGTTGCGGTGGGGTGGTCCGCGCATGTGGCGGAATTCATTCATGCCGCGCACTGGGCCTTCCCGGCCGCCCTGCTGCAGGGCGCCGAAGCAGGCGGCATCGTCAATTTGCCGGCCGTCATCATCGCTGCCGCCGTCACGCTGCTGCTGGTCGCGGGGACGCGCGAAAGCGCAACCGTCAATATCGTCCTGGTGATCGTCAAATTGAGCGCGCTTGTTGCCTTTGTCGCGTTTACGCTCCCGAGCTTCGATGCCGCCCGTTTTCATCCGTTTGCGCCTTATGGCTACGGCTCGCACCTCGATGGCGACGGCGCCACGCGTGGCGTTCTCGCGGCGGCGGCCCTCATCTTCTTTGCCTTTTACGGCTTCGATGCGGTTTCGACGGCCGCCGAAGAGACCAAAAACCCGGCGCGCAATCTGACGATCGGAATCATGGGCTCGATGATTCTGTGTACCGTCATTTACATTGCCGTGGCAGGAGCTGCCCTGGGTGCGGCGTCCTATCTCGATATTGCCCGAAGCGGCGCACCGCTGGTGCATGTCCTGGAACTGGTGCGGCACCCCTTTACGGCCCAGCTTGTCGCGGGCGCCGCCATCGTGGCGCTGCCAACCGTCATTCTCGTTCTGATGTACGGCCAGAGCCGCATATTTTTCGTAATGGCGCGCGACGGCTTGCTGCCGTTTTCGCAAACGCTGTCGCGGGTCAGCGACCGGACCGGAACTCCGGTTCTGATGACGGTCTGCACGGGAATTGTCGTCATGGTGCTCGCCTCGACCCTCAAGCTCGATCAGATCGCGCTGCTGGCGAATGCCGGGACCTTATGCGCCTTCATCGCGGTTGCGCTTTGCCTGCTGGTCTTGCGGCGGCGCGATCCGGATCGCCCGCGGGTTTTTCGCGTGCCGATGGCCTGGATCGTGGCGCCGTTCTGCATTGCAGGCTGTGGCTATTTGTTTGCGATCGGCCTGCCGCGGTTTACCCAGTGGTGGTTCGTCCTGTGGAACGGCGCCGGGCTTGTCGTCTATTTTTTGTATGGCGCCCGGCAAAGCCGGCTGGCCCGCCAGGGCGCGTCCTGACCGTTCGGGTTACTCGCGATAGTATTCGCGATACCAGGCGATGAAGCGGGGAATGCCAATTGCGATCGGCGTCGTGGGTTCGAAACCCAAAACGCGCCGGCTGCTCTCGATGTCGGCATAGGTCGCCGGGACATCGCCGGGGTGCATCGGCTCCAGTTGCAGCTCGGCCTTCTTGCCGAGCGCATTTTCAATGATGGCGATGAAGTCGGTGAGTTTTTCGCTGCGATGATTGCCGAGATTGTAAACCGCGTGCGGCGGAATTCCCGACGGCGGCCGATCGAGGGTGCGCACAACGCCGGCGACGATATCGTCGACATAGGTAAAATCCCGCCACATCTTGCCATGGTTGAAGACATGGATCGGCTCGCCCTTCAGGATCGCGCGGGTAAAAATGAATGCCGCCATGTCCGGCCGTCCCCACGGCCCGTAGACCGTGAAAAAACGCAAGCCCGTGGCGGGAATTTTGTACAGATGGGCGTAGGTATGGCCGATGAGTTCGTCGGCGCGTTTGGTGGCGGCATAGAGCGAATTCGGCTGTTCGACGGGATCGTTCACCGAGAAAGGCAGCTTCGTATTGCCGCCATAGACGCTTGACGAGCTC
>Ga0208849_1001051_pt1 | contig 21281 bp, 24 predicted proteins | sample NGESurdeep072012_10_FD_184470 | JGI IMG/M metagenome (GOLD analysis project Ga0208849, IMG submission 184470) | Arctic peat soil microbial communities from Barrow, Alaska - NGEE Surface sample 53-3 deep-072012 (SPAdes) | ecosystem: Environmental > Terrestrial > Soil > Wetlands > Peat ... | reverse complement strand
CGCCGGCGCTCTGCCACCGCCGCACCAGGAGCTCCGCATCTCGCTTCGACGCGCCATAGGCCGAGAGAGGCTCCGCCAACGGGCTCGCAGGGGTGATCACCGGCTCGTCGGTGGGCAGATGCACGGTGATGGTCGAGGTGTAGACCACCGGGTCCGAACCGGCCTCCAGCGCGGCCGAGATGACGGTGCGCACGCCGTCCATGTTGGCGGTGGTCTTGGGCCCGGTGCCTCCTTCCACGCCCACCTCGCCCGCGGCGTGAATGACGGCGTCGCACCCCTTCACCGCGGCCGCCACGGCCACGGGGTCGGTCATGTCCCCCCGCACCACCGACACGTCGACCCCGTGAGGCTCGAGCGCCCGTGCCACGCGCTCGGGGTCGCGCACCATGATGCGGACGTCGTGGCCGTCGCGCCGGAGCGCGGCCACGGCGTGGGACCCGACGAACCCGGTCGCCCCGGTCACGAGCACCACCATCGTCGACCACCTTCCTGGGCGCAGCGGCAGCTGGTTGCCATGGCCCACTCGGCATTGCGGCGCGGCGGGCGCAACCAGGGGCATGATGGTAGCGATGGCCAGGTCGCCTGTCTTGGAGCCGGAGTCCCGATGGGCCCGCTGGATGCGGCACAACCGACGGGCGGCGTCGATCACGCTCGGGATCGGGATCGGCCTCGTGTGGGGGCTCACCACGGGTGTCGGATTCGCGGTGCTGATCGGCGCCGGGGTCATGGGGACGTGGGAGGTGTTCGTGCCCGGCGGTCTCGTCGTGGGCTCGGTCGTGGGTGTCGCCATCTGCAGAGGAGCCAGGTCCGTCACCTGGTCGGGTTCCCGGATCCGGTAGGCGGGTTCGACGCGGGGATGTCGACGACGTAGAGGGGGAGCTCCCTCCCCGCCATGGAGTGTGACGGGGTGGTGCCGGACGGGGTGGCGCCCATGTGCTCGTAGAAGGCGGCGGCGAAAGGATCGGCCTCGATCCGGATTCGCCGGACAGCGGCCTCGTGGGCGACGCCTACGGCGTCGTCGAACAAGAGACGACCGATGCCGGTCCCGATGACGGCCGGCTCCACGAACAGAGCCGACAACTCCGCCTCATCGGGGCCCGTGCCGAGAAGACCGTAGAAGCCGAGGATGCGACCCGTCCCCGCCTGCACGGCCACGGTCAACTGCCGCCCCTCGACGTCTTGGGGTCGCACGGTCAATTCCTCACGACATGCCTCGATGAAGGTCTCGTCGTAACCCCAGTGCGCCTTCGACCGCAGCGCCAGCTCGCTGAGCACCTCGACCTCGGCGGTGAGGGCCCGGCGCACAACCACGCGCTGCTCCCCGACGGTGGGATCCCCGACCGTGTGCAATGGGCCCGGCGTGGTTCAGCCGGGCCCGTACGCGGCCCGGGCGGGGCCGAGGTCGAAGTACTCGCGCCACGCTTTGATGCGACCATCTTCGATCTCGAAGACCCCGCAGATAGGAAGGACGACGGAGGTCCGGTTGAGGGTGATGTGATCGGTCCGTTCGTTCATCACGACGTGGCCCGACGCCACCTGGTGGCGGATCTCCAAGCGCCCGGGCGGCACGTCGGCGAATTTGGTGACGAACTCCCGGATCGCTGCCTTGCCCACGATGGGCGTGAGCGGGATGCTGTGGTACACGGCGTCGTCGGTGAAGCAGTCCAGGATGTACGACGTGTCGCGCCGTTCCCAAGCGGCCAGGAATCCCCGGATCATGGCGTCGTTGGACGCTGCCGGTGTGCCCTCGGTCATGACCGCCTCCTCCGCCGCGTGGTGTCGCCGTTGCGAAAGCATCGTCCCGGTGCAACCTACAGTCAGCCCGGATTCTCGCCCCGGGTCGTGGTTGCGCCCGCATCGAGCCGGGTACGCTCACCTGCCGTGAGCTCCCCCGAGATGCCCAACCTTGACATCCCCGACGAGGTCCTCACCGCCGTCCCCGAGTACGGGGCCGACCAGGGGGCCGTGGTCATCGTGGACTTCCAGGGCGTCGTCCTGGGGTTGAACAAGCCGGCCGAGGAGCTGTTCAAGATGGAGAGCGCGGACATCGCCGGCGAGTTCGTGGAGATGCTCGTGCCCACCAAGAAGCGCTGGGGGCACCAGGCGTACCGCCGGGGTTATCTGGTCGAGCCCAGGGACCGCGAGATGGACCCCGGCCTCTACCCCGAGGCCGAGACCTCAGAGGGCGAGATCGTCGCCATCACGGGGCGGCTCCAGCCGGTGATGGTGGACGGGAAGCTCTTCGTGGCGGCCCACATGGCACGCGACGACTCGCCCCGCCCCACGGACTGACCGGCTCCACCCCAGCTCAACCGCGGTCTCGGCAGCAGTCTCGACGCCCCGGCCGGGGCGACTCCCCTGGCGCCGGCCGGTCCGATCGGGAATCCCGGTACCCTCCCCCGTGTTGTTGCTAGTGCAAGGATTCCGGAGGTGCCCGCACGGGGCATGACCGGGGCGGGAGAGGGATCGGAAAGACCATGACCGAGCTGAACCAGACACTGCCACTGCTACCCCTGACCTCGGGCGTCGTGCTCCCGGGCATGGTGTTCACCATGGCCCTCGAGACCGACGAGGCCAAGACCGCCGCCGAGGCGGCGGGCTCGGTGGGCGGCGAGCTCGTCCTCGTGCCCCACATCGACGGGCGCTACGCCTCGGTGGGGGTGATCTCGAAGATCCTCGAGACGGGCGAGCTGCCCGGGGGACCGGTCGCCGTGGTGGTGAGCGGCCTGCGCCGGGCCACCATCGGCACCGCCGTGCCCGGCACGGGCCAGGCCCTGTGGGTCCAGGTCGAGCCCATCGTCGACGAGCCCGAGACACCCAGGGCGCTCGAGCTCGGGCGCGAGTACCGCGCTGTGCTCGAGAACATCCTCCTGACCCGCGGCGCACGTCGCATGGCGGAAGGCCTGCGCGACATCACCGACACCTCGCAGATCGCAGACCTGTCGGGCTATTCACCGGACCTGAGCCTGGCGCAAAAGGTCGAGGTGCTCGAGACCATCGACCTCGAAGCGCGCCTGCGCCTCGTGCTCGGTTGGGCCCGAGAGACCCTGGCCGACCTGACGCTGCGCGAGCAGATAAAGACCAACGTCGAAGAGGGGATGGAGAAGACCCAGCGCGAGTTCCTGTTGCGTCGTCAACTCGAGGCCATCCGCAAGGAGCTCAACGAGCTCGACGGCACCGCCGATGAGGGAAGCGTCGATGATTACCGATCCAAGTTGGAGGGGCGTGAGCTCCCCGACGCGGTGCGGACGGCGGTGTTGCGCGAAGTCGACAAGCTCGAGCGCACCAGTGAGCAGAGCCCCGAGCACGGGTGGATCCGGACGTGGCTCGACACCGTCTTCGAGGTGCCGTGGGGCGTGCAGTCCGACGACAACCTCGAGGTCAGCGAGGCGGCGGGGATCCTCGACGAGGACCACGACGGGCTCAACGACGTGAAGGAGCGCATCCTCGAGCATCTGGCCGTGCGCAAGCTGCGGAGCGAACGCGGGCTGGTCTCGACCGGTCCCCGTGGCTCGGGCGCCATCCTGGCGCTCGTGGGCCCTCCGGGCGTGGGCAAGACCTCGCTCGGCGAGTCGGTGGCGCGCGCCCTGGGACGCAAGTTCGTGCGGGTCGCCCTGGGGGGCGTGCGCGACGAGGCCGAGATCCGGGGCCACCGCCGCACCTACGTGGGCGCACAGCCCGGTCGCTTGGTCCGCGCCCTTCGTGAGGCGGGGACGATGAACCCCGTGATCGTGCTGGACGAGGTCGACAAGCTGGGTGCCGACTATCGGGGTGACCCCTCGTCGGCCCTCCTCGAAGTGCTCGACCCGGCCCAGAACCACACCTTCAGGGACCACTACCTCGAGGTGGAGCTCGACCTGTCCAAGGTCCTGTTCCTGGCGACCGCCAACGTGGCCGAGACCATCCCCGGGCCGCTGCTCGACCGCATGGAGGTCATCCGGCTCGACGGCTACACCGAGGACGAGAAGGTCACCATCGCCCGGCACCACCTGTTGCGACGTCAACTCGACCGCACCGGCCTTCGGGCCGATGAGGTGGAGGTGTCTGACGAGGCACTCCGGGTCATCTCCGCCGATTACACGCGCGAAGCCGGTGTCCGGAACCTCGAGCGCGAGATCGGACGGCTGCTGCGCAAGGTCGCCACGAAGTTGGCGTCCGGTGCGGTCTCCGCGCCGGTGGTGGTGGAGGCTGAGGACGTGCGGAGCTGGCTGGGTCGTGCGCGCTTCTTCTTCGAAGCCGCCGATCGGACCAGCGTTCCTGGTGTGGCGACAGGACTGGCCGTCACCGGCACCGGAGGCGACGTGTTGTTCGTCGAGGCCACGGTGATGGACGGCACCGAGGGTCTCACCCTGACGGGGCAACTCGGGGACGTCATGAAGGAGTCGGCGGAGATCGCCCTGTCCTTCGTGCGCTCGCACGCGGCCGAGCTCGGGATCGACCCGGGCGCGTTCGCGGGGAAGCGTTTCCACCTGCACGTGCCAGCCGGTGCGGTGCCCAAGGACGGGCCTTCGGCCGGGGTCACCATGACCACCGCCCTCGTGAGCCTGTTGCGGGATCGAGCCGTGCGCCCCGTGGTGGGCATGACCGGCGAGGTCACGCTGCAGGGTCGGGTGCTGCCCATCGGCGGCGTGAAGCAGAAGGTGCTCGCCGCTCACCGGGCCGGGCTCAGAGAAGTGGTCCTGCCCGTGCGCAACGGGCCGGATCTCGAGGACGTGCCCGAGGGTGTCCGTCAGGACATGACGTTCCATCTGGCCGAGACCGTGGACGACGTGCTCAGCGCCGCGCTCGACACCGGCGCGGTGGCCGACGCCACCTCGAACCCGGTGGCCGCCTGAGCACACGGTCGGCCGTTCACGATCGACGTGTCTGGGGATTGTCACGCAATGTTCAGCGTGTTTTCACCTTCAGGCACGGGCGCTCGGTAGTTGTTCACGCACCCCATCCACAGAGCTGTGGATGGGGTGCGGATATCTCAGGGGACCCGACGAATCAGCGGAAGTCGAAAGCCACCTTGATGGCGCCGCTGCTCTCTTGTTCGGCGAGGACGGTGAAGGCCTCACGCCATTGTTCGAGGCGGAAGGTGTGGGTGAGCATCCCCGTCAGGTCAACCCTCCCCGCCGCCGCCATGTCGAGGAAATGGGCGATGCCGTGCTTGCGCACGCCGTCGACCTCCTCCACGCCGAAGGCATTGGACCCCACCCAGGAGATCTCTTTGAAGTAGAGGGGCGAGTACTCCCAACGCCCGGGGCCGTGCACCCCGCTCTTGACCAGCGTTCCCCGCGCCTTCAAGACACGGACGCCGACCTCGAAGGTCTCGGGCTTCCCGATGGTGTCGTAGACCACGTCGATCTGGCCCGGATGGGCCATGGGCAGTGCATCCCCGACGCGCTGCAGCACTCCGCCCGACCACGCCGCGGCCTGCTCGATGAGCTCCCGGCGCGGTTCGGGTGCCACCACCGTGGCCCCCAGGCGCCGCGCCAGCTCGGCCTGGGCGGGAAAGCGAGCCACCACCATGACCTCCACGTCGGGGTAGAGGGCGCGCAGGATGGCGGTGGCGGTGGTGCCCAGAGCACCGGCCCCGTACACGAGCGCCCGGCCGCCCGGGGGTGGTGGATGGCGCGTCACCGAGTGCAGTGACACGGCGAAGGGATCGGCGAACACGGCCAACTCGTCGGGGACCCCGTCGGGGACGGGGAACAGCATGGTGTGGTGGGCGGGGAAGTAGTCGGCGAATCCACCCGGCGCGTCCTTGCACGTGCCGGTGTGGATGCCCGCCGCCAGGGGCCCCTCGGTGAAGTGCCAGCACAGGCTGTAGTCGCCAGCCTCACACGACGGGCACACCGGGTCGATGCCCCGTGGCGCACACGACAGCCACGGATTGAGCACCACGCGCTGGCCCACTTCGAGGTTCGGCACTCCGGGGCCGACGTCGGCCACATCGGCTACCACCTCGTGGCCCAAGATGGTGGGGAAGGTGAAGAGGTTGGCCAATGGGCTGTCGGCATTGGCTTCGCCGAAGTCCATGAAGACCTGCTTCGCCTCCGATCCGCAGATACCGGTCATGCGGGTCTTGGCCATGACCCATCCCGGTCGGGTGGGACGCGGCTCGTCGAGGTCGACGAGCTTCATGGGGGTGCGGGCCAACCCAACCAGCAGTGGATTGGACTCGTCGGGCGCGTCCCATTTCTCGGGTCGAACCCCGTAGAGCAGTCCCTTCATCGTCCGGTCTCCTTTCCACCGTGTCGGCTCTACACCGCGTCGGCTCTACACAGTGTCGGCGAGCATCTCCCACCCGGGCGGGGGCGGCTCGAGTCGCCAGTACTGCTCCGGGACATTGGCGTCGAGCCGCTCGTCGAGCACGTGGTCGCGTTGCAGCGGGGCCACCTGGCTCTTGTAGAACCCGACGGCGGCGCGCTTGCGGGCCATATCGGGCTCGATGGGCACCACCGCCGGCGTCGGCCACAGGCCACTCTTGAAGAGCTTGGCCACGCGCCACGCCATGATCCCGGGAATGTGCTTGTAGCCGTGGTCCTCGTAACAGAACCACGCCGGCGGCCCGTCCGACCCGGCCAGGGTATGGCGCGCCAGAAGCCCGGCGTCGTGGGTGAGGGCGTGGTCGGGATTGGCGAGGCCGAGGGGCAGGAACACCGCCGTGGGTGACGAGGCGGCGATGGCTTGTTCGAGCACCGGGGCCACCTGCTCGGGACGCGGGCGTTGCGCCTTGGCCAGGTACTGGTGGTCCGGGAAGTCGAGCCACACCGGCACGGCGTCGAGAAACGCCATCGCCGCACGATCCTCCTCCTGTCGGAGTGCGACCACGTCGTCCCCGGCCACGAATCCTCCGCAGGCGTCCCAGGACGTGGGCACGTCGGGGTACTCGGGGGGCGGCCCCCCGAGCACGGTGATGACGGTGGTCCCGGGATGACCGGCGATCAGATGCGTGGCACCGAGCACGGCGTCGTCGAAATGCGGCGACACCACCACCACTTTCGCCAGCGTGGCGCGGTCGACGAGGCCCCAGGTGACTTCGACCGTGGCCCCCGTGTCTGCCCCCACGGGTCGGGACCGTATCGCGTCGAGCCGCCTCTACGCCCGCCCCGGGCGCGCTCGGCGCGGCACCACCGTCCGCCGCTCGATCCGCCATCCCGACGTCGTGTGCACGACGTCGTCGTGGTACTCGCCGGTGCGGACCCTTCCGTCGTCGGACACGACGAGGTACTTGCAACGCACCCGGGCCCGTTGCGCTCCGTCAGGCTCGATCATCACGTTGGTGGTGAGGTGGGCCAGGGGATGCTCGAGATGGGCGAAACAGACCCGGAGCTCGTCCATCCCGTGTGCCGTGCCCCGGCCGATGGCTTGCAGGTCGAATTCGCCGTCGTCACAGAACACGTCGGAGAGGCGCTGCCAGTCGCCGTCGTCGACCACGTGGCCATAGCGGGCCAGCAGATCGTGGATGGCGAGGAGATCGGCACTCTCCATCACGAGGCTCTCAAGGCTGTACGGGACAGCACACACAGAACTCGTTGCCTTCGGGGTCCGCCATCACGACCCAGCAGCAGCTGTGCTCTTCATGAACCCCGTCCTCCACCCGGGAGCCCCCCAGTGCCAGCAGCCTCGAGACCAGTCCTTCGATGTCGGTGGTCTCGATGTCGAGATGCATCCGGTTCTTGGTGGATTTGGCCTCGGGCACCCGCTGGAGCAGAAGCTTGGGCCCGTCGTCTCCATCGGGCCGCAACAGCACGTAGTTGTCGACCGAGCCGGCCACCACATATCCCAGCGCGCCGGCCCAGAACGGGGCCAGGGCTTCGGGGTCGCCGCTGTCGAGCACGAGACCTATCGGCACCACCCCATCATGCCCCGTCGGTGGCCCGGGGTCTCAGGCACTCCCCGGTGGGAGAGCGGCCCCCGCCCGAGGTCAGCGTGCGGTGTGGTGATGGGCGGAGCGCCATAGGTCGAGGAGGTCCCACAAGAAGAAGTAGCCGCGGTGGTGGATGCGCAGGGCTGTCATGGCCGGTCCTGCGACGACGCCATGGCGAATCGCGGTTCGGCGAAACCGGGGGCCAGGGGGGCCGGGTTCGGGTCGGTGCCGCACGCGCCCTCGAGGACCTCGTCGATCATCTTGATGATCGCGTCACATCGCTCCGCTGGGGTCATTGTCGCTCGTTTTGTCGTACAGCCGGTCCCGTCACAATGCACCTTTCCGAAACCGGCTCCTAGGGCCGTTCGGGGGCACTGGTCAGGGCCTTTGGTCACACGCCCCGGGACCCGGCTCGGTGTGGCACGGTGTCGGGATGTGCAGAAGCATCGTCACCCTGCGGAGCCCCGAGGCCGTTGCCGACGAGGACGTCCGGGCCGCCGCCCTGCAGTACGTCAGGAAGGTGAGCGGCTATCGCGCTCCTTCGGAAGCCAACCGGGCCACCTTCGAGCGGGCCGTCGACGACATCGCCCGGTCGACCCGGGCCCTGCTCGACGACCTCGTGTCGGGGCGACCCGCGCCGAAGGTCAGTCGGTAGCGGGGCCCAGTCCCCGCACCAGGGCGCGCACCTGTTCGTCGATGGCGCGCTGTCCGAGCGCGCCCTGCGCGGCGATGATGTCGAATCCGTGGCACGCCCCCGCCACGGTGTGCAGCTCCGTGGGCACCCCGGCCGCCATGAGGCGGCACGCGTAGTCGATGCCCTCGTCGCGCAAGGGGTCGAGCTCGGCGGTGAGGACGTAGGCGGGCGGGAGTCCTGTCAGGTCGGTGGCCCGCCCCGGGGCGGCATAGGCCGACACCTCACCTCGACTGTCCCGGTCGCCGAGATAGTGCTGCCACATGTCGGTGTTGGACCCGCTCGTCCACATCGGAGTGGCGTCGAAGGCCATCATCGAGGCGCTCTGCATCCTGTCGTCGATGACGGGATAGTTGAGGATCTGCACGGCCAGCGGTGGTCCACCCCGGTCGCGGGCCATGAGGGTCACCGCTGCGGCCAGGGCCCCGCCGGCGCTGCTCCCACCCACCCCGACCCGACTCGGGTCGATGCCCAGCTCGGTGGCGTGGGCCACGGTCCATTCCAGCCCCGCGTAGCAGTCCTCGACCGGGGCGGGGAAGGGGTGCTCGGGCGCGAGCCGGTAGTCGATCGAGACCACTACACACCGCGCCTCGGCCGCGTAGCGGAGACAGCGGAGCTCTTCGGTGTAGCGGTCCCCGAGGACGAAGGCTCCCCCGTGGAAGAACACCAACGCCGGCGCAGTACCACGAGGGCGGCTGACCGGGGCGTAGACGCGAACAGGGATCTCCGATCCGGCCTCGAGCCCGGGGATGGCGCGGTCGTCCACCTCGACGCGCTCGTCGGTGGGGAGGACGCCGCCCAGAATGCCGAGCAGGTCGAGCGTCGAGCGCAGCATCCGGACGACGTTCATGTCTCGCAGGTTTCCCCCGGGGTCGACGCCGGAGGGGAACCCCGCCAGCACCACGGCCAGCTCGGGATCCAGCGGGGGGAGGGGCTTTGCCATGGAGGGGTCAGTGCTGGAAGTGGGGGATGACCTCGGTCCCCATGAGCTCGATGGTCTGCATGACGGAGTCGTGGGGGATCTTGTAGGGGTTCACCAGACAGAGCAGGAGGTCGATCCCGGCGTCCTCGTAGAGCTTGACCGTCTTGATGCAGTCCTCGGGTGTGCCCACCACGCAGGCGTTGGCCTCCACCAGGTACTCGAGGGAAAGCAGGTCCAGAGCCCCTTCGTCGTCGATCTTCTTCATGTCCGCGGCGTAGGCGTAGGAGCCCAGGTCCTGGTTCCGCTCGACCATCCAATCGGTCATCGACGCGATGTGTCGTGCGCCGGCTTTCGGGTACCACTCGAACGACTCGCGCGCCGCGTCGAGGGCGGCGGCGCGATCCGGTGCGCAGCAGGCCATGGTGAAGGTGGCGGCCTGGTTGTTGACGAAGGCCCCGATGGGCTTGGTGCAGGTGGCCACGGCCTCCCGGTAGATGTCGACCTTGGCCTTGACCTCCTGGGGCGAGACCCCGACGGCGAACGAGCACAACCCCAAGCCCAGGGAGCCGACCTGGCGGTGCCCGTCCTCGCTGCTGGTGGCGCCCCAGATGGGCGGGTGCGGGCTCTGGCGCGGCTTGGGTTGGACACGGCGCTTGGGCATCTGCCAGTACTTGCCGTCGAGCTCGTACTCCTCGTTGGTCCAGCACCCCACCACATGGCCAATGGCCTCCTTCCACATGGCGCGGGTCTCGGCGGGGTCCACGCCGAAGCCTTCGAGCTCGGCCCGGGTCGAGGAGCGCCCCGTCCCGAGGTCCACCCTGCCGTTGGAGAGCAGGTCGAGCACGGCCACCGATTCCGCCGTCCGGACGGGGTGGTTGTAGGGCTGGGGCATGAGCCGCACCCCGTAGCCGATGCGGATCCGCTCGGTGAGCGCGGCGACGGCTCCGTAGAGCACCTCGGGGTTCGAACAGTGCGAGAACTCGGGGAGGAAGTGGTGCTCCACCGTCCAAAAGGCGTCCCACCCGTAGCGCTCGCCCGCCACCGCCTGGGCGAGGACGTTCTGGTAGGCGATGTACTCGCTGTCGGGGGCCCACGGCTTGGCCACGGGGATCTCGTAGAACAAGGCGAACTGCACGGTGCAGGGTCCTATCATCCTGCCCACCCGCCGACAAACCGCCGGCCGGGGCAAGACATCGAGGGGGTCCCGTGCGCGGACTGGCCGGCAAGCACATCATCGTGACGGGGGCGGCCTCGGGCATCGGGCGGGCGTGCGCGGCGCGTCTGCTCGAGGAGGGTGCCAGCGTCATGGGCGCCGACCTCGTTCCGGGAGCCGATGCCCCGGCGGCGCCTTCCGGACAAGGCGCCTGGGCCTTCACCACGGTCGACGTCACCGACGAGGCCTCGGTGGCAGGACTGGTGGGAGAAGCAGCTCGCGCCTTCGGGCGCGTGGACGGTCTCGTCAACGCCGCGGGGGTGGCGGGGGGAGGCGCGGTCCACATGGTCGATGCCGCCGAGTGGAACCGGGTCGTGGGGGTGAACCTCTACGGCACCTTCCTCACGGCCAAGCACGCCATCGCCCGCATGCTGGAGCAACCGCTGGTCGAGGGGGCCCGGGGCGCGGTGGTGACGATCGCCAGCATCGAGGGCATCGAGGGCACCGCCGGCGGCAGCGCCTACAGCGCGTCGAAGGGAGGGGTCGTGATCCTCACCAAGAACATGGCCATCGACTACGCCGGGCGCGCCATCCGCGTGAACACGGTGTGCCCTGGGTTCATCGACACACCCATGACCAAGGCCATCTTCGGCGAGGGCATGGAGCGCGCCCGACGGGAGATCATCGCCGAGCACAAGCTGGGCCGGTTCGGCCAACCAGATGAGATCGCCTCGGCGGCGGCCTTCTTGCTGTCAGCCGACGCGTCATTCATCACCGGCCACGCCCTGGTGGTCGACGGCGGGTACACGGCGGGGCGCGATCACGGCGTCACCGAGATGCTTGGGCTGTCGGGTCCGTAAACGCTGCGGCTGGCCGACCGCCCGGTAGCGGGCGAGAGGCGCCATCCGCCCAGTCCCACTTGGGCACCTTGGACCCGGGGAACAGCGTGCGTTGCCGCTCCCGTTATCCGAACCAACCTGAACAGGGTGGCCCGTGCCTGTGTGATTCGTGGGCGATACTTAGGGCGGTCACAGCGGGAGCACAGATCGCCTGCACATGATGTGGGTCATGCGAAAGCGGTGGCGGTGGCTCGTGGGAATAGCAGCGGTCGTCGTGGTTCTGGCGGTCGGCGCTCCCTTTGCCTACATCCACTTCATCGAGGGCCCCCCTCCGCCCAAACTCACCCTGCCAGTCACGCACTCGACGACGACCGCACGAGGCTCCGGCACTACCTCTGACGTTGATGGCGTCGGTGGGACGTACCACGTCGGGTCAGGTTCTGAGGCCGGCTATCGCGTCACCGAGGTGCTGGTCGGGCAGAACTCCACGGCTGTCGGCCGCACCACCAAGATCTGGGGGTCGGTCACGATCTCAGGCGCCAGCGTGACGGCGGGGACAGTCACTGTCGATATGGCCAGTGTGGAGAGTGACCAGAGCGAGCGCAATGCGCAGTTCGACAGTCGGATAATGGATGTGGCGCAGTACCCAACAGCCACGCTGAAGCTGACTGCGCCGATAGCGCTCGGAACCGTCCCCTCGGTCGGATCCACGGTGACCTACACGGCCATAGGCGACCTAACGATGCATGGGGTCACACGAAAAGTCACGTTCCCGCTGACGGCAGAACGCACTGCCGACGGAATCGACGCGTTAGCCGATGTGCCCATCGTGTTCGCCGATTGGGACATCGCCAATCCGAGTGTCGGCGGATTCGTGACCACCGACAGCTCAGGGACGCTCGAAGTGCTGGTCAATTTGACCAAGGGCGCCGGAAACTCGGCAGCGTCCGGCTCGGGTTCATCGTCGGTCAGTGGAGGTGGGGGGCCAGTCACCGTCCCCAAGACAACCGTTCCCAAGATCACCATCCCCGCCAGCTGAGACAGGGCGTGCCGCCATGTTCGTGCATGCATTGAGCCATACGGGACGGTGTCGATCCGAGCCAGCTCTCCGGACCACCCGCACCACTTTCGGCAGTTGCGGATGGTGAGCGAACCCCTGTGAGCTGCGCTCTTCGTGCTGGCGACAGGACGCCCAAGAGAGCCGACAACACGTGGCACCCACAGCGTTCGTTTGGTCGCTATCCCATCTGATTAGATCTACGGATCGATAGCTCTTCGGCACCCTCCGAGCTTGAACACGTATCCATCCACGGCCATGACCTGAGCTTCCGCCGGGCTGGCGCCGGTCCGGCGATCTTGCTCATTCATGGGATCGCGGGCAGCTCACAGACCTGGGAGCAGGTGATACCTCTGCTCGCGCGTGACTACGCCGTTGTCGCGCCTGACCTGGTCGGCCACGGCGCGTCGGCCAAACCGCCGGGTGACTACTCCTTGGGAGCCCAAGCCAGCGCCTTACGCGACCTCTTGAGCATCCTGGATATCGAACGGGTTACCGTGGTCGGCCAGTCGTTCGGCGGCGGCGTCGCCATGCAGTTCTCCTACCAGTACCCCGAGAACTGCGATCGGCTCGCACTGGTCGGTAGTGGAGGTTTGGGCCGAGAGGTCAACTGGTTGCTGCGCCTTCTGGCGACCCCTGGCGTCGAGTATGCGTTGCCGATCTTTTTTCCAAGTTTCGTGCGCGAACGTGGAAATGACATCGTTGCGCTCCTCCACAGGGCTGGCTTTCGCAATGCCCGCGCCGTCGAGATGTGGCGGGCCTATGCGTCATTGACCAATTCAGAGGCCCGAAAGGCTTTCGTCCGAACGTTGCGCGCGGTTGTCGATACCGGAGGACAGTCGGTGAGCGCCATGGATCGGCTCTATCTCTCCGCCAGGATGCCGACACTGATCATCTGGGGTGATCGAGACAACATCATCCCTGTCAGCCATGCCTACGCTGCGCACGACGCGATTCTCGGAAGTCGGCTCGAAATCATTCAAGGAGCGGGCCACTTTCCTCACGTCGAGGAACCCCTTCGATTCGTGGAGATCCTGTCTGAGTTCATTGACAGCACTGAGCCGAGCAGCGTCACCGCCGAGCAACGACGTGAGCTGTTGGTGAACCACGACCCATCGGCGCCGTGAGCCTTGGTCGGTAACTTCGACTACAGCACGGACTTCGCGCCATGCAAGGTGCCTCGCGCCTAGTGCCTGCTCGGCCTGGCTAGCAGACGCACGCTATCTATTGACATCGCCGAGCGATGATTTGGCTTGTGCATGGAACCCTTCCTCTCAGCTCCTCGACCTGTCCCGATGACAGGCCATGAAAAGCATTAAGGATGGGCGGCATATCTAGTGATACCCATCCCTCAGGCCCGCTCCGGCCTGGTCCTGTCGGGCCGCCCTGCACCCGGCATTATGCGGACACCTGCGGTCCGGAGGATCTCAAGAATCGCCACGCGAGACTGGCGGTCGACGTTCTTGGTTTGCCTGACAGACATCCAGCGAACGCTTGAGGAGCGATCGGGCAATAGCAGGGTGACAGCTACCGCCAGGAGGGTCGATGCCAGAAGGCGACGAGGAAGTCGTTGGCAGGTCGGACGCAAGCGCCCCGACGGCCTTCGTAGAGCTATTTTGGCGTCACGGCGACGCCGTCCACGCGTATCTGGTTCGCCGCACTGGCCGACAGGACGCCGACGACCTGCTGAGCGAGGTTTGGTTGCGAGCGTTCAAGGGCCGGGCAAATTACGACCCTCGGTGGCCGGACGCCCGTCCGTGGCTCTACGGGATCGCTCGTCATGTTCTTCTGGCTCACTGGCGTCGTTCGGGCCGACCGCTTGTTCCCCTCGCCGAGCCTGTGGCGTTGGATTGTTGGGATGAGGTCGACAGCCGGCTTGATGCGACCGGTGAGCGGGCGAGATTGCAACGGGTGCTGGCCACGCTCTCGACCGACGACCGCGAGGTCCTGCTCCTGGTCACGTGGGAGCAACTCACTCCGTCCGAGGTAGCCGTTGCCCTAGGCATCCCCCAAGGTACGGCACGGAGCAGGCTCCACCGTGCTCTGTCGGTGTTCCGTCGCGAGTTTGAAGACGAATCGTTCGTTCCTGTCCGCTGCCATCCCAAGGAGGCCTAACGATGAACGCCATAGAGCTTCTCGAACAGATTGGTGTTGTCGAGCCCGCAGACCCCGAGGTGCTCGACCGGACCGCCGAGGCAGTCCTCGCGGTGGCGGCCACCGAGGCAAGACATGGGGAAAAAGCCACTTCGGAGAACGGGGCTGAGCTCTTCTCGATGCGTCGTGGAGTCGAGCTGGTCCGCGCTTCGAATTCGGCGTCTAACAAACGCCTCCGTGGCAACCGCAGTCGTGGCTACTGGCTTACGAGGGTCGCCGCGGTGGTCATTGTGGCCGGAGCTGCCGGCGGCGTGAGCACGTTGGTGCAACCGGGCTCGCCGGGCGGGCCAAGTCCAGCCGCTGCGGCGGTGCTCAGACATTTGGCGGACGTCGCCGCCGCCCAACCGACGCCGAGCGCGCCCGGCCCGGGCCAGTATCTCTACGTTGACTCCGAGAATGCCTATACGGATTCGGCCTTCGACCAACCTCCGAATGGGAAGGGCTCCTACACGGTGCTCCTACCCCAGCATCGTCAGATCTGGATCCGTCCGGACGGCTCCGGACGGCTCTTCGAGACATTCGGACAGCCGATCTTCCTCTCGGCTCAAGACCATGCCGATTGGGTTGCTGCGGGCAGCCCCACCATCTCGAACTCTCCGAGCGACGACACCTTTGGCCCGGGTGGACTGAGTGCTCGGAACCTCTCCAACCTGCCCACCGACCCGTCGGCCCTGGCTGCACTCATCGCTTCTCGAAAGATCGAAGGGGGTCCCCCGGGCTCGGCCGAAGACTTCACCCAGATTGGTGATCTATTGCGGGAGACCGACGCGTCACCTGCCCTGCGGTCGGCCCTGTACCAGGTCGCGGCAGGTCTTCCCGGCGTCGTCGACCTCGGGGCTGTACTCGACCACTCTGGCCGGAGCGGCATCGGCCTTGCCGAAGTAAGTCACGGCGAACAGTTCGAGCTGATCTTTGACCCACAGACGAGCGCCTTGATCGGAGAGCAAGACACGGTGGTTGGTCCCGGGGTTCAAGAACCCGTCGGCACCGTGGTCGGATGGGCAACGTACATCCAATCGACCGTGGTCGACTCGACCACCTCGACTGGACCCGGTGGGAGTGCGGTTCCCCTTTCGCCGTCTGCCACGCTGGCACGCTAGGAGTCGCAGGTGGGAAGTGCGCCATAACGAGGCCTCTTTCTGTCTAGAGGGGCATTTTGGGCGCGCCGAAGCACCGGCCGGCGGCCGGACGTATCGTTGTGCTGGATCCGGGAAGTGGCCGAACCGAAGAGCCGGTACCAGGGTGTGAATCGGACCGGGTTTCCTACAGAGCCTCCAGGATTCAAAATAGTGCCAAAGGTCCCTACTGCCGATGGCCGACCATGACGATGGTCACCCGTGAAGCCTTTCGCTACTGACGAGCGACGCCATCTTCAAGGCGATCAGTTCCTCGCCGCCCTCGTCTCTTCGTCGGATGACGCCATCATCGGCAAGACGCTGGGCGGTGTGGTGGTGTTCTGGAACGCTGCCGCCGAGCGCCTCTACGGATACTCGGCTGCCGAAATGGTCGGACGTAATATCGCCGTCCTCTTTCCTTTGTGGATGCTCGACGAGTACGACAACCTGCTCGCTCGCGCCCGGGGGGGTGAAACCGTCCACGACCTATGTACCGAGCGGTTGCACAAGGACGGAAGACGCATCGAGATGTCTGTCACGATATCGCCGGTCATCGACTCTGACGGCGCGGTGGTCGGTGTTGCGTCGGTCGCTCGCGACCTGACCGAGAACAATCGCATCGCAGGTGAGTTGGCGCGGCTTACGCGGGACGCGGCTGAGTCACTGAGTCTTCTTAAAACCCTTCTGGAGAGCGCCCCGGTCGGATTTGGGTTCGACCCTCAGGTGGTGGATGCGTGCCTGCGCCTGTTCCGAGAGAGCCAATTCGCCGTTGGAGATGGCCAGCCGTGGAAGCCACGATTGCTCCCTGGCGAGGTGCCGGTGCCGAGTGGCGGACCGAGGCACCCCGCCACCTAACATGTGGCCCTCGGCCACGCTGCTGGCGTTCCTGAAGGGTGCGCCGCTCCGCCGGCGAAGTGGAGGAGCGAAGAGAGTGGCGTGGGAGATCTTCAATCCTCCTCCGGACACCCGTCAATCAAGTACCTGGTCGAGCGCCAGAGTGCGTAGGTCTCCTCCGTGGCGGTTGGTTCGAGAGTTGTCCTCTCACTTCCACTCGCGAGTTCGACAAATTGCTTTCGTGAATTCTTCTGACCGGTCTAAATATCCCCATTGCAGATCCAAGGCGTCTTCCAGAGAGGGCCTCCGATCTATTCAGCTGGGCGTGCCGACGAGGGGACCGACGAACAGTTTGGGTACTCCGTCCGATGACGTCGATGGGTAGCGGGGTCCGGTAGAATACTGAGTATTCTAGGCTTCGGGCACCGCACGGTCCTGTCTGCGACGATGCAGGAGGTGCGTCGCGTAAGCGACTGCCCGGGACAGGCAACCCAAGGAGGCGACCGTGGACGGCGACATCGTGATCCGTGGAGGTTCGTTGATCGACGGGAGCGGCGCCCCCGCCCGGGCCGCCGACGTGGCGGTGTCCGACGGGCGCATCGTGGGCATCGGCGAGGGCCTGCGGGGCGAACGCGAGCTCGACGCCTCGGGCCAGGTGGTGGCCCCGGGGTTCATCGACATCCACACCCACTACGACGCCCAGGTGTTCTGGGACCCGTGGCTCACGCCCTCGTCGTTCCACGGTGTGACGAGCGTGGTCGCGGGCAACTGCGGGTTCTCCATCGCTCCCATCCGACCCGACCTGGTCTCGCTGCTGGCTCGGACGCTGCAGCACGTGGAGGACATGAGCTTCGACACGCTGGCGGTGGGGGTGCCCTGGGACGAGTTCGAGACCTTCCCGCAGTACCTCGACGCCGTGGAACGTCGCGGCACCGCACTCAATTTCGGGTGTTACGTGGGCCACACCGCCGTGCGCATGTACGTGATGGGCGAGGAGTCCTACGAACGCGCCGCCACAGCCGAAGAGCTGGCGAGCATGCAGGCAGTGGTGGCCGAGGCCATGACGGCGGGGGCCATGGGGTTCGCGTCGAGCGCGTCACCCACCCACAACGGCGACGGTGGGCGTCCCGTCCCGTCGCGCGTCGCCGACCTCGACGAGCTGCGCGCCCTGCTCGTGCCGGTCCACGATGCCCGCAAGGGGGTGGTGGCCCTGCTCCCCGGAGGGGTGATCCCCAACCGCCAGCTCTTCGACCTCCAGCGCGACGTGGGCCGGCCCATCACCTGGACGGCCCTGCTAACGGTCAAGGGCTACCCGTACCACGAGAAGGTGGTGGCCGAGAACGACGCCGCCTGGGAGGACGGTGCGGAGGTGTGGCCCCAGGTCTCGTGCCGACCGCTGGTGTTCCAGATGAACCTGGCCGAGCCCTTCACCTTGAACATCCGGACCAGCTTCGCCAAGTTGATGGGTCTCGACCACGAGCAGCGCAAGGCGGCCTACCGCGACCCGGCCTGGCGCGCGGCCACGTGGGAAGAGCTGGTGGGCGGCACCGGTGGCGGCGGAGGCCTCCCCTTCAACTGGCCGTCGGTATCGGTGGCGGAGTCCGCCTCGCATCCCGAGCTCGTGGACCGCGGTGTGGTGGAGATCGCCGAGGAGCGGGGATGCACACCTCTCGACGTCGTCCTCGACATCTCGCTCGACGACGACCTCAAGGCGCGGTTCTGGTCGGTGCTGGCCAACAACGACCCTGACGCCATCGCCTGGTTGCTGCCCCGAGACAACGTCCTGCTGGGCCTGGCCGACTCCGGCGCCCACGTATCGCAATTGTGCGACGCCTGCTTCGCCACCGACCTGTTGGGCAACTGGGTACGCGACCGCGGCGTGATGTCGCTGGAACGGGCCGTGCACAAGCTCACCGCCGAGCCGGCCGGTGTGTACGGGCTCACGGACCGGGGCAGCGTCGAGGTCGGCAAGGCCGCTGATCTGTGTGTCTTCGACCCCGAGGTCGTGGCCCCGGGCCCGCTGCACCGTGTCTATGACTTCCCCGCCGATGGTGAGCGGCTCACCGCCGACCAGCCTGTGGGGATGACCCACGTTCTCGTCAACGGAGTGCCGATCCGACTCGAAGGCGAGCCCGTGCCCGACGGTCTGGACTCCCGGCCGGGCAAGCTCCTGCGCAGCTGAAGGCGCCGGTTACCGGGGTCGTTCGGCTACGGCGTCGACGCCACGCCCGTCTTCGAGGTACACGGTGTGCGGCGCGCCGGCCCCGGCCCGCACCCGTCGGCGCACCGGGCCGCTGAACAGTGCGAGCGCGTCGGCCATGGCCTCGAGGCGGTACTCGGAGATCTCGGCCTCTTGGACCACGATGCCGGCGAGAGTCTCGTCGTCGAAGACGCCGCAGTCGAAGAGAAAGCGCATGCCCCCGGGCCTCTCGGGGCGGGGCCGCAGGAAATCGACGCATACCAGCCGACCCGTCTCGACCACCAGGCCCGTCTCCTCGCCGACCTCGCGCCGGCACGCCTCCCACGGGGTCTCGCCGTCGTCTTCCATCTGACCGCCCGGGATCGTCCATCCGCTCTTGTACGTCGGTTTGAGCACGAGCAACCGCCCGCCGGCGTCGAACACCAGGGCGCCTGCCGAAGCCGGGATCCTGGGGATCTCGAAGTCGTCGATCGGGGGCACCCGGCGAGGTTCCCGTGTTGTCACGCCCGAGTCAAGGATCGACCCCACGCCCGAGTCGGATCTGACCGTGCTGACGGGACCGGCCATGCTTGGGCCACGACCATCACAGGCGAAACGGAGGGGCTGTGGACGTGACGTTCTCCCACGTGGGGATCTGCGTGAGCGATCTCGAGCGATCGGTGCGTTTCTACTGCGAGGGGCTCGGCTTCGAGCTCGTCCAATCCCACACCGTGGGCCAGGAGTTCGGGCCGCTGATGGAGATCGACGACGTCGTCTTGCAGTCGCGCTTCGTCCGTCGTGACGGTGCCTCTCTCGAGCTGCTGCACTTCGACTCCCCCGGTCACTGCGGCGAGCCGGTACGACGACCCATGAACCAATTGGGCCTCACCCACCTGTCGTTGCGGGTCGTCGACCTCGACGCCGTCGCCGAGGTCGTGGAGTCCTTGGGGGGCACCGTGGTGGCGGGCACGCGCACGACCTTCGGCACCTCCGATGCCCTCGACTTCGTCTACTGCACCGATCCCGACGGTACCCGCATCGAGCTCATGCATCTCCCCGGGGTGAGCCCCGGACCGGCGATGGTGCGGTGAGGGCCGGATGCACCTGCGGCGAAGGGGCTGCGGCTACGGTCGGCACGGTGGCGGCCCCCGACAACGAGCACAGCGCCCGGTCGATCGAGAACCTGATCGCCACGTACGCCGAACTGGTCGATGCCGGCGATTTCCCCGGCCTGGGCGAGCTCTTCGACGACGCCGCCTTCGGCGGCAGTGAGGCTGCGGTACGAGGGCGCGAGCCCGTTGAGAAGCTGTTTCGAGCCATGGTCCGTGTGTACGAGGACGGCACGCCGCGCACGAAGCACGTCACGACCAACATCCGCATCGACGTCGACGACGAGGCCGGGACGGCGGTGGCGCACTCCTATGTGACGGTGTTCCAGGCATTGCCCGACATGGCCTTGCAGCCCATCGTCGCCGGTAGGTACCGCGACGTCTTCGAGCGTCGCCACGACATCTGGCACTTCGCGGAACGGAGGTTCACCACCGACCTCCTCGGTGACGTGAGCCGTCATCTGTTGGTCGGACCCGAGGTTCTGGCGCCCTGACGGGCGCGCGGCGCGCAGCATCCCCGTCGATCCGAAGATCGTCTGCTATAACGAAATCGACGATGCGTGAGCTGGCAATTACCGGTCGTGGTTGGATTTCCATCGCGTGCGGGCAACTCTTAGCATCGGAGACCGTGGAGGGTGCGGACGCGGTGACGGTACGAGAATTGCACAGAGCGTGAAACTGGCAAACGTTTGGGTGGTCGAAGGCGGAGCGGGGAACGCAGGGCAAAGTGTCGCTGCGTTCCACCTCAGGGTCGAGCCCAACGGGTGGACGCTGACCGACGCCGAAGAGCCCACGGTGCAACGGCTGTGGTCGTGGCTCGCCATCGGCGGCCTGGCCATCGTCCGTGGTTCGGACAAGACGCCCGACGGGCTCCCGGCCACGGCGCTGGACGTGATCGTCAACGGCTGGCCCGTTCGGATCCTGGTGCCCACCCAGGACCTGCCCAACGAGACGATCGCCATGCTCGGGGCGTTCGCCCCGGTGGGCCATCCCCTGCGGGCCAGCCCGCGCGTGACGGGGGAGCCGGCGCTGCGGCGGTTCTCCCTGGCGGGCCGCCGCTTCGCGCAGGAGCGCCTCCGGGCCCGACCCGCCTTCCTCTTGAGCGCCGCGTCCACCCGGGTGCGCTCGGCGCTGGTGGTGGGCCTGGTCCTGGTGGTCACGGTGGCGGTGGCGTCCATCGCCGGTGTGGCCACGAGCGCTCCCAACACTCCGACGACCGTGGGCGCAGACTCCGCCCACGGCACCACCACGTCGGACCCGCCCGAGGGAGGCGCGGGTCTTAGCGGGGGCGCGACATCGAGCCAGGCGGCGGGCACGACCTCGTCGTCGTCTTCTTCTTCTTCTTCGTCCTCGTCTTCGGCCGCTCCGGC
>Ga0208849_1001050_pt1 | contig 21289 bp, 13 predicted proteins | sample NGESurdeep072012_10_FD_184470 | JGI IMG/M metagenome (GOLD analysis project Ga0208849, IMG submission 184470) | Arctic peat soil microbial communities from Barrow, Alaska - NGEE Surface sample 53-3 deep-072012 (SPAdes) | ecosystem: Environmental > Terrestrial > Soil > Wetlands > Peat ... | reverse complement strand
AGGTGACCGAGACGGCGGACGTGGTGCGACGCGCCGCGGGCAAGCGCGCAGTCGGCGCGGCGCGCCGCTGAAGAAGGCTCTCGCTCTCATATACATCGCCGGCGCGGCTGCGATCGTGGTTGCGGCTGTCTTCGGCACCATTCCATCGGGTTGGCGCGACGTGCTTGCCGGATGGGGCGCGGTGGCAGCATTCGCCGCCTTGGCCGCGCGCGCGATGCGATCGCCGGCGCAAAAAACGCCGGCCGCCGACACGGCGCTACACGGTGTTCCGGCGGCCGCGCTTGGATTGGCGGCATTCGGATTATCGATCTGGCCATGGCTCGGACGCGGCGTGCCTGCCTTCGCCCACGATTGGAAGTGGCCGCTGCTCCGCGCCGAGCTCGACGCGTGGCCCTCGGTTCTTCATTCACTGTGGCTCCCGTGGGGCGCCGGCGCGCCTGCCGTGCAAGAGCTCGCAAATTATCCGATCGTCCTTTTCGGTTTCGCTCTTGGCAGATTGTTCACGCCGGCGTGGTCGCTATATCTCGTCCTCGCGGTTCTCTACATCATCTGCTCGACCGGCGCGGCGCGCTGCGCCCGCGCATTCGGACTTGGACTGCCATGGCAGTTTCTTATCGCATTTCTCTATCCGATCGCACCGGCCGCTACGAACCGCTTGAGTGCGGGTCATCTGCCGTGGTTGTTAGGATATTCCCTCGTGCCGTGGATGCTTTCATTCGTCATGCTGCGCGGACATGGCTGGGCGCGCGCCGGGCGGTTGGGCTTGCTGTGGGGTTTCGCGGCTTCGCAAGTGCAGTTTTTCGTCATCGCTCCGGCCGTGCTGCTAGCGGCAGGGCGGCGCGCGTGGCGGTGGGACGTGGGCGTCGCCGCCGTGCTCGCCTGCGGGTTGCAAGTGCCGATGATCGCGGCGTTGTGCTTTGGACATCCATCTGCCGCGTTCGCCCCGGCGCATGCGAACATAGATTGGCAGCTAGCGCAGAGCTCGCGCGCGACGCTTGCTCTCGCGGGCGCCGCCGACCCGGCAGGTTACTTCCAAACGTTTGAGCCCAGCGCGGAATTGCTCTTGGCACCCGTCATCGCGCTCGCACTGTTCGGCGCGTTCGTGAACACGAGAGCCACATCTATTGCATTGCTCTGGCTCGCGGCGACATGTTGGTCGGCGGGGATGCGTGGACCGTTGGCCGCGCCGCTTGCTTATGCGTTCAGCCACCCGCTGGCGTCGTCCGCATTTCGCGAATTCAGTCACGCACAAGTCCTCGTGATGCTGCCGCTGCTTTTGCTCGCTGCGTTAGGCGCGCGAACGCTCGCAGGTCCGCGCATCGCGGCCGGCGTGGGCGCGTTCGCCATCGCCTGCATACCGGCGGCGTGGCCGGGACTCGCGGCAAGCGCAGCTCGTCTCGACACGGCGGTGCGATTGGATCCGGCTTACGACGCCGTCACGGCGGCGATATCCGATCTGCCGGGCAACGGCGCGGTGCTCTGGATCCCGACCGTTCAGCCGATGCGCGAACCCAATACTCGCGGAGGCGCCGATTCATTGGCGTTGCCGGTAGGCGGCCACCCGCCGTTTGTGGAGTATCGGCCGTCGGTTCCGCTCATCGTCGCGATGCGTGCGCTCGACGGCGGCGACAAAGCGGCATGCGGATTGCTTGCCGACCTCGGGGTGCAGGCGGTCGTCGCGCGCGACGCCATCGCCACGTTGCCGGCGGCGCAGGACAACGACGGAAGTCAAACCGCGTCGATCGCGCGCACGGGGTTGAAGCCCATCGCAGGCGCCGGCGGTGTGCGAGCGTACGCTGTGCCCTGCTTCCGCGGCACGTTGACGTGGGCGCGGGCCAGTGTCGTGCACGGTGATTGGACTACGCTTCGCATGCTCGCCGTGCGCGGCCCCACCGACGAGATCTCTTACGCACCGCAGCCGCCGGCGGGCGTGGTGGCCGGCCCTCCGCCGCAGCCGGATTACGAGACCGATGATATCACGCGCGGCTGGGTGCCGTTTTCGCAAGCCGACGCGTACGCGGGCCGGTTCGCGAACGCGTTCGATGATGTGGAGGTCACTTCGCGTCCAGATGCGCCCATGGAAGGCGTTGCCGCACTTGCATCGCGCGGCAACGGCGCATTTGTTTGGATGACGGCTGCGCGCACGCGCGAACTCATGCGCAGCGGGCCCGTCGCCGTATGGAAATTGGGCCGGTCGGGCGTCTCAATCCAGCAAGATGTGAAGCTTGACCGCTTGCCACGTTCACGCTACGGTGTCGCCGACGCGCACGCTTTCAATGGCGCCCGCTCCACTCTGGACTACAGCGGGCCCGCGCCTCCGCAAGGGAGCCTCGTCGTTTTGCACCAACATTCGTCCGGAGGCTGGCAAGCGTCCGTCGACGGATTCGTGCTTGCGCCCTATCCGGCCGACGGCTTCGCCCAAGGTTGGATCGTCGATCGACCGGGGACTCTCGCCGTACGCTACGTCGCGCCGCCGATATCGCTGCTCTGGTTCATCGTTTTCTTCGCAATCGCCGCGGCAATCGCAATGGCGTTTGTGCGACCGAAGATCGGACCGATTGATTGATCGATGCTTGATAGATTCAGAGGGCTGAGCCGCCACTGGCCGATCCTGCTTCCGATCATATTCGAATGCGTGCTCTTCCACGCGTGGCTCAGCAGCGGACTGGTGATCGGCAGCGATTGGGTCCGACGGAGCCACGACGAACTGCTGTCGTTTTTCCCGTGGCCGCACGCGTGGAGCGGCGCCCAGCAGATCGGCGAAAATCAAGAAGTCTACATGACGTACTTCCCCATCTTCGCGGTTTGCGGACTGATCGCAAAGATGGGAGGAAGTTGGGAACTCGCCGAGCGGATCTGCTATCTCTGGCCGTATCTCATACTCGCGGTGTGGGGCTCCTATGCATTCGGCTATAGGCTCACCGGTTCGCCGATCGCTTCGGCGGCGGGCTCGTTCGTCTTCATCGCGAGCACATGGACGGTCGCGCTTGTCGAGCGCGGCGGAATCCCGTCGATCGTGGCCGCGGCCATCATCCCGTTCATCGCCATCGCCGCGTTTGCATTCGTCGACAAGCCCACTCCGCGCAAAGGCATCGTGCTGTCCGCGCTGTTCGTGGTGCAGGTGGCGTACGACTTGCGGTACGTGTATATCGCACTCGTGCTGTGCGCGATCATCCTCGTCGACCGATTGATCAAGGACGGCTCTTTCCGGCGTCTCCGGCTTGCGGTGCCGGGAATCATCGTCGCGGCGGCGGCGGTGATCGGTTTCAACCTTTATTGGATCGTGCCGCAGATAATCTCGCCTGCGCAGGCGCCCCCTGGATATGGCTCGACCTTCGATTATACGACCACGTCGGCATACATGTCGGTGACCCATAGCCTTGCGCTCTTCAACGCTTACTATCACTGGGTGGCCGACGATTCGCCATTCCTTGCGGTCCCGGTCGATCCGTCGTTCTACGCGCTTCCGGTGCTGGCGTTCATCGGCCTCGCGCTTGCGTGGCGACGCCGGTACACCCGGGCGATCGCGTTCGCCGCGTTCGTGTGCATATTGCTGGACTCCGGGCCAAACCCGCCGCTGGGCCCGATCAACATCTGGATTTTCGAACACGTGCCGGGCATGTCTTTATTCCGCGATGTCACGAAGTGGATGTCGCTGCACAGCGTCGCCTATGCGATCGCGATCACCCTTGGACTGTCTACGTTCGTCGCGTTGTTGAGAAAACGCTACGGCCGCACAACAGCCCAGCGCGCGTCCGTCGCAGCCTTGATTCTGGTGGCGGTGGGATATTCGTGGCTGATGCGCGACGCCTTCAATCCGACGCGCTACCGTAGCTTCACAACGGAGCCGCGGCCGGCGGACGTCGTCCAACTGGAGAACTTCTTGGACAGCGGGTCCGAGTTCTATCGCGTGCTGGTGTTCCCGCGCGACATCGAACCGATGCGACCCGATTTCCGCCATCCATATGTAGAAGCGCAGCAAGTGGCCAACGGAAACGGCTTCGACGGCTTTCGCGACTTCAATCCGGACTGGATAAACATCTTCTGGTTCTACTCCTCGCCGCTCATACCGGATCTGATGCGCGAACTGAACATCCGCTACGTCGTGGTTCCGTACGACGACGACCGCATCGTGTACAAACCGGGTCTCACGTACACCGAGTTCAATGAGGCCATCGACTTCCTCAAAACAAGAAAATGGCTGCGCTTCGATCGGGTGATCGGGCGGCACTATGTCTTCGAGGTGCGCGGCTGGACGCCGACACGCGGGTTCATCGCACCCGCGCCTGTGGTGCTCAACGGCAGCGGCGAATCCATCGACGCGATGATGCTCACGCCGTTTTGGTCGAACCGGGCGGCGCTGCTGCTATCTGGCCAAAACCCCGATCCAAATGTGCTCGAGAAGATTCCCAACATCGTCGACGGCGCGCAGTTGGTGAATCGAATCGACTATAGCCCCGATGATTTTGGGCGAGTCGTCGCACAGCTCAACGCGTATTCGGCATTCGCCGACGCCACCTCGGTCGCATACCGCGGCTTCTCCGCGACCGCCGCGGCGATGACGACGAACTTCAAGGACTGGCGCGACCCGAAATTGTTCAACGTCGCATTCGGGACCCAAACACCGGCCCGAACGGACATACGGATGCTGTACTACGAGCCCAACGAACTGCCGGGCGATGCGATGCACGTGGACTACCGGCAAAACGCCACCGTGCCCAGACCTGTTGCGGAGTCGCAAGCGCCGGTTTTCTTCAACGACATCAGCGATACAACTCTCCAGTACTCGTCGAACGCTCCCGGCTTGATAGCGATCGTGCCGAATGCCGGCGGCGTTGAGATCGACACCGACAAAGGGCTCGGCGCCGGTTCGTGGTTTGGATTCTACGGCGTTGCCGGAAGCATCACCGTGGCCAACGCGATTCCCGTGGCCGAAAGAGGCGACTTGCTTCTGCCCGCATTCGCATCGGCGACTCAATTCCCGGTACACGTCAAACTCTCGCTCAATGGCTTGATCACCGAGTTCACGGCGCCCCCGCGTGCGATTGGTTGGCTGCTCGGCGGCGGACAGCCGATCGTGCTGCACGACGTGGTGCTCCATCCCGGCGCCAACAATATCCAGGTCGCGCTTGGGTTGGACGACACCTTAGGAGCGCTGCGGAACCAAGTCACCTTGCTCGTGCGCGGCGATCTCTCGATATCGCACCAACAAGAGCTTGCGACCGTCGCCGATCAAAGGCCGCTCGAGGTCTCCGCCATCGGTTCGAACGACGGCCTGGTGCTCTCCGCGACGGCCGATGCGCCCACCAACGTCGAGCAGCGCGCCGCCTATCCGATCTTCGACCACATCAAGATACCGCTCGATGAAGAGCCGTTCGTCGACATCGATTATCTTGCGCCGGCGAGCACCGTCATCTTGCAGCTTGAGGTGACTTTAGAAAGAACGGCCGACGGCGCGAAGTTCCGCTATCTCGAAAATCTCAATCCATTCGATACGCATTACTTCGGCGACGTTCGAATGGCGGTCGACAAGGCGCTCGCTGCGGCGTTTCAGCGCGGGCTCGATTTTCATCGCGACGATCCAGCATGGCTACACATTCACCGCTTAGAGGATGAGGGAGATGGGGCCGCTGCGTACGCGATGACCGGAATGTATTTGACCATCGTCAAGCCGCCTGGGGTGGAATCCGCCGGCGGGCCCGGAGCGCGATTTGTGGCGCATCTCGGCAGCGCTAATCTTGCGATCGGCAGCGGGTGGGTGGGTCCGAAGGTGTCCGAGCGCGTGGCGGCATCGGCCGACTTGACCACGATCGGGCCGGGAGCCGGGGTGAACGTGACCGGGATGCGCCTGCTCCAGTTGGCGCCCGCCAGACAACTGCTTCAGATGACATTTCAACTCGCCGATTCGCCGCGCGCCGTCGACCCGTCGAATGGTTTGCTCGGTGACGAAGCGGATTTCACGTTCGTCGACGGTTCGCAGCTAAAAGGCGTCGTGACTCGCGAGGCCGGCGGTACCGTGACGATCGAAAGCAGCGCCGGCAGGGTCGGCGTTCAGCGCACCGCGATCGTCAAGATCACTAGCGCCGCGCGCTACGTCGTTCAACGCGCACATGTGACCATTCCGATCGACGCTCCGGCCGACGCTCACTACTTGCAATTCCTGGTCTCCACTCCGCGTCAGCTTGCAACGCACGTGATGCTCGGCTTCACTCTGCCCGGCAACAAAGGCAGCGCCATCGTCTTCCCGGGTCGCAAACCCGACTATTCGACGACGCAAGAATCGCTACCGAAGGGCTGGGTGACCGCGCAGCCGTCGCCGTTTGAAGTTCCGTCGCTCAAGCTTGGCGAACCGAGAGAGTTTGGCGACATCGCCGCCGACAACAGCTCGGAATGGGCGCAATTCCGCATCGACTTGCAGCAGGTCAAGGACTATCGGCTGCGCGGCAATCCACGAGCGAGGCTGTCGCTCATCTATCTCACGTTCGATCCGCTTCCCGGGCTTTCGACGGACAGCGGACAATTGGCGCGCATCGCCGTCGGCGGTGTCGAAGCCATCATGGGCAGCGCGCACTCGCAGCCGCCGGCCACATTTCTTCAACAGCCGGCTTTGATGGTTGACGGATCGCAAGTGAGAGCGACCAAACAGCTCGCGCCATATAGCGACGGCCTGTTCGTTGCGAGCGCGCCGTCTATCGACCTGGCGGCGGGGGTCCACTCGCTTACCTCACATTCGATGCCGCCATGGCGAGTCGACGCGGCAATGCTCTCGCAGGGGACACCGAAGACTTTTGCTACCGCGGACCTCACGGGATTTGCGACCATCACGCCCACGGAATACGAGGCTGACTTAGACTCACACGGCGGGCTGCTCGTCGTCACCGACGCCTACGACCGCGGGTGGCAGCTTGCGACAGTGCCGAGCGCGTTCAAACCCAGCGGCTTTGCGCTGCTCGACTACGTTAGGCTCCGCGGCTATGCGATCGCAGCGGCCGATCACTACACGGTCAACGACATGCTCAATGGCTGGTGGGTGCCGTCAGGCCGGCTACACCTCATCGCGCTGTTCGTGCCGCAGGCAGCCGTCGAACTGGGACTGCTGCTTTCACTGCTGTTCGCGGCGGGTGTGATCGTCGCGCTGCGACGGTGGCCATCATGATCAAGCCGAGCGCCAAGCGGGTATCTAACTTCGCGCGCAACACATTCATCGTCGTCGTCGCCGCCGGCGCGCTGCTGCTCTTCGTTTCCGCGCGTGCTCAGAGCATAGCCCTGCCGATCGCAGGCATGGTCGCGTTGCTGCTCCCAGCGCCGGCGCTGCTGTTGCGACGTTGGCGCCGTCCGCCGCTGTATCTTGCGGCCGGCGCCGTCTATGCACTGCTTGCCGGCATCGTGCGATCGGCAGACAACGACGTGACGACCGTGGTCAGCGTCGGCTTCGCGCTCGCCGCGCTCGTGCTGCTCGGCGCTGCCGTCGCCATCTCTTCTCTACAAGATCTGACCATGGCCGAGCACGCCAAAGCGCAGACTGTGCCCACGGCGGTAGACGCGATCGTCGCGCAAGCGGTTACAGCGCGCGGCCTTCGGATATTGGCCGGGATCGCTTTCGGTCTCGCCACATTGACCGCGTTAGCCGCGGCGTTGCCGGGTTCGGTCTGGGGATCGCACGCCATCGGGCAGCTCGTGGCGCTCGCCGCTCACCCTGGCCTCGGCTCGTGGTGGGGAGCTCTCGTGGCTATCGATGGCATCGCGGGCGGAATCCTTATCTTCATCACGGCGCGCAGATTGGGCGCGAGCGTGCCGGCAGCTGCGATCGCAGGATTGCTTTGGGCGGCTTGCCCGGCCAGAGAATGGCCGCTTTCCCTGTGGCTCGCACCCACATTCCTTGTTCCGCTCTTCTGTTGGGGCATGATCGAAGAAGGCGAGCGGGATCGGCTTGCGATGTCGCTCGCAGGCGCAGCCATTCTGGTTGCTGCCGTGTTCGCGCCGGTCGAAGCGATCGCGATGATCGCGATCGGCGCGGCATTCTGCATCTCGCTTTCGCACACGCGCGCTCGATTGCGCCGGCACGTGATCTACTGGGCGCCGCCCGGGATCGCGGCGCTCGCATACGTCGCGCTTGCGCCGCAGCGTGTCGCGCACGCATTTTCCGCGTCGGGTGCGCTCCTCGGAGTGCCCGGCGCCGTGCGCAGTCTGGCCGGCGACGGGTCGCTGCCATGGGAGGCGGGAGTGCCGGCTTCGATGCTCACGCAGTTTGCCGGTGCCGAGCACCACGCCGGCGTCGTGCTCGCGCTGTGCATCTCTCCCGGCATCGCGCTCATAGCCGCGGCGCTGGCATTCGTGATTCTGCGCCCGGCCGTGCCCAATTATCCGATAGGAAAAGTAGCCGCGCTTTCGATCGCCCTGTCGCTGTATGCGGCGTTGCCGTCGCAGTGGGCGGGGGTCACGCTGCCGACCCTTGCGGCCGCGCTTGCCGCACTCACGCCGGGGTTCGCCGGCATCGCCCAGGCCGGACTCGGCATCAGCGTCTTCTGCGCGCTCTTAGGCGCGCTCGCGCTCGACAAGCTCTTCGTGCAGCCGTCGGGCGTATGGCGCACGGCCGGCGCGGCATTCGTCGGATTGGCGATCATCGTTTCGGTACTGCCGCTTGGGCCAGGCGCATCGCGTGTCGCCGTCTCGCCCACGATCGCTGCCGAGTTGTGGGCCGCAAAGAACGCGAATGGCGGTTCTATCGCATACTATCCGCTGATGGACGCTACCAGCCCGCGCGGCGCGGAACTCGCCTACGTCGAGACGATTTCGGGCACGCGCGTGACTGATCTGCACCTGTCGGATCGCGAGCGAGAATTGCTCGGCGATTTTGCAGCGCCCGGAGTGGCTTCCCAACTGCGCGCGCGCGGCGTCCATGTCGTGATCATCGAAGAACGTGCATACGCAGACCCGTTGGTCACCCCGTCGCTCTCCCAATGGGTGTGGCTGCCCGGCGATTTGCGCACCGCCCGCCAACCCATGCCCCGGGTTCCGAACGAATATTCACCGATCCAGGCGTTCGACGACGGCTCGATCGTCGTCTATAAGCTCTAAGGGCAACGGCTCGTCGATCGGAGAAGGTACACTTGGATGAGCGCCGACCTTCCGAAGTTCACATTCTTGATTCCCGTCCGCAACGAAAGCGCGCGGATCGATCGCTGCCTTGCGTCCATCCGCGCCCAAGATTATCCATCTGAACGGATCGAGATCATTGTTCCCGATCAAGGATCCATCGATGACACGCGCGAGAAGGCGCGGTCATACGGCGCTATCGTCACGGAGAATCCGCCGCAGCGCGCGATTTTCAGCATGCCGGCGGCTTTCCGGCAGGCGAGCGGCGACTTGATCTGCGCGATGGCGGCCGACAACGTGCTGCGGCCCTCGTTTTGCCGCCGCATGGCCGAACCGTTCGCAGACCCAACCGTGCGGTTCGCCTTCGCGCACGTGACCGACGACCGCCCCGACTATGCGCTCACCACGCGCTATTTCAACCGCTTTACCGATCCGTTCAATCAGTTCATGTACGGCGCGGCATGCAACTCTCGAGACTTCCACAAGGTCTACACGCCGCTGCGCAAGACGCCGGCCTTCGCGCTCTATCGCTTTCCAGCGGAGCGGCCGCCGCTGCTCGCGATCGCGCAAGGCGCGGTCATCCGCGCGCCGTTTTCCATGCCCGACGGCTATGAAGACGACGTCGGCTGCGTGTTCGATATGATCGCAAGCGGCGCGGTGATGGCCTGTGTGGACGAGCCGCTTGTGGACCACTACACCACGACCGGGCTCTTCGATCTGCTCGCCAAGTTCCAGCCGCGCATCGCGAAGAATTTCAAACCTGCGTCGTCGTTGCGCTGGCGGGACCGTTACGTGCCGCCCGATCGCCGGCGCCGCCGGTCGCTCTGGCCCTTTTACGCCATCAGCATCGTGCCGCCCACCGGCGTTGCGCTTTGGCGCGCGCTGCGCGACCGCGAGCCGCTTTGGCTATTTCATCCGGTCATCGGATTCGCATTCGCGTGGATCACGGCGGTCGAGGCATGCAAGAATCTCGGCAATGCGCTCGATCTGCTTTTCAATCGCAGCGCCACACCGGCGGGCGAGACGTCCAAGGAGTGAACGTCCTCTTCCTGAATTGGCGCGACCCCGCGCATCCGCGCGCCGGCGGCGCGGAATACCTCACGCACGGCATCGCGCGCCGGCTCGTCGAACGCGGCCATCGCGCCACGTGGTTTGCGGGCGCGTTCCGCGGCGGCAAGCCCGAGGTCGAACTCGATGGCGTGCGCATCGTGCGCCAAGGCAACGCCGCCACCGTGCGATTCCATGCCATGCACCGATACAAGGCGCTCGGCGATTTCGATGTCGTCGTGGATGAGATCAACACGTTGCCGTTCTTCGCGCCGCTCTACGCCCGAAAGCCGGTGGTGGCGCTGATCTGTCAACTGGCGCGCGAAGTGTGGTTCTTCGAAGCGCCGTGGCCCGTCGCCATCGCTGGGTACGCGTGCGAGCCGGCGTATCTGCAGGTCTACCGGCGATGCCCTGTATTGACCATTTCGGAATCGTCGGCGCGAAGCATCAAACACATCGGGCTTCGCGGTGAAGTCGACATCATGCCGATGGCGATCGATCAATACGCGGCTGAGGAGCCGCTTCCGCTAGCGCAGCGCGAAAACGCCATCGCGATGGTGGGCCGCATCACGGCGTCAAAACGCATCGATCACGTGATCAAGGCGCTCGCAACCGGCGCGAACGGCCCTCTCGCGAGCATGCGCTTGATCGTGGTCGGCGGCGGGGACGAGCGCGTCAAGGCGGATCTGCAGCGATTGGCGGCATCGCTCGGCGTGGCGGAGCGCATACGGTGGGAGGGCTACGCCGGCGAGGAGACAAAGCGGCGCATCCTGCGCACTGCGCGCGCCATCGTGATGACGTCGGCGCGCGAAGGTTGGGGACTCGTCGTGAGCGAGGCGAACCTAGCGGGGACACCGGCGGTCGTGTACGATATCCCCGGAACGCGCGACTCGGTCCTCGATGGTATCACCGGCATCCGTTGCGCGCCGTCGCCCGCCGCTTTGGCGGCGGCAATCGCGGAACTCGTCGCGGATCCGGTCCGTTATCAAACGCTCAGCGCGGCGGCACAGACATTCGCGCGCACACTGACGTGGGATGCCACCGTCGACGCCGCTGAGGCTGTGCTACGCAGAGAAGCGGCAAGGAGAACTGCGTGATACGCGTCGCCGTCGTGGGCTACGGTTACTGGGGCCCGAATCTCGTCCGCAATTTCGCGGCCATCGACGGCGCCGCGGTGGACGTCATCTGCGATGTCAGCGCAAAGCGGCTTGAAGCCGCGCGCAAGGCGTGGCCGGCCGCGGCCGTCACCACGGAATACCGCGACGTGATCGCATCGGCGGCGGACCTCGTCGCGCTCTCGGTCCCGGCGGCCATGCATTATCCGATGGCCAAGGCAGCGATCGACGCCGGCAAGCACGTGCTCGTGGAAAAGCCGATGTGCCGCAGCGTCGCCGAATGCGATGACTTGATCGAACGAGCTGCGCGCCAAGGCGTGCGCATCTTCGTGGACCACACGTTCGTCTTCACACCTCAAGTGCGGCGCATGGCGGCGGAGGCCGCCGGCGGCAATCTCGGCACGCTGCTCTACTACGATTCGGTGCGCATCAATCTGGGATTGTTCTCGCAAGACGGTTCGGTCACGTGGGACCTCGCGCCGCACGATCTCTCCATCCTCGATTTCATACTCGGCGGAGAGATGCCGCATTCCGTGAGCTGCACCGAAGCCACTCATTTCGACGGCCACCACCCGAACATCGCCTACATGACTCTTCGTTACCCGAATAATTTCATCGCACACGTGAGCATGAATTGGCTTGCGCCTGTCAAGGTGCGCCAAGTAGTGCTGTGCGGCACGAAGCGCATGGTGGTCTACGACGAGACGGACCCGGCGGAGAAAGTGCGCATCTATGACCGCGGCGTGACGCTGGCCGAAGGTGAGACCGAGCGCCTGCACAACGCGCTGATCCAATATCGCGTCGGCGACATGCACGCGCCGTATCTGCCGAACGACGAAGCGCTCGCGGTCGAGGCGGCGGAAATCGTGGCTTGTCTCACGCAGGGCAAAGAACCGACGGCCGATCACCGAATGGGGCGCCGCGTCGTGCGCATCCTCGAAATGGCCGAAGCTTCGGCGCGTCTCGGCGGAGCGCCGGTCGGCAACGCAGAGATGCTCGCTAACGAAGCGACTGCGACAAGCTGATCTTTTCGCCGGTTTGCAGATGATACGAGCGTTTAGGGGAACGAGCAAGCGTCGCCGGCGGATTTCGGATAGGTGACAAGGCTCTCGCGCCGAAACATGTTGCGGGACGGAGAACACGTATTGAGCAGTAAGATCTCGGTTGTCATGCCCGCATACAATGAAGCGGTGCACATCCTCGACAACCTGCGCGAGACCGTTGCCACGATGGAGTCGCTCGGCCGGCCTTACGAGGTCATCCTGGTCGACGACGGGAGTCCCGACAACACGTATCACTCCGCCTCGCGCGCGCTGACGGAGAATACGGACAACGTAAAAGTGGTCCGTTACCATCGCAACGCCGGCAAAGGGAACGCGCTCATGTGCGGCTTCCGTTACTGCACGGGCGATATCGTCGTATTTCTCGACGCCGACATGGACCTTCATCCGGCGCAGATTCCGCGCCTCATCGAACCCATCGACGCGGGCGAAGCCGACGTGGTCGTGGGCAGCAAGTGGCATCCGCGGTCCGACGTGAACTATCCGTTCATCCGCAAGGCCTGGAGCTCGGGATATTCGTTTCTCGTAAAGCTGCTCTTCGGCTTGCCGTTGCGCGACACGCAGACCGGCCTCAAGGCATTTCGCACGGCGGTGCTCGCGCGCGTGTTCCCGCGCGTGTTGGCAAAACGCTTCGCATTCGACGTCGAAGTGCTGGTCAACGCCAATCATCTCGGCTATCGCATCGTCGACGTGCCGGTGATCCTTCGCTTCAAACGCGGCACGTTCGGCCGCGTGGGCACGTCGGATGTCTGGGACGTCTTCGTCGACACTCTCGCGATCTTCTATCGGCTGCAGATAACGCGCTACTACGATGCGGTGGGCGAGGCCGCGATGCGCAACGCCGTCGACCCCGAAGACGTGGAGCTCTACGTCGGCGAGCGCGAGTCCGAAGTCATCAACGTCTAACGTCCCGTCATCGGTTCCTGTAGGAGGGCGAGCATCGCTCGCCCAACTCGCGACGACATGCGTCAACGCGTCTTCGTGCTCGGCCTCGACGGCGCCGATGAGAACACCGTCGGCAAAGCGCTGCGCGCGGGCGGCATGCCCAACTTGGCGCGCATCGCGGAGCACGGCGCGAAGCTGCCGTTGCGATCCACGCCCTTGCCCATCACACCCGCGGCCTGGACCGCCGCATACACCGGCATGAACCCCGGTAAGACCGGCGTGCTCACATTCGAGCGGCCCACCGTCGACTACAAAACGCGCATCGTCAACGCGAGCGACATCGGCGATAAGGGAGTGCAGCACCGGCTCCCGGACGCCGGCAAGCTCTTCATCAGCATCGGTTGCCCCATGACGTTCCCAGTCGAGCCGCGCGACGGATATCTCGCCGTGGCCGGATGGGATGTGCCGCCCGGCATGCCGCGTTGCAACGCTGCCGCATGGGCCGGCCGGCTTCACGAATTCGGCTACGCCGTAGAAGACGAATTCACGGCTGAAGAAACGCGGTTGCGCCACGCGTTGGACGCACGTTTCCGGCTCACGGCCGCGATGTGCGCGGCCGAACCTTGGGACTGCTGCATGCTGTATCTCGGTTTTGTCGACACGCTCGGGCACCGGCTCGGCGCGGGCAACGACCTTACGCAGCGCTTGCTCGAACGCGCCGACGGGCTGTTTGGCGAACTGCTCGAGAGCATCGGCGAGTGCTCGGTCATCGTCTGTTCGGATCACGGCTTCGGTCCGTTCGCGCGCTCGTTCTCCGTCATGCAATGGCTCGAAGAAGAGGGCTACCTCAAACTTCGCGACCGGTTCTTCCGCAGCGGTGACGCCGGAGGGATGCCCGGCATCGACATCGTCGACATCGAGAGCGGTGTGGTGGAATGGGACCAGACCAAGGCGTTCTGCCGCGACGCCGTCGGCGCGTACGCGGGTGTACGCATCAATGCGAAAGGGACGTATTCATCCGGCGCGGTGGCCGTCCGCGATGCGTGGGCACTCGCCGACGAGATCCGCGCGAAGCTGCTCGAGGCGCGCGATCCGGCCGGCGGTGAACGGCTCATCTCGCAGGTGTGGCGCCGCGAAGAACTTTTCCACGGTCGCTACGTGCACGAGTTCCCGGAACTGATCGTCGAGACGGTGCCGGGCACCGTCAACTACGTGGGTAAGCGCAAAGCGGTCGCCGGCGGCTTCGAGCTCGAGCATGGCGCCGTGCACCACGGGTCATTCGGCGGGCATTGGCGCGACGGCGTGTGGATCTCGTCGTTCCGCGCGCAAGGCGATCTCGGCATCGAAGATCTGGCGCCCACGATCTATGCACTGCTCGGCGTGGACATTCCAAGCGACGTCGACGGCGTGAACCGCGCGCCGGTTCACGCGAACATCGCGCCGGCGGAAGCGGACCATCACGAGCCCGATGTGGAGTCGCCGTACTCGCCTGAAGAGGAAGAAATCGTGCGCCAGCGGCTCGAAGCGCTCGGCTATCTGTGAACCCGCACGCAGGGGGCCCGCCGTCAGGCGCGGACGATTACAGTGCGCTCAACGAGTTTTACAACGCACTGCTCGATAACCACGGCTTTTCGGCGAAAGCCGTCTCGTGGCGTGACGAAGCGTTTCAGCAGTTCCGTTTCGCATCGATCGCGCAAGCGTTCGACCACGAACGCGGACCGTTCACCGTGTACGAAGTGGGGTGCGGCCTCGGCCATCTACGCGATTTTCTTCGGGAACATTTCCCAAACGCGTCGTACAGCGGCGCCGACATCAACCCGAAGATGATCGAGCGGGCGTTGCAGCGCGATCCGGCCCTCATGGTCGAGCACCGCGATATCGTCAAGGATCCGCCGCCGCTGGCGGACTACGTCGTGGAATCCGGAATCTTCAATCTGCGCATGCAGCACACCGACGAGGCGTGGGAGACGGTCGTCCGGTCGGTTCTTAAAGCGATGTATGCGTCGGCGAAGCGAGGCATAGCCGCGAACTTCCTCAGCAGCCACGTGGATTGGAAACGCGAGATCGCCTATCACCAGGACCCGGCGCGCACGTTGCACTTCGCGCTCACCGAACTTTCTCGTTTCGCCGAAGTCCGCCACGCCTATTACCCGTGGGAGTTCACACTCGCCGTCTACCGCGAGGCGCGGCCGCTGCCGTTCGCTCCGGCGTAAAGGGCGCAGGAACCGCTAGGATAAATACGATTTGAATGGATGATCGCTATATCGACGTTCCCGATTCGCGCGCGCCAAACGAGATTTTGGCCACCGATCCCGTCTACGCGGTCCTCGGACATTCACTCACCAACCCGGTTGTTTTGGGCATCATCTGCGCATTTCTCGCGATAGTGATGATCATAGCGGGGCCGTCGACGGACTCACGATTCATCTACACTGACTTTTAATGCGCTTCATGGTCCTCGTTGCCCAAACAGTCGCGGCGATGTTCGTGACGCTCATCGTCGCCGACGTCGTGGTGCGGTGGACGCTTCCGCACACGCCGCGGCTGAACGAAAATTTTTCGGCGGCCTATCTACAGCGTGCGATCCGCGAAGATCATCTTTCGGATAAAATTGTGGTTATCGGCGATTCCGCGCTCTGGGGCTACCGGGTCAAACCGCAAGAAGCCGCGATCGCGCGGCTGAGCAGCTCGTCGGTGCAATTCGAAAACTTAAGCTTTGAAGGCGGCAGCCCGGCGAATCTTTACGCATTGCTCCGTCTCATGCAAGCGGACGGCATCCGGCCCAAAGCGGTTCTATTCAACGTCAATCTCAAGGAGTTCAACGCCGCGGATAGCGCGTACCAAACGCTCTATCCTGGACTCGAGCAACTCGTCTGGCAGCAGCTGCGCCCGGAGGAACGCAGCCTGCTCAAGCCCACACGACACGCGACCTTTGACGCGCGTGCCGACGCGACACTCGGATCGTTCTGGGCGCTCTACGGCATGCGCGCGGACATCCGCGAACAGCTATTCGGAACCCCGGACGCAGTCACCGCGCTCCGCGACCAGATCGAATCCTTGTCGGGTGAGACGGCCCGCGCCGGCGCAGCTCACGTTCCCAGTCCCGACAAGTTCATGGGGACCTACGATCTCTCGCCGCTAAGCGGCACGAACGTCGAAGTCATTTTCTTGAAGAAGTCCGTGTCGCTCTTGCAAGCAGAGCATATTCCGACGATCGCGATCCTGACGCCAACGAATCACGGCCTGCTGCACGACTACATAGACACGCCGGACTATGGCGACCAGCTTGCCTACGTAAGCGCACTCTTGCGCGAACATGGCGCGCGCGTGCTCAATTATGACCGTGCGTTTAGGCCGGACGAGTTTTTCGACAACGACCACCTGACCGTAGCCGGCAACGAACATCTGAGTGCCCTCTTGCGCAAGGACCTACGGCTGTGATTTTCAATACGTGGACCTTCGCCGTTTTTGCCGTTGTCGTGCTCGTCATCTACTGGCTCGCCGTGCCGCAGCGATTCAAACCCTATTACATCGTGGTTGCCGGGTGCGTCTTTTACGCGTCTTCGGTGCCTGCGTATCTGCTATTGATCCTGGCGCTTGGCATCACGACGTACGGCATCGCGATCATGATGTTGCGAGCGAAACAAGGCTCGCCGGCGAAGAAATTCTGGATGATCTTGGGAGTGGCCGCGATCGTCGGTGTATTGGCGTTCTTCAAGTATTCCAAGTTCTTCGCGCTGACGATCGACGAAGTCTTGCGCCACGACGTGCTTCCGCTCCCGCATCTCATCGTGCCGCTCGCGATCTCGTTTTTCACGTTTGAATTCGTGCACGTCCTCGTCGATGTTTATCTGGGTAAGATCGAGCGGCTGGATCCTTTGGACTTCGCGACATTCACGATGTTCTTTCCCACGCTCGTAGCGGGACCGATCAAAAGATACCAGAGTTTTGCGCCGCAAGTGTCCCACATCGTGGCACCCCCCAACGAGACGTTTGCACTCAACATCTATCGCGTTCTGCTCGGCCTCACGAAGAAAGTGGTCATCGCCGATTCGATGACGCTGCTCGCGCAACCGATTCTGACGCCCAACGGCGAACCGTTCGGCCGGCTCGACTACATCGTGGCCATTTTCGCCTACGGCGCGAAGATCTATTTCGATTTTAGCGGCTACTCTGACATCGCGATCGGCACAGCCGGCTTGCTCGGCATTCGCATCCCGGAGAATTTTTCGCGTCCCTATTGGGCGCAAAACATCTCGGTATTTTGGCGGCGCTGGCACATGTCGCTCTCGTCATGGATTCGAGACTACGTGTTCATCCCGTTGGGCGGAAGCCGGCGGCCGCCGCTTGTGACCGCGCTGAATCTCTTCATCGCTATGGCGATCGCCGGGCTGTGGCACGGCGCGGCCTGGACGTTCGTGGTATGGGGACTTTGGCACGGGGGCGGATTGGCTGCCCATCGCGTGTGGTCGATGCGCGTCGTCCCAAGCGTCGATTGGCTCTCCAAGCCTGGCCGCTTGGTGCCGGCAGCCTCGACCGTGCTCACCTTCGCTTTTGTCTTTTTGGGTTGGGTGCTGTTCGCCGCAGCCACGTTCGCAAATGCGGCTACCGTGATCGAGCGCGCCTTTGCCGGGGGTTAGATGGTAGACCGGCAACCGGGAAGAACGGAGCTACGTTCAGTGTTCATGCCGCAATTTTCGTTGAGGATCACGCCCAGGATGCCTAAGGCTACGCTCCTTTGTGCGGTGTTCTTGCTGATGTCAAGCATTGGCACCGCTTTTGCGGACCCCGTCAGACCTGTTGCCGGACCCGTTATTCTGGCCCGCAGCGGCGTCCAATCCACCTACCTTTGGGAAGCGTCGCCCTACGTGGCAAAACTAGTCGACGATAAAAACGTCGGCGACGCCGGCCTGCGCACCTTAGAAGGCACTGCCGTAAGCGTTTTGCGAGACAAGGCAGTATCCTCGCACTCGAAGACGCTGATCTTGCGCGTCGTCTACACTCGCTCGGGTGCAGTGAGCCCCGTATACGGAACATTGACGTTCAACGGCGTCGAAAACCTCGCGACATTGACGGCGGCGCGCGACGCGATCATCAAGTTCGGAGCCGTGTGGAACGAGGAGATCGCGAATGGAACGATCCCTCACAACCTCAAAGTGGCGATCACCGGAAAACTCCCACCGCCGCAGTGAATAAAATCCCGATCGTATTGATCGCGATTTGTTTGGCGTGGTATGTCTCGATGGTCGACGCGTCGACCGAGCCGGCGTTCACCGTCACCACCATCGCCGGCTCCGGGCTTTCGGGCGTACGTGACGGCGACGCCGCCACCGCACAGTTCATGAAGCCGATCGGCATCACCGCCGACGCGCACGGCAATCTGTACGTCGCCGACGCTGCCGCCCAACGGATCCGGCTGATTTCGCCTGCCGGCGACGTTCGGACGCTTGCCGGATCGGGTGCGCCGCAGTACAACGACATGTGGGTGAGCGGCGGATACAAGGACGGAGGTGCTCTACAAGCCCGCTTCAACCGCCCATCCGGTGTTGCGGTTTCGCCTGACGGCAGCGTCTACGTCGCGGATACCCTTAACCATTGCATCCGCCTGATCAAAAACGGAATCGTTTCCACATTCTCCGGCACGCCTGACGATATTTCAGCGGCCGACGGCCCCATCGCAAAGGCCACGTTCGTGCGACCGCGGGCGCTTGCATTCGACGCGAGCGGTGATCTTTTCGTGGCCGATTTCCCGATCGGCATTCGCAAGATCAGCGACGGAATCGTTTCGACGTTGACGCTTCCGCCGAATAGCGCCGACAAGAGCTTCCTCTCCATCGCATTTTCCGGCCCGGCGAATGACGAAACGATGTACGTGGGCACCGCCGTTGAGATCGTCGCCTTTGACCGCGATCTTAAGGCGGTTTCCCGGCAACCGGTTTCCGGCGGCGATACGCTGTACGGAATGCGCGGCGAGCTCGAGCCCGCGACAGTCGATCAGTCACAAGGAACCGGGCCGGCTTTCGGAATCGCGACGTTGCCGGACGGCCGTCTCTTTATCGCGGATGCCCGCAGCCACGCGCTGCGCATGCTCGGCGACTTCACGGAGCCCGTGACGCAATGGACTCCGAGACTCATACCCGATGCCGCGGACTTTGGAGGCGGGTATCGCGACGGACCGTTCCGCGATGCGTTGTTCGACGCGCCGATGGGCCTCGCGAAAATGCCGGATGGCAGTGTCGCCGTCGCCGATATGGGCAATCGTAGAATTCGAATGGTCGCGCCTTCACGCGGTGCCGTTCAGAGCGCCGAGTCACCAGTGCCGGCGCTTGCTAAGACCGACGCTTCCGGAAGCGGAGAAATCGTCGCCGGTGAAGACCCGTTTCCCGGCGTGAGCGATCGATACTATCGCATCGCCTACCTCGGCAATTCGTACGCGTTCTACAACACGCGCTGGAGCGATTCCATTCCCGGCCTCATCGAAGCTAAACTCCGTACCAATTGGCGCGCGCTTGGCTTTCCGAAAGAGCCCAAGCTCATATCGATTTCACCGGTTAGGGGTCTCGACGGTTTCAGAGACTATATCAATAACATTCTTTCGCTGGGCGTCGTCGACGCCGTGATTCTCCAATTGAACGCGACCAATATCGGCGAATCATTTCCGCCCCCTCATTCGGCGACGTACGATTTCAAGGCGTATGCGCGGACGTGGACTTCGCCGACTCGACGTTTCATCGTCGAGATGAACACCGAATTGAAGAAGGCCGGGATTCCGCTCGTGGTGGTCGTCAACCCCACCGCGGCGCACCTTTCATCGCTCGAAGTTTCGGTCTCCGCCGAGGTCACCGGATTTCAGGACTGGTTGTTCTTAGTGTATGGGCCCCCGAGCGGCGACACGTTCGAGAAAGATATGAGCGGGGTCGTCTCCCACTCCGGCGTGTTGTCCATCGATCTCTTTCCAAGTTTCATGGCAGCCGAGCAGGATGCCGATCGTGTACCGCTTTTCGGCACCACGAACGCCCATTTTTCGGAAAATGGGCGCGTTCTTGCCGCGGATTCCATCGTGAAGGCATTCACGCGGATGCATTTTTGGCGAACGAAATGAACGACCGCGGAAATCTGACGGTGCGCGTGTTGGCCCTCGCGGCGATGACCGGGGCTTTCGGGTTAGCGCCCTCCGGTACGAGCGCGGCCGCGGTGCTCGCGCCCGGTTATACAGTCTCGACCATAGCCGGCGCCGGAACGTCCGGAACAAGAGACGGAGATGCACAAACTGCCCAGTTCATGAAACCTATAGGCATCGCCGTGGATGCGCACGGCGATATCTTTGTGGCAGATGCCGCCGCGCAACGGATTCGGGAGATCTCGCCGAACGGCGAGGTCAGCACAATCGGCGGCTCGGGCGTGCCCGAGTTCAATTCGATGTGGGTTGCCGGCGGCTACAAGGACGGGGCGGCGCTGCAGTCGCGTTTTAATCGGCCCTCGGGCGTTGCCGTGGGGCCGGACGGCACGATATACGTGGCCGACACGCTCAACCATTGCATCCGGACCATCAAGAACGGCACAGTCTCCACGTACGCCGGCGCTCCCAACAATACGGCCGGCGCGGACGGCGCGCTGGCGGCGGCATCGTTCATCCGGCCGCGCGCGCTTGCTTTTAATGCTGCCGGAGATCTATTCATCGCCGACGATCCGATCGGTGTGCGAAAGATCAGCGGTGGAATTGTGACGACGTTAGCGCTGCCGATACAAGGCGACAAGCGCATGCTCGCAATCGCGTTCAACGGGTCGAAAAACGAGAACATGATTGTCGGAACCGCCAGCGAGCTCATCGTTTTTGACTACGCCGGAAACGTCATGCTGCGACAAGCCGTGACTCCAAACGGCGGGGCGGACGAACTTCTGTACGGCATGCGCGGAATTCTCAATTCGAATGCGCTGGTCCCTGAAGCGATGGGGGTGCCGATGGGCATCGCCGCATATCCCGACGGCCACCTGGTCTATGCCGATGCGCGAAGCCACGCGCTGCGCTGGTTGTCGGTCACGCCTGCGGCTGCTTCAACTTTATCGGAGATCGCAAACCCGCCA
>Ga0208849_1001049_pt1 | contig 21300 bp, 21 predicted proteins | sample NGESurdeep072012_10_FD_184470 | JGI IMG/M metagenome (GOLD analysis project Ga0208849, IMG submission 184470) | Arctic peat soil microbial communities from Barrow, Alaska - NGEE Surface sample 53-3 deep-072012 (SPAdes) | ecosystem: Environmental > Terrestrial > Soil > Wetlands > Peat ... | reverse complement strand
TCCGAAACGGGGTAATACGAATGCCCCTGCGAGAAACACGAGAGTTCGATCGGCGTTATGAGGCAGCGTCAAGTCTCCGAACGGGCCGTCGATTCTAACGGCGGTGCCAATCGGCAAGCTCTTCAGCACGCGTTTGAACGCAGTATTGCGCATGCGCGTGGTCACCATCAAGTCTTTTTCGTGAGGGCCGCTCGCGATCGAAAACCCTCGGGCCGCGGTGCGTGGTCATTACGAGCAGTTTCCCTCCAGCCGCCCCACCGGCATGCCGATCGAGCTCGAAGGCTTCGATCTGCTGACCGTGCGGGGCGGACTGATCCAGAGCAACGACGCGTTCACCGATTCGATGAGCTTCGCGCGCCAGATCGGGATGATGCCGCCGCAGGACTCGGGCGCCGAGAAACGCATGATGCAGGCGTTCAACGCCAAGACCCGTCTCAGCGCGCGCCTCGGCGCTGGCGAGGCGGAGCTCGTCGCCGAGGGCGTGTGGGTGGTGCAGGGTCAGCCGGGCCGCTGCAACGTCTACCTGATCGAGGACGACGGCGGCGTGACGCTGTTCGACGCCGGCGCGCGCACGATGACACGTGCGGTCGCCAGCGCCGGAGCGAAGCTCGGCGGGATCCGACGAGTGGTGCTCGGTCACGGCCACACCGACCACCGCGGCACCGCGCCGGCGCTCGGCGTACCCGTGCTGTGCCACCCGGACGAGGTGCAGGACGCCGAAGGCAGCGGCGGCTTTCGCTACTGGCCGCAGGGACTGGCCGGGCTGCCGACACCGCTGCGCCAGGCCCACCGCCTGATGCACCGCTACGCGTGGGACGGCGGACCGGTCGAGATCGCGGGCACGGTCGCGGAGGGCGAGGAGCTCGCGGGCTTCACGGTCGTGCACCTCCCCGGGCACGCGCCCGGGATGATCGCCCTGTGGCGGGAGTCCGATCGCCTGGCGCTGAGCAGCGACTGCTTCTACACGATCGACATGTGGGGTCGTAACTGCGAGCCGCGACTGCCCGAGCGGATCTACAACTTCGACACAGACCAGGCGCGCGAGAGCATCCGCAAGCTCGCCGCGCTCGAGCCTGCGGCCGCGTGGCCCGGTCACGCCAAGCCGGTGACCGGCGACGTGCGCAGCAAGCTCGAACGGGCCGCCGACGCGGGCTGAGCGTGGGTAGGCGCGGGCGTCGCCAGACGCGGCTCACTGCGCCGAGCAGCGACTACACGGACGCGCACGGCAACGTGTTGAGCCTGCGCGGTTCGCTCACACCTGGCTCGCGCCTGGAGTATGCGCAGGCACTCGCCGGCACCGGCGCGCGTCCGTCGAGCACCCGTGAGGATGCGTGGCAGCGCGCCGGCGAGCTGCTGTTCGAGCGCCTGGCCGTCCGCTGGGTGATCGCCGACGTACCGATCGAGCGCCAACGCGAGCTGCTGGCGCGCTTTCGCGTCGCCTCGCCGCAGGAGCGCGCGTGGGTGCGAGAGGTGCTGCGGGAGCACTGCGCCGAGTGGTTCCCCGATGTGCAGGCGCCGTGAGCGGCGCTCACAGGCGCCGCTCATCGGAAACACCGTGAAAAGATCCCGTTATTTGGATTGCATCTGGCTGTCGTCGCATTAGGATCTGGGCGGGCACGTGCCGTATGTTCGGGCGATTCCAATGTCCAACGTGCGACCGTGGAGGCGTCGGATGTCATAGGGAGCGACAGGCGTGACTATTCAACTGAAGGTCTACGACAACGGCGACCACACGTGTCTCGTCTGGCTGACCCCCGACGCGAAGCCGATCGCCAGCTGTCGCGGCTTTGCGGTGAAGCGGGTCAAGAACGGCATCGATGACTACCTGCACGGCGCGGCCGGCTTCTCCGATACGGACACGTTCGACCCTCACAACCCGTGGAAGTTTCCACTACAGCGCTTTCTCTGGTGGGATTACCTCGTCAAGGTGAACGACGTCGTTCAGTACTCGGTGGTGCCCGTCGTCGGGCCAGACCAGGATCACTTGGCCCTCGACGCCGGCCTGGCCAGCCCGTTGACGCCAGCGATGACGATCAGCGGCCAGAGCACGCCGCACATCGCGGCCTATTTCAACAAGGGGATCGTCGCGGCCCAGTGGGTATCTCGGGCACTCGGCGAAACACCGAAGGCAAGCAGCATCAAGACGCTCGTGGCGACGGTCGGCAACCCGTTGCGCGGTGAGCTCAGCGGGCTGTTGCGCCCTCAGATCCTGTCGCTGCTCAAAGACGCCAAGGCGCAGAACGGCAAGATCTTCGCGGCGCTGTATGAGCTCAACGACCCGGAGCTGATCCCGGCTCTCGAAGCTTTTGGGAGCGACTGCAACCTGATCCTGGCCAATGGCGCATTCAGCACGGAGAAGCCGGACGAGAACGCCGAAGTCCGCGCGCAGTTGCGGAGCAACGTCACCGTGATCGACCGCATGGTCTCCGAGGGTCACTTCGCGCATAACAAGTTCGTGGTCTTCTGCGACTCGGCCGGCAACCCGCTGCGCGTGCTCACCGGAAGCACGAACTGGACGACGAGCGGTCTGTGCACGCAGGCCAACAACGGCCTGATCATCGACGATCCCGGCGTCGCCGGCGACTATCTCGACGCCTGGAAGCGACTGCAGGCAGCCGGGAACGAGTACACGCCGGCGCTCAAGGCCGGGAACTCAACGGCGAGGACGGCCCAGGTGGACGGCTGCTCGGTGACGCCATGGTTCGCCGCGACCTCAGACGCCCAGGATCTCGAATACGCCCGCAAGCTGATCGACAGCGCGAAGGAGGGGATCCTATTTCTGTTCTTCAACCCCGGAGCCTATGCGAGCGATCCGCACAAGTGGACGCTGTTGCAGAACGTGCTCTCCCGACAGCAGGAGGGGGATCCGAACTTCGATCCGGACCTGTACGTCCGCGGCGTCGTCAACCAGAGAATCGCCGGCCTCACCGAACCCGAGGCGCCACCGGCAGCATCGGCGACGGGGGCTGTCGCGAATGGCGCCGGCACGAGCCCCGTGACGCTTTTCCGCGGCGGTGACACCCCGAAGCAACTCGGCCACGAGGTGCTCATCCCCCACAACATCAAGACGCAGTTTCACACCTGGGAGGCCGAGCTCCTCGGCGCGAGCATGGTCAACATCCACAGCAAGGTGATCGTGCTCGACCCGTTCGGCGAGAACCCGGTCGTGATGACGGGATCGCACAACCTCGGCTTCAAGGCATCGAGCGCAAACGACGACAACCTCGCCATCATCCAAGGCAACGGGCCGCTCGCCGCCGCCTACGCCATCAACATCATCGCGATCTTCGACACCTATCGCTGGAGGAGCTACGTCGAAGCCAAGCGAGCCGACCCCGACGCCTGGCACGGACTCGAGGACAACGATAGCTGGCAGAACGGCCACCTGCAGGGCGAAGATCTCGCAGAGCTCGAGTTCTGGCTTGGCACAGGCGCCTCCAAGCAGACGGCCACCGGCGTGCGATCGGTCTCGAGCGCATGAGCTCGCCCGCCGGCGTGGAGTGGAACACGCGCGAGCCTAGCCGCGCTCGCCGAGCAGCTCCAGCCGCGGCCCGTGAACGCCCCCCGCAGACACGAACCGCGCGGTCGCCGGGCTGAGCACGAACTCGAGCACCGCCCCGGCCTCGTCGCGCACCTCCAGGCGCCGGCCGTCGTCGTGAACCGCTAGCACCACGCCGCGCTCGAAGCCCCCGCCGAAGTGCACGATCCGGGCGTCTGCGCCGACGCGGGGCATGTGTCGAGAGGGGCCGAGCACCCCTCGATGCTACGCCGCCGGGCTGGCACCAGCCCGGTTACGCACGATAGGCGCGGCGACGATACCTTCCGAGCATGCGCCGCACCAAGATCGTCGCCACGATCGGCCCCGCCTCGCGTGAGATCGAGACGCTGCTGCGCATGGTCGAGGCGGGTATGGACGTCGCGCGGCTGAACTACTCACACGGCACGCTCGAGGAGCACGCCGAGACTGCCCGGCGCGTGCGCGACGCTGCCGGGCGGGTCGGCCGGCCGGTCGCGATCCTGCAGGACCTGCCGGGGCCAAAGCTGCGCATCGGCCCGTTGCGCGAGGATGTGGTCGAGCTCACCCCCGGCGAGCGCCTCACGTTCTTCTGCGGCGACGGCGATCGCCCCGGCGACGCACACCAGATGAGCATCTCCTGGGCGGGCCTGCCCGAGGCGGTCGAAGATGGCTCGATCCTCTATCTAGCCGACGGCTCCGTGCGGCTGCGCGTCGTCGACGTGCGCGCCGGCGACTGCGAGCTCGACGTGGAGATCGAGGTCGGCGGCGCGGTCGCCTCGCGTCAGGGACTCAACATCCCAGGGCCGGTCGCGGCGCTGCCGGCAGTTCCCGAGGAGGACCTGCACCTGCTGCGCCACGGCGAGTCGATCGGCGTCGACATGGTCGCACTGTCGTTCGTGCAGACGCCCCAGGACGTCGAATTCGTGCGCGACCACACGCGACTGCCGCTGATCGCCAAGATGGAGAAGCCGCAGGCCGTGGAGCGCGCTGCCGAGATCCTGCGCGCGGCCGACTACGTGATGGTGGCGCGCGGCGATCTGGGCATCGAGCTGCCGATCGCGCGGGTGCCGCTGGTGCAGAAGCAGCTACTCGAGCTCGCGGGCTGGATGGCCGTGCCGTCGATAACGGCGACCCAGATGCTCGACTCGATGGTCAGCTCCTCGCGCCCGACGCGCGCGGAGGTGGCCGATGTGGCGAACGCGATCCTCGACGGGACCGACGCGGTGATGCTCTCCCAGGAGACCGCCGTCGGCAGCTACCCGGTGGAGGCGGTCGCGATGATGGCGGCCGTAGCCGAGCAGGCGGAGTCGATCGCGCCGTACGAGCGCTGGAACCAGTCGCGCGTGCGTCGCACGCACTCCGACCCCGCGTACACGATCGCGCACAACCTCTGCGACGCAGCCAGCGAGCTGCGCCTCGACGCGCTCGTGATCCCGACGCTGTCGGGCCGCTCGGCACGCCTGGTCTCCGCGCACCGCCCGACGGTCCCGATCTACGCGCTCTCCCCAGGCAAAGAGACGGTCAGGCGCTGCGGGCTGATGTGGGGCGTGCAGGCGGCGTCGATGCCGCGGCACGAGACCACCGAGGCGCTGATCGCCGATGCCGCACGACGCGTCGTCGAGCTCGGCTGGTGCGAGCGCGGCCAGCGCGTCGGCATCACCGCAGGGCTGCCCTCTGGGCGGCCAGGCACGACGAGCCTGTTCCAGATCCAGGTGCTCTAAAGGCGCCGCTTGAACCCAGTCAAGGCTCGGAGTACGGTTCTCATCGTGCCCAAGGTGCCCACTGGGAAGGTCGTCACGCCGCCGCCGTTCGACTGGGACGATCTCGGTCGCTACAAGGCCGGGGGCCGCTTCCTCGACGGCTACCCCTCCGACATTCGGACGTTCTACTCCCCGGTCGATGACGTCCACGACCTGCTCGTTTCACTGCTCGCCTCGACCCAGAAGTCGATCGTGCTGAACATGTACGGCTATGACGATGCGGAGCTAAACGACGTCATCCTCGCCAAGCTGGCCGACGAGCACATCTACGTACAGATGAGTCTCGACAAGTCCCAGGCGGCCGGCATCCACGAGCGCGAACTGCTCGGAAAGTGGCAGCACGAAGTGATTGGCAACTCCATTGCGATCGGCCACTCAACCAAAGGCGCGATCTCCCATATGAAGATCGTCATCATCGACGGTGTCTACACCGTGCGCGGCTCCACGAACTGGTCGCTCGCCGGCGAGCAGGATCAAGACAACGAGCTTACGGTCCACAACAACGCGGTCATCGCCGCTGAGACCCGCTCTGAGCTGGACCGCAACCACGACGCGATGCTCAAGCAGATGGCCGCGGACGCCATCGCGAACCCTTCAACCAAACCAGGACCGAGCTGACCAACGACCGCCTCAGACCGACGGCGGCGCGTCCGACGGCGGCTCGCCGCCGTCGGCTGGCAATCCCAACGTGCCGGACCCGGCGGCGTAGGAGATCGGATGACCTCCCGCCCCGCGGAGGATGAACGCGCAGCCAACGGCGATCAGTGCGCCGGCAAGCGGACCCACCACGTAGAGCCAGTAGCCGCTGAAGTCTCCGCTCACGAGCGCCGGGCCGAACGATCGCGCCGGGTTCATCGACGCGCCGCTGACAGGCGCCGCCCACAGCCCGGCGAGCGCGATGTAGCCGCCGACGGCGAGCGCGGCGACGCGCCCCACGTTCTGGGCGGCCGACGCCGTCCCGAGGATGACGCTGACGAGCGACGCGGTGAGCGCCACCTCCATGAGCAGCGCCTGCCAGTCGACATAGCCGGCGCCGGGCAGCGTCGCGCCCAAGTGCTCGACGTTCCCGAACACCGCCTCGAGGAACAGGCACGCGAGCGTCGCGCCGGCGAGCTGGATCACGACGTAGCCGGGGACGCGCCGCCACGGGAAGTCTCCGCGTAGCGCGAACGCGACCGACACCACCGGATTCAAATGCGCGCCCGAAACGGCGCCCATGAACAGGATGATCGCCGTCACCATCAGCCCAGGTGCGACGACGGCCGCAGCGAGCGTGATCTGGCCCTTGCCGTGAAAGAGCCCCCCGCCGGCGGCAACGAGCACGAGCATGAATGTGCCGAGCAGCTCGGAGAACAGCCGACGGTACTCGAAGCGCGGATCTTCGAACTGGGCCTTGGAGCCAAACTCCAGCGCCAGCAGATGCATCGTGCGCGGGCCGAGCATGCCGGCGGCCGGGAGCTCCTGTGAAGCAAGATCGCCACGCACGACAGGCTCGTCGGGCATCGCCACAACCTATCTGGAATGATCCCCGCCCGTGCGCGCCGACGCCCTGGTCATCTACGGGATCACCGGCGACCTCGCGAAGGTGATGACCTTCCGTTCGCTCTACCGCCTCGAGCGCCGCGGGCTGCTGGACTGCCCGATCGTCGGAGTCGCTGTGGACGACTGGACCGTAGAGCGTCTGCGCGAGCACGCGCGTGAATGCATCGAAGGCACCGGCGAGCACCTCGACGCCGAGGTGTTCGAGCGCTTCGCCGCGCGCCTGTCCTACGTCAGCGGCGACTTCACCGACGCCGCCACCTACAAGAAGGTGGCGGCCGCGATCGCCGGCAAGCAGAGCCCGGTCTTCTACCTGGAGATCCCGCCGTCGCTGTTCGGGCCCGTGATCAAGGAGCTCGCGGGCGCGGAGCTGACCAAGAACGCGCGCGTGGTCGTCGAGAAGCCGTTCGGTCACGACCTCGCGTCAGCGCGGGCGCTGGCCGCCGAAATCCACCGGTACATCGACGAGTCGCAGCTGTATCGGATCGACCACTTCCTCGGGAAGATGGGCACCGACGAGCTCCTGTACCTGCGCTTCGCGAACACGATGATCGAGCCGATCTGGAACCGCCAGCACGTCGCCTACGTGCAGATCACGATGGCGGAGGCGTTCGGCGTCGAGGACCGCGGGCACTTCTATGACCCCGTGGGAGCTCTGCGCGACGTAGTCGTCAACCATCTGATGCAGCTCGTCGCGCTCGCCGCGATGGAGGCGCCGGCCGCGCGCGACGCGAAAACGCTCCAGGACGCCAAGTTCGCGGTCCTGCGCGCGATCGCCGACGCCGACCCCGCGCACTATGCGCGCGGCCAGTACGACGGCTACCTCGAGATCGACGGCGTCGCCAAGGACTCGACCACGGAGACCTACGCGGCGCTGCGCCTGGACATCAACAACTGGCGCTGGTCGGGCGTGCCGTGGTTCATCCGCACGGGCAAGAAGCTGCCGATCACCCAGACCGAGCTGCGGGCGGTCTTCCGCGAGCCACCGCGCCTAGGTTTCCTGGAGAGCAGGCGTCGCCACCCCGAAGCGAACCAGTTCGTCGTCAAGCTCGATCCCGCGACGGGCGCGCGCGTCACCCTCGACGCCCACCGCGCCGACATCGCCGGGCCCGAGCCGGTGCACCTCGATGTCGAGTTCGCCGATCAGGGCGGGGAGGCGCCGACCGCGTATGAGGTGCTGCTGATGGACGCGATCGCGGGCGACAGGACGCGCTTCACCCGCCAGGACGGTGTCGAAGAGGCCTGGCGGATCTTCGAACCGCTGCTGCAGCACCCGCCCCCGGTGCACCGCTACGCACCTGGCTCGTGGGGGCCACCCGAGGCGGACAGGCTGGTCGAGGGATTCGGAGCTTGGCACGAGCCCTGGGTGCCGTCTCCCTCAGACTGAGTCGCTGACCGCGACGGCGAAGCCGGCCGTGAAGCGCTCCCCCGCCGCGAGCACGCGCAGACCCTCGCCGCTGCGCAGCGCGTTGGCGGGTGCGGTCATCGGCTCGAAGCAGATGAACTGCCCGGCGCGGGGTGCGAACACCTGCGCATACGGATAGCCCTCCCGGAACGTCAGCTCGATCCTCCGCCCCGCGTCGGTGACGCTGAAGCGGGCCGGCTCCGACACCTCGTCGAAGCCATCGTCGAACTCGAGCGCGTCTAGCTCGAAGCGCCGGGCGCCGAGCACCTGCGCCGAACCCACCGGGATCTTGCGCGCGTCGAGCTCGAGGGCGCGCATCGGCGGCAGCTCGACGAGCCAATGCTCACGCGCGGCGCCCGTCGGTGACAGATACGGGTGAAAGCCGAACGACAGCGGCACGGCGTCCTGCCCGCACGCGTCCACCGTCAGCTCGATCTCGAGGCGCCCGTCGCGCAGGCGCGCCTCATATCGCAGCTCGTGCCGGAAGGGAAAGACCTCGAACAGCTCCCGGCGGGAATCGCTCCAGCTCAGGCGGGCGGTGAGGGACCCCGTGGCGTGATCGTTGGCGTCGGTCAGCTCCCACGCCATGAGCCCACCGATCACCCCGTGAATCGGCAGGCCGTTTTGATCGACGCGCACGCGTCCGGGGTCGTGTGGAACGCGCACGCTGTGAGCCGCGACGCTGTAGTCGAAGCCCGCGAGCCGGTTGGCCCACGGGTACAGAAGCGGGATGCCCATCGTCTTGCCGTGCTGCGCGTAGGCGGCCACGCCCGCGTTCTGCGCCAGGAGCTCCGCCCCGCGATGGCGAAGCGAGCAGCAGAGCATGCCGGCTCCGGGCACGAACGTGGCCTCGAGCGCCGAGCGCTCCTCTCGCAGACGCGCGGTCTCGAGCACGGGCGCGGTCATCGAGCGAGCGGTTGGGAGGATCTGCGCCGGCGGCTCATGCGATGACCGCGTCCGAGCCTAGCGCCCGTATGCGACGATCAGCGCCTCCGCAGCCTTTCGCGCAACCACAGGAGGATCCGATCGTGCCACCCGAGCGACGCAGCGCCGATCAGCGCCCCGCCAGCGCACCGCCCGAGCTCACGCGCAGCCAGATCGAAAGGCTCGAGAGCATCTACGGCAACCGCTACCTGCTCGAGCCCGCGCCCGACGGCAAACTGCCGAAGCACGGCATGAGCGCCGAGGAAGCGAAGCGCTTGATCCAGCAGGAGACGGTGCTCGACGGCCTGCCCAACCGCAACCTCGCGACCTTCGTGACCACCTGGATGGAGCCCGAGGCCGAGCAGGTGATCCAGGAATCCCTGCGCGTGAACTTCATCGATCACGCCGAGTATCCGCGCTCGGCCGAGATCGAGCAGCGCTGCATCCGCATGCTCGCCGACCTCTTCAACGCGCCGGGCGAGACGACCGGCGCGCGCACGCAAGGGTCCTCGGAGGCCATCATGCTGGGGGCGCTGTCGCTGAAGTGGAAGTGGCGCGCGCGCAGGCAGGCCGCGGGAAAGTCGGTCGAGCGCCCCAACCTGGTGTTCGGCGGCGACGTGCACGTCGTATGGGAGAAGTTCTGCCGCTACTTCGACGTCGAGCCGCGGATCGTGCCGCTGAAGCCCGACAAGTACACGATCGGAGCAGAGGACGTCGAGCCCCACATCGATGAGAACACGATCGGCGTGGCGGCGGTGTTGGGGACGACTTTCACCGGCCACGCCGACGACATCCGCGGGATCAACGACTTCCTCGTCGGACTGAAGCACGAGCAGGGCCTGGATGTGCCGGTACACGTGGACGCTGCCAGCGGCGGCTTCGTCTGGCCCTTCCTGTATCCCGAATCCGAGTGGGACTTCCGGCTCGAGCAGGTCCGCTCGATCAACGTCTCCGGTCACAAGTTCGGGCTCGTCTATCCCGGAATCGGGTGGCTGATCTTCAGGGAGAAGGACGATCTGCCCGAGGATCTCGTGTTCTACGAGAACTACCTCGGCAAGCGTGACGCGACGTTCACGCTCAACTTCTCCACGGGCGCGTCGATGGTGCTCGCGCAGTACTACAACTTCGCTCGCCTCGGACACGACGGCTACCGCTACCTGATGGAGACGATGAAGTACAACGCGCGCACGCTCGCCAAGGAGATCGCCGAGTGCAACTTGGAGCTGATCGGCGGCGAGCAGGACGAGCAGCTGCCGGTGGTCGTGTTCAAACTCGCAGGCGTTCACCCCTTTGACGAGTTCGACGTGGCCGCGCAACTGGCCGCCGACCACGGCTGGATGGTCCCCGCCTACACACTCCCTCCAAATGCCGAGCACGTCAAGATCATGCGCGTGCTCGTCAAGGAGACGCTCGGCCATTCGCTGACGACGTGCCTCGGCGAAGACATCGCTCAGGCGTGCGCGACGCTCCAGGCCAAGGGCCGCGGGCTGCACCCCGCCGACAAGCGCCGCGTCAAGACGAACACGGGCTTCTGAGCGCGGTGCCCACGTGAGCCTGCCAGAACGGGTGGCTCGCATGAGCGTCGCAGAACGGGCGGCGCGTGGCAAGGCAGCGCGCAGGCGAGCGCCGCGCTCCAGCCACGCGGACTTCGCACCGCCGGCGAGCCGCCCCGACCCGGTTGAGCTGCTCGAGCGCCAGTCGGCGACGCGCATCCCGGAACTGGTGCCGATCCGCTACGGGCGCATGCTGGTCTCGCCGCTCACGTTCTACCGTGGCGCGGCGCTGATCATGGCCAGCGATCTGTCCTCGACGACGCGCTCGGGGCTGACGGCCCAGTGCTGCGGCGACGCGCACCTGTCGAACTTCGGGTTGTTCGCCTCGCCCGAGCGCCGACTCGTGTTCGACGTCAACGACTTCGACGAGACGCTACCCGGGCCGTGGGAGTGGGACGTCAAGCGCCTGGCGACGAGCATGCTGATCGCGGCGCGCGACAACGGCTTCTCGACCAAGCACCAGCGCCGGGCGGTGCTGGACACCGTCGAGGAATACCGCACCGCGATACGGCGCTTCGCCGCGATGGGCAACCTCGAGCTCTGGTACACGCACCTGGACGTCGACGACACGTTCACGCAGCTGCGCTCCGAACTCACGCCGCAGCTCGCCAGGAGCACCGAGCAGACGCTTGCCAAGGCGCGCACGCGCGACAGCATGTCGGCGCTCTCGAAGCTCACGCACGTGGTTGACGGCGAGACGCGCATCCGCGCCGACCCGCCGCTGATCGTCCCGATCGACGAGCTCGCACGCGGCGAGGAACGCAGCGAGATGTTCGACGTCCTGCACGAACACCTGCGCTCCTACACCAAGAGCCTCGAGCGCGACCGACGCGTGCTGGTCGAGCAGTACCGCCTCGTCGACTTCGCGCGCAAGGTCGTCGGCGTGGGCAGCGTCGGCACGCGCGCATGGATCGCGCTGCTGCTCGGGCGCGACGACCAGGACCCGCTGTTTCTGCAGCTGAAGGAGGCCGAGGCATCTGTGCTCGAGCAGTTCCTCGCGCCCAGCGAGTTCGCCAACCACGGCGAGCGGGTCGTCACCGGACAGCGCCTGATGCAGGCCAGCAGCGACATCTTCCTGGGCTGGCTGCATGCCGAGCCCGCCGACGATCGGCCCCAGGATCTCTACGCCCGCCAGCTGCGCGACTGGAAGGGCTCAGCGGAGACCGAACAGATGACCCCCAAGGGCATGGCCGCGTATGGCCGCCTGTGCGGCTGGACGCTCGCCCGCGCGCACGCCCGCAGCGGCGACCGCGTCGCGATCGCCTCCTACCTCGGCAGCGGCACTCACTTCGATCGAGCCCTCCTCGCCTTCGCCCGCGACTACGCGGAGCAGAACGACCGCGACTACCGCGCGCTGGCCGCGGCGGCCAAGTCGGGGCGGATCACCGCCGAGACCGGCGTCTGATCGCGGCGTCAGCCGCGCGCGCCGACGCCGCTGCGACCATAGAAGTCCGCCTCCTCGCGACCGAGATCGGTGACGGGCTCATCGCCGTACATCCACTCGCGCGCGATCCTGTGCCAGTTGGCGCGCGCGCGTAGCTGCGAGAGCACGGCCAGCGTCAGCATCTCCATCCGCCGCCCGAAAAGGTGCTCGGGGCGCATCGCCTGATGGCGCATCTCGCGGAAGTGACTCGAGCGCGGATCCGAGCTCTCGATCATCACCTGGGTGGCGATCTCGGGCGTCAGCTGGACGGCTTCGTCGGCCGTCGTGTACCACCAGATCGCATCCCTGATGAAGGCGAGCAGGTGCTCGGGATCGACACGGTCGGGTTCCGGCAGGAAGCCAGAGGCGGCGAGCAGCTCGTGTAGCGTCGCGGCGTCGCCCTCGACGACAGCGCGCTGGCAGGACAGCTCGAGGTCGACCGGCTCGGCGTCCATGCGCTTGAACAAGCCGAAGTCCAGGAACGCCACGCGCCCGTCGTCGAGCAGCAGGAAGTTGCCCGGATGGGGGTCGCCGGAGAACTGACGGTGGCGGTACAGGCAACCGAGGAAGAAGCGGAAGATGATCTCGCCGAGGCGGTCGCGCTCGGCCTGGGAGCGGGTCTTCAGCTCCTCGAAGCCGGCGCCGCTGACGAACTCGCTGACCAGCACGCGCTCGCGCGAGAGCGAGCTGATCACGTCGGGGACGACGATGAAGGGATGTCCGGCGAAGATCCGTGCGAGCGAGCGCTGGTTCTGGGCCTCGAGCTCGTAGTCGAGCTCCTCGACGATCCGCTCCTTTATCTCCTCCGCGATCGCCTTCGCGTCGAGCCCGGGAGCCATGCGCTTGAGCAGGCGCAGGATCATGTCCAGGTTCTGCATGTCCGCGCGCACGGCGCTCGCCACGCCGGGGTACTGGACCTTCACGGCGACCTCGCGGCCGTCGTGCAGCCTCGCCCTGTAGACCTGCCCGATCGAGGCGGCCGCGATCGGCTCCTCGTCGAAAGCGGCGAACACCTCCAACAGCGGTTCTTCGAGATCCTCCTCGATGACGCGACGCATCTGCTTGAACGACACCGTCGGCGCGGCGTCACGCAGCTTGGCGAGCTCGCGCTGGAACTCCTCCCGGTGCTCCTCGGCCACCAGCCCGACGTCGAGGAACGACATCACCTGCCCGAGCTTCATCGCGGCGCCCTTCATCGTGCCGAGCACCGCCACGATCTGCTTGGCGGTCTCGAGCTGGCGGCGGGCCATCGCCTCCTCGGCGGCCTCCTCGCCGCGCGTCACGTTCGCCGCACGGGTCCCGAACTGCTTTACGGCCTCCTTGGTGGCGAGCGTCGCGACCGTGGCTGTGCGGCGTGCGCGCGAGGTGGGGATCTTCTCGTTCTCGCGCGCCACGCCCTGCATGCTAGGAGCTGAGCGCGCCTCGCGAGGAATCGCTAGCCCGAGCGCTCGATGCGCGACCCGGGCACGATGTCATCGGAACCACCCTCCCAGCGCACCCACGCCTTGGTGCCTCCGTCGTAGTCGGCACCCAGCAGCACCAGCGTCGCCCGCTGGCCGAGCGCGACGCACGGCTGTGAGCCCTCGGGATCCAAGCCCCGCCAAACGCGAATGAAGGCGTTCTCCTCCCACTCTCGCGATACCGAGGTCTCGCCGGAGTGTCCCGGGTAGATGACGGTGTCTCCGGGCAGCTCCATCAGCGTCCCCATGATCGAGTCCCGCAGGTCGGTGTAGGTGGTGTGCCCGGGCGCTTTGACGCCGCCGACCGAGTCCTTGAAGAGGGTGTCGCCGGTGAACACGACCAAACCCGCTCCCGCGAGCCCGCCGGGCACGGCGCTCCTGGCGGCGCGCGCGGGCGCTCCCTCGACGCCCGCGTGCTCGGGGCGCTCGCCGACGAGGAACGACAGCATCCCGGCGGTGTGGCCGGGCGTGCGCAGCGGACGCACCTCCAGCGCGCCGAAGCGCAGCGTCTGGCCGGCCTCGACCGAGCCCATCCCCTCCGGCGTCGCAGGCCCCACGGCCTTCGCAGCGCCGGTCTCGCCGCTGCTGGCTGCAGCGTCTCGCAGCAGCTCGCGCTCGGTGTCGCTGATCAGCACCTGCAGCTTCGGCCAGCGTTCGACCAGCTCGCCGACGTCGCTGACGTGATCGAAGTGGTGGTGGGTGAGCAGGACGTGGGTGGGCGTGAGCCCGAGCCGCTCGGCGGCGTCGATCAGCGGCGCTACCGGGCCGCCGGCGTCGATGAAGAACGCCGGTCCACCCTCGCCGTCGGCGACGAGGTAGGTGTTCGAGAGGAACTGCGGATGGCTGGCGCGCTCGACGAGCATCGCGCCATCCTTGCACGAATCCCTCAGCCGGCGTTGGGCAGGAGCACTGTCTCACCAGATGCTCCGCGGCTCGCCACACCCGGCGCGTCGCGGCCCGCCTCCTCGCCCCCAACCAGACTGCAGAGGCCCTCGAGGTAGCGCTCGTCGCCGACGTCCCTGCGCCACTCGAGCACCGGCACCGTGCCGGCGCACTCGGCGACACGGACGCGTGCCTGCTCGAGCGTGGGCGCGGTGCTCGCGAGCGCAACCGCACGTGAGGTGCCGATGGTGCGGTAGCTGTTCTCGCCGGTCGCTACGGCCGAGGAGAAGAACACGTGGCATCCCGCCGCTTCGATCCGCTCGCGCTCGAGCGTGAAGTCGTAGGCGCCGCCCGCCGCCGGGCCTGCCGGGGACTTGCCGAGCGCGTACTCGGGCGAGACCAGGTACAGCACCACCGAGGCCTCCTCGCGTAGGCGCACGTCGGCGGCGCCGAGGCTGGTGGCGGCGATGCGCTCCATCACCTCCGGCCAGCTGCCGTCGAGCAGGCTCATGATGTTCATGCACTCGGGATCGCCGAATCTCGCGTTGAACTCGATCACCTTGACGCCGCCGGCCGTGGCGAAGAAGCCACTGTTCATCACTCCACTGAAATGGCGTCCCTGCTGGGACAGGCGCTCGATGACGCGCTCGACGATCGCGCACGCCTGCTCGTAGTGGCCGGCGGCCATGAACGGCAGCGCTCGGCCGGCCATCGACAGCGAGCCCATGCCACCTGTCCCCGGACCCCGATCTCCGTCGTAGCGATACGGATAGTCGTATGTGGACGGCGGAAACACCACCGTCCTGCCGTCGCTGATCGCCTGGATCGTGAACTCCGCGCCGACGATCTTCTCCTCGATCAGCACCGTCTCCCCGGGGCCGCCGCGAGCGAGCAGCTCGAGCGCGTAGTCGCGCGCGTGCGCGTGGCTGGCCAGGTGCGGACCCATCACCTTCACGCCCTTGCCGCCGGTCAGGCCGGACGGCTTGACCACGACCGGCGTCGAGCCGAAAGCCGCGAGCGCGTCGGCCACCTCCTCGGGCGCACGCACCACCTGTGTTCGCGGAAGCGCCTCGGGTGCGACTTCCGAGAGCAGCGAGCGGGCGAACGCCTTGTTCCACTCGATCTCAGCCCCCGCTGCAGTCGGACCGACCGCGCGTGTCCCCTGAGCCAGCAGCGCGTCGATGACCCCTGCGGCGAGCGGCTCATCGGCGCTCACCATCGCGATGTCGATCTCCCGCGCGCGGGCGAAGGCCGCGACGGCGTGCGGGTCGCACACGTCGCCAAGCTGGTGGCTGCCGCCGGAGGCGGCTGCGTAGCCAACGATCGAGGGGTTCTCGTGACCGACGAACGCGTGCAGCTCGCTGTGCTCGGCCATTCGATGTGCCAGCGCGCTCTCGCGTCCGCCGTGCCCGACTATCAGCGTTCGCACGGGGGCAAGTCTAGAGCGCTGTCACCGCGTGCCTCGCGCCCATCCCGCCCCGGCCCGCGCCGGTCGTTGTACGCTGCTCAGTTGAGGGTGGCCAAATGAGACGCAAGACCGTCATCGCGGTAAGCTTCCTGGACGGCGCGGCAGTCGTCGCAGCCCTGTTCTTCGGTCTCGCGCCGCACTCGAGCTCCGCGACGCCCCACGCCGCGATTGCACAGGCGACTCCGTCGCAAACGGCACGCGCAGGGCAATTGCTGGCCGAAGAAGCCGACGCGCGCGAAGCTGCGAACGCCGCGGCCAAGAAGACCAAGGCGCTGGAAGCGCAGGCGCGCCAAGCCAAGCAGGCCACCGCCAAGGCGAGCAAAGCGCGGAAGAAGCACGAGCGCAAAGCCAAACAGGCCACCGCGAAGGCGACCGCGGCGCAGACGCGGCACGATCGCGAAGCAAAGCATGCCGCCGCGCAGGGCGGCGCCGCGGAAAAGCGGGCCGGCGCTAGCAACCCCAAGCCGAGCGCGAGCCGGAGGCGGCGAGCGGCCAAGTCCAAGTCCAAGTCCAAGTCCAAGTCCAAGTCCAAGCACGCTTCGAGGTCGCACTCGCAGACACGCTCGGAACGTCAGCTCAAGCGTGAACGGACCGCTGAACGTCGGGCGAGCGCTCGCTCACAACGCGAAGTCGCGCGGCCCGCTGCGGCGGCGCGCTACGGCTTGGCGCACTTCTTGATGCTCGCGACCCCCACGGCTGCGTTGGACCATGTCAGGTAAGCAACATTGCCTACGGACCCGATCTTGTAGTGAGTTTCGTGGAAGTCACCTTTTTGCTTTTCGCGCACTTCTTCTGGCGTGACTTCTGCGTAGCGCGAGCGTGATTCGCGCACGTGAAGAGCGGCTTCTTCCGCGCTCGTCGCGACGTCGACGTACACGTCACCCTCGCCCGGTAGACCGTGTGCCTCAAATCCCGTGCCCTGATTGTGGTACTGGAGCGGTGCGACCGCGTCGAAGTTCTTGGCTTTGTCGGGGGTGGTTGCTGTGAGGTGCGCCTTGGGCAGCGCGCCTTCGTCCTTGTAGCCCAGCCTTTCGAGACACGCTTTCACGCTGGCCGCCGATGCGGTCGGCGCAGCGGGGGCCACTGGAGCGCTGCTCGTGCTCGCAGTCGTCGGCGTCGTCGTGCTCGAGCTCGAGCTCGTGCCGGTCGAGCTCCCGCCTCCGCTCCCGCAGCCGGCGAGCGCCAGCGCGACGGTGAAAGCCGCCAGCACGACTCGGATGCGCCCGCGAGTTGACCGCGTGCCGGCTTGCACCTGCGGCACGGGCGTAGGACGAGCGCTGCGAGCTGCGTGTGTCATGTGACCTCCGGTGACCTCCGTGTTCTCCCCGTTCAGAGCCGGGCATCATACACAGCACTGGGCGACGCTCGATCCGGACCATCCACTGCGGGAAGTCCGCCTCGCATAGACTGCGCACATGGCTCTCATCCACACCTGCTACCGGATCGCCGACATCGATCGATCTGTCGCCTTCTACAACGCGCTCGGCTTCCAGGAGATTGGCCGTATCCCGATCCGCGAGGAGGCGGTGAACGTCTTCATGAACCAGCCCGGCGACGGTGACATGCCGCGCCTGGAGCTGACCTACAACTTCGGCGTCGACTCCTACGACGTCGGCACCGGCTATGGCCACATCGCGATCACCGCCGACGATATCGACGCCACGCTAAACCGCCTGGCCGAGCAGGGGATCGCGCCGGAGAAGCCGCCCTACTCCGTACGCGAGGGCGGCTCCCGTCTGTGCTTCGTGAAAGATCCCGACGGCTATCGCGTCGAGATATTGGAGACGCCCGACAGCTGACAGGGAGCCGCGTGGAGATGTCGCGAGACAAAGTGGACGTCGCCAAGCGAATGACCGATGCCTACAACCGCCGCGACGTCGATGGCGTCTTCGCGGAGCTCGCGACCCCTGACTTCGAGTGGTGGCCGGCTCTGCCGCGGGCCTATGGGGGTGGCTGCTACCAAGGACGGGAGGGCGTCGAAACGTTCGCCGCCGATACCAGCGAGAACTGGGAGGAGCTACGGACGATCGCCGAGGAGTTCCGCGATCTAGGTGACCGTGTGCTCCTGCTGGGTCGGCAGGTGGGACGTGGAAAGGGCAGCGGCGCTCAGGTCGAGACGCCGTTGGCGGCCATCTTCGACTTTCGCGGCGACAGAGTCTGGCGCTTCCGGGCGTACTTCGATCGCGCCGAGGGGCTGCGGGCGGCAGGGCTGTCGGAGTAGGCGCGAGAACGCTCAGCTCACGAGAGCACGCGCCCCCGGAACCTGCGCAGCCCGAGCGCGAGGAACACCGCGCAGAAGCCGATCAGCACGGGGTAGACGATGTAGAGGTGCATGTGCGAGGCGTGTGTGAGCCCGGCGCGCAACCCCTCGTTGATGTAGATCAGCGGATTGACCAGGACGATGATCTGCAGCCAGTGCACGCCGCCCACCTGCACGGGTGACAGGCGCGTCCACTGGTAGTAGGTGCCGCCGAGGAACGTCAGTGGCAGCACGACGAATCCGAACATCAAGCCGATGTTGCGCGCCTCGAAGGTCGTTCCCAGCAGCAACCCGAGCGCGGTCATGGTGACGCACGCGAGCGGGATCAGCGTGAGCACCACAGCCCAGTCGACGGTCAGATGCGCGTGCACGCCGGACGCGTGCACGACGGCGGCGATCGGGAACACGATCGCCGCGGCGAGCAGGCCCTGGACCGCCCCGGACAGGACCTTGGCGGCGGCGACGAGCCAGATCGGGCACGGCGCCTGCACCCGATCCTCGATCTCGCGCGTGTAGCCGAACTCGGTGGAGAGCTGCATCGCTACGGCCTGGATCCCTTGGAACATGATCGAGATCCCGACGACGCCGGGCACGAGCACGTTGGCGAACGCCGACTCGGCGGCCTTGCCGCCCCCGCCGCCGACGCCCTGTCCGATGCGCGGGAACACGAACAGGAACACGAACACCAGCAGGAACGGCTGGATCAGCGTGCGGACGACGAACTCGACGAAGTGCTTGCGCAGCACCACGAGATCGCGCAGGATCAGCGCGCCGAGCGCGGCGCGGCTCGCCGCGGCGACCGAGCGCGTGGGCTCGAGCGCGATCCGCTCGCCGCCGGCGGGCGACGCGGAGAGGGCGGTGCCGCTCGCCGCGGCCATCAGTCGCGCAGCTCCTTGCCGGTGAGGCTGATGAACACGGTCTCGAGGCTCGGCTCGGAGACGGACAGGTCGATCACGTCAAAGCCGCCGCTCTCGGCCGCCGCCACAACCCTCGGCACGAGCCGGTCGGCGCCCTTCACGTGCAGCTCCACCCCGCCCGGGACGCTGCGCGTGCGCGTGATCTCGCCGAGCTCCTGCGACAGGCGCGCCGCGAGCGCTTCCGCGTCGCCGTCGACCTTGACGGTGACGATCGTGTCCGCGCCCAGGGAGCGCTCGAGCGCCTCGGGTGTGTCGAGCGCGAGGATCTTGCCGTGGTCCATGATCGCCACGCGGCCGCACAGCTCTTCTGCCTCCTCCATGTAGTGGGTCGTGAGCAGGACGGTCTGGCCTTCGCGGTTTAGCTCCCCGAGGATCTCCCACAGCGCCAGGCGGCTCTGCGGATCGAGCCCGGCGGTCGGCTCGTCGAGGAACAGCACAGCCGGCCGGTGGAAGATCGCGCGCGCCATCATCAGGCGCTGGGCCATGCCGCCGGAGAGCGCGAACACCGACGCCTTCGCCCACTTGGCGAGCTGGAACTGCTCGAGCAGCCTGTCGGCGGTGCGCCGCGACTCCGCGGCTGAGACGCCGAACAGGCGGCCGTGGAAGTACAGGTTCTCCCATACGGTCAGCTGGCGGTCGAGCGTGTTCTGCTGTGAGACGATCCCGAGCAGCTGCTTGGCCAGCGCGGGGTGCGCGACGACGTCGATGCCGCCCACGAATGCGGAGCCAGAGGTCGGGATCACGCGCGTCGTGAGCATCCCGGCGGTGGTGGTCTTGCCGGCGCCGTTGGGGCCGAGCAGGCCGAAGATCTCGCCGGCGTGAACGCTGAGATCGAGGCCGTCGACGGCGGCGAAATCGGCGCCCGCGTACACCTTCCGCAGCGCCACCGTGCGGATGACCGCGCTGTCCTCGCCGCCCTGCATGCCGGCGGGACGATCGACGCCGGGTACCACCGTCGCGGAGTCGACTGGTTGCCCTGCGGCCATCGCTCACAATCTATAGCGCTCGCGCTACCCTGCGATGCAGTCATGGCGGGCACGGACAAGATCGCCAAGAACCTCGAGCGCTTCGCGCAGGCGGTGGCGGCTCACGACCGCGAGAACCCGACGCATACGGCCTACGGCATCGGCCTGGCGCACTTCGACATGGAGCGTCTCGGGCTCGACGAGGGCGAGGCGATCCTGCCGGGCATCACGATTCACGCCGACAGCGGCGTCACCGGCAACTTCCGCGTGCTCTGCGACGGCGAGCACGACGAGGAGCTGACCGAGGCGGAGGAGCAGGCAGTCGAGGCGATCGCCACGCAGGCGATCCCGGTGTTCTCGCCGGGCCGCTCACCATTCGAAGAGCAGTGACCCGCTGATCTTGGACGCCCGGCCAAGGCCAATCCGGCGGCAGGCGCGCAGACTGACGCCCCGTGGCGACCGTCGCAGCTGACTCGTCTTCGTATTCGGAGCAATGCCGCGATTGGGTCGGCCATGTGATCGTGTGCGGCCTGAACGCCGTGGGACTGCGCACGGTCGAGCAGTTGCACCTCGCTGGCGCGCGCGTGGTGGTGCTCGACGACGAGCCCGACGAACGACTCCAGCAGGTGGTGCGCGGCTGGGGCATCCCGCACATCCCACGCGGCTCGCATCACCTCAGCGAGCCGCTGTACGAGGCGGGGATCCGCGGCGCCGCGGCCGTGGTGTGCGCCGAGCGCACCGACCTGCGCACGCTCGAGACGATGCTGATGATCCGCGACCTGCGCCCGGAGGTGCGCATCGTCGCCGACCTCGACAACCCGGCGGTCGCCCACGCGGTGGAGGAGGTGCTCGGCTCGGTGGGGGTGCTGGACGTCGCCGCGCTGTTCGCGCCGTCCGTCGTCGAAGCGTGCATCGGCCGCCGTGCCCGCGACATCCTCCTCGGCGACACGCTGTTCGTGGCGACCGAGGTGACGGCACCCCGCGACGGAACGCTTCGCGAGCTGTACGGGAGCCTCGCGCCGATCGGTGTGGTGTCAGAGGCCGGTGACGAGCTGATCGCCTGCCCCGGGCGCGACCAGCGCGTCAGCGCGGGCGACCGCGTGACGGTGCTCGGAACCCACGAGGAGCTCGACGGGGCCGGGCTCGCTCACCGCCACGTGCGCGCGCGTGAGATCTCCGACATCGGCTCGCGCGCACGCGCCGGCGCTGCGCGGCTGGCTGCGCGCC
>Ga0208849_1001048_pt1 | contig 21309 bp, 19 predicted proteins | sample NGESurdeep072012_10_FD_184470 | JGI IMG/M metagenome (GOLD analysis project Ga0208849, IMG submission 184470) | Arctic peat soil microbial communities from Barrow, Alaska - NGEE Surface sample 53-3 deep-072012 (SPAdes) | ecosystem: Environmental > Terrestrial > Soil > Wetlands > Peat ... | reverse complement strand
CCGCCAGCGTCTCACGCTCGAAGCCTTCGGCCATAAGCGCCACGTGCTCCTGCCGCTCGCCGGCGCCTTCCAGGCGTCGAACGCGCTCGTCGCCGCGGGTCTCGCCATTGCCACCGGCGTTGCCGTCGATGATGTCTTCGCCGCGCTGGAAAATCTGCAGGGCGCGCCCGGCCGGCTCGAACTCGTCGGGCGGAAGCCGAATGGCGCCATGGTCTTCATCGATTACGCCCACAAGCCCGACGCGCTGGTCAGCGTGCTCGCCGCGCTCCGCCCGATGACGCAGCGCCGCCTCGTCGTGGCCTTTGGCGCCGGCGGCAACCGTGACGCGGGCAAGCGCCCGCTGATGGGCAAGGCCGCTGCCGACTATGCCGATGTCGTCTACGTCACCGACGACAATCCGCGTTTCGAGGATGCCGCGTTGATCCGCCGCGCGATCCTCGCATCTGCGCCGAACGCCATCGAGATCGCTGACCGCGGCGAGGCCATTCGTCAGGCCGTCGCAGAGCTCCAGGCGGGCGATGTTCTCTGTATCGCCGGCAAGGGCCACGAGACCGGCCAGATCGTTGGCGACCGCACCGTTCACTTTTCCGATCGCGAAGCCGCGCTGCCTGCTCGTACTGAAGATCCTCGGCGGCCTGTTCCATCTCGCGTTCGAGCCGCCCGACCAGAACCTCGTAGCGTCCTTCCAAGAAGAGCGCGACGTCTGCGACGAGCGCATCGTATTCTTCTTTGCTCTGCAAAAACGCGCACGGCGCCATGCAGCGCTTGATGTGATATTGGAGGCACGGACGACGGTAGGTGACGCCGATCTCGCCGGTGCAGGTCCGAAGCGGAAACGCGCGCCGGATGATCTCGATGAGCTCGCGAAGCGCGGCGGCATCGGTGTACGGTCCGAAGTACCGGCCGCCGTCTTCGATGAGCTTGCGCGTGAAGATGACGCGCGGGAAGGTCTCGCCGAGCGTCAACTTGAGGAACGGATACGATTTGTCGTCCTTGAGCCGGACGTTGAATGGCGGCCGGTGCTGCTTGATAAGATTGCACTCCAGCAGCAGCGCCTCGGTTTCGTTGGCGACGATGATCGTGCGGATGTCCGCGACCTGTTCGACCATCGCGTCGATGCGCGCATGCCGCACTCGGCCCGGCTGGAAATACGACCGCACGCGCGATCGTAGTTCCACCGCCTTGCCGACATACAACACAGCGCCGGCGGCGTCGAGCATCTGATAGACGCCCGGCTCGGCCGGCAGCCGGTCGAGCGCGTCGCGCACAAGTTGAGGCAATCGTTCTGAAGTCATGGCGTCAGGTATTATTTCGCGGCTGCGCGGCGGCGCCCTCGGGGGAACCTTAGCCCTTCGCCGCCGCTGCGCGCTGGGCGCGTCCGCGCAAGTGGGACCAAATCCACACGCCGATCCCGATCACGACGAGCACCAGCAGCAGGATCGCGAAGCGGCCGAAGATTCTATCGAGCGAATCCCAGTTGCGGCCCAGCGCAAGCCCGGCATAGGCGAAGCCCGTGCACCAGATCGTCGATGCGAGGAGCGTGAACGCGAGAAATCTTCCGAACGGCATGCGCACGACCCCGGCCGGCAAAGACGCAACGGCACGAACGCCCGGCAGCAGCTTGCACGCGAACACGGCGCGCGCACCGAATCGTACGATCCAATCGTGAGCGTGGGCCAACTCGCGCTCGCGCACGAAGACCAGCTTGCCGAACCGCTCGACGAGCGGTCGTCCACCGTAGTAGCCGATGATATACGCAATCACCGCTCCGATCGTGTCGCCGGCCGTGCCGCACACGATGACGGGGACGAACTCGAGCTCATGCGTATAGGCGAGGTAACCGCCGAACGACATCATCACTTCGCTTGGCAACGGCACGCCGATGGCCTGCAGCGTCATGCCGAGCGTGATCCCGTAGTAACCGGAGTGACGGATGAGGTCGAGCACCCATTGCGTGGCCGCGTGGAAGATGTGCATCTAACCTACGCTCTCCGGCCTACGCAGGGCCGCGAGCACTCTCGCCGCGACGCCGCCGCCGTCCGCCACGATGGCATCGATGATGTCGCTCGGCTGCACGTCTTCCGGTCGCCCCGCCTTCGAACAGGCTGCGTCGAGAACTCGCCGGACGCGCGGCGTGATGAGGATTCCATCCCAAGGGTGATCGGCCGTCTCATCCATTGCGTCGCGCAGCGCGCGTTTCACGTCGTATGCGTCGAAGTGGGCCTCTCGGAAATATCGCGCGACGTCTGCGGGCGGATCGATGGCCATGGCGAGCAGCAGATGCTCGGTGCCCAAAAAATAATGATTCGCGTTTCGGCACTCTTGTTCGGCGAGTTTGATCACGGCGCGTGCCGAAGAACCGTATTGGGAAAACATCGAAGCCCTTTTGAGCTATTCGGCATCGGGGCGACAGGATTTGAACCTGCGGACCTCTCGATCCCGAACCGAGCGCTCTACCAAGCTGAGCTACGCCCCGACCGGTGCCGACCGGCTTTCGTTCGAGTGCTATCCGGCGGCTTCCTTGCATTGCACCGCGATGGCCGGGGGATTCGCGCGCATGTCCCCGAACATCGGCTCTGATGTTTCGCGCGAAGTCAATTCGAAATGCTCAGGACCGATAGTCCATGCGTTACCTCATAGTCGGGTGCGGCCGCGTCGGCTCGACGCTGGCAAAGCGTCTCGCGCGCGCCGGTCATGCCGTCTCGGTCGTCGACGAAAATTCCACGGCGTTCCGCCGTCTCGGCCGTGATTTCCCCGGCAGCCTCGTGCTGGGTACGGGTATCGACGTCGACGTCCTCAAACGTGCCGGCGCAGATAGGGCGGACGGATTCGCCGCGGTGACGCAAGGCGATAATCGCAATATCATGGCGGCCCTCATCGCACAGCAGCATTTCAAGATCAATCACGTCGTGGCGCGCATCTACGATCCGGAACGGTCGTCGATGTACCGCGACTTCGGGATTTCCACGATTTGTCCGACCACGGTGGGCGCGCGCCTTATGGCCGACGCTCTCGAAGAGCACGCGTTCCGCGTGCTGCCGTACGAACGGCCCGATGTCGAGATCATCGAATTCGTCGTGGGCGACGCGGCGCACGGGAAACTCGTCTCCGATCTCGCCGTCAGCGGCAAGACCCAGGTGTGCATCGTCATCCGGCGAGATGGGGCGTCGCGGATTCCCACTCCGGAAATGCGGCTCGAAGCCGGCGACCGCGTGGTCGCTTCGGTGCAGCCGGACTATTTGGACGAGTACCGCAAGATGATCGAAGCCACATTGGCCAAGGCAGGCTAAGTGTTCATCATCGTGGTCGGAGGCGGCAAGCTCGGAACCTATCTGGCAAAAGCGCTGCTCGAACAACAGCACGAAGTGATCGTCATCGAAAAGGACGAGCGCAAGGCCCAGCGCCTCTCGCAGTTCTTGGAGCGCGAGATCGCGCATTTCGGCGATGGCTGCGATCCGCTTGTGCTCGAAGAAGCCGGCGTGAACCGCGCCGACGTCGTCATCGCCGATACGGGCGACGATGAGGACAATCTCGTCATCTGTCTCGTGACCAAGAGAAAATTCCATAAGCCGCGCACCATCGCGCGCGTCAACAATCCGAAGAACAAACAGATATTTGAAGAGCTCGGTATCGACTCGGTCATTTCCGGTACCGAAGTCGTCATGAAGATCGTCCAGCAGGAAGTCAACGTGCGCGACGTATCGCCCTTGATGACGTTCAAGGGCGGCAATTTGGAGCTCGTGCGTTTGTCGATCCCCGCCACGTCGCCGGCCGGCGACAAGCGGCTCTCGCAACTGCAATTGCCAAAGCATGCGGTCATCGTGGCGGTCGAGCGCGCCGGCGATGTCCTCGTTCCCGACGGCGACACCGAAGTGCGATCGGGCGACACGATGCTTATCGTCACGCAGCCCGGCGCCGCGCAGGAGCTCAAGGCGCAGCTCGTCGGTTGATAAATTCCTTTTATGTAGGAGGGCAAGCATCGCTTGCCCCGTCTCTTTTGTAGGAGGGTGAGCAACGCTCGCCCTTTTTGTTTTGGGCAAGCGATGCTTGCCCTAGTACGCGCGTAGAAAAAAGGGGGCAAGCGATGCTTGCCCTAGTACACTCGCCCTCCTACATTTTGGTCAGTTTCAGGTGTTTATTTCGCTGGGACGGTCACCTGCGCGTTGAGCGCTTGATTCACGCGAGTGAGCAGCAGCGCAAGATGCGCCCGGCTCTCCTCATCCATCGAAGATGAGGATCGCACGCCGCGCAATGTGGACCCGAGGTCGACAAGCTTTGCGCGCGCGAGCGCCTGCGCGCCCGCAGGCGTTCCCGCGGTTGGCGCGATCGCCATGTGAATCAGCATGCCTGTGTACGACGCTTGGAGATTGCGCCGGACCGGCGGCAATGCTCCAACACCCTTAGCGCTAAGATCGCCGAACACAGAGCGCTGGGCCCAGTCGAACAGATCCGCGGTGTCCATCGTCTGACCGGGAGCCGCTTTCGACGGCAGTGCCTCGAGACGTTGCAGCATCGCGGGTTGGAACAACTGCGCCAGAATCCGATTCTGCAAGCCGCCGGCGACTTGGATGACGGCGATGTCGTGACGTGGCGTGGGATCGTAGGCCCACTGCGCGCCCGAGAACGGCGACCACTCGGCGTACGTCAAGCTGTTCAACGTGCGCGCCGAGAAGTTCCATGCTGCGTCCGAGAATGCGTAGCGGTCGAGCTGCGCCCATGCGCGGCGCTCCTGCGCGATCGGCACCGGCGACAGCGGCGTGCCCGCGCCGGGATCGCCCGCGTGCGCGCGAGACAGGTATTCCCCGCCTATGAAGTGCGTCGCGATCGTCGCGTCGTAGTCGTATAAGCCGAGCACGTCGCCGAACGAATCGCGCGCGGCTTGGTACGGCTGACCCGAGCGCGGGAAGCGCCGGTCGATCGATGTCATCAACAAATGCGCGAGCGACAGTTGACCATCGGTCCAACCCAACGTGTCGTTCGTGAGGTCGAAGTGGCTGACGCGCGGGTCGACCGCATGCGCGTCGCCGTACGAGACGTCTTCATCGGATGCAAAGCGGTAGAGCGGATTGGACCACGCACTTGCCCAGCTGTGCAGTGTCGGCAACTCGGCTTCGGGCGTGGTCGCCGCGATTTGGCCGTAGCCGTAGTGGATGGCGTAGTAGTCGTACGAGCCGAGCACCTTTTGGTAATATTCTCCTTGCGGCGTTCCGTTAGGCCATAAGTTGAGCGGTGCATACTCCATGACGGAGGTCGCAACGCCGTTGCGCGCGGTGAATGCTTCGTCTTGCAGTTGTTTGGCGGTGTACGCTTCCGATCCGATGAAGTTGTGCTGCAGCCCCATGTCGTGGCCCGACTCGTGCAGCGCGATCGACTTCAAGAAATCGTAGTCGAACTGGTTCTGTCCGTAGCGGGCCGTCCGGCCGAGCATGGCGAGAGCGACGCGACCGTAAGCCGCCTCCATGCTCATGCCCGCGCCGTATTCAGCCTCCTCGCGCGTGAATGCGCTGCCGGAACCGTTGGGATGCGTCGGGTCGGTGAAATCACGCCAAAACTGGTGATTGGCGAGCATGAGGTCGGCATCGAACAGGACGCCCGAGTGGAATTCTTCGCCCGTGCGCGGATCGATCATCAATTGCGCTTCGGCAAAGCCGCCGCCGTTGGACTCGGTGAGCCAGCGCAACACGTTGTAGCGCACGTCGTCGGGATCCCATGACGGGTCGTTCGGCTGGTCCAAGACCTGAATCGCATCGAGGATGCCGACTTTGGCAAACGCTTTGTTCCATTCCATAACGCCATCGCGCAGCGCCGAGCGATATTCCAACGGAACGGTGTTGCTTATATAGAACACCATCGGATTGGTGGCCTTCGATGGATGCGCCGGGTCTTGCGGCTTGAAATTCCAGCGGACGATGTAGTGCGTTTGGCGTGTGTCAACGCGATCGCCGGCGAAGTTCAAGAACGGCGCGTCGAAATATCCGACCCGATCGTCTGCAAGCCGCGGCATGTAGCCGTCGTTCGGCAATGCGACTAAGTTATAGTCGACCTTAATGGCCAAGCTGCGCGGATCGGGCACGTTGTCCACCACGTCGGGCGTGTCGGTGACCCAGTTCTGGATGACCTCGATGAGCACGTTATTAGGAAATGCCTTCGTCGGGCCGAACGCCGAGCTGTCGCCGTCCAGGCGGTACGAATCTTCCGGGGTTGTGCCGAGCGTGGCCTTGAGCGTGTCGTTCAAATCGATCACATCGCCGAGAAACGCGCTTGCGTCGATCACGATGTCACCGCTCACATCGTCTTGCGCGACAACTTTCGCCACGCCGACGTTGGACGCGGCAACTGTCGCTTGGATTGCGTTCTCCGCCGGACTTCCGGGCTGCGCCAAAAAATTCGTGTTCGGCCACGTGATGAAGACCTTGTCGTCGACGCGGCTGAATCGGATCAGTCGGGCCGGAGCGTAATCGAACGAGCCCGGGTAGAGGCCGAATCCACCGAGGCCGTTGACCGGCACGGCGCTTTGGATGAAGTCGGTGTCCAATTGGCTCTTGTGGAGTTGGAGATAGATTTTTCCGGACTTGCGCAACACCGTGAACAATCCGGTTTGGGATTGCGCGCCGTCCACGAATTTCGCCAACGGCGCCGGGGCCGAATCATCGCCGTCAGCGCGCGCGATCGCCGGCGAAGAAGCACACGCGAAAAATACCGCGCACAATAAAAAGATATAACGCCGCATGAACTCTTTCAAACCTCCGAAGTCCGCGCGGGAGACCGACGTCCGCCGCGTTGATGAGTAGAATGGCTCGGCGCAAACGTTTCTTTGCGACGCCGTACGTATTCCTATCCGAATCCGCGCGTGAAGTTACCGACACGCACGTTTGGGAATTCAGACGCGAGTCGCGTGAGCCACGCAGCCATACCGAGTGTAGGCTGCGCGGGCCTGCCGACCGCCGCGAAATACTCTGCCGGATCCACGTTTAGCGTCCGTGTCTGAACCATGCTTATAGAATAGGCATCCAGCAGTCGCTCGAAACTTTTCATTTCCTCTGCTTCGTCGGTGACGCCGGGATGTGTGAGCAGATTGAGCGACACCGAAATGCCGGCCTCGCTTGCGACCTGAAGGCTTTTGCAGACCTCGTCAAAGCCGTAGCCGCGCGGACGGTAGTATGCCGAATACGCCGCCGGACGCGCAGAATTCAGACTTACGCGCACCGATTGCAGGCCCGCCTCGATGAGCGAAGCGAGCGCTCGGGGCGAGCTTGCGTTCGTATTGCAGTGTACGATGCCGGCGCTTGTCCGCGCGCGGATCTCGCGAATGGCGCTAGCGATGCGCGGCGCAGCGAGAAGCGGTTCGCCTTCGCAGCCTTGGCCGAACGACACGATGTCGCCGCCCCCGTCGAGATGCGCGACGGCAAGCGCCACGATCTCGTCGCTCGACGGCGCGATGCGCACGCGTTCCTGCGCGGCGGCGAACCCCGATTCGGGATCTTGCGCCGAGATGCACCCGATGCAGCGCGCGTTGCATGCGGGCGACACCGGGATGGCAGCCTCGCCCGAACGTAAGAACGAGTTCTGTGCTGTGAAGCAACCGTACTCGGTGGCGCAGCGGACGAGCTGGCGCACGAGCGCCGTTTCGCCGAACTCCGCGACGCGAGCCGCGATGCCGGCTCGGACGTGTTCTTCGCCGTGCTTCGCGGCGCTCCAAGATTCGAGCGAGTCGGTCGGCAGGGCCGCCGCGACGATGCCGGTTCCGTCCCACGCAGCCGCGGTGTATCCATATAAAGGCAACGCCGGCGCGCCGGGCCGGCTCTCGTACGCGGGCAGCGACGCGCGCGTGTATCCGAGCGGCAAGGCGACCGCCATCGCATCGACCGGAACGCCGTCGAGATCGTCGAGCGTCGTTCGACGATCACCGTCGAAGACCACCGCGCTGCGGCCGGGCAGCGTGAGCAAGAGCGCGCCCTCGGGCAGAGGTATGAAATCGGCCGGTTTCGCGCGGCGCACCCAGCCGTCGTCGACGGCGGCCGAATAGCCGGGCACGTCGAGCAGCGCTCCGTCCGGGCGCGCAACCAACGGTGAGGGAACCTTCACTATGCGTTTGCCGGAGCGTGCGCGCCGGTGAGAATTTCGTCCGGCACGCTTATCTCCGCGAAAAACACGATTTCTGCCGGTCCGGCCATCTCCACGCTCGCGCCGGGACCAGGCCACTCGATGCTCACCGACCCTCCCGGCATGTGCACGTCGAGCGGCGACGTCGCTCGGCCGGTAAGTATCGCCGAGACGCCGACGGCGCATGCCCCGGAACCGCAAGCTTGTGTTTCGCCGACACCGCGCTCGAGCACGCGCATGTTCAAGCTGCCGCCCGAGACGTGCGCGATCTCGAAGTTCGCGCCGTTGGGAAAGAGATCGAGCGCCGCGAGCGACGCCGCATGCGCCGCAATATCCGCGCGTTCGACCGGCGTGTCTAAGAATGTGACGCAATGCGGGTTGCCCATCGAGACCGCGCATATGCGCACCGGGGCCCACCCCGGCACCTCGACCAACTCATCAATAGCGCGGGCATCGGGATCTCCGCGCATGGGGATTTCAGCTTTGGCAAAGCGCGGCACGCCCATATCGACGGCTACGACGTCGGCGCCGTCGCGCACGGCGCGTCGCACGCGGACCAGTCCGCTTGCCGTTTGCACGGTGATCGCGCTCGGCGAACCCGCGCGCGTGTGTTCGAGGTAGCGCGCGATGCATCGGATGCCGTTGCCGCACATCTCCGCTTCGGTTCCGTCCGCGTTGAAGATGCGCATGCCGATGCCGGCTTCGCCGCTGGTGGGCGCCTCGAGAACGAGCAGCCCGTCTGCGCCTATGCCGAATCGGCGCTCGCACCAAAGCCGCGCGAGCGCGGCGAACGGCAAGTGCTCGCCCGCGCTATTGTCGAGCAGCACGAAATCGTTGCCCGTGCCTTGCACCTTGGCGACGGAAAACTTGCGCATGACGTGGGCGCGCGGACTAGTTTTGCGCGGCGCTAGCCGACGTTTCAGGTTGCGAGCGGCTTTGGTCGGCCGATGGCGGGCGCGCCCCGTCGGCCGGCGACGCATCTGCCAGCCGCGGCTGGTGCGCGGCTAGCTCCGAACCGGTGAATTGAACCGGCGATTGCGGCGAAACGGTGGAGACGGCGTGCTTATAGACCAAATGCGGCTTGTTATCATATTCGAGGATGATCGTGAAGTTGTCAAAACCGCGGACATGACCGCGCAATTGGAATCCGTTGCGCAAGTAGATCGTCACGAGCGCGTTTTCTCTTTTTATCGCAAGCAAGTACGCATCTTGCAATGGCAGATTCGGTTTCACGGCCGTCTCCATGAACGAGAAATCCCTCAGGGAGTGAGGTATGGTCATTTTTTTAGTTCACGTCCTGGCAGCGATTTCCCTTGCCGCAGCCGTAACCGCGCGCGAGGCGGCCGTGCGGTCGCCGGCTTCGATGATGCGCGCGGTCCGCAATCTGCGAAACCACGTGTCCTGGCGCGCAGCATATTGCGACGTGCGAAGCGTGCAGCGCGAGATCGCCTCCCCGCGCGTCGCCGTTCCGTCGGCGATCGCGAGCGCTTCCGCATAACCGATGCCCGTCAAGGCAGGCGCTGCCGGCCAGCGCGCGCGTATGGATTGCGCTTCGTCTTCAAGCCCTGCGGCGAACATCGCGCCGACGCGCGCCGCGATGCGAAGGCGAAGTTCTGCGCGCGCCACGTTCATCACAAATACCCTTAAGTGAATTTCCGGAGCGGGAACGCGCGGCTCGCTCGGCGCTGACGCACATTCGATCCCTTCTTCCCTTTTCGCAAGCGCAGCCTCAAGCGCGCGTATGGTGCGATAGCGGTCGCCGGCGGGCACCCGCTGTGCCGCAATCGGGTCCAGCGCGCCCAGCCACTCTCGCAGCGCCTCATGAGAATGAAGTTGAACTTCGCGGCGAACTCGTGTGCGAAGCTCATCGCTGCCCGCCGGACGATCGATCGGCATCGTGCCGGCGAGCGCCTCGATGTAGAGCCCGGTGCCACCGACAAGGACCGCAAGGCGTCCGCGCGCCGCGATCTCTGCAATCGCGATGCGAGCGTCGGTGACGAATCGCGCGGCGCTGTACCGGACTGCCGGTGAGACGATGCCGTATAAATGATGCGGCACGCGCGCCATTGCGCCGGCAGACGGCCAACCGGTACCGATCGGCATGCCTTCGTAGATCTGGCGCGAATCCGCGTTGACGATCTCACCGCCGACGTCTTCGGCGGCCGCAAGCGCCGCATCCGATTTTCCTGACGACGTGGGACCGCAGACGCACAGCGCTTCGATGGTCGATTTAGCGCTCACGCGCGCCTGAAGGCCTTTGCAAGCGTCGCTGCGTCGAGGCGAAGCATCGTCGGCCGTCCGTGCGGACAAGTGTGTGGGTCGCTGCACAAACGCAGCCGTTCCACGAGCGCGACCTGCTCTTGCAGCGCCAGCGGTTCGTGAGCGCGCACCACCGAGTGGCACGCGATCGTCGCAAGCAGCCGCGTTCGATGAGCCGGACCTTCACGTGGCGCATTGTCGGCGGCAAGATCGTCGAGCACGCCCGCCAGATCGAAGCGCCGCTTCTCGTATCCCGCCGGCAGCGACCTGATGCGAAATGCGTTGTCGCCGAATTGCTCGACGTCGACGCCGGCCGCCATCAACTCGTCTTGATGTTCGTGCAACGCCGCAGCCCGATCCGGATCGAGTTCGACGACCGTTGCGAAAAGGAGCGGGACGCCGGCATCGGCGGTGCCGGCACCGGCGAGCAGCGCTTCGTATGCAATGCGCTCGTGTGCGGCGTGCTGGTCGACGAGCATGAGGTTCGCGCCGTCGCTGCAGGCGATGTACGTCTGATCGATCTGGCCGAACACGCGAAGACGTCCCGGCGGCGATTCGAGCGCCGGACTCGCGTCAAATCGCGACGCTTCGACTGTTGTCGGCAAGAGAAAGCCGTCGCTCGATTCGTCCGCGGCACCCGCTTCCTCGAGCCCGAGTGCGGAAAGGATCGGCGACGGCGCCGCGCGTGACGGCTCGATGATGCGCAGCGATCGTGCGACCGCGGCGCGAACGGCATCGAAAACGGCGGCGCTGAAGCGAAAACGGACTTCTGCTTTTGTCGGGTGGACATTGACGTCGACATCTTCGGGTGGCAAGTCGACGCGGATGACGCCGTATGGGTACCGGCCGGTCATGCCAAATGACCCGTTCGCGGCAAGCCACGCAGCACCAAGCGCGCTCGATCGAACGAGCCGGCCGTTTACGAAAAAGATCTGATGGTTGCGGTGCGGCCGGTCGCGGCCTGGCGCGCTGATATAGCCGGTGATTTTTTCGCGCGCATGCCCCGAGTCGCCATCGATCGCGACGAGTGCGCCGCGTGCATCGCGGCCGAACACCGATTCCAACCGGTCGACCGGATCGGCGACAGCGGGAAGCGCCCAGACGTCTCGGTCGTCGTGGCGCAAATGAAACCCCACGGCCGGCCATCCCAGCGACAACTGACTCAAGTATGCGGCCACGCGTGCGAATTCAGCGCGCGGGCTCTTGAGAAATTCGCGTCGAGCCGGCGTGAGCGCGAAGAGATCCCGCACGGTGACTTTGGTTCCGAGGGGCGCCGCGACCGCTGACGGTGCGGTCGTCGTCGTTCCGGTCGCTTCGACGCGCGCTCCCACCTCATCGCCGCGCCGTCTCGATACGATCTCCAGCCGGCCGGCGGCGGCGATGCTCGCGAGGCCTTCGCCGCGGAAACCGAGCGTGCGGACCGCGAAGAGATCGTCTGCTATAGTTAGTTTGCTGGTCGCGTGGCGCATGAGCGCGAGCACGAGCTCGTCGGCTCCCATGCCGCGGCCGTCATCGCTGACTGAGATCGCGGTGCGGCCTCCGTCGATCAATTCCACGCTTACGACGCTCGCGCCGGCGTCAAGGCTGTTCTCCACGAGCTCCTTGACGACTGAAACCGGCCGTTCGATGACTTCGCCGGCGGCGATTTGCGCAATCGTTGCTTCGTCGAGCAGCCGAATCGGGTCGAAAACTTGCATCGGTCGTCGATTTGGCGCGAAACGCCCGAAAATCCCCTCCTACGGGACAATTCTCTCTTGACGGGCGAAACAGTTATGCTATTATACTAATACCACAGTACGACAGCACATTAGTGCGTCGGTTCGAAGGAGAAAAGAAAATGATCCGCGTGTTCACACAAAATCCCCAAGATCGCGAAAACCAGGTCACCTCGCTCATCGGTTTGCCGACAACCATTGCTGGCAGCATGTTCGCCGGCTGGGGCCCGAAGCTGTAACCTGACATGAGCGCGATCTTCACAGTCGATCCCCATTCGGGGGTCCCCATCTACCTCCAGCTCATCGCCGTCGTAAAGCGGTCGGTGGCGCTCGGGGTGCTGGTGCCCGGCGAGCAGTTGCCGACCGTGAAGCAACTCGCCACAACCTTGACGGTCAACGCGAATACCGTCGCCCGTTCGTACCGGGAACTCGAGCGCGATGGCGTGATCGAGACGAGCCCGGGCCGCGGATCGTTCGTGCGCGGAAACGGCTCACAAGTCGCTTCCACCAAAGCCGCCACCGACAGTGCGGCTGCGGCGATCGACGGCGCCGTGCGCGAGGCGAAATCCATGGGGCTCGATCGCGCGGGCGTCACACAACTAGTCGAACAAGTCCTCGAGCGCTGGTATCCGGCGATCGACGGGCGGGAGGCATCATGACGGAACCAATAGCGATTGCCGTCGACGGGCTGAGCAAGCGTTTCGGCGACGTCACCGCACTCGATAATTTCTCGATAGCAGTCCCGAAGGGATCCATCTTCGGCGTGCTCGGCACCAACGGCGCCGGCAAGACCACGGCGTTCAAATGTATGTTGGGACTGGCGCGAGCCGACGCGGGTACCACGCTTTTCGAAGGCTCGCCGCTCACCCCGGCATTGTTCGAACGCATGACGTACGTGCACGAACGGCCGGCGCTCTACAGCGACCCGCGCGTCTCCGATCATCTCGAATGGACGCGACGCACGTATGCTCGATACGATGCCCCGCGCGCCGCAAAGCTGCTCGACCTCTTCGGTCTCACGCCCAAGAAGCGCGTGAAGACCCTTTCGAAAGGCCAGCAGTCGGCCCTCGCTTTGACCCTCGCGTTTGTCACGCGGCCCGACATCTTGATCCTCGACGAACCTGCAAGCGGGCTCGATCCCGTGAACCAACGTAATGTGCTCGATTTGCTGATCGGCGAGGCCGCCGGCGGCGCAACCATCGTTTTCTCCTCGCACGCAATCGGGCAGGTGGAACGGGCGGCAGACCGCGTCGCAATCCTGCACCGCGGCAAGAAGATGCTCGACGGCGAAGTCGATCTTCTCAAGGCCGATGAGAAAGTGGTCGAGGCGACCTTTGAAAACGACGCTCCTTCCGTAAACGGCCTGGCGAGGGATCCGTCGGTGCGCCGCATCGTGCGCGCCGGCCGGCTGCTGCGCGCGTTCGTACGCGGGAACAGCGACGAGGTCGCAAGACACATCGCGGCGCTCGAGCCCAAGAGCTTGCGTGTGCTCGACCAAAATTTGGAAGATATCTTCTTGAACGCCGTCGCTGCGAGCGACGGCGAAACCGCCGCCGCCGCGGCCGACTTGGAGAGCTAAGATGTACTACATGGAGTTTCTATTAGTTCGCAAGATTTTATATTGGCTGTGTGGATTGCTGGCGGTTGCGATAGCGATCGTGTCGTGGGCCGTAGCGAGCAACGCCCACAGTATCTCGTCTCATCCCCACGGCGTCGTGCCGTTTGCCGCACTCTTGGCGGGCGCCACATTTGTCTCGGCGATCATCGCGATGATCTTCGGCTGTGCGCTCGCGCGGCAAAACGCAGGACATCTGCCGCTCGTGTGGACTAGACCGGTCTCGCGCGACAGATTCGCCCTTTCACTCACCATCGTGCACTTAGCCGGCATCGCGGCTGCATTCGTGCTTACGTTAGCAGCCACACTCGGCGTGTTCGCTATGTTCGGTGCGCTCGATTTGATCACGATGGCCGGCGAGCTACCGGTCACTCCTGAAGGCGTGGCGCGCATGCTGCTCTTTCCGCTCGCATGGTACGGACTCGTTCTGGCGCTCACCTCAAGCTTGAGAGCCGGCGCGGGCTTCATCCCATTCGGTGCATGGATCTTAGGCTCGCTGCTCGTCGCCCTGGACGCGAGCCACCTATTCAGCGGCGCTTCCGCGGTCGTCATCAACGTCATAGACCATGTGAATCCGCTCTATTACTTCAGCATGCACTTCGACCAATCCGGAAGCAATGAATCTATGGTATCAAACGTAGGCGTTGCGATCGTCGGCCTCGCCGCCATCGCCGTCGCCGGCTACGTCGCCGCTCTCGCCCAGTGGCGCCGACTGGAGGCATGATCATGGAGCAGCTGGGACTTCATTTCGTCATCACGATCGGGCCGTATCGCGTGCGCTGGGGAATCAGCGTCGACGAAGGCAACACGCCGTCGTCCTGATCCTGTAGGAGGGCAAGCCGTACTAGGGCAAGCATCGCTTGCCCTTTTGGGTTGTAGGGGCCGGCTCTTGTGGTCGGCCCCGCTTTCCCATCGCAAAAAAAATGGGCAAGCGATGCTTGCCCTAGTACGATGAATGATTTTATCGAATATTAGTCTTGGCGGCCGTAGAGTTCGGCGCCGAATGTAGGCTGGGCCGGTTGGGCGCGACCCGCAAGCTTGACATTGTTGCGGCCATCCTGTTTTGCTGCGTACAACGCGACATCGGCTGCCTTGACGAGAGCCGTCTTCTCGGTCACATCTTGCGGATAGCCGGCGACTCCGATAGAAACGGTGATATTGACCAGCTTCTGCTCGAGCGCGAACATCTTCTCTTCGACCGCTTGGCGGATCCGGCCGGCCACCATCGCCGCCTCGGCTTTGATGGTCTCCGGCATCACGATCGTGAACTCGTCCCCGCCGTAGCGGCAGCAGATGTCCACGCGGCGCGCGTGCTGGCGTAGCACTTCGCCAAGTTGGCGGAGCAGCTCGTCGCCCTGCGGATGTCCGTACGTATCGTTGATGCGCTTGAAAAAATCGACGTCGATGATGAGCAGCGACAGCGACTGACGTGCGGTCTGCGCCTTGCGGAACTCTCCCTCGAGCCGTTCTTGATACGCGCGGTTGGTCAGCAATCCCGTCATCGAGTCGGTCTCTGCAAGCTCAACGGTCTTGCTATGCAAGAGCGCGTTTTGGATGCCGACCGAAGCCAGCCGGATGAGCCGGTCCACGAGGCGCTGCTGTTCGAACGTGAACGCGTTGGGGCGGTTGTCGGTGAAGACGACGCAGCCGATGGTCTGCGTCTCGCTCAAGATCGGGACCACCATGCAGCCGTGGGCGGCTTTCGGTTTGGGCAGACCGCTTTCGCGCGGCTCCCGTTGGAGATCGGCCACGAGCAGCGGCCGTTGTTCCATCGCTGAATATCCGACGATGCCCTCGCCGAACCGTAATTTCGACCCGCGATAGAAATCGGCGTGCGGTCCCGCGAGTGCCTCCGCGCGTAAGATGTCTTCCTTCGTCTCGGCATCGAAAGACGCGATATACACCACGACGTTTTGCCACGGCACCGATTCTTGGAACTGCTTGAGCATGTTGACGAGCTGCGCGAGCACTTCTGGCAGCGCGAGCTTCGTGCCGAGATCGGAGCCGGCCTCAAGCACGCGGTTGATGGCGCGGATCTGACGTTCGGAGCGGCGTCTTGCGACAAGGCCGTACGCGGCGGCTCCATAGGCGACGGCGCCGAAGGTGAGCGCCAGACCGATCTGTGAAGCGAGCTCGGCGGCTGGGTGCGAGAGGCCATCCGCCAACCCATACGCGACGGCGGATGCGATGAGCGCCGCAATCGCATTGATCATCGGTGCTGCCGCTGCGTCGAGCGCGGCGATCAAAACGAGGGCGCTGAAGCCGGAATACCAGCCTACCGCGGAAGCGGCGCCGATGTCGAGCAGGATGACCGCCGCGAAACGGATGCGCGAGAGAACTCCCGCAGTGTCGGCGATCTCGCTGCCGGCGGGCAACGAAAGCAGCGTTGCCGCAATGCCATAGACGAGCAAAAACACCCACGCGAGGTCGGGCAGCGGCGTCGAGATCGGCAACAGGAGCGCTTGGACGATTGCAAGCCAGCGCACTCCCGCAAGCGCGAGCGGATAGGTGATGAATCGCTGGAATTTTTGCTTCTCGTCCGCCACGGTCTCAAATCCGAATCAGGTGATGTCCAAACGGAGCTGCGCCCTCCCCGAGTCCACCGCTCGCGTGACGCGCGGGGAAGCCGCCGGAGGCGCAGGCCTACTCTCTAAGGCATCGGCTAGTTCGCGTGCGCGTCGCACGACCTCCTCAGGCAGCCCTGCCATGTTCGCCACAGCGATTCCATAGGACCGGCTGCTGGCGCCGTGAAGGACCCTGTGGGAGAAGACTGGCCCGCCGCGGCCCTCGGCCACTAAAACGTGGAGATTCTCCACAAGCGGATACGCGGCGGCTAGACCAACCAGTTCGTGGAAGTGTGTTGCGAATAACACCATTGGCATCGCGTCGCCCAAACCCAGCAAATACTCACCGATCGACTGGGCAATGGCAAGTCCGTCGGTGGTGCCGGTGCCGCGCCCGACCTCATCGATCAGCAGCAGACTCCGTGGCGTGCACCGTCGCAGGATCACCGCCATTTCTGCCATCTCGACGTAGAACGTCGATCTTCCTGAGGCGATGTCATCGCCGGCGCCGATGCGCGTGAACAGCCGGTCGACGATGCCGAGCCGGGCCACCGTCGCCGGCACGAACGATCCGGCTTGAGCCAATATCGAGAGCAGCGCGGTCTGACGGAGGTAGGTCGATTTTCCACCCATGTTCGGTCCGGTTATGAAGAGGAAACGCTTGTTCTCGTCCATGCGGCAATCGTTCGGCACGAAATCAACGCCGCCGACGGCCTCGACGATGGGGTGGCGGCCGCCCTCGACTTCATAGACGCGCTCGTCCATCATTTCCGGCCGCACGTAGCGGCGCTCTCCGGCGACTTGAGCGAGCGAACAGTGGACATCGAGTTGCGCGATCGCCCGGGCGGCCTCCAAGAGCGCGCCGGCACACGAGTCGATGCGCGCGAGCACCGCGTCGAATTCCTCGCGCTCGAGCGCGACCTGGCGTGATTTGGCGCCGAGGATGTCGGCTTCCAGCGCTTTGAGCTCAGGGTCGGTGAAACGCTCCGCATTGACGAGACTTTGCCGCCGTTGGAAATGCGCGGGAATGCGCTCCGAGTGCAGGCGTGACACTTCGTAGTAGTAGCCGAACGCTTGCGTGTATTTGATCTTAAGCGACTTGATGCCGGCCTGCACTCGCGCCCGTTCCTCAAGCGCGAGGATGTGATCGCGGCTCCGCGTTCGCAGTTCCACGGTCTCACGCAGACTAGCGTTGTGATCCGGCCGGATCACGCCGCCGTCAACGATCGTCGGCGGCACATCCTCGACGAGCGCGACGCTTAGAAATTCTGCAAGCGTCGCCGGTGCGCCACCGGCTGAGATCAGTTCCGAGAAGGCCCGAATGCGATCGTCTCGCTCGGACGCCAAGACTTCGATCAAACCGCCCATCGCGACGACCGAAGCCCGCAACGCGCTCGCGTCGCGCGGCCCGGCACGTCGCGCGCGCACTTTCTGTACTATCCGCTCGACATCGCCGATGCTCGCGAGCTTGTGCTGCAGCTCCAGCCGCGTGGAGACGCGAGCGGCGAGCGCTTCCACCCGATCGTGACGGGCGCGGATCTCTGCGATATCCACCGACGGTGCGCACAACCGGCGGGAGAGAAGACGCGAGCCCATCGCGGTCTTGGTGCGCGCGAGCACACCGAGCAACGACGCCTTTGCGTTATCGCCCGATGCTGCGACGATATCGAGATGGCGCCGCGTCGACGGGTCGAGCACGAGTGTTCCAATGGCCGAAGATGCGCGCGCTCCGACGCTTTCGGCGATGGCGTCGCCGTCGAGGTGCAGCCTGTTCAGGTAACGGCGCAAGAGGTCGAGCGCTGCCGCCGCGGCGGGCCGCTCGTCGAGTGAAAATGCCTTAATCGACTGCGCGTGTCTGTCTGCGAGAGACTGCGCTGCCTGCGATTCTGCAGCTTCGCCGAATGCGGCGACCCTGCAATTCGGCCCGACGAGAGGCGTCACGTTCAGCGCCTCGCGATCGTCGGCGACGACGACTTCGCTCGGCGCGATGCGGCCAAGTTCGGCTGCGAGTCCGTCGTCGTCGTCCACGACGGTCAGCGCCGCCGTCGCGGTGGACACGTCCGCGTAGGCGATCGCGGTCATCCCGCCGGCGCGCGAGACCGCGCACAGATAGTTCTCCTGTTCGGCGGCGAGGAATTGATCTTCCAGCACGGTGCCGGGCGTCAAGACGCGGACGATCTCGCGGCGCACGAGCGTCTTGCCGTCCGGCGCTTCCATCTGTTCGGCGATCGCGACGACGCGTCGTTGCCGCATGAGACGGGCTAGGTAGGAGTCGACGCTGTGATACGGCACGCCGGCCATCGCGACGCGCCCGGCCTTGCCCGCTTCTTTGGACGTGCAGATGATGTGCAGCGATCGCGCGAGGTCTTCGGCGTCGTCGCCGTACGCTTCGTAGAAATCGCCGACACGAGCTAAGAGCAGCGCCTCGGGATATTGATCTTTGAGCGCGAGGTACTGCGCGATGAGCGGCGAGGCCGCGAACTCGCGCAACGACGAGGTCACACCGCCGTACCCGCTAGACCCCACTGGAACGCTTGATCGACGGCGACGTCGACGAACGCGCGGCCCTCGGTTCTCGCGTCGCGCGGCCAGATCACCGTCGCATTGTGGCCGCTCTTGCCGGCCATGCGAGTCGGATCTTTCTTCGACGGCCCTTGCGTCAGCACGCGCACCGTTTCGCCGAGAAACGATTCGTTGAACTTGCGCATCATCTCGTTTTGCGCCGTGTTGACCCTCTGCAGACGACGGATCTTCTCATCCGCGGGGACTTGCGGCGTCATGGTCGCGGCCGGCGTGCCCGCGCGCGGCGAGTACGCGAAGATGAACGCATATTCGAAAGTTCCACGATTCACGAGGTCGAGCGTGCACTGGAAATCTTCTTCAGTCTCGGTTGGGTAGCCGACGATGAGATCGGTGGTCAGCGCCCAGCGCGGCAGCTTCTCGCGGAAGTATGCGATCTTTTCGAGATACTCTTCGATCGTGTAAAGTCTTGCCATCGCCTTGAGCACGCTGTTGCTCGCGCTTTGCACCGGAAGATGCAATCGTGGTGCGACGTTCGGCAGTTGCGCGAGCGCGTCGACGACGTCCGGCCCGAAATCTTTGGGATGCGAGGTGAGAAAGGTGAGCCGCTCCAGCCCTTCGATGCGGCCGATGCGCATGAGGAGGCGAGAAAAATCCAGACCGCTCGCTTCATGGTAGTACGAATTCACGTTTTGGCCGAGCAAGGTGATCTCTTTGGCGCCGCAGCGGATCTCGCGCCGCACCTGGCTCTCGATCTCATCGGGATCGAGACTTTCGAGCGGACCGCGGGTGTACGGCACGATGCAATACGTGCAGAACTTCTCGCAGCCGCGTGTGATATTGACGAGCGCTCGGAAATGCGCGTACTGGGCCGGCCCATCCAGACCCGGATCGTCTTCGGCGGACGGCATGGTGAAAGTTGTGTCGGGCGGAGGCGAGTCGCTCGGGACGCCCCACTCGGTGAGCAACTGTTTGAAGCGATTGTATTCGCGCGGACCGAGGAGCGCGTCGATCCACGGCGCCTTGGTGCGCATGATTGCGCGGTCTTTTTCTGCTAAACAGCCGGCCACGAGCACTTTTGTGTCGGGGTGTTCGTCCTTGAACGGCTTCAGTTGCCCGAGGCGGCCGTAGACCCGCGTTTCCGCCTTTTCGCGGATCGCGCACGTATTGAGGATGATGATATCAGCCTGCGCCGGGTCGTTGGTGAACGTGCAGCCCATCGTCCAAGCCTGGTGCGCGAGGCCGTTCGAGTCGGCCGCGTTCATCTGACAACCGAACGTCTGAAGGTATATTGAAGCCATGGCGAAGCGTGTTCCCGATGTCGCGGACCGTTTCCGGCATAGCCGATATACCTAAGGATGAAGGACCGGCTTGTTTACGTCGACGGACTACGGGCAATTGCGGTGCTCGGCGTCGTCTTGAGCCACGCCGCGAAATACTCCATGTCGTTCATAAACGGAGGCGCCCCATATCATGCGATGTACGAAGGTGCACATGGTGTCGACCTCTTCTTCGTCATTTCGGGATTCTGCCTGAGCTTCCCGACGCTTGCCGCGATCCGAAAGGGTGTCGGACGACCTTTTGACGTTGCCGGATTCTTCGCCCGTCGGATCGTGCGCATCGTGCCGCCCTACTGGATCGCGTTTGTCATTGTCCTCGCTGGATCCATCGGATTCGTCGCCGCTGGCTACGCGCTTCCGTGGCCGACCGTCATCATGCCGCCAACGGTGGCGAACGGTTTGATGCAACTCGCGTTCCTCACGCCCGGGAACAACCTCGTCGGATCATTTTGGACCCTCGCGGTTGAGTTCCGTTGGTATTTGGCCTTCCCGCTAATATTGTGGATTTGGATCCGATCGCCGGCAGTGTTCGCAGCCGTTGGGGCCGCCGCGTTGGTGCTCTATGCGACCCATGAGACAAGGATCGTCGATCTTGCGACGCTGCCGGCATTCATGCTGGGCATCGTCGCCGCCGACATGACCATCCGGCGTCATCGGATTTGCGCGTGGGCCGTCGTCCTTTGCGTCCCCGCGCTTCTCGCTGCGCTTTGGCTCGAACCGAAGGGGCACTTGAATTTCGCCTATCAAGATCAAATCTGGTGGCAAGCGCCGTTCTTTTTTCTGATTCTCGCGGCCGGCGCGAATAAGCCGCTGCAGGCCATCCTCGAATTCAAACCGCTTGTTTTCATAGGCGTCGCCTCGTACAGCATCTACCTGCTGCACGATCCATTAATGGCACTTTACGGGGAATACGGTGGCACGAACCCGTTTGCATGCGCGCTTATCGGCGTACTTTCCGGCGTGCTATTTTGGTGGTATTGCGAGCGACCGTTCGTCTCTGCGCCGCTTAAGGGTACTCTCGTTTCGCAAATCACGGACATATTCCATGCCGTACGGCGTCTGCTTCGAATTCCCGGCACGATTCCGTCTCCCGCTCCTGCGGCAGCGCCGCTTTCGTCCAAGCTCTAGTGGGCGGGCGCGAGGCGCTGAAGCAACGATAGGGGGAGATAGACCTTTCCGCCGACCATCGCCGG
>Ga0208849_1001047_pt1 | contig 21317 bp, 18 predicted proteins | sample NGESurdeep072012_10_FD_184470 | JGI IMG/M metagenome (GOLD analysis project Ga0208849, IMG submission 184470) | Arctic peat soil microbial communities from Barrow, Alaska - NGEE Surface sample 53-3 deep-072012 (SPAdes) | ecosystem: Environmental > Terrestrial > Soil > Wetlands > Peat ... | reverse complement strand
CATCGTAGTGATGCAATCCCCCTCGATCACCCGGTCGAAGGGATCGTCCACCTTCGGATTTTTCATGGCCCCACATCCGCAATTCGCAGCGGGGGAGACAGTGATTCGCCGGAATACACAGGTCAAGAGTCCGGGGAAATCAAAGCGTTAGGCTTTAGTCCTCAGAACGTCCACCGCACAACATGTTGTACACAGGCGCGAAGCTGCGGCGGTGGTGACGGCACGGCCCGAGGCGGGTCAGCGCGGAAAGATGGGCTTCCGTCGAGTAGCCTTTGTTCGTATGCCAGCCATAGCCGGGAAACTCCTCGTGCAGGGCCCGCATCATTCTGTCCCGTGTGACCTTCGCGATGATGGAGGCCGCGGCGATCGAAACAGAACGGGCGTCGCCTGCGACAAGGGTTTTGCAGGGGCAGGGCAGCACCGGCGCGTCATTGCCATCCACCAGCGCAAACTGTGCGCTCTGGGGCAACGCCCGCACCGCGCGCGCCATGGCAAGATGGGTCGCTTGCCGGATGTTCAGCAAATCGATTTCGTCGACACTGGCTTCGCCCACGCCCACCGCAACGGCCATGTCGACGATGCGGCCATAGGCGTCTTCGCGGGCGACAGGCTGCATCTGCTTGGAGTCGTTAAGGCCCCTGGGAATGCGCTTGCGGTTCAGAATGACGGCCGCGGCAACGACGGGCCCCGCGAGCGGGCCGCGCCCCGCTTCGTCTACGCCGGCGAGCGGCCCGGGCCGGGTGGTCAGAATCCGCGCTTCGAAAATGTAATGCGGCATGCCTTCCTGTTAGAGGAGGGCAAGCTGCTCGCCAAGCGCACGCGGTCGTTCAAACCTGTTGAGAACTAGCGGAACATGTTCACGGTTGAGGCCGAGCCGTTTCACCGCCAGACGAAATCGCTTCGCTATCATTTCGGCATAGGGACCGGTACCTTTCATCCGGGTATGCCATTGGCTGTCGTAATCCTTTCCGCCCCGCATCTGGCGGATCAACGACATAACATGCCGTGCCCGGCCCGGTTCATTGGCCTCAAGCCATTCGCGAAACAGGTCCTTGATCTCCAGCGGCAAACGCAACAGCACGTAACCCGCGGATTGCGCGCCGGCTTCCGCGGCCTTGCCGAGCACGGCTTCCAGTTCGTCGTCATTCAGGGCGGGAATGACGGGGGCGAACATGACGCCGGCTGGAACGGCCGCCTCGCGCAGCGCCCGAATTGAATCAAGCCGCTTCCGCGGGGTGCTGGCGCGCGGCTCCATCGTGCGTGCCAGCCGTGGGTCAAGCGTGGTGACCGAAAGAGCGACTTTCGCAAGGCTCATCGCCGCCATCGGCGCAAGGATATCGAGATCGCGAAGGACGAGCGCCGACTTGGTGACGATACCGACGGGATGGCGGAATTTGTGCAATACCTCGAGAATCGAGCGCGTAATCCGCATCTCGCGTTCGATCGGCTGGTAGGGGTCCGTGTTCGTGCCCATCGCAATCATTTTCGGCACATAGCCCGGCGCGGAAAGCTCGCGAGCAAGCAGCTCCGCCGCGTTCGGCTTGGCGAATATCCGCGACTCGAAGTCCGCTCCCGGCGAAAGGCCCAGATAGGCGTGCGTAGGCCGCGCGAAGCAATAGATGCAGCCATGCTCGCAGCCCTTGTAGGGATTGATCGAGCGATCGAAGGAAATATCGGGCGACTTGTTGCGCGTGATGATCGTCCGGGACGAGTCTGGTAGAATTTCCGTCTTCAGGGACGGCGCCTCGTCGTCGCCTGTCCAGCCGTCGTCGCACAACACGCGCGCACGCGGCTCATAGCGGCCCGCGTCATTCGAAAGCGCGCCGCGCCCCCGCAACCGTCTGGGGTCCGCGCTGATGTCGAGAACCGTTGTCATAGCTGTCAAGATAGGGACTTATCAGAACAAATCAAGAACAATATTGCGGCCGGCATGTCACGCGCGGTGTGGGCAGTCGGTCAGCCATGTCCCGCGCTCGTTGTTCAGCCGCCGGCCAAAGCGTTGGTGATAATCACCTCATCCCCCGGACCAACCCTGTGCGCGGCAAACTCTCCGGGACGGATCGCGGTCGAACTGTGAATGCAGACGATATGGCGTCGTACGCCACCTTGCTCGTCAAAAAGGTGCAGAGCCAGTGGCGGGTTTTCCCGCGCGAGATCGAGCAACACTTCCCGAAGCGTGGTGCCTTCCGCCTCCAAGGCGCGCTTGCCGCCTGTCATGCGGCGCAGAACGCGCGGAATGCAAACCCGCACCGTCACGTGATGTATGCCTCAACGCTCAAGATGCGCGGCAGGCCGCTGGCGATCTCGTGCCAGGATTCTCCCAGGTCGTTCGTCGCATAGACTGCCCCGGAGCTCGTACCGAAATAGACGCCGCCGGGCGAAAGCTGGTCGGCCGCCATCGCGCCCCGCAGGACTCCTGCGTAGGAGTTTGCCGGTAACCCGTTTGTCCGGGCTTCCCAACGAAGGCCGTCCGTCGTGCGGTAGACCGCAAGCTGTCCGTTGCGAGGCATGCGGAAATTGTCTCCGTCGAGTGGCGCAACGAAGGCGCTCCGCGACTCACGATCCAGCACGATCGGAAAGCCGAACGAGCAACGATGTCCGTCGCTCAATTCGCTGACCGGCAGGCCATCCTCGATCACGCGCCATGTGTCGCCGGCATCGTCGCTGCGATAGACGCCGCGATGCTCCTGGCGATAAAGCACTTTCGCATTCGATGGATCGTGCGCGACGTGGTGCACGCATTGGCCTGTCTCTCCGGGAACGCCGTCGTTCTTGGGATGCCATGTCTTGCCGCCGTCGTCGGTGCGGAAAAATCCGGCGGCGGAAACGCCAACCCACATACGATCGGGATTCCTGGCATCGCTCAGAATCGTGTGCGCGCCCAGACCGCCAAACCCGGGCACCCAATTTGCGCGAGACGGATGTTCGTTGAAGCCTTCAACGCCCTCCCACGATTCTCCGCGATCGCGGCTCGCAAAAAGACCTGCCTCCGACACTCCGGCGTACAGCACGCCGTGGGTGCAATGCAGCGTCCAGATCTGATCGACGAAACGGCCACCATCCTTGTATCGGCCAGAGAAATCGGCGGCGCCGGCAATCCGGTTATGCTCGGGATTGCCTCTGTCGCCCGGTTTGTACCGAGGGGCGGCTTCGAGTTGTCGCCATTCCTCGAGATCGTCGCCCGCCATGACAGCCGCGCCGTAGACGGGATTCGAGATCGCTGCATAAAAACGACCGCTCTCGTCTCGGGTCGATGCCGTCACGCTCCAGCCTTGGAGCGAAAACCGCTGAGTCCACTTGCGGCGGTCCTCGTCGGAAACGAAGATCGAGGCGCCTTTCTTCGTGCCCACAATCAGTGCGACGGCCATACCCTATCCCCTCTTGTCCAGCGGGTTTGTATCATCGACTTCGGATTAATGCAGCCCTGTGCGAGCATCTCGCCTCGGATTTCGGTGCCCAATAGCTTTCGTGATTTTCTTGCGACGCGGAGCGGAAGCCCATGCTTTTTTGCTTATCAGGGCGGCAACGATGGAGCGCTTCCCTTGGCCGACTGTTATTGGGTAAGAGCGGCACCCTTTACAAGCCAACCACCGAGGGTGGCACCGCAGCTATAGCCAGCGGCTCTATCGTCTGTGTTCTTCCAGCCGCGGCATGATCTCGACAAAATTGCAGGGACGATGACGATTATCCAGTTGCCACCTGAGAATTCCGTCCCAGCCGTCCTTTACCGCGCCGGTCGAGCCGGGCAATGCAAACAGATATGTGCCCTTCGCGACGCCGGCGCAGGCCCGGGATTGCAACGTGGACGTCCCGATCTTTCCGTAGCTGATCTGATGAAAGATCACGGAGAATCCGTCGATCTCCTTTTCAAAAACGGACTTGAAAGCTTCTACCGTCACGTCGCGACCGGTAAGCCCGGTACCGCCTGTCGAAATCACGACATCGATTCCGGGATTTCCGATCCAGTTGCGCAGTTGCGCCGTTATCTTTGCCCGATCGTCCCTGAGGAGCGCGCGGTCCGCGAGAATGTGGCCCGCTTGCGCAATACGCTCCGCCAGCGCATCGCCAGACGAGTCGTTTGACGCGTCGCGCGTATCGGAAACCGTGAGGATCGCAATGCGTACCGCGTGGAACGGTCGGCTGTCGTCAATGGTGGATGCTTGCATCGCTGATCAGCGTCGTAGCGGCCACAATCGGCGGGCTTGAAAGCGGTGAGGACCCCAGGTGATAGACAGGCCATTTTCCTTCCGCCGTATCCTGCAGGCTGGGCGAGCCTTCCCCGCTACGCCGCGCATACATCCAGTAAAAGGTCATCACGTGTTTGATGTACTTGCGCGTTTCCGGAACCGGAATGCTTTCGATGAACAAGAGGGGATCGTCGGCGATAGAAGGGCGCGCCCCGATCCAGTGCGTCAGTGAGCCGGGCCCGGCATTGTACGCGGCCGCGAGCTGGAAGAGGTTCCCGTCAACCTGGCCGAGAAGTTCCTGAAGGTATTTTTGTCCCAGACCGAGGCTGTAGGCAGGGTCGTTCAATTCCGCCCGCGCCGGTGTCGCGTTATCGACGTGCTGCGCCGTGCCCGGCATGATCTGCATGACGCCACGAGCGCCTGCCTTCGAAACAGCTTTGGCTTCGAAACGGCTCTCGGTTCGCGCAAATGCGAGAACCAGGCACGGATCCATGCTGTACCCGCCGGGCGGCGTGTAGCGGGGCATGGGAAAAAGCCCGCTCAGCAACACGCCATGTGTGGCCTGGGTCTCGCTTGCGCGCAGTTCGAGGTCGGGAAGATCCATGCGGTGAGCCAGGGCTGCAAAGGCGCTCGTCTGATCCGGCTCGACGGATGAAAACGCACGAAGCATCTCGGGCTGAATATATTGGGATTCACCGATCTGCCATAGCGCAACGGCGCGATGCGCCGCAGAAAGCTGCATCATCGCCTCGAAGCCCGGCGTGTCGAGAACGGCTTCGCTGAACTGCGATTGCGGCTCTTCGCCCAGCATCCGTTCGGCCAGCATTCCATAGAAGGTCGGCTGTTCGCGCGCAGCCGCGGTCAGCAGGCCGACGACGCGCAAGGGTTCGCCCGCCTGCAAGTGCGCTCGCGCGGCCCAGAATGCTGCTGCGCTGCGAGTCCAGCCTGACACGGCACCTGCCTGTGCCAGTGATTCGAATCTCGCGGCAGCATCCGAAAAGTTGGAGAGACGATAGGCGGCAAGGCCCGCGTCCCAATCAAGTTGGGGCTCAGCTTCGCGATCAAAGCCCGTGATGCTCGTCGCAACGCGCAAGGCGTCATTGTCCAGACCTTCGGCAAGGTACGAGGCCGAAACCCGGTGCGCCAGTCGCGCGATGTCGGATGACGGCGTGCCGCTCGCAGCGGCGAGCCCCTGGAAGACTGCCTCGGCCTGCGCAGGCTGATCGCCCCGCACGTCGCTTTGGATTTGAATTTCGGCAATCCTGGCAGCGTCAGACTGCAGCGGTCCATCCGAAACGGTATCGGAGGCTTCGTATCCCCAGCCACCATGGACGTGAAGTTCGGGAATCGTCGCCAGTTCCACCCTGTGGCGCCGATTTCTATGCTCGGCAAGCTCGCGTACGCGGCTCGCTATCGGTAGCTCGTCATATTCTACCAGCCATTCAGCGAGTTCCTTGACCGGCGTCCGTTTGGCGTAGGATGAGAGATAGTGCTCCGCCTCCACGTAACCCATCAGCGAGCGGTCCGACAGATCGGAAATTTCGCGTCGTCCTTCGGCGAAGTTGCCGCCGCGCTCGTCGGCAAATATCGCTCGGTAGCGGCGAACATCGTCCGTCGAGAGTATGTGCGGCGCGAAGGAACTTGGGTGGTCGTAAGCGGTTAACGTGCCGTCGGCGAATGCTTGCGAAGACCCTCCCGCGATCGCCGCAATCGCAGCTGCAAGAATCAGTGCGCGTTCCATTCCTTGATGCCCCTCGCCAGAAATGTGACACGCAGACTACGCGCGCGCGCTTGTTTCCTCAAGCAATCCCAACAAATTAACTTTTGTGGAAACTTCCTGCAGATCGCGCCATGCGAGACGTTTATCGATGGAACGCCGCAACAGATACGCCGGGTGCAGCATGGGCATGACGGGCACCATGCATCCATCGACATAATATTCCAGCCACTTTCCCCTTAGCCGCATAATGCCATCGCTGCGACCCATGACATGGCGAGTCGGAACTGCGCCCAGCAGAACGATGATTCGTGGAGAGACGAGTTCAATGTGGCGGCGCAAAAATGGTAAACTACTCGCAGCTTCCTCGGGCGAAGGGTCCCGATTCGCCGGCGGCTTCCAATTGAGCACATTTGTGATGTAGACGTTGGTCTTGCGGTCAAGCCGGATCGCAGCCAGCATTTTGTCGAGCAGCTTACCGGCCCGCCCGACAAACGGCAGACCCGCGAGGTCTTCTTCCTTACCCGGCGATTCACCGATGAGCATAATTCTGCAACGCGGCGTGCCATCCGAAAAGACCGTCTTCGTCGCAAACCTCTTGAGCGTGCAGCCGTCAAATGCTTCCAGAGCGTTCTGCAATTCGGGGAGGGAATTGCACGCGGCGGCAATCTCGCCTGCGCGGCCGGTTGCATCGCTGCCTAAACCGATTACCGGTTTGGCGATCGTTTCGCCCGGAAGCATCCGGGAAAGAATGGTCGCCGCAGTTGCCGAACCCAATGCGTGCTGCGGATTTGGCTCGCCTTGTTCCTTAGGGGCCGCAAGCGACGGTCCCGCAGGTTGCGCGCGACGGGATTCTGATGCTGCGAACCGATCGACGGGCATTTCCCCAACGGCCTCGTCGGCGCCGGCTTCGCTCAGCCAGCCGAGTGTTGCCAGAAGATCGGGATTTGAACCGGCCATGGCCAGATGATACGGAAATCCTTCGACCAAGGCGACCTGTAACACGCGATCTCGCTATGGCCGATTATTGGACGCCAACGGCAACGGTCCCAGGACAGCACGGATGCCCGAATCTCCCGAACGCGAAAGCATGAATTATGACGTGGTCATTGTGGGCGGCGGACCTGCAGGATTATCTGCTGCCATTCGGCTGAAGCAACTGGCGGCGGCTGCTAATCGGGACATTAGTGTGTGCGTTCTCGAGAAAGGCGCGGAAATCGGCGCCCACATATTGTCCGGCGCCGTCATCGATCCCATCGCGCTGGACGAGTTGATTCCGGACTGGAAGCAAAAGGGCGCGCCGCTCGAAACGCCGGTCAACGATGACCGCTTCTATTTTCTCGGAGGGAAAGCAGGCTATCGCGTTCCCAATTTCCTCATGCCGCCGCTGATGAGCAATCACGGCAAATACATCGTCAGCCTTGGCGATTTTTGCAGATGGCTGGCGCAACAAGCCGAATCGCTTGGGGTAGAGATTTATCCCGGATTTGCTGCCGTCGACCTGGCCCTTGGCGACCGAGGCGAGGTCAGAGGGGTGGTGACCGGAGACATGGGCGTTGGGCGCGACGGCCACCATAAAGAATCTTATGCGCCGGGCATGGCACTGCTGGGAAAATACACCCTTATTGCAGAGGGCGCTCGTGGGTCCCTCGCCAAGGTTCTCATGGCCCGATACGACCTCGGCGCCGGTCGTGAACCGCAAAAATACGGCATCGGTCTGAAGGAACTCTGGGAGCTGTCGCCGGAAAAGCATCGCCGCGGACTGGTCATGCACACGATGGGCTGGCCACTGGATGACGCCACAGGTGGTGGCTCGTTCATGTATCACTTCGGGAACAATTTGTGCGCCGTTGGATTTGTCGTGCATCTTAACTATTCGAATCCGTACCTCGATCCGTACCGCGAATTTCAGCGTGCGAAAACGCATCCGCGAATTTGCGGATTTCTCGAAGGAGGCAAACGGGTCTGTTATGGCGCGCGGGCAATCACGGAAGGGGGACTTCAATCCGTTCCGAAGCTTGTATTTCCCGGCGGTGCGTTGATCGGCTGTGCCGCCGGCTTCGTGAACGTCCCCCGCATCAAGGGCAGCCATAACGCGATGAAGACAGGGATGCTGGCGGCCGAGGCGGCGTTTGGCGCGCTCGGCGAGGGCCGCGAACGCGACATTCTCCAGACCTACGAGGACGCTTATCGCGTCAGCCATGTTTACCGGGATCTGAAACTTGTCCGTAACGTGAAGCCGCTTTGGTCCAGATTCGGAACGATTGCGGGACTTGTGATGGGAGGAGCGGACATGTGGATGAACCAGTTGGTCGGCTTTAGTCCGTTCGGCACGTTGAAGCACGGGAAGCCGGACTATGCCTCATTGAAACAGGCTTCACGGTGCAGGCCTATCGCATACCCAAAGCCGGATGGTAAGATCGCATTCGATAATCTTTCCTCGGTGTTTCTGTCCAACACCAACCACGAGGAAGATCAACCCGTTCATTTGAAGCTGGAGGATCCATCAATTCCCATTCGAGTCAATCTGCCGGAGTTCGATGAACCCGCTCAGCGATATTGTCCCGCGGGCGTTTACGAAGTCGTGCCGGCATCGGACGGGCCGCGATTTCAAATCAACGCGCAGAACTGCGTGCACTGCAAGACCTGCGATATCAAGGATCCTGCGCAGAATATCACCTGGATTCCGCCCGAAGGCGGCGGCGGCCCCAACTATCCCAACATGTAAGAGGCGATAATTGCGTAGGATTTCGATTTTTTTGTTGTGCGCGGCTTTCAACGTGCCGCTCTGCGCCTGCGCCGATATGCACGGGACGGTTTCCGCCCGTTCCGATGCAGGCTCCAGCGCGCCAGAATCGACGAGTTTCGGCGATTACCTTTCGGCCCGCCTCGCCGCGAGCGATCACAATCTAACGGACGCCGCGCGTCTATATCGCGCGAGCCTCGACAGCGCCCCTAATAATGCGGACATTCTCGGTCACGCATTTCTCTATACGGCGGCAGCTGGCGATGTGGCGGAAGCGGCCATCCTGGCCAGCCGGGTTCTCGCCGCAGAGCCGGACAATCGCGCGGCTCGTTTGACGCTTGCAGTGGAACAAATGAAACGCGGCGACTATGCCGCGGCTCGAACGCACGTCGCGCAATCGGCCAAGGGGCCGTTTACGACCCTCACACTTCTGCTGCTCGACGCATGGGCCGCAGAAGGTACGGGAGACGTAAAATCCGCGTTATCGGATATCAAAGACGTAACCAGTCAGGGGGGTACCGACATTCTCGCGAATTTCCATAGGGCACTGATATTCGACCTCGCGAACCAGAATGCTGACGCGGACGCTGCCTATCGGGCCGCTGCGGGGACCGGGCCCGTCAGTCCCCGAATTGCAGAAGCCTACGGCCGGTTTATGGAACGCAGCGGTCGCGTTCAGGACGCACGAGCGTTTTATGCAAGAATGCTCGCCGACACCGCAATCAATCCGATCGCAACCGAGGGCATTGGCAGACTGGACGCCGGGAAGAAGCCCGAGCGCCTTGTTTCGTCGCCCGCGCAAGGCGCCGCTGAGGGGCTGTTCGGAATAGCAGCTTCGCTTTCCGATGAGTCCAATGCAGACATTGCCATCCTCTATCTGAGACTCGCGCTATATCTCGCTCCGGATCTTGATCTCGCCAAAATCGTTCTCGCGGATCGTTTCGAAAATCTCGGGAAGTACGACGACGCCGTCGCGGTCTATCGCACGATCGACCGTGCATCTCCTTACTGGTCGGCCTCCGCAGTGCAGGCTGCTCTCGACGAGAGCAGGCTCGGGCACAATCACGAAGCCATCGGGGAGCTCGAGGCAATTACAAAGTCGGAGGCGGTCGATTTGACGGCGTGGACAGCGTTGGGTGACATCTATCGAAGCACGGACAATTACCAGCTGGCGGCCGACGCATACGATCATGCCGTTAAGTTTTTGACGCCCGAGCAGTCGAAGGATTGGGCGATTTATTACGCGCGCGCAATGGCCGAAGATCAGTCCAAACGTTGGGACGCTGCCGAAGTCGATTTGCAGCATGCGCTGACGCTCAGTCCGGATCAGCCACAGGTTCTGAACTTTCTCGGCTATAGCTGGGTGGACAAAGGTCGCAACCTTCCGGAAGCGCTTGCCATGCTGGAGAAGGCACGCGCGCTCAGTCCCTTTGACGGCTACATCGTGGACAGCGTCGGATGGGCGTATTACCGGCTTGGCCGCTATCAGGACGCGGCGAAGACATTGGAAAATGCGGTGCTCCTCGTACCGGGAGATTCCACGATCAACGAGCATCTGGGGGATGCCTACTGGAAGGTGGGTCGCAGGCTGGATGCCCGATTCCAGTGGGACCATGCGCTCGCCTTCGGTCCGGAGACGGCCCAGAAGGCCGAGATTGAAAGAAAGCTCCAGTCCGGCCTTGATTGAACCATCAGCCGACCGCCGCAGAATCCGGATTCGCGCTCCGGCAAAGATCAATCTTTGTCTTCACGTCGGCGCCAAACGGCCCGACGGTTACCACGATCTGGAGAGTCTTGTCGTTTTTGCCGCCTTTGGCGACGAGCTTTTGATCGAGCGCGACCGGGGTTTCTCGCTTGCGATCGGCGGTCCATTCGCCGAAGATTTGTCGCGCGGCGACGACAATCTGGTGCTGAAGGCCGCGCGACTGCTTGCTGCTCGTGCGCGCGCGGACATCGGCGCCCGATTCATACTGACAAAGCGGATACCGCCCGCATCGGGCGTGGGGGGCGGATCGGCCGATGCGGCGGCCGCCTTGCGGGGATTGGCGCGGCTGTGGAATCTTCGCGTCTCAAACGATGAGATGCAGACCATCGCTGCAGTCATCGGCTCAGACGTTCCGGTTTGTCTTGACAGCAAAGTGGCATGGATGGAAGGGCGCGGCGAGCGCGTTCGGTCTCTTCGGCCACTACCCGGTATGTCCATGATTCTGGTAAATCCGAAGGTACAGGTCTCGACGGCCGAGGTTTTCAGACGGTTGCGGCAACGACGCGGAACGGGATTTTCTCCGCCGCCATCGTCTTTCGCGGAAGCAATCGACCTGGTGCGGTATTTGCAATCGACGACAAACGATCTGGAGCCGGCCGCGGCTCAAATCGCACCGGTTATAGGCGAGGTGCTCGAAGAAATCCGGCGTTTGCCCGGAGTGCTGTTAGCCCGCATGTCGGGAAGCGGCGCGACGTGTTTCGGTTTAATGAAGGACGCCGAGAGCGACCGCGAAAGCATCCGCGGACTTCGCCAACGGTATCGGGATTGGTGGGTTGTCGAAACTGTGCTGCCACCGCCCCAGATTGCTCCTGCGGAAATCTAATACCGTCTGCCGACGCAAAATTGCGCGATGGCTTCGAGCGCTTCCCTGATGTCGCCCGACGGAAGCAGTTCCAGTGCGCGGCATGCTTTGGCTGCATAGTTCTTGGCGCGATCGCGCGTATCGCGGATAGCGCCGGTGCCTTCGACAAAAGCGATGGCAAGATCAAGGTCTTCATCGTGCTGCGGGCTTGCTTCGATGACGCGTCGCCAAAATCGCTTCGCATCAATGTCGGCACGGGCATAGGCGAGGATGACCGGCAGCGTAACCTTTGCCTCGCGGAAATCGTCGCCCACCAATTTGCCCATCTGCACCTGACGGCCGGAATAGTCGAGCGCATCGTCGATCAGCTGAAACGCAATGCCGAGATTGTAACCGTAGTCACGCAAGGCCGAGATCTGCTCGCGGCCGGCCAAGGCCATCGCGGCACCGGCCTCGGTCGCCGCCGCAAATAGCGCAGCAGTCTTGGCGGCAACGACCTTCAGATAATGTGCCTCCGTGACGGCGAGGTTGTTGGCCGATTTCAGTTGCATCACTTCTCCCTCGGCGATCACGGCAGAGGCGTTCGCGAGGATATCGAGCACGGCGATATTTGCTGCCTCGACCATCAGCTGAAAAGCGCGGCTGAAAAGGAAATCGCCGACCAGGATGCTAGGCTTGTTGCCCCAAACAACGTTTGCCGCAATTTTTCCCCGCCTGAGAGCGCTCGCATCGACAACGTCGTCATGCAGCAGTGTCGCCGTATGAATGAATTCCACTGCTGCTGCGAGCTTGATGTGCTCGGTTCCGCGATAACCGCACAAACGTGCAGCCGCAAGCGTCAACATGGGTCGCAACCGCTTACCCCCCGAATCAACCAGATGCCGGCCTAATTCGGGAATCAGCTCGACCGGGCTTCCCATTCGCTGGTGGATCAAACGATCGGTGGCCGCCATATCGGATTCGACGAGCCCGAAAAGCCGGTCGATGGGAGAGAGCCCGGGGTCGGCTGAGACCCTCGTTGCCGGGGCGGTGATCATTTCCTGCCTTGCCACTGGCCTTCGTCTGTCTTGCCATTTAGGAAAGGAGACCAAGGTCGGTCAAGCCGCGCGAGTTTCCCGCGAATGGGACATCCCTCTCGACTTTGGGGCAGGAAAAACCGAAGTGCGAGCCGTATTGAAGACCAACGATCCCGTGTTATTGAATTTTGCTGAAGCTCTTCTCGCGGACGCAGGCATCGCCGCGACAGTGTTCGACAGTCACATGAGCGTGATGGATGGCAGCTTGGGCATATTGCCGCGCCGGTTGATGGTGTCCGAGGGCGATTTCGCACGCGCTAGCGAGGTTCTCAAGAGTTCTCTCGCAGCCACGAACTTACCGCCGTGAATTCACTGACACAGGATCGATTTCTGAACGGTCGCATTATCGCGCAGCAGTTGGTGCAAGGGTACCGGTCGGGCCTCGACGCGGTCATGCTTGCCGCCGCTGTACCGGCAATACTCCAGGATGAAGTTCTTGAGCTTGGCTGCGGTGTGGGTGTCGCGAGTCTTTGTCTCGGGGCACGCTGCATCTCGTGCGGAGTAACCGGTATCGAAATAAACCCCAAACTCGCGAGCGCAGCCACTACCAATGCCCGCGCGAACGCCATGGAATCCCGCATTCGTTTTTTGACCGGCGATGCCCTTGAACTTCCGCCGCCATTGCGCCGCGATTTCGATCATGTTTTTGCCAATCCGCCGTTTCACGACGAAGCCGGAAAAAGCTCGCCCGACAACGATCGGGCGACGGCGCTTGCCGATCGCGGCAGATTGGGCGAATGGCTTTCCACGGGTCTCAAACGCGTGCGCTCCCAGGGCACGTTCACGGTCATCCTTCGCGCCGACCGTCTGGGCGAAGCCCTGTGCTTATTGCCCGAGCGGGGGATTGTGTTGTTTCCGCTCTGGCCACGAAAAGAGGAATCCGCGAAGCGCATCATCATGCAGGTTCGCAAGGATGCGCGCACGCCGCCGATACTCTTGCCCGGCCTGGTCCTTCACGAGAGTGACGGTCGCTATACGCCGGCCGCCGATGCCATTCTGCGGGATGGCGCTTCGCTTGCTCTCTGAAGTCGGCCTCTGTAGTTTCCCGCCCCGCCGTTTCAGGATCATTGCCACGTGCCAGCCCCGCGGACCTTCCAGAACCTGATCCTGACATTGCAGAATTTCTGGGCGGAGCAGGATTGTCTTATCCTGCAGCCTTACGATGTCGAAATGGGTGCCGCGACTTTTCATCCCGCAACGACATTGCGGGCACTCGGTTCGCGGCCTTGGCGCGCGGCCTATGTTCAGCCCTCGCGTCGTCCCAAGGACGGGCGGTACGGCGAAAATCCCAATCGTCTGCAGCATTACTATCAGTATCAGGTCATTCTGAAGCCTGCGCCCAGTGACGTGATCGATACTTATTTGAATAGTCTGCAGGCGATCGGTATCGATCCGGCGCTGCACGATATCCGCCTGGTAGAAGACGATTGGGAGAGCCCGACGCTCGGCGCCTGGGGACTGGGCTGGGAAGTCTGGTGCGACGGTATGGAAATTACGCAATTTACTTATTTTCAGCAGGTGGGTGGCTTCGATTGCGAGCCGGTCTCCGCAGAAATCACTTACGGTCTCGAACGGCTCGCAATGTATGTGCAGGGCGTGGAGTTTGTTTACGACCTCGCCTTCAACGGGCAATATCGCTACGGCGAGGTATTTCATCAGGCCGAACGAGAGTTCTCCGCCTTCGATTTTGAACTCGCGGATACGTCGATCCTCTTTCGACATTTCGATGATGCCGAAAAGGAATGTGAATCGCTCATTGTCGCCCACCTCGCATTGCCGGCTTACGATCAATGCATCAAAGCGAGCCATTGCTTCAACCTGCTTGATGCCCGAGGCGTGATCAGCGTGACAGAACGCGCAGCATATATCGGGCGTGTACGGGCTCTGGCCAGGGCTTGCTGCGAAGCGTGGCTGCAAAGCGGGCAGGGCGCCTATACGTCCAGGCGCGGCTGACATGCCCGAACTTCTTCTCGAATTGTTTTCCGAAGAAATTCCGGCGCGCATGCAGACAGCCGCCGCGAAGGAATTGGAGCGTCTCGTGATCGGCGCGCTGTCCGACCGGGGATTGCTTTTTGAAAGTGTGCGAGCGTTCGCGGGCCCCAGGCGACTGACACTTGCGATTTCGGGCCTGTCGGCAAAGCAGCCGGACACCAGCGAAGAGCGGAAGGGTCCGCGCGTGGATGCGCCCGAGAAGGCAATCGAGGGCTTTCTGCGGTCTGCGGGCGTAACGCTTGAACACTGCGTTCGGAAATCCGATGCAAAGAGCGAATACTACGTTGCAGTTGTCAAGCGCGCAGGCCGCTCGACTTCGGACGTGCTCGCGGAGTGCCTGCCGGCGGCAATAGGGCGATTGCCATGGCCTAAATCCATGCGCTGGCCTGCAAGCACAGTTCGCTGGGTGCGACCGCTGCATGCAATTGCCTGTATGTTCGACGGCGAGGTCGTGCCCTTCGAATTCGCTGGCGTTGCAAGCAGCAACGTGACGCATGGCCATCGCTTCCTATCGACTGGCGTTATCGAAGTTCGCCGTTTCGAGGACTACGAGCAAAAATTGCGCGCGGCGAATGTCATTCTGGACGCGGCTGAACGCAGGGAAATCATCCTCCACGACTCCAAACAGAAAGCGTTCGCGATCGGTCTCGCGTTGATCGAGGACGAAGACCTGCTGGATGAAGTCGCGGGACTTGTGGAGTGGCCAGTGGTGCTGGTGGGAAAAATCGAGGACCGGTTCATGGACGTGCCTGCGGAAGTTCTGCAAACTTCGATGCGCACGCACCAGAAGTATTTTGCACTTCGGGATTCAAAAACGGAAACTCTCGCGAACCGCTTTGTCATGGTCGCCAATATGGTCGCCAATGACGACGGCAGGGAAATTGTCGCCGGCAACGAACGCGTGCTCAAGGCTCGCCTGTCGGATGCCAGATTCTTCTGGGAGCAGGACAAGAAACATACGCTCTGGAGCCGGGTCAAGAGCCTGGAAAGCATCCGGTTTTATGGAGAGCTAACACTTGAACGAAAAGTCCGCGGTATCGTTACGAAGTCGCAACAGATTGCCTCCAGAATCGGGGCCGACGCAAAAAAAACCGAACGCGCAGCCGCGTTGTGCAAGGCCGACCTGACGAGCGGGATCGTTGGAGAATTTCCCGAGTTGCAAGGCATTATGGGACGCTATTATGCAGTGAACGACGGTGAAGATCGCGAAGTCGCTGAAGCGATCGCGGACCACTACAAGCCCTTGGGTCCGTCCGATCAGATACCGAAAACGTCTGTGGGAGCTGCCGTTGCGCTCGCCGACAAGCTGACCACATTGTACTGGTTGTTCCTCGAAGGCGAGCGTCCGACAGGTTCGAAGGATCCGTTCGGATTGCGAAGGGCAGCACTTGGGGTTGTTCGAATTATTCTGGAGAAAAAATATCGCTTGGAACTTGGCCATTTTTTTGATGTCGGCTGGCTTGGCACGATCGCGGAGGTTACCCGGGACAAAAAGGCAGAAACGGACCTTGCGATCCGCAGTTTTATCGTAGACCGTCTCAAGGTTGCGCTTCGCGATAGCGGCATTCGTCACGATCTGATCGACGCGGTGTTCTCGCTCGGCAATGAGGATGATCTGCTTCGTCTTGTTGCGCGGGTTGAAGCTTTGCAGGCTTTTCTTAAGACCGACGACGGTTCCAACCTCCTTGCCGGTTACCGGCGCGCGGTGAATATCCTCAGGATCGAGGAGAAAAAGGATAAGCGTGTTTTCGACCACGAGCCGAATCCTCTTCTTCTGATCGAAGCCGCGGAAAAGGCCTTGTTTGCGGAAATTGAAACCGCGCGGGCCTTGATTGCGGCCGAACTGGAGCGAGAGCATTTTGGGGAGGCCATGACCGTCATGGCCCGATTGCGCCAACCCGTAGATGCATTTTTCGACAAGGTTATGGTCAACGCGTCGGACTCACAGCTCAGGGAAAATCGGCTTTTTTTGCTGTCCCGCTTGCGGGCTGCGTTGCACGAGGTCGCCGATTTTTCGAGGATTGAAGGATGAACGGTGCAGTCCTCGTCCATAGGGGATGTTACGGCGGCCCGTGACAGGTTGGGATTCGAAATTATTGGGGGCGGACCGATGACAAAATGGGTTTACGCATTCGGCGGCGGTGAAGCAGACGGCAACGCCGAATTGAAAGACCTTCTCGGGGGCAAGGGTGCCAATCTTGCGGAGATGAGCAATCTCGGTTTGCCGGTTCCACCTGGTTTCACGATCACGACAGACGTCTGCACGTACTTCTACGGACATGACAAAAGCTATCCCTCTGCTCTCAAACCGATGGTCGACAAGGCACTGGCACGGGTGGGCGAGCTCGCAGGGGGCAAGCTTGGCGATTTCGAACGGCCGCTTCTCGTTTCGGTCCGGTCGGGCGCGCGCGTCTCCATGCCTGGCATGATGGACACGGTCCTGAATCTGGGCCTCAACGCAGAAACGGTCGAAGCCCTCGGCAAGCTTACCGGAGACAGGCGCGCAGCTTACGATTCGTATCGTCGCTTCGTGCAGATGTATTCGAATGTTGTGCTCGGCATCGAGCATGCGCAGTTCGAGGAGATTCTCGAAGCCGAGAAGGACACAAAGGGGATCGAGCTCGATACGGAGCTCGATGTAGACGATCTCAGGCGCGTCGTTGATCGTTATCGCGATCAAGCACAAAGAGAGTTGGGTGCCCCCTTTCCCGACGATGTCGATGCGCAGCTCTGGGGAGCCATTGGCGCCGTGTTCGGCTCCTGGCGGAGTCCGCGCGCAAGAACCTATCGCAGGCTCAACAATATTCCGGAGGACTGGGGTACGGCCGTTACCGTTCAGGCCATGGTTTTTGGCAACCGCGGAGAGGGAAGCGCAACCGGTGTTGCCTTTACCCGCGATCCATCAACAGGCGAACGCCTGCTTTACGGAGAATTTCTCGTGAATGCACAAGGCGAAGACGTTGTCGCCGGCATTCGTACGCCGCAGCCGATCGCCAGAGTCGTGAGAGAACGTTCCGGCAGCAAACGGCCGTCAATGGAAGAGGCGATGCCGGAGGCTTTCGTGGAGCTCAAACGGATTGCCGAAACACTCGAAGGCCACTACCGCGACATGCAGGATCTGGAATTCACTGTGCAGGAAGGTAGCTTGTACATGCTGCAAACCCGCTCCGGAAAGCGCACGGCCGAAGCCGCCCTCAAGATTGCGGTCGATATGGTAGAGGAGGGCCTCATCGACAGGAACATGGCAATCTCGCGAGTCGATCCGTCGAGCCTTGAGCAGCTTCTCCATCCGACGCTCGATCCCGCCGCGACCAAAGAAACTATCGCTGTCGGGCTTCCTGCCTCTCCCGGCGCTGCAACGGGAGAAATCTGCTTCAGCGCGGATGAGGCCGAGCGGCTGGCGGCGGACGGACACAAGATCATTCTGGTGCGCACTGAAACCAGCCCCGAAGATATTCATGGCATGCATGCGGCGAGCGGTATTCTGACGGCTCGGGGGGGCATGACAAGCCATGCGGCAGTCGTTGCGCGCGGAATGGGGCGACCATGCGTTTCCGGCGCGGCAACGATAAAAATTGACGCTGCGGGAGGGACAATGTCAGCGGGCAAAGTTGCCCTTAAACGCGGCGATATTATTACCATCGACGGCGCTTCGGGGCAGGTGTTCAGGGGACGTGTTTCGATGCGTCAGGCGGAACTTACCGGCGATTTCGCGACATTGATGAGTTGGGCGGATTGCGTCCGGCGTCTGAAGGTGCGCGCGAATGCCGATACGCCGGCGGACGCCGCCGTTGCGCGGCGGTTTGGCGCGGAAGGGATAGGTCTTTGTCGGACCGAACACATGTTCTTCGATGGCCAGCGCATTGTTGCCGTTCGGCAGATGATATTGGCCGATGCAGAGGAAGACCGAAGAGCGGCCCTCGCGAAACTTCTGCCGATTCAACGCAGTGACTTCGAAGCGATCTTCAGGACCATGGAGGGGCTTCCGGTAACGATCCGCTTGCTGGATCCGCCGCTGCACGAGTTTTTGCCGCGAAAGGATGAGGAAATCGCCGAAGTGGCCCGTGCGACCGGAAGCGATCCCGCCAAGTTGCGGCTTCGTGCCATTGCCCTGCATGAAGCCAATCCCATGCTTGGCCATCGCGGATGCCGGCTTGGAATTACATATCCTGAAATTTACGAGATGCAGACGCGCGCCATATTGGAGGCGGCCTTGAACGTGGAAGACGGGGGCGGAAGGCCGGTGCAACTCGAAATCATGATCCCGCTGGTAGGATTCAAGAGTGAACTGGACACGCTAAAGAAACGCATTCTGGCAGTGGCAAATGCTATCGAGAACGAGCGCGGCAGGGCTCCGCATTTCCTGGTAGGTACGATGATCGAGCTTCCACGCGCAGCATTGCAGGCGGCAGAGATCGCCGAGACGGCGGAATTCTTTTCGTTCGGAACCAACGATCTCACCCAGACGACACTCGGGGTGAGTCGCGACGACGCGGGAACATTCCTCACCGAATACCTGGCGAAGGGAATTATTCCACGCGACCCATTTGTCTCTATCGATGTCGCCGGCGTGGGCGAACTGATCAAGATGGCGACCGAGAGAGGACGCTCCACACGTCCAACTCTAAAGCTTGGCATCTGCGGCGAACACGGCGGAGATCCCGATTCCATTCGATTCTGTCATGCGGTCGGTTTGGATTATGTCTCGTGCTCGCCATTTCGCGTGCCCATAGCGCGACTCGCGGCGGCGCAATCATCACTTTCCGCGCAGCGCGAAATTGATTAGTCGTGTACGGATGAAGCAGGCATTCCCTCGTTTTTTCTCTCCTTCGTGACTCTGCGTCATGAGTTGGATGACGGGATGTCATGTTTTTATCATTTTTTAATTTGACGATCGCCAGTTTGACTGGCAACACAGTCGGGCTAACAAAAGTGGGCAGGGGGAGCCCTTCGGACACGACATCGAATCAATTCGAAACGCCGCAATCCGAAAGAGTGATTCCCGTAATGATGAAGCATTCAAGTGAGGCGCTGAAACGCGCCGATCGCGCCCTCTGCGGCGCAATTGTTCTCACGGCCTCTTTTGCCGCCGGAATCATACTGGGACACAACGCTCCTGCTACCGCCCAAGTTCCACCGGCAGCGGCGATAACGCATGTCGTGACGCAAATTACACGTCAGGCTGCTCCGGGTGCGGATGCGCAGCAATCTGCTAAAAGCACAAACGTCAAGGAAACAGCTGGCGCGATGGCGATGGCCGTCTCGTACGTACCGTCGGCAGAAGGGTTTGCGGGCGCTCTGTACACGGTTGCGGCGATGCCGTCAGCAGCGGGGTTGGCAATGATCAAGGTTCTCGAAGACCAGCGCTGCCTCGCTGAAGCGATGTACTATGAGGCTCGCGGCGAAGGCCGCGCCGGACAGGAAGCGATCGCGGAAGTGGTGTTCCACAGAATGCATGCGGGGGGGTATCCGCGATCGATCTGCGGTGTGGTTTATCAAGGTGCGAACCGAAGTCGGGGCTGCCAGTTTTCCTTCGCGTGCGATGGTGAATTGCAGCAACCCAAGAGTTCGGCGGCGTGGTTTCGGGCCAGAACTCTTGCCGCGAAAATAATGGCGGGCATTGTGCGGTTGGGGGACATCACCGGTGATGCGATTTCCTTTCATGCCGCGGACATTCAACCCGAATGGACGGACCGGTTGGAGAAAACAATCCAGATCGGGAATCACGTTTTTTATCGTGCCGCAGCCCGGACAAAACCGAGTTGACATAGACTTTTTCGTACGCTGCTTCAGAAATCCAAAGCGACATCCAGATTGGGCGCACTGTGGGTGATGAAGCCGGATGAAATGTAGTCGACACCGGTTTCCGCGATTTCTCGTACGCCCGAAAGCGTGACGCTACCGGAAGCTTCGATGACCGCTCGTCCATTTGTCAGAGCGACCGCTCGCCTGATTTGATCCAGTTCCATGTTGTCCAGCAGCACGGTGTCGATACCCAGGGAAAGCGCCTCTTCAAGTTGCTTCAGGGTGTCAACCTCAACTTCGATTTTGATCATGTGACCGGCGCCGGAACGAACACGTTCGATGGCCGGCCCTATTCCGCCAGCGGCGACGACGTGATTGTCCTTGATCAGAATCGCGTCATCCAATCCGAAGCGGTGATTGAAGCCGCCGCCGCATCGCACGGCATATTTTTCAAGAAGGCGCAACCCCGGCGTTGTCTTTCGCGTACACACAATGCGGGCCTTCGTTCCCTCTACAGCTTCGACCAAGGCGCGCGTAGCGGTTGCAATTCCGGAAAGATGTCCCACAAAGTTCAGCGCAACGCGCTCGGTCGCCAGAATGCTCCTGGCAGCGCCCTCGATTGTCGCTATTGTCGCGCCGTTCGGAGCGCGCTCGCCATCGGATATTGCGGCACGAAAACGCAGCGTTCCATCGAACAACCGAAAGACGCATGCCGCCACGACAAGGCCCGAAACGGTCCCGGCCTGTCGCGCGACAAGCCGGGCATTCGTCGTATGGCCTGATGGAATGGCAAGTTCACTGGTCATATCCCCGCCGCGGCCGAGATCCTCTTCGAGCGCGCCGCGTACCACGGGTTCAATGAGCAGATCGGGCGGTGGATGCACCGCGGCAAGCGCGAAGGGGTTCATGACGGCGTTGCAACGCTTGCCTTACTCGCAGGTGCCTGGGAGATGAACTCCGTGTCGGCCAGAGTGAGAAAACTACGGTTGCCGGTCTCGTTCGTATTCGGATAGTCGCGTCGGAAATGTGCGCCGCGGCTTTCCCGGCGCATCAGTGCCGATGCGGCGATAAGCCTGGCGGCGGCCGTCATGTTGAGCAACGAAGGCTCTCCGCCGCTTGCGCGCTCGATAGAAGCAATTGTTTCGAGTGCCTTCGCAAGTCCATCTGCGTCGCGTTCGAGCCCAACATCTTTTGTCATGATTTGGCGAAGCACTTGTGGCGCTGGCGGTGCGGCAAACCTGGCTGGCGCCGGAGATTCGCCACGAGGAGCAGCAGTCACAATTGAAC
>Ga0208849_1001046_pt1 | contig 21329 bp, 26 predicted proteins | sample NGESurdeep072012_10_FD_184470 | JGI IMG/M metagenome (GOLD analysis project Ga0208849, IMG submission 184470) | Arctic peat soil microbial communities from Barrow, Alaska - NGEE Surface sample 53-3 deep-072012 (SPAdes) | ecosystem: Environmental > Terrestrial > Soil > Wetlands > Peat ... | reverse complement strand
GCTTTAATTCAGTCTGGGTCTTCGGATGCGGTGCAATCGCCTCGATGAATTTAGTTTTCCGTTTTGCCGTTACCATGATGCTAGTCTCCTCATTGCGGTAATCATAACTCTAGGCGAGGGGAGAATACAAGCGAATACTGGGGGACATGAAAGCACAGCGCAGTCTATTGAATACCAGAGAGTTTGCGGAGGCCCTTGGGCTGAGTCCAAAGACCGTCCGCCAGTGGGTCTGGAGGCGGAAGGTGCCTTTTGTCCGAGTCGGGAGGGCCGTCCGCTTCCGGTCTGAGACCGTGACTGAAATCATCGACCGGGGGTCTGTGGCCGCTGTGGAGGCCCGCCAGTGAACGCGGTCCCCGCAATTCTCACCGCAGACGGAGCGCCACAATCGGGCAGTCCGTTTACATTGTGCGGGTTGCCTACCTGTGCCTTTCCGCTTCCCACGCGGGAGGGCGCGCGGTGAGCACACTTCCCCATGCAGTCATCGAGGCCGCACGGCGCGGCGGGCGGCTGTTTCCTGTGAAGGCACACGGCAAGCTGCCATTGATAGCGGACTGGCCCAGCAAGGCATCAAGTGAATCGGCTGTGCTGGAAGCATGGGCGCGGGAATATCCGGGCTGTAATTGGGGCATGACAACCGGCCAACCGAGCGGCGTTTTCGTGATCGACGTGGACGGCGCATCGGGCCGCGCAGCCGTGGCAGAGCTAGGGCGGCAAGGCTTGCCGTTTCCCGCTACGCTCACGGTGACTACAGGTCGCGCGGATGGCGGAGAGCATCGCTATTTTCGGATGCCGTCCGGCGTCGATATTCACAACGATCAATCAGGCCGAATCGGCCCGCACATTGACGTGAGAGGCACGGGCGGATTTGTTGTGTGTCCGCCGTCCATTCATCCGAGTGGCGCTGGCTATCGGTTTGTCGATCCATCCGCCGCAATCGCAGACGCGCCCGAGTGGGTAATCGCGCGGCTGACAGCGCGCCAGATAACGCCCACTTCAACGGCACAGGCTGGCCCGCAAACTGTGGCGGCGGGTAGTAGGACAAACGCGCTAGTTAGCCTTGCAGGGACCATGCAACGGCGCGGGATGAGTCCAGAGGCAATCGAAGCGGCCCTGCTTGCGGAGAATGCAGCCAAGTGCTCTCCGCCTTTGCCGGAGGCGAAAGTCCGATCCATCGCCCGCGATATTCCGGCCCGTTATCCGAACGCGCCGAAAGAAAGCGGCCTCAAACTGGTAGAGCTTGGCGACTTGCTTTCGCAGCCCGTGGTCCCCGTGGATTGGGTTCTGCGGGAGCGGCTTGCGGCGGGGAGCGTTTCAATCGTTGCCAGCAAGCCGAAAGTAGGAAAGTCAACACTTGCGCGTAACTTGGCGCTGGCGATAGCGCGGGGCGAGCCTTTTCTTGGATGGGAAGTGAAGCGCGGAACAGTCCTATATCTTGCCCTGGAGGAACGCGCCACAGACGTGGCGGCGGATTTTCGCGCTATGGGAGCGGATGGGTCAGAGGATATTTTGCTGGCCGATGCGGGGACGGCCTTAGAAGTGGTAACGATCCTTCGGGAGAGGAAACCTGTGCTGCTGGTAGTCGATCCGCTTTTCCGGCTGCTGAGTGTCAAAGACGAAAAAGCCTACGCCGAAATGTATGGGGCGCTAGGGCCGCTAATTGATATTGCGCGACAGACGGGGACACACATTCTCTGTCTTCACCATAGTTCCAAGTTGGCAAAGACTGAGGCTATCGACGCGCCGATTGGGTCCACAGCTTTAGGCGGAGCCGTGAGCACTTTGCTGGTTATGAGGCGCACGGAAACATACCGCACGCTGCAAACCGTCCAGCGCATCGGCGAAGACTTGCCGGAAACCGTTCTGCAATTCGACGCGACGACAAAGCGGCTCTCTTTGGGCGGGAGTCGAGAGAATGCGGAAGTGCAAGATGTGGCAGACAAGATTCTCGCTTGCTTGGATTCGGCCCGATTGACCGAGCCGGAAATCAATGAGGCCATTGAAGGCCGGAATAGTTGCAAGCGGCGGGCGCTTCGGGAACTCGCGGAACAAGGAAAGATTGTCCGGTCGGGGTCGGGAAAACGCGGTGATCCGTACCACTACGAAAAAGCTTGTACGCTTGTCCCCGCCCCTATGAAAAATATCGGGGACAAGAGACTTCCCGATGTGGCGACGGAAGAGCAAAAAAAGCTTGTCCCCAATATTCATTCTTACAGTGGGGACAAGAGTACAAGAAACGGGAACAGGGCTGAAAGCAGCGAAAACACTGCTCAGAAGCTTGTCCCCGTATCTCCATCACCATCCCCGCATTCTGAAAAGAACGGGAACAAGCTATTTGCCGAGCGAGCGGACGTGGACACATCGCTTGCGGCTGCAAAGACAAAGGCGGCAGAAAAACTTCGGCGGAGGGTTGAGCTATGAACGAAGCCGAGGAACTCATGCGCATTGTCGAGCAGCGCGGCGGGCGTCTCACCATCGAAGGGGAAAAGCTAGTCATTGAGCCGGAAGAGGCCGCGTTGCCGCTCGTGGATTCGCTGCGCACGCACAAGCCCCAGATTGTCGCCCTGCTCCAATGCCGGATAGAGCAAGAGACGGAATCCGCGCTGGACGATCCGCTTCCCGGCGAATGGCTCTTGGAACGGTGCGTCTACCGTGACCGCTGCTTTGGCGGAGTCGGGGCGCTATACCTTGACCTTGCCCGATGGTGCGCAGACCACGGGCAGACCGCGCCCGAGTCACGGCGGGCCTTCACAGCGACGCTACAGGCAGAGGGCTTTGCTGTGACCACGGACGGGCTTGTATACGGCCTGATTCTCGGGGAAGACTGGAAAGCCTGTGAGCGCGCCCATGCCGCGCCAGCGGAAGGCGGGACGCCAGCACAGCCTAGAGCAGCGAAGGGGCGCGCGGCGGGAAGGCGGCGGCCATGATTGCGGTCGGGGCCAAAGTGTTTCTCAAGGGCTGCGCAAACGGCCAGCCGGGGACTGTGGTGCGCATCGAACGCAGCCGCGCCGTGGTGCTTTGGCATGACCTGGACTATCTGGCGCGCCATAGGCCGGAAAGTCTGATGGAAGCGGGAAACCAAAGCGAAAATGCGCCGCAGTCCCCTTTAAAGTCCCCGCAATTTTCACAGGGCAGGGAGTTATATGCATGAAAACACAACACGAAAATACCTGTGCATTCCTGCTTGCCCAGCAGAATTTTATCTGTCAAGGGGATTATTTTTCGAGGGGGAACCAATGAACACAGCACAGTCATTCATCGATCAAGTTGAATCGCGCGGCGGCAAGGTGAGATTCGTCGCGGACCACTTGCTGATCGAGCATATAGACCCCGCAGAGCCGTTCCTTAGCCAGTTGGCCGGTTGTAAGGATTCAGTGATCGAGTTAGTCAAAGGCAGAATGGCGGCGCGGGTGCCCGTGACCGCGAAACCAACCGACCTTAGCCCGGAAAGGCGGGCGGAATGGCGCGATTTCATTCTGAGGGGACTGAGGCGTGAGCGATGAAAATTCGGGATCATGTTTGCCGCAAAGACGTGCCGGAGATTCACGGGACGGTGATCGCCAGAGACGGCGAACGGCTCAAGGTTTATTGGAGCAGTCACACGAGCCAATGGGTCGATAGCGCGGCGCTCATGCGAGTCCCACGAGTGACACAAAAGGGCAAACCGTGACAGCGATAACGCCAAGCCGGGACCGGAAGATTGAACGCATGATTGTGGCGCTCTTGACTGCGCGCACGCTGAAAGATGCGGCGAAGTCTCTCGGCTGTCACCCGCGCACCTTGATGCGCCATCAAAAGCATGAAGCATTTCAGGCGCAATACAAAGAAGTGAAGCGCGCGCTATTGGCGCAAGCGACGGCGCGGCTGCGCGCGGAATCGGGCGCGGCTGTCGAAGCACTTGCCAAGGTGGTAGAGACCGGCGATTCATGGACTGAACCCGTTTTCTTTCAAGGCAAGGTTTGCGGCAAGGTGAAGAAGTTCTCGCCCGCAGCGCGCGTGAGCGCAGCAACCAAGATTCTCGAATTGGCTCTACGCTCGCATGAAATCGAAGATCTTACCGAACGTCTCGAAGCACTAGAGAGGAGCAGTTATGCGAATAAGTGACTTTACCGCGCGTCTGACGGCGCTTGAAGCAAAGTTAGGTGTAGCGTTGGACGTTTACTTACTGAGAAGCGGAGAGCACGCCACACTCCCAAAGAATCAGCGCATGGCGGCTTTCGATGACGTTCTGCATGGCAGGCCAACAGAGCGCGCGCGAATCATTCTTGAGGCGGAATCCTCATCCGGCGGCGACCGGATGCACGAACTGTTACAGGCGCTACACGCTGGGCCTGTTCCGCGCGGCACATTTCATAACCTCGACTAATCAACCAAAGGAGACAGGAACAATGGACATCGCAGAGAGCACCATCGCAGAGATAGACACGGCCATCGTTGCCGAGTCAATTACTCCCACCTCACCGACACCGGCGCCCGTCGATGTGACCGCATTGCGCGCGGAGATTGAAGCGGACAAGGCATCGCTGGCCGACAAAGAGCGGACCCTGACGACGGCGGAATTGGAACAGGCCGAGGCCGTCCACACTGAGCTATTACAGCAATGCGACACGGCGCAGATTGCCTTTGACGAAATAAACAAGCAAGTGTTCGAGCAACAGAGTGCTTTCTCTCGGGCTGACTCTCGCCGTAGCAACACAAGCGAAGCTATTACCGCGCACCGTCACAACGTCCCCGAACGACGCTACGGCAATCAACCGAATGTTGAAGCATGGCGCAATGAGCTTTCCCGCCTTGAGACCGAGCAGGCATCCGCAAACACGGAATACGGGAGGATCACATCGACACTGATGCGATTGCAGTCGGAGCGCACGGAAGCGACAAAGGTGCTTTCAGACCTGAGTTGGAAGGAAGGCATGGCACGGGAACGGGCTTCCGGGCTGCGCGGGAAACTCGCCGCAATGACGCCATTGGCTGCTACTGCCGCGCCAAACTCGTTTGAGCCAATGCTGAACGGCTCGACTCTCGAATGGAGTACCGACAATTCTCTGCCCTCCGATCCGCGCACACGGTTAGCTGCCACGCGCGGGTAGGTAGACGCAATGAGTTTGGTCGGCGGTCGGGTACCTCCTGTCCTCGATTCGCTCGCCCAAACGGGGGAATGGCTCTTCCCGTTCCCCCTGCTTTTTCGCATGAGTGTGAATGAGGTTTTGACATGAGACTTGGCGGGATAGTGAATCGAAACGCGAACGAGGATCATGTTTTTTTGATGGCAGTGCGCACGGGCTGTATCTGTCCGAACGGCGGACGGCCTGATGAGAATGGGAATTCTTACTATTGCCCATCCTGCCAAGTGTCCGGGCATGGGCTGCGCTCGCCTCACATTGTCTATCACGATGCTTTCGGCGGGTACTGGGAGGTTGTCGAACAACCGCCCCGTGCCAAGCATCGCGCCAGGTTGCCAGTTAATACCGAATCACTTCGCGCCGATGCGCGTCTGACTGAGGCGGTGCGGAAATGCAGGCAGAAACTCGCAGCAAGAGAAGATGTATCTGTGTCGCATCGAAATACAAACGCGGATACGGTCAAACTTCAACCATCAACCGAGAGGAGCATTACAGTGGAAGACACGAAGGCAGTAGAACAGCAAACGGCGGCGGGCTATGCAAAGAGCAATGCGCCCATTCCGCAGAGCAGTCACAACCCTTTTCCCGCAACCGGCACAGCGGATGGGATTTCAACTATCGACCAGCCATTCGACCAGACGGAGGTTAATCGTCTTCGCGGGACGGACCCGAATTTACTCGACGGCGACCAGCCGAAGCAGTGAGCAGAGGCCGGAGTGCGAACGCACTCCGGCTATCCCGTGCCCGATTCCTTTTCCGTAGCGGCGCGCGCGTCTTTATCGCATGGGGCGGCGTCTGGCGCAATCTCAAGATAGACTCTGAATTTCTTGTCTGACTCGGGCCGTGGGAGAGACAGAACATGATCCATAAACGATTTGATGCTGTCTCTGAGTGGACTCTTCGGGGCCTCGAACCAAGTCTCCTCGCATCCGGCTGGACACTTCACCAACTTTATGTCATCCCATAGCTTCAGAGAGAGCGATGCGCGGCACGCCTTGCAGTCAAAGCGCACCCCGAGAATATCGCTTGCTTCGATGTAGTGCTTTTCTTGTGAGGCCATTTCTGATGATCCTCCGATCTTTGCCAAAGGGCGCTGCCAGTCTATCGCTTCCGGCATTACTCAAAACACTGCGGGGGGAATTGCGGGTAGTCCACAAAGATTTTGAGAGATATTCGCAGAAATCACGGGCGGCTGGCAACGGCCAGAAACCCGTGATTCTGCGGTAGTTGAAGTAATCTAAAGACAGTGAGAGAAAAACTCTCAATCCGTCTTACAAGCAGGAAGTCGGGGGTTCGAGTCCCTCACTGCCCACCATTCTCCGGCAACGCACCGACTCCGGAACTCCCATTGATAGACTCCCCTCGTGGTCGACTCATCGTGAACGCCGACGATTTCGGGCTGACCTCCGGAGTCAATCGCGGCATCATCGAACTGCATTCCGCGGGTCTTGTTACCAGCACTTCGCTCATGGCCCGCGCCGGCGCCACTGAGGAAGCCATTGAGCTAGCCCGCGCCACGCCTATGCTGGGCGTGGGTTGCCACGTGGTTATAGTCGACGGTGAGCCGGTTCTGCCGCCGGATCAGATTCCCACGCTGGTTGATTCACGCACAGGTCACTTTCCTCATTCGCTTAACACATTCCTGACGCGACTTTTTACGGGACGCATCAGTTCTGCCGAGGTGGAGGCGGAAGCCGGGGCGCAAATTGATTTTCTCCAGCAACGAGGCATTCGCCTGACACACATCGATACGCACAAGCACACGCACGTGCTTCCGCAGGTGCTGCACCCAGTGCTTCGCGCTGCGAGTGCTCGCGGAATTCGCGCGATCCGCAATCCGTTTGAGCCGAAGTGGTCAATTCACGCCACGCCTCGGGCCCAATGGCTTCGCACTGTCCAGGTCAGCGCTTTGCGCTGGCTGGAGCCTTTCTGTTGCGGGATCATCGAGAAAGAAGGATTTGTGACTACCGGAGGCACCGTCGCGGTTATCGGCACCGGCCTCCTGGACGCTGCGATGCTTCGATCCATGCTCGCCAGCCTGCCGCCCGGCACATGGGAGCTGGTCACACATCCCGGCTACAACGACGCGGATCTCGAGCGCATCCCCACGCGACTTCGCGCTTCGCGCGACGGCGAGCGCGACGCGCTGACAGTTCTCAAAGAATTTCCAGACATTAAGCTCATCTCATTTGCCGAGTTACAGTCGGGTTCGCCTTGAACAGCGAGCCGCGCGCACGTACTGTGATCTCGGCGGCTAGTTTGCTTTTTTGACTCTATGCATCCTCCATCCATCCGCGCGCGTCAAAAACAGAACAGCAGAGCACGCACCGGTAAATCAAAATCCAAAATCAAGAAGGGCTTCATGCGCATAGGAATCACTTGCTATCCAACCTACGGCGGCTCGGGCGTAGTCGCCACCGAGCTGGGCATTGAACTCGCCGTTCTCGGTCACGAAGTCCATTTCATCTCCTATTCGCAGCCATTCCGCCTCAATGGCCGCGACGACGGCATCTTCTATCACGAGGTTCCCGTCTCCAACTATCCCCTCTTCGAATTTCCCCCATACGATCTCGCGCTGGCATCGCGCATGGCAGAGGTGGCCGAGTACTATTCGCTCGATCTATTGCATGTTCACTATGCGATTCCGCATTCAGTTTCAGCGCTGCTCGCCCGCCAGATGCTTGCGAAACGCGGCCGTCGACTGCCCTTCGTGACTACGCTTCACGGTACTGACATTACCCTTGTCGGCCTCGACCGCAGCTACTTGCCCATCACCCGTCATGGAATCGAGGAGAGCGACGGAGTTACCAGCATTTCAAATTATCTTCGCGACAAAACCATCGCCGATTTCGGGATTACGCGGCCCATCGAGACCATCACCAACTTCGTCAACTGCGACGTCTACACGCCGATCAAAGACGAGGCTAAGCGCGCCCGCTGCCGCGCTCAATACGCTGCGCCCGATGAGGCGCTGCTTGTGCATCTTTCCAACTTCCGCCCGGTGAAGCGCATTACCGACGTGGTCAAGACTTTCGCGATAGTCGCGCGCGAGCGCCCCGCGCAGCTCATCCTGATCGGCGACGGGCCCGACCGCTCCTCGGCCGAATGGCTCGCACTTGACCTCGGCATCCAGGCTCGAGTCCACTTTCTTGGCAAGCAGGAACGTGTGAGCGAGCTGCTCGCCATCTCGGACCTTCTCCTGATGCCGAGCGAACTGGAATCCTTTGGCCTGGCAGCCCTTGAGGCCATGGCCTGCAAGGTTCCGTCGATTGCGACGCGCGTGGGCGGGGTTCCTGAACTCATCGAGGAAGGCGTGACGGGGCTGCTGTTTCCCGTTGGCGATGTGGAGGGCATGGCGGCCGGTGCGCTGAGCCTGCTGAATAATCCTTCGCGTCTGAATGAAATGCGAGAGGCGGCGCGCAAGGACGCACGGAAGCGCTTCTGCTCCACGCTCGTAGTGCCGCAATATGTGCGCTACTACGAGCAGATTTTGGGACAATCGTCCGCTTAAATCCGATTGCATGAAACCTCTCGGCCCGATGAAATGCGTCCCTCAGGGGGTCAAGCCCGCTCGTCTTTCTTGACTATCGGCACGACTAAAGGCGTGCCCTTTCAAGGCAAAGCCAAACTGACCCGGCCGTCGAATATCACAAGAAAGTTCTTGCCTAACACGCCTCTATTCGTCTTATCCTGCTTTCACTGGAGGTGATCCATGAAGTTCAGGAAATCTTTCGCTCTTGTTGCGGTTTGCGCACCGATGGTTCTATGGGCCCAGGCAGCGGGCGGCCCTTTCGACGCAGTTGGACGACGAACATGTCCTGCGATGCGAGTGAACGCATGCCTGCCTACACCTGGACTTTCGTGAGCACGATTGCTAACGGAAGCTTTCACGGCCAGCACGGCGAGGAGGGAGGGCCTGGTACCTGGTGATCGACGGGACGATCGGGACGGACGGTTCTGCGAAGTTCCATGCCAAGGGCAAAGTGTCGGCGGGGAGAGCGGGCCTCATCACTCAAATGAAGGGCAACAAGTACGACTAGTACATCGATACGAAATTCACCGGCACCTTAGGCACCGGCAAGCGCGAAGAAGGCGCGGGCATTCGGCGACGGAAATAGAACTCGCCGACGGTGAAGTACAGATTTGAAGTTGCGTCATGGCTACGCTCCTCGATGAAACTCGATGGAAATCGATACTGTGACCATGATGCGTCGGAAGAGCGAAATTATCGGCAAGCTTGGTGCGGAGAAAGCGCTTGAACGTGCGCAGCACAAGTGAGGAATTGAAAGGGGTTAACAGACGCATGCGGCGAGAAGGAGAAAAAATAGCACGGAGGGCTTGACACGGCTGGGACGCGGATCGATTTCCCCGCGAGTTGCTGCCAAAAGGGCTGGAGCCCTGCCCCGGAAAGGCTCCAGTCAAGTCCGCCGACCGCTGGATCGGGCGCGAGCAAATGTCGGTGGAAAAGTAACAGGAGGCTGTAACACGACCTCAATTCAACGACGGTTTTTCGATGTGATCGACGACGATTGTGTCCACCGGGCCTTTTGCGGGCAGGAGTTTGAGCCCAAGCTGCTCCTCGATAGCGGCGAAGATGTCAGGCCCGGAATCAGCCGACCCCTCTTCGCCCTCCGGCGTCCAGTTGAGCGCGATTGCGTAGTTGCCGATAAGGCCGGTCTTGTTTACGACGAGGCGGCCCACGTCGTTTGAGAGGCTATAGATGAAGCTGCCAATCGGGACACTCTTACCTTCAAACCGCCCGTCTCCCATCGACCAGGGAGTGAACACGTTCGCAGACGCCTGTGTCATCTTGATGCCGTTCTTCGCGACCATCAGATCGTAGACGGGCAGCTCTTTGGTCTCGTGGTGAATCTTCAATTGGAAGCGCTCGAAAAGAACAGCTTGCATCATCAAGTCCAGCCGGCGCCCGCGCTCGTCTCGCGGCAGCTTTTGCATGGCCGCGGCGGTGTCTTCGTCCATCTTGGCTTCGACGTCGAAAGTATCGGACGTGGCCCATCGCGGCAGGCCCGAAATCTGCTCGGGCATGATGAGGTGGTAGGCGCCCCGGATCAGACTTTCTGGCGAGATGTTCGAAGTGGAAAATCCATCGAGCGTCGTTCTCCACCACATGTTGTCGTCTCCGAACTCATGCGGTTTGATCGAGACGACTTCGAACGTTGGCGCTTTGGCGGGCGTGGGAGCGGAAGCATTTAGCTGGGCACGCGACCGCGTTGCCAGAACAATGGTTGCGGTTGCGGCAATAAGGAAGAAGCCAGCAAGGGATTTCAAGGAAGGAACAAAGCGGGCAGCCATCACTGACACGATTCCTTTCTGAAGCGGCTGCCTTATTGTCTCTCCGCCGCCGGGTAGACGACTGCATCGCCGAGCAGCCGCAAAGAAATATGTCGGGGCGCGGGCCATGACGTCCGAGTTTCCGTCAGATGGTCGCCTACTGCCTACTCGTCAGTAACGGCAAAGATAACGTCAGGGTAGGCGTTGACAAGCCCTAACCTCCTATTCCTGACACAGCCCCCCTTACATCAAACAACCGCCAGGAGCGCGACACACCACAGAATGCTCTTCGATGCGGACAGCCCGGCCAGCAGCACGGCCGCCGCATCCCTTCTTTGAGCTCCGAGCACGCCCTTTCAACGTGCGGCCGCCGTGTCTCATCTTTCTTGACTGAGATGGTCCAGCAGATCCACTCGTTGCGCGTGAGCGGCATTATATCTTCCCAGGCCGCTAATGCCTTCGCGTCAGACTCGAGTGCCTTTCGGAGATCAGCCGAAAGGTTATGTACGACCCCTCCGTCGGATTCCGTGACTATAGTCGCTCACTCGGCAGTAGCCATGCGATGATTTCCGAGCGGAACATAAACAACAACGTGCTGGAACTTTACTGCTACAGCGTGCGCTTGAAGAGCGGCGTAGCAATCAGCAGCGTGGCGATTCCGAAGATGGTGAGGAATGCGAGGTCGCCTTTGATGGCGATCCAGCCGCCGTTTTTGAGAAGGACGGCCTTGAAGCCGTGAATCGCGTAGGTAAAGGGATCGATCCAGGACATCGCCTGCATCCACCTGGGGAACGACGCTGTGGGATACATGGCGCCTGAGGGATATAACAGGAGTACATTGAGCACGCCGAACATGGCGCGAGGCACGAGCGGATCGTCGACGCGCACCATGAGCAGAAACATCATGCCGTTGAAGGCGATGGATCCGGCGAGGATGAGGCTCAACATCTGCAACATGATGATGGGATGAAAAACAACGCCCAGTCCGGCGATGAGCGACCCGATGACGCCGATGGATATTCCGGCGAGCGTGGCCTTGATGGCGCCGGCGATGTTCAGCCCAAAGACCAGCTCAAGTTTCGTAATCGGGGTAACCAGGTAGCCCTCATGCACACCGCGCGCCTTGTCGTCGATGTAGAGCATGCCGCCGCCGATCATGACCGAGATGTACATGGCCAGCGCAATTGTCATCGGCAGAAGATACTTCAAATAATTCACGTAGGGATAAAGCTCGACGACTTCGAGAGCGATAGTTTTCGCCAGGCGGTCCTGAATTTGCGGCGCATTCATCGCGTCCACGAGCGATTGCATCTCACCTTCGAGAGTGGCCGAGGTGAACAGGTCGGAGTTGTCGACGACAAGGCCGAGCTGGGGCGCGTCCTGTGCGTAGACGCGGCGCGAGTAATGCTCGGGGATGATGACCGCGGCGTCGATCTTGCCGGTGCGCACGTCTTCGCGCGCCGCGACTTCATTGGGGTAATCGATAGTGGTGAAGGTCTTGATATTGGCGGCGACGGCAGCAAACGCCTCGCGCACTTTGACCGCCTGCGGTCCGTCGTCATGGTCGACCACCCCGACGTGCGTGCCGACAATCTTGCCGCCGAAGGCGTTGCCGATGATGATCAACTGCAAGATGGGCAACATCAGCGACATGATCATCAGCGTTGGCGAGCGAAAAAATTTGCGCATCTCGCGCTCGATGATGGCGAACATTCTGTTCATGGCTGCGCTCCGGGGCGCGGCGGCATGATGAATACCGACTTGACCTGCTCGTCGCGCAATTGCCGGCCCGTGTAGTGGATGAATACGTCGTCGAGCGTTGTGTTCTGCACGCTCAGCGAGGTGAGCGTTTCGCCGAGGCTCTGCGCCAGCTCAACAATCTGCATGGTGGTCTTCGAGCCTGACGTAGTGAGTACGCGGTAGAACCCGGCACTTTCCGGTTGCACGCTGGTTACGCCTTCGAGTTTCTTCAGGCGCTCTTCCCAGGCTTCGGTGTCGCGGTCAAAACGTACCTCGACTACATTGGCGCCGGCCACGCTGTTCTTGAGCTCCGCCGGCGTGCCGAGCGCCACCAGATTGCCGTGGTCCACGATGGCAATGCGGTCGCACAGCTTGTCGGCCTCTTCCATGTAGTGCGTGGTGAGCAGCATGGTGAGGTTGCGCGTGGTTTTGAGCTTGTTCAGCATCTCCCAGACGGCGATGCGCGACACCGGGTCGAGGCCGGTGGTCGGTTCGTCCAGGAAGAAGATTTTAGGATTGTGGACCAGGCCGCGTGCGATTTCGAGCCGCCGCCGCATGCCGCCGGAAAGGGTTTTGGTCTGCGCGTCGCGCCACTTTACGAGGTCGACGGCCTCAAGTACTTCGTTGATATTTTTCTCGCGCTGCGCGCGTGGAACGCCGTATAGCTTGGCATAAATGATCAGATTCTCTTCGAGAGTCAGATCCTGATCGCTGGTGAGCGCCTGAGGAATAACCCCGATCACGCGGCGCACATCGTCGGGATCGTCAACCACGTTGTGCCCGGCGACGATGGCTTTGCCGGAAGTGACGGGAATGAGCGTGGTCATCATGCGGATGAGCGTGCTCTTGCCGGCGCCGTTCGGGCCAAGCAGACCGAAGATCTCGCCCTCGGTGACACTGAAGCTGACACCTTTGACCGCTTCGAAATCGCCGTAGCGCTTGACGATATTCTCGACCGCGATGGCAACCGGACGCGTGGCGCCGTTGCCGTTGGCCAGGCTTTGATTGATGGCCGAGCTCACTGTTTCACCAGTTTCGCTTTGGGAATGTAGACCTCGGCGGTCATTCCCGGAACAAATTTTTCGCCGGGATTGGGAATGAGCAGCTTGAGTTGAATGGTTTTGATGTCGCGCTTCATGCTGTTCACATCGCGCTGCGTGGCGAAGTCGCCATCGGCGGCTTTGGCGATGACCTTGCCGTAGACGGTGTCGCCGCTGGGCATGACGACGCGCAGCGAATCGCCAAGCTGAACGCTATCGGCTTGCGTCTCCGGCAGCGGCGCGTAGACCCAGGTTTGCGAAAGGTCCATGATGGTGACAATTGGCGCGCCCATCGTGACCACTTCCCCCTGGCGCGCCGCCCAAACATCCACCTTTCCGTCAATGGGCGAGACCACCTGCGAATAGCCCTGCTGCACTTTTGCTTCGTCTGCCAGGAATTTTGCGTTGGCCTCGGAGTCGCGCGTCTCCTCGACGGTGCGCGCGTTAACTTGCGTCAACATCTCATGTGCGCGCGCCTGACGAAGCGATGCCTGAGCCCCGTCGAGGTTCCCTTTTGCAGCGTTGACAGCCGCCTGCGCCGCCTGAAGGCTAGCGACTGCTTCGTCTCTTGCCTGGTTGCTCTCGATGCCCTGTTTGGCCAGCGCAACCGTGCGGCTGGTGTCGGCCTGCTGGTGCGCGAGATTGGCCTGCGCCTGCGCCAGAGTGGCCTGCGCGGCTTTTACCTGCGCCTCTGCCGCCTGCGTTGCGTTGGAGGTCTCGCCCTGATCCTGACGCTCCGTCTCCTGGGCCTCGCGCAGTTTCTGCGCATCGCTTTCCGCGGTGGCTTCGGCGGCCTTGGTGGCCTCGGCCAGATCGTCACTCTCGATGGTGGCGATGAGCTGGCCCGCCTTTACGGAGTCCCCCTCTTCAACGGTGAGTGTCTGAATGCGGCCAGGGATTTTGGAGCTCACGATGACTTCATTGGCGTCCACGGTGCCGATCAGTTGCAGGTCGCTGCTGCGCCGCGTCGTTAGCAGATACCAGATCAGCGATCCGACGGTCAGCACGCCCAATATGATGAAAACTCGATTTCGCGCGTTCACTTGTCTTTCACCTCAGAGCTATGAAATTGGCCTTTGAAATTGGCGCAGTCCGGCATTGGCGAATCCGCTAATACACGCTCCGCGAGCTTAGCGCCCTGCTGTCTATCCTGGAAAATTGCCTTGCCGAGAAAATCCACCAGCGCAACTCTGCGCGCCCGCAACGCTTCTTCGTCGAAGGGCTCAAACGTTAAAATCTCTTTCCAAATCGGCGCGCTCAGAAAATAGAAGACGTTGCCTCCCAGCGCGGATAGCACCATCTGGAACCAATCCACCTCGATCAACTCGCCCGAAGCAATGCCCTCGCGCACCAGCGATTGAAACATCGCGTGCATCGGCGCAAAGACACGCTTGATCAAAATTGGGAGTTCGCCCGCCTCACCCTTGTGCATCCGCATCATCTCCTGCTGCATCAGGCTCTGGAATTCCCGCTGCGTCAAAATTCGGTCAAAATGATCGAGCGCGGCGCGCAACAAGCGCTCTCCAGGACTGGCATCGCGGAGAAATACCGCCATCGAGCGATCGCGAACCCGGCCGGACACCATTTCCAGCGCCGCCGAATACAGCTTCTCCTTGCTTTCGAAGTAGTAGTAGATCAGCGCCTTGTTGACGCCAGCGGTTGATGCGATCTGTTCGGTGCGCGCTCCGGCTAGGCCATTGGCGGCGAATTCGCAGAGAGCGGCATCGAGAATCCGGCCTCGGGTTTCAGCGGATCGCTCGGCCTGGGCTTCGGGATGGGCTGTTGGCGTCATGTTTTGTGAATTAACTAACTGGTTAGTAAATTAACCCAGTATTAGTAGTTTGGCAAGAGGGATTCTCGGGAATCGTTGGGAAAAGCGCGGTATGGCATAGATTTTGTTTAAGTTAGTGAACCAGCGATGTATGCCGAGACCGGCGAGCGCAAGGAGCCTGAAAGCGTTCGGGCCTGTAGGCCAGCGAATTTGGGGCTGAAGATTCAGGGACCTAAAGGCTCCCGTTCCTTCCTCCGGCAGCGCCCCAAAACAATGCCCATTGAGCCTTACGACGGGCGGGTTGGGCATTGGTTGGTCCCTGCCCTAATCAAACACCACCGTCTTGTTCCCGTAACAGAGAATTCGGCGGTCGAGGTGCCAGCGGACGGCGCGCGAAAACACCATGCGCTCAAGGTCACGGCCGCGAGCCACGAGATCGTCAACCTGGTCGCGGTGCGAGATGCGAGCTACGTCCTGTTCGATGATCGGCCCGTCGTCAAGGACTTCAGTAACGTAGTGGCTGGTGGCGCCAATCAGCTTGACGCCGCGCGCGTGCGCCGCATGATACGGACGCGCTCCGGTGAACGCCGGCAGAAAAGAGTGATGCACATTGATGATGGCAGCGGGATAGCGGGCCACGAATTGCGGCGAAAGAATCTGCATGTAGCGGGCGAGGACGACCAGCTCCACCTGGTGCCGCGCGAGTAATTCCAGTTGCTGCGCCTCGGCTTCAGCACGCGTCCCAGCCGTCACACGCACATGCTCGAACGGCACGCCGTAGAAGACCGCAAGCTTCTCGACTTCACGATGATTGGAAATAATGAGTGGAATTTCGCAAACCAGTTCGCCGGCGCGCCATCGATGCAGCAGATCGGCCATGCAGTGTAGGTATTGCGAGCAGAAAAGCGCCACGCGCAGCGACCGCTCGCTTGAGGTCAGGTTCCAGTTCATTCCGAGCTCGGCGGCGAGCGGCGCGAAGACGGCCTTAAAAGCCCCGAGATCGAAGCCGTTCAACTCCCACTCCACGCGCATGAAAAAGAGGCCCAGCTCGTGATCGATGTGCTGGTCAGCGTGGAGAATGTTGGCGTCGCGCTCATAGAGCAGCCCTGACACGCGCGCCACCAGGCCCTTGCGGTCGGGGCAATCGATCAAAAGAACAGCCGAATCTTTCATGGTGAGATCAGATTACGATATCGCGCCTATTCCGGGTTCCAAAGCAGGGACACCGAGCACGCCTGATCGTTCTGCGCGAGGATCGGGGGTTAAGGCTCGTGCTATCCCATCCGTGGCGCAAAAACAACGATGCCAAGGATGGGGTACCCACTCATTTTTCCACGCCTAAAACTTTACGAAACACAGGACTGCCTCGCTTCGGCGTCTCTGGCCTCTTCAGTCGTAATACTCGAGGCCGAGGTGCGTGATCAGGTCGGCGCCCATAATGTGACGCAGAGTGTTTTTGAGTTTCATGGATTGGATGAAGAGATCGTGCTCCGGGTACAGGCCTTGGGCCGTCTGCGGCGACTTGAGGTAGAAGCTTAGCCACTCCTGAATGCCGATGGACCTGAGCTCAGGCGTGCGCTTGGCGAGATCGAGAAACAACACGAGGTCGAGCGCGATTGGCGCGGCAAGAATCGAGTCGCGGCACAGGAAGTTGATTTTCAACTGCATCGGATAGCCGAGCCAGCCGAAGATGTCGATATTGTCCCACGCTTCTTTCTCATCGCCGCGCGGCGGATAGTAGTTGATGCGAATCTTGTGGTAAATGTCGCTGTACAAGTCCGGATAAAGCTCGGGCTGAAAGATGTATTCGAGCGAGCCGAGCTTCGACTCTTCCTTGGTCTTGAACGACTTCGGCTCGTCAAGCACTTCCCCGTCGCGATTTCCCAGGATGTTGGTGGAGAACCATCCCTTGACGCCGATCATGCGCGCCTTAAAGGCGGGCGCCAACACGGTCTTCATAAACGTCTGGCCGGTCTTGAAGTCTTTGCCACAGATGGGCGCGGCATTTTGCTTCGACAGCTCAATCATTGCCGGAACATCAACGGTCAGGTTCGGCGCGCCATTGGCGAACGGCACACCTTCCTTCATTGCCGCATACGCGTAAATCTGCGAAGGTGCAATTCCGGGGTCGTTCTTTACCAGACCCTGCTCAAACGCCTCAATGGTCTTGTGAACTGCTGTCGGTTTCAAAAAGATTTCCGTTGACCCGCACCAGATCATCACCACGCGGTTCACAGTTTTTTTAAAGGCGCGAATATCCGCCCTCAACTGTTCGGCGAGATCGAGCTTGTTCTTTCCCTTCTTGACGTGCTTTCCGTCGAGGCGCTTCACATAATGGCGATCGAAGACCGCAGGCATCGGCTTAATCTTGGAGAGATACGGTTTCAGCTTTTTGAGCGTCTCGGCATCGAGAACCGCTGCATGCGCAGCCGCCTCGTAGACGTTGTCTTCAAAAATGTCCCATCCTGTGAACACGATGTCATTCAAATCCGCGATGGGGACAAAATCCTTGATCAACGGCGAGAGGTTGTCGGTCCGCTTGCCCAGCCGGATGGTCCCCATTTGAGTGAGGGACCCAATCGGCTTGGCGAGACCGCGGCGAACCGCCTCGACGCCCGCAATCATTGTGGTTGCCACCGCGCCTAATCCAACAACCATTACGCCTAACTTGCCCTTTGCGGGCTCAACCAACAGTGCAGCGGTCTTACGGCCCCCAGACGAGACTTTAGCCGCGGGTGCCACTTTCTTCGCGCCGCCTTTTTTCTTCGTAGCCATTGGTTCTCCTACCCTTCCTTTGCTGATGATTTCGAAATCAAATTCACTGCTCGATTAAGTACAAACAAGCCGGCTTACTTACGCAGAATCCGGCTGTCTTGCACGATTCACATGCGAACCCACAAACCAAACGAGCGCCGCCGCAATCGCGATCTCCACGACGAGATGATAGCGATGAACGATCTGCTCGAGGCGCGGATCGGTGTGCCAACGTTCTCCAAGCTTCATGCCAGCATAGGCCAGGCATGTGTACCAGGTTAGCGAGCCGAGAGAGGTGTAGATGTGAAAACGCAATCGCGGCATGCGGGCAATTCCCGCGGGGATGGATATGAACGTCTGTACAACAGGCATCATGCGCGCGAGCAAAACGGCAATCGAGCCATATTTTGCAAAAAACGAGCCCATGCGATCCAGATCGTGATGGCTCATGAGAACCCATTTGCCGTGGCGCTCGACGAATGGGCGCCCGCCTTTGGCGCCAATCCAATAGCCGATGGCCGAGCCGATATTGCAGCCGACCATTCCGACGATCGCGACCATGAAGAGATTGAAGCGGCCGAGATAAACCAGGTAGCCGGAAAACGGCATGATGAGTTCGGAAGGGAGCGGAATTCCTGTCGAGTTGATGGCCATGAGTGCAGCAATACCTGCGTAACCCCCGGCGCTGATCACACGGGTCACGAACTCCACCAGAAGGGCCAGAACTTTTTCACTCATGAGCCTCTCCAGTATATAAGCCGGCGCTCGCGCGGCACTCCGTGCTTTCAGGTTTTGGTTGAGTATTGGTGGTCAAGACGACATTGCACACGTCTGCAATCTGCCTTTGTTAGGATGGGATGTGGCCGAAGGGGGCTAGAGTGGCCGATCATCTGGATCAGCATCCGCCGGTTCCGTTGACGCTTGAAGGCTCAAGCGTGCTGCACCAGATCTTTCACTTTGACTGGAAAGCGTGGAAGTCCTGTGTGGACGGCGAACGTGGAAGCATTCTCGCCGGCGCCGTCAAAACGCTGCAGAAACTGGAGCGAAATGACGCGAACGCGCCGGTTCGTTCAGCGCTTTTTTCGCTGCTCGGGCACAAGGGCGACTTGATGCTCATCCATTTCAGGGATTCGTTAGAGGAGCTGAATCAGGTTGAGCTCACGCTCGCGCAGACTCAGCTCTATGACTTTCTCGAACAGCGGCATTCGTACGTTTCGGTCGTCGAGCTGGGCTTGTACGAGTCAAGCCGCAAGACGTATGAAGCAGCGACCGCCAAGGGTTTCGAGGCACATTCCGCCGAGTGGAAGTCGGAGATTGCCGCATCGCTCGAGCGCGCGTCAGAAGCGATGAAGCCGCGGTTGTGGCCTTCTGTTCCCGAGGCAAAGTACCTGTCCTTCTATCCGATGGACCGTAAGCGCGGAGAGCAAGTGAACTGGTACACAGTCCCCTTTGCCGAGCGGCAGCGCATGATGCACGAGCACGGAATGATCGGGCGGCGATATGCCGGCGAGGTGAAGCAAATCATCTCCGGATCAATCGGAATGGACGACTGGGAGTGGGGCGTAGATCTCTTCGCCGACGATCCGGTGGTCTTCAAGAAGCTGATTTATGAGATGAGATTCGATGAGGTGAGCGCGGTGTACGCGCTGTTCGGGCAGTTCTTCATCGGGGTGCGGTTGCCGGTGGAGAAGCTGGGCGCGTGGCTGGCGGGGAAGCTCTAGTCCCGAAGATTTTCACGAGATCAGTCTAACGTCGGTTCGACTGCCGCTTCGACGACGACCACACTGACAAGGCCCGTGCCGGGTTTCAGTTCCAATCCGAGTTGCTCGCGTAACGCCGTGAACAAGCTGGGATACTGAGCATCCTCGGGAATCCCGTTGCCACGATCGCGCGTCCAGTCCAGCTCGAAGTCATAGTTGATGGCGAGGCCGGTTCGATTTACCACCACACGGTTATCGCTTTCGGGCATCGTCGTCAGATCGTCGGCCAGCGAATCCATTGATATCGCCGTTGCAGTCATATGCGCGTTATTGACAGAGATACTATGGCCTGTTTCGTTCGCGGCCGCCGGTGTAAGTTTGAGTCCGGATTTTGCGATGACGAGCGCATAGACCGGAATTGTTCGCTCGCCCGGGCTCACTTTAAGCCCGAAACGATCGTCCAGCAGCGACTGCAACATCAACTTCCACTCTTTGCTTTGCTCGGGAGGAGTCATCGATCGCAACCTTGCAACTTCGGCGTCGTCCACTTTGGCTGCGATGTCGAAGTGCATCTTGTCCAGCCACTGGAGACCGCCCAGCACCTGTGCATTGGACTTCAAGCCGTACGCAGAGGCGATCAGGTCTCTCAGGCTGTAATTCTCGATTGTTACCCGGTCAGTTGAGGAATCCCAGTTGTGGTTCCCACTGCCCGGTCTGCTCGGCTTGATTGACGCAACCTCAAAGCTAGGCGGAACTGCTGCAGCGACAGTCGGAGATACTTGCTGCGCGCCAGCGGGCTCGACGGGCAACATCACGCATAGCAGCAAACTGAACACCCTGGGTCGAAACATAGATCAGCGAGAACCTTCATTCGAGGATATCGGCCCGGGCAGGCATCGCGCATCATAGTTTAGTACCATGAAGCAGGACTCCGGCTCAGGAAAATCGATGGCTATTGCAAGAAAAATTGCAAAGACAATTCAGAAGAAAGCTAAGGCTCCCCGCCCTGCTGCAGCAAAGACCTCGTCAGCACGCGAGGCGCTCGCGAAGGAACGCGTTGACGCAATCCTGAAAGGCCTCGACGAGGCGTATCCGAACGCCGTGTGCGCGCTGGATCATCGCACGCCGTGGGAGCTGCTCGTGGCGACGATTTTGTCGGCGCAGTGTACGGATGTGCGCGTGAACATGGTGACGCCGGAGTTGTTCCGGTGCTTCCCTACCCCGCAAGCGATGGCCAAGGCAGCGCTGCCCGACCTTGAGGGGCTGATTCGCACGACCGGGTTCTTTCGCAACAAGGCAAAATCGATTCAGGGTGCGGCGCGCAAGATCATCGCGGACTTCGGCGGTCAGGTTCCACAGACGCTGGGGGAATTGATTACGATTCCTGGAGCGGCTCGCAAGACTGCCAATGTGGTGCTCGGCGTGAGCTTCGGCAAGGCTGAGGGAGTTGTCGTCGATACACATGTCTTCCGAATCTCGCGCAGGCTGGAGCTGGCCAAGGGTGACACGGCGGAAAAGGTCGAACAGGAGCTGATGCAGATTTTGCCGAGCGACAGGTGGATCAGCTTTTCGCACCAGATCATCCAGCATGGGCGCAAAGTGTGCGTGGCGCGCAATCCAAAATGCCGCGAGTGCAACCTGGACCCGCTGTGCCGGTCGAAAGATAAAACCTGGCGGGGTTAGCGGAGTTGGCGGCGCTATTTAGTGCACGAGTAACTGCCGTGCCGGCCGATCTTTCGCCCGCTGGAGCAGGCTTTGATTCGCGTGACGATTTATTCCCCAGGCTTACGTGTGCGGCTACCGTCTTTTGCCCGCTAGTGTAGCGTCTCATGCAGATCGTCTTTTATTGATTGCGGATTGAGCGCGGGTGACCTTTTCGAGGATGTCGTTTGCCTTTGCGGTCCAGATGAAC